>Ga0209341_10000416_pt1 | contig 43965 bp, 39 predicted proteins | sample RifCSP13_2_FD_184020 | JGI IMG/M metagenome (GOLD analysis project Ga0209341, IMG submission 184020) | Soil microbial communities from Rifle, Colorado - Rifle CSP2_sed 13_2 (SPAdes) (version 2) | ecosystem: Environmental > Terrestrial > Deep subsurface > Rock core/Sediment | place: Rifle...
GTGGTCGAGCCCGGTTACCCGGTGTTCTCAGTCACGATGCGCGGCCCGGCTCATAGAGAAGTCTCCGACGTGTTGCATCGAGCAGCAGAGGCGGGCGCCCGCTTGCTCACCATCAGCGACGACCCGGCGCTCACAGTGCTTGCCGGGAACCACATCACCATTCCGGACGCTATCGGTGAATGGTTGACCCCGGTGCCGGCGATCGTTGTCGGCCAACTCTTCGTCTACCACCTGACGCTGGCAAAAGGCCTCGATCCTGAGCAACCCCGCGGGCTGAAGAAGGTGACCAGGACCACCTGATTTCTCATCGGACGGGAAACCCGGGGAAACCCGCTTCGGACCACAAACGAAATGCCTCGTCGTTGGGGACGTCCGCCCCGCGCCCCGTGGCAGCCGAGAGCCGGAACTGAAGCAAGTCGCAGAAGCCCTGGATCGGGTCGCCTTCCCACACCTCCGAGATCTGACCAATCAAGGGCTCGAAACACGTGGTGATCCATGACATGACGGCCACGGTCTTGCCGGTCGAGGACTTGCTCCCCGACTTGGCAATGAAGTAATTCAGGTCACTGAGGATGTGACGTGACTGGTTCTCCGAGGCCTCGATGCCTGTGAGCTCGCGCAGTCGCTGGCTGTGAAAGGTACGACCGCCGACCCGGACCCTCATCCGCACCCGATCATCTTTTCCAACCGGAGCAAGATCGACGTCGTCCACGGAGAACCCCAACTCGTTGAGACGTGCGATCCGTTGTCGAATGCGATATCGCTCGTTGGCCGAGATCACCAGATCTTCATTCAGCTCCCGCCAGAGCAAGTCGTATCTCTCCTCCACTCCGTCGCCCAGACCCAGGTCCGCCGCATCGAGATCCGACTCGTGCTCGGCTGCGATGTCGGCCATCTCGCCAGCCAGGTTCTCCTTCATGATCTCGAGATCCTGAAGACGCTGACCGTCGGAAAGCCCGGGATGAAGCTCCGACGTCTCGGCGTCGATCATGATCGCCTCGATCGCCCCGGCGTCGTATCGATAGAGGACATTGGAGAGCGAACAGTCGCCCCAAAAGCACCCGGCAAGATGAAGATCAACCAACAACCCGGCAATGGCATCGAGCATTTGCCCACGTCGCCGCCCGAACCCGGGACCGCTCACCAGGTGTCGGTAGGGAAACGAATGCTCCACATATCGGGTGATAACGGCTCCTCCCTGTTCCACCCCCGGTTCCAGCCAGTTACGTGAGACCAGGCCGGCAGGGGTGGCAGCGAGTCCGGTGCGCTCCTCGAGCGACCGCAACACCGAGAATTCGGAGGTGGCCCTTGGGCGGGGCAACTCCTTGATCGCATAAACACCCTCGTCGTAAGCCACGAACACCACCGGATGACGGTGAATCCCGGTCGGCATGTCGACGAGACGCTCGGAGTCCCACTCCTCAACTGGGTCGGCCCAAGGCAGATCCAGGAAGTCCGGGTTGCCGGGACGGATCTGAAGATGTGGTGTGCCCATGGCTCAGACCACCGACTGCTCGGCGAGGACCAGCGCACCGGCGAGGCCGGACATTTCACCCAGCCCGGGAGCCACCACGAACCCGGCGTCGTGCTCCTCGTGCCCCGGGTACCCACCCATCTGGTATTTGAGATGGGTTTGGATCGACTCGAAGAAACCGGGCAACTTGGCCACTCCTCCGCCGATCACGACACGTTCCGGGCTGAGTGTGTAGATGATGTCTCGGATCCCTTGTGCCAGGTAGAACCCGACGAGGTCGACCGCACGTCCCGCCTCCGCCCCGAGACTGCTGGCAGGCATTCCGAACCTCGCCTCCAGGGCCGGCCCGCTGGCCATTCCCTCGAGACAGCCGCCATGAAAGGGGCATACACCCTCGAAACTATCGTCAGGATGTGGGCTCACCACGACGTGACCCATCTCGGGGTGCCCCAACCCGCTCACCAAGGCGCCATGGGAGACGGCGCCCCCACCGATCCCGGTCCCGACGGTGAGGTAGACGAAGTTCTCCAGCCCTTTTGCCGCCCCCCACCGGCCCTCGCCCAGTGCGGCGCCGTTGACATCGGTATCGAGGCCCACATCTAAGTCGAAGGCTTCTTGGAACGGTCTTAGGACCGAGATGTTGGACCACCCGGGCTTAGTGGTGATTGTGATCTCTCCGTACCTCTCGTGCCCCGGCCGCAGCTCCAGAGGCCCGAACGAGACGATCCCAAGCGCGCTTAACTCGTTGGCCCTGCTTCGAAGATGGGCGACGAGAAGCGCCAGGGTTTCCCCCGGCTCAGTGGTGGGGATCCGCCCGACATCGGTGATGTCATCGGCCGTGGTGCCAAAACCGACCAAGCTCTTGGTGCCCCCCAGCTCGACGAACCCGTACATCGGGGCCATTCAACCTCAAGCCGGCGAATCCCCGAGGTTCAACGATGGGCCGCCATGCCTCTCCGACCCGGACCGACGGTCAGGGCTCGATGTGGATCGAGTTCATGACCTGTTGCAGCTCGGCTCGGTCTTGAGCCGATATCTCAGGGAAATACGAGCCCTGACCAGGATCCGGTCGCCATCGACCTCGAGAATCCACAGCTCCTCGATCTGCCCGGTCCCTGATACCACCTGTAACCACCACCGTTGTCCTTCCAAGATTGGAAGTGCCCCTCGTCGCAATCGGCGAGAGGAACGCCAGCGTTCGTAGGCGCGAGCCATGGCTTCTTCCACGGCGTCGGCGGCGATGTCCTCGTCACGAAGAGTCATGGCGAGAGCCCGATATATCGGTTCTCTTCGGAGCCGGTAGAAGTCGGCGAAGTTGGTCTGGCGAAGACGCTCTGCCTCGACTTCGGGCTTCACGTCGATCAGTATCTCCTCTGGTTCACACTGACTAGACGCCTGAAGGGCAACATTCGTTCAATGAGCGCAGAACTACCGCTGGGTGTACGACCGATCACCTCAAGCCGGCGCCGTCTGGAACCGATTGCTATTGGGAGATCTTGACATCTCCCTGACCTGGGTGTTTACTCGTACAGCACATGAAGCCGAACCTGACCGTCGCCGTACCCCTGCTCATCGAGTAGCACGCGCCGCCATTCGCGTGCGCTCGACCCTCCAGCCGGAGGGTTTTTTGTTAGAAAGATCATGACCGAAAAGCCGTTTACCGGATCCAACTCATTACTTCGCAGCCTCGAGCACGAAGGGGTTGACATCATGTTCGGGGTGCCCGGCGGCGCCATTCTCCCCGCCTATGACCCCCTGGTCGACAGCCCGATCCGCCACATCCTGGCAAGACACGAACAGGGAGCCGGACATATGGCCGAGGGCTTCGCCCAGGCCAGTGGCCGGGTCGGTGTGGTCATGGCCACTTCGGGACCGGGGGCGACCAACTTGATCACCCCGCTCCAGGACGCGTTGATGGACTCGACGCCGCTGGTGGCGATCACCGGCCAGGTGCCAACGACCGCCATCGGGAGCGACGCCTTCCAGGAGGCATACACGACGGGTCTGGCCATGCACTGCACCAAACACTCCTATCTGGTGACCGACGCCGATGAGATCCCCGACATAGTGCACCAGGCGTTCCACATCGCCTCGACCGGGCGTCCCGGCCCAGTCCTGGTCGACATCCCCAAGGACATCCTCAATCAGCGAACCACCTGGCATCAGCCGGTGACCATGACGCTTCCCGGCTACAAGCCCACCACAACCGGGCACCCGGTCCAGATCAGAGCTGCCATCGATCTCATTGAAGGAGCCGAACGACCGGTCCTCTACGTCGGGGGCGGTGTGATCAAGGCAGGAGCCGCTGCCGAGCTGTTGGCTTTCGCCGAAGCCGCCAACGCCCCCGTCGTCACCACCCTCATGGCGCGGGGCGCCTTCCCTGACGATCACCCTCTGGCCCTGGGGATGCCCGGGATGCATGGCCTTTACACCGCCACCACCGCCATCCAGAAGTCGGATGTGCTCGTGAGCCTCGGCGCCCGATTCGACGACCGGGTAACCGGGGACCCGTCGGCGTTCGCCCCCGACGCCAAAGTGATCCATGTCGATGTCGACCCTGCGGAGATAGGCAAGGTGCGCAAGGCGGATGTCCCGATCGTGGGTGACGCCCGCTCGGTCCTCAAGCATTTCCTCGACGAGTTGAGCGCACGTCGTGACCCCAGTCAGGCGCCGCCCCGCGCCGCATGGCTAGCCCAAATCTCCGCCTGGCAGGAGAGCCATCCCCTGGCCTACGACCAACCCCCCGACGGGCCGATCAAGGTCCAACATTTCATCGAGCGTCTCCACGCCGCGGTCGGTGGCGAGGCGATAATTGCCGCCGGTGTCGGCCAGCATCAGATGTGGGCTTCACAATTTTGGAGCTTCACCAAGCCTCGATCCTGGGTCAACTCCGGAGGGCTGGGAACCATGGGATTCGCCGTCCCCGCTGCCATCGGGGCCAAGGCTGCCCGTCCCGATGATCTGGTCTATGCCCTCGACGGTGACGGATGCTTCCAGATGACCTGTCAGGAGCTGATCACCGCGTCCACCGAGAAGATCCCGGTCAAGATCGCCGTGTTCAACAACGGCGGTTACGGGATGGTCAAGCAATGGCAGAACCTCTTCTACGGGGGCCGGCTGTCGGCTGTCGACCTCACCACTCACACCCCGGACTATCCGATGCTCGCCGAGGCGATGGGGTGTGTCGGGCTGCGCGTGGACCATCCCTCCGAGATCGACCCGGCAATCGAGAAGTCACTGTCGGTCAACGACCGACCGGTGGTCCTCGAGGTGGTGGTCGACACCGAGGAGATGTGCTTCCCCATGGTCCCCGCCGGCGGGTCGAATGACCGGGTTGTCATGAGCCTCGAGGACCTCTGATGCAGCACACCCTCACGGTCCTGGTCGAGAACAAGCCAGGGGTGCTGGCCAGGGTTTCGGCAATGTTCTCCAACCGCGGTTTCAACATCCATTCCCTGGCGGTGGGGCCCACCCACCAGGAAGGCCGGTCACGCATCACCCTTGTCGTGGATGCCCCCGAGTTGGAGCAGCTGACCAAGCAGCTCAACAAGCTGGTCAACGTGATCAAAGTCCAGGAAATCGAGGCCGATGTCGCCCTGGAGCGTGAGGTCATGATGGCCCGCATCGCCTGCGACTCCGTGACCCGGGGCCAGGTCCGTGACACTGCGTCACTGTTCGACGCCAAGGTGATCGATCTGGGGGCCGGCTCGATCACATTCGAGGTTGCGGGCAGCCCTGAGCACCTCGGAGCATTCCTCGATCACATGTCTGTATACGGGGTGGTCGACCTGGTCAAGTCGGGCCGAATCGCCATGCGGCGCGAGTCCGAGCTCAGCCCCACCACCGCGACCGCGGGGACCGCAACGTGAGCCATCCCCGCGCACCCGTCTCGATACTCGGGGTCTGCGCCCGCAGCCAGCGATGACGGTCTGAGGGGCGAGGTCGTGACGACCCACAGAATCGCCGTTGTGCCCGGTGACGGCACAGGCCCGGAGGTGGTGGCCGAAGCGATCAAAGTCGTTGATCGGGCAGCCACTGTCTTCGGCTTCGACGTCGAGTATTCCCATCGCGATGTTGGAGGTGACCGTTACCTGCGGACCGGAGAGACGTTGACCGGAGCCGACCTCGAGGTCCTGTCCACCGTCGATGCAATCCTCTTCGGAGCTGTCGGACACCCAAAGGTGGCACCAGGGATACTCGAACAGGAGATCATCCTCAGGCTGCGCCGCGAGCTCGACCTATACGTCAACGTGCGACCCATCAAGCTCCACCCCGGGGTGACCGGGCCGCTCCGTGACGTCGAGCCTGCCGATGTCGACATGGTCGTGGTGCGCGAGAACAGCGAGGGCCTCTACGCGGGCGTTGGCGAGTTCACCGCCAAAGGCTCACCATTCGAGGTTGCGGTCCAGCAATCGGTGAACAGTCGATTCGCCGTCGAGCGCTGCGTCCGATACGCATTCGACCTGGCAAGTACCCGGCCCCGTCACCACCTGACCCTTTGTGGCAAGACCAATGTCCTCACTTTTGCATGGGATCTCTGGGCCAGGGTCTTCGATTCCGTGGCCGAGGAGTACCAGGACGTGGCCACCGCTTATGCGCACGTCGATGCCGCCTGCCTATGGATGGTCGAGGACCCCGGGCGATTCGACGTGATCGTCACCGACAACATGTTCGGTGACATAATCACCGATCTCGGCGCTGCCATACAGGGAGGTATGGGTATCGCCTCCGGAGCCAATCTCAACCCCAATGGAGTATCGATGTTCGAGCCGATCGGCGGAACCGCACCGGGATTTGAGGGCACGGGCCAGATCAACCCGCTTGCTGCCATCGGAGCCGCGGCGATGATGCTCCACCACCTGGGCGAAGCCGCTGCGGGCAGCGCAGTTGAGCAGGCCGTCGGCGAGGTCGCCGGGTCACTCCCCTCACTGCGCGCCGGGAAGATGGGCGCCTCCACCTCCGAGGTGGGCGATCGAGTCAGCGATCTGGTCAGCGGTGGGGTCTCGATCGAAGTCGGGCCGTGAGCACCCCGCGCACCATGTTCGAAAAGGTCTGGCAGACCCACGTGGTGGAGCCAGGCGATCCGACTCTGCTGTATACCGACATGCACCTTGTCCATGAAGTCACCTCGCCCCAGGCGTTCGCCAGCCTGGAGCAGGCTGGGAGGAAGGTCCGCAGGCCCGACCTCACCTTTGCCACCGTCGACCACGGCATCCCCACCACCGGCCGTCATCTTGGGATCCTGGACCCGCTCTCGAAACGCCAGGTCGAGGCACTGCGGGACAATTGTGCCCGGCACGGGATCGTCATGTATGGGATCGACGATCCGCGTCAGGGGATCGTCCATGTGGTGGGCCCGGAGCAGGGCCTGACCCAGCCGGGGATGGTCATCGTCTGTGGCGACAGTCACACCTCGACCCACGGAGCCTTCGGGGCACTCGCCTTCGGCATTGGTACCTCTGAGGTGGAGCACGTCCTCGCCACTCAGACCATCTGGCAGACCCCGCCCAGTTCGATGGCAGTGGAGGTCAGCGGCCGCCTCCCCTGGGGAGTGGCCGCCAAGGACCTGATCCTGGGGATCATCACCCAGATCGGGGTCGCCGGAGGCACCCGTCATGTCATCGAGTATCGAGGAGAAACGATCCGCGGGCTCTCGATGGAACAGCGGATGACCATCTGCAACATGTCGATCGAAGGTGGGGCCAGGGCCGGGATGATCGCCCCCGACGCGACCACCATCGCCTTCATCGAAGGCCGGCCGTTCGCCCCCAAAGACGCCAACTGGGATGCCGCCGTCTCTGCCTGGGAGTCACTGGTCACCGACGAGGAAGCCGTCTTCGACAAGGTGGTGTCGATCGATGCATCGTCCCTCATCCCCCATGTCACCTGGGGAGTCAACCCGGCTCAGACGGTCCGGGTCGACGGCGTCGTCCCCTCCCCCGACAGCTTCGACGATGCGCAGCAGCGTGACACCACGATCCGGGCCCTGGCCTACATGGGTTTGGAGCCGGGCACCGCCATCTCGGATATCAGCATCGACCATGTCTTCCTCGGCTCCTGCACCAACGGCCGAATCGAGGACCTGCGGGCGGCGGCCCGAGTCGTCGAGGGGCGCAAGGTCGATCGCAGGGTGAGCGCCGTCGTGGTCCCGGGGTCGATGCAGGTCAAAGCGCAGGCGGAGGCCGAAGGGCTCGACGCCGTTTTCCTTGCCGCGGGGTTCGAGTGGAGGGACGCCGGATGCTCCAGTTGCCTCGCCATGAACCCGGACGTGATCCCGTCCGGTGAGCGAGTCGCCTCCACGTCGAATCGCAACTACGAAGGGCGTCAGGGCCGGGGCGCCAGGACCCATCTGGTCAGCCCGGCGATGGCGGCGGCCGCCGCAGTGGCAGGTCACTTCGTCGACGTCAGGGAGTGGGAAGGGCAATGAAGCCGGTGAGAGTGGTCCGCGGCACGATGGTCCCCTTGGACCGGGCGGATGTCGACACCGATCAGATCATCCCCCAGCGGTTCCTGAAGCGGATCGAGCGCCACGGGTATGGGGAGTTCGTCTTCTATAACTGGGCCCACCACGACGACGACTCACCGATCGAGGATTTCATCACCAACCGTCCCGAGCGCAGCCATGCCCGGATCCTGGTGGCCGGCCGCAACTTCGGGTGCGGATCGTCGAGGGAGCACGCCCCGTGGGCACTCCAGGATTGGGGCTTCGATGCCGTGATCGCCCCTTCCACGGCTGACATCTTCCGCAACAACTCCGCCAACATCGGGTTGCTCGTCGTCGAGCTGCCGGAGAACGACGTGCGACGTCTGATGGAGATGGCAGTGGACCCGGCGGCGACCATCACCATCGACCTGGAGCGACAGACGGTGGTTGGGGAAGGGCTGGAGGCCACCTTCGACTTCGACCCCTCAGCCAAGGAGCGCCTGTTGGGGGGCTTGGACTGGATCGGGATGACCCTCACCCACGAGGAATCGATCGCCCGTCACGAGATGGGCAGGCCCGCATGGCTCCCGGTCAGCACCGGAAGTGAGACGAGTTAGCCGGCGCCACCCGCTGCCGGGGCGAACCCGAGGGCACCCATCAGCGTCCCGAATTGGTCCAATCGAAGTGACTGTGGCCCGTCGCTGAGTGCCTCTTCCGGATTGGGGTGGATCTCCACCATGATCCCGTCGGCCCCGATCGCCTGGGCGGCCAAAGCCAGCGGCGCCACCAGGTCCCGGTCACCGGCAGCGTGTGAGGGGTCGACGATGATCGGAAGATGGGTGTGGCGGCGCAACACCGGGACCGCGCTCAGGTCCAATGTGTTCCTGGTCGAGGTCTCGAAAGTGCGGATTCCCCGCTCGCAGAGCATCAACTGTTGGTTGCCCCCGGCCAGGATGTACTCAGCCGCCTGGAGCAGCTCCTCGATCGAAGAGCTCATCCCCCGCTTGAGGAGCACAGGACGGTGGGCACGCCCTGCGGCGCTGAGCAATGAGAAGTTCTGCATGTTCCGGGCCCCGATCTGGAGAATGTCGGCCTTCTTGGCCACCCCCTCCACGTCGTCGGGTGACAGCACCTCGGTGACCACGGGGAGCCCGTAGGCTCTTCCCGCCTCGACCAGCATTTCCAGACCCTCGTAGCCGAGCCCCTGAAACGAGTAAGGAGACGAGCGTGGCTTGAAGCACCCGCCGCGGAGGATCGACCCACCGGCTTCCTTGACCGCCTTGGCCGTCGCCATCACCTGGTCCCAGGACTCGACTGCGCAGGGTCCGGCAATCATAATCATCTCGCCCGCGCCGACCTCGACCCCCGCCACCTCGATGACGGTGTTTTGCGCCTTGTGGACTCGGCTCCCCAGCTTGTACCCCTTGGGTGTCGCCGCAGGAGCGACCGCGGCCAACGCCGAGAGCCCTTTCGGCTCTACCCTGGCCACTTCTCGCTCCACCGGTCGAGGGCGCAGGTCCCGTGAGGGGTAGCTGCCCATGATCCGCAGGAACCGAAGCTGCTTGGTGAGGGAGTCGAACACGGACTGGACCACGGGGTCGGAGATGTTCCCGTCGAAGTCGAGATAGAACAGCTCCTCCCTCGGGTTGTTGGGAATCGGCCTCGACTCGAGCATCACCAGGTTGATGTCGGCCTCGCGGAACACGGCCAGAGCGTCCATCAGCGCCCCGGGATGATTGCCCACCGCCATCACGATCGAGGTCTTCGACGGCACCCCGTCCGGCACTTCTGCCGGTGTTGCCGATACCACTACGAACCTGGTGTAGTTCTCCTCCTGGTTGGCGATTCCCGTCTTGAGGACGTCCAGCCCGTAGAGCCGGGCCGCCTCCTCACTGGCGATGGCAGCGACGGTCGGGTCGTTCACCTCCCCGATCCGCTTGCCGGAGAGCGCGGTGTCTGAGAAGTAGACCAATTCCACATGGTCCAGGCCGGCAAGGAACTCCGAGCATTGGGTCACCGCCTGCGGATGACAGTAGATCCGTCGCAACCCGTTGACCGAGGCGCCCGCCACCCCGAGCAGGCAGTGGCGAACCCGAAAGCGGACATCACCGACGAACTTGAGTTGGCTGTCGAGGAGGAGGTCATACACCTCGGAGATGGCACCCGAAGTCGTGTTCTCCACCGGGAGCATGGCGACATCGGCGACCCCTTCCTGCACGGCACGAAGCGCATCGGCGAACGTCGCCGAGCGGACATAGCTCGGGGTGATTCCTTTGGAGTCGAAGAACTGCTGGGAGGCGAGATGACTGTAAGAGCCGTCGATCCCCTGGATGGCGACGGTGACCGAGCCCGGCAGCGAATCGCTCCGCCCCAGGAACTCTTGCTGCACTCTCACCGAGTCGTTGATGATCTCTCTCCACACCCGGTTCACCAGCCCGGAATCGAGGTCGTGACTCATCCCGGAGTTGATCCGATCCGAGATCAGGTCCTCCTCACGCGACATATCCCGCGAGGGGCGGTCGTGGATCCCTTTTTCCCTGGCCATGCGGATGCTGAACGCCTTGCGCTCGGCGAGGAGCTTGAGGATCTCGGCGTCGACCCGGTCGATGTCGTCTCTTATCTGGGCTACGTCATCTTCGTGTTCTTCTTTGTGGGTGCTCATCTCATTCACTGGTTCGGGACGCGTTGCGTCAAATTTGGGGCAAGGAGTAACGCGGGGGTGGGTGAATCGGCGCTAGGCGCCGAAATAGAAGTAGGCGAACCCGAAGAAGCGCTGAGCGGCGCCGGTGGATGTCGGGGTCGATGTCGCCTTCATGTCGCGGGGATTATCCACAGGGGAAGGGACTCGTGTCAAGAGCTAGCGTTGAGGGGGTGAACAAGACCCGTCTCTCGTTGGGCATCGTCCTCGCACTGGTGGGTGCGGTATGGGCGTTGCAGGGGCTCGATGCCGGCTTCGTCCCGGAGAGTGCGATGACCGGTGAGACCACCTGGATCGTCCTCGGCTCCCTGGCGGTGCTGGTCGGTCTGGGGCTCATCTGGTGGAGCAAAAAGCCAAATGAGTCAAGAGACCCGGCCGACAAGGGTCAATAGCGAGAGGCGCACCGGATAAGCTGTTGGGTCGAGGCGATCATATGAGCCAACCACCCGAGCGGCCAGGTGAAGCCCTTCCCCCGGAAGAGTGGCAACGCTTCATGTACGCCTGCTCCCATGAGAGGCACTCCCCCAGCACCCAGCGGGCCATCGACGGCTCCTCCTACGGCTGGATCCATCTCTTCATACGCAGCAACGGCGAAGACGGGGATGGGCACCCGCTGGGTGACGATTGGTTGGACCCCGGTGATGCCGACCCGACGAAGTTGGGTGAGTACTTCAAGAGGGTGGCGCTCCGTCTCCGCAACGCCGAGGCTCACGACTACGCCGCCTCGTTGCAGGAGCATTTCGAGGCAGAGGCCGAGGCCCGTCAGCTGCCCTGGCCCCACGTCTGATTGTTTCTCCCCCCAGTGGCGGAGCGAGCGTTGGAGGGACGCGAAGCAAGCCCGTGGCGGTAGGCGAAATCTGGGCTCCGCGGGTAGGACTCGAACCTACAACCAATGGATTAACAGTCCACTGCTCTACCAATTGAGCTACCGCGGAAGGGTTCCCCCGAAGGGCGTCAGGATACCAACCGGCATCTTCGTATCCAGATTCCGCGCTGTGGTCATCCTGAACGGCGCACCCCCCGTGTGCATGGGCGCACTGTCACGGTGGGTGGTTGCTCACGAGATCCGCTGTAGCCATGTCGTGTGCAGGGAGGCACCGCAGCCGTGGGTGGCTGCACACAACACGGAGATCAGGGGCCCTCGAGAAAGCCTTCGAGCCTGTGCGACTTGTCGGGATGACGGAGCTTGGCCAGCGCCTTGGTCTCCAACTGGCGGATCCGCTCCCTGGTCACCTTGAAATGCGATCCGACCTCCTCCAGGGTCCGCATCCGGCCATCGGCCAAACCGAACCGCATGATCAGCACCTCACGCTCCCGGTCGTTGAGGCCCTCCAACGCCTGGGCGAGCTGATCCTGAAGCGAGGCGAATGTGGCGGCCTCGGCGGGGAGATCCGAGTCGTGATCCTCCACCAGATCGCCAAGCGTCCCGTCGTCATCCTCACCAACGGGAGTCTCCAAAGACACCGTGTCCAGGGCGATCCGTTGCAGCTCGGCCACCCGGCCCGGTTCGAGGTCGAGCTCGAATGCCAACTCGTCGAGGGTGGGCCCCCTCCCCATCTGTTGGGTTAGCTCCCGCTGGGCCCGCGTCAGCTTGTTCACAGAGTCGAGGACATGGATCGGCATCCGGATCGTCCGACCCTGATCGGCGATGGCCCGGGAGATGGCCTGGCGAATCCACCAGGTCGCATAGGTGGAGAACTTGAAGCCGCGTCGGTAGTCGAAACGCTCCACGGCTCGCATCAGCCCGACATTGCCCTCCTGGACCAGGTCCAGCAATGCCATCCCACGGCCCACATAACGCCGAGCCAGGGCCACCACCAGACGGAGGTTGGACTGAACCAACTGATCGTGGGCACCGTCGCCCATGTCCGTCTCGTGTTGGAGGAAGGAGCGGTCATCCTCGTTGAGGTTTTCCTCCTCGAGTCTGGCTCGGGCCCGTTGCCCGGCCTCCATCTGCATCGCCAGTTCGACCTCCTGCTGTGCGGTCAACAGCGGATAGCGGCCGATCTCGTTGAGATAGAGCCGCACCGGGTCGGAAACCGAGATCTGGCTGACCTCGATGAACTCCTCGGTGACCCCGGGCCCCTCCTCGGTGAGCCGCATCCCCTGGGCGCGGAGGGCATCGGCAACCTCCTCGAAAGCCTCGCCCGACGCCTCGGCATCCTCCAACTCCTGCTGGATCTCGGCCATCGTCAGGAACCCGCGATGTTTGCCCCGGTTGACGAGGGCACCTACGACTGTGCTCAGTTCTTCGTTCACGGCTCCGGTGGGGATCTCTTCTCCCGCTGTAAAGCTATCAAGCCCTGGAGCATGTCGGAACCTGATAGTTCGGGAGTCAGAGATCAAACCTGGATCGGGACCGTCAATACGAAGACGGCGCCTCCGAGCAGGAACACGATGGCGAAACCCAGCATCAGCAGCTGTCCCGCCCGGCTCCGCATCTTCGTGCTGAGACCTGCGAAGAGGAAGACCGCAGCGAAAATGATGGTGCTCATCACGTACTTGTCGTCGTTGCGGTCAGCCGCCTGAGCCTGGGCCGCCTTGTCGTCGGCGACCTGCTGAAGCCGCTCGGCTTCGTCGGCCTCGGCGATCTTGTACTCGGGCATGGCGAATGGAGTAGGGGGGGCATCGGGGTTGATGAACGGCCGGGTTGCCAGCCAGGGGTCCATGGCCGCGCGGAACTCCGGGCGGAACCTTGCGTAGAGGAATCCGGAGAGTGTCGCCGGATCGGGGTGATACCCGTCGCTGACGTCGATCTCACCGGCCGCGACCTCCCGCTGGGCAGCCTCCATCCAGGCGATGAAGGTGGAGACATCGATTTGGGCGAGTTGGCCGGCGCGGGTCGAGTTGCGAGTCGATTCGGTCCGCGCCGCCGCCGCCCCGCTGAAGGAAAACGACATGTTGTCGCTCCACTGGTCGCTCTGGAAGGCGGACCAGGCGGTGAGCAGCGCGGCGACCGCCATCACGATCGTCGCCACGATGTCGGTCCAATCGATCGACGATTGCGTGGGCACCGCACTCGCGTTGATATCTTCGTTCATGGCTCGGGTGGGGATCTCTTCTCCCGCTGCAAAGCTATCAACCGTTGCAAGACGGCGGAATGGGACTCACCTCCAGACTCGAGGAGATCCAACTCGGCCTGTAACCCGGCGATCTCGGCGTCGAGGCGGCGCTCACGGACCCGGGCAGACATCTCCTCCACCGACGCCAACGGCCGGTCGTCCAACGCGAGTGAGAGAAGCACACCCTGTAACAACGGCTCGAGATCCGAGATGTCGAGCGGAGTCCCCTCAGGAGTCGACCCGATTCGCGGCTCCAGGGCCGCAAAGGCCTCGCGGAGACGGTCGTCGCGGAAATCCGCCGATGTGAGACTGCCGAGGCCAACGGGGTTGGCGAGGACCAGGCGGAGCAGCTCGACGTCGATGCGGTCGAAGGGGCGGTCGGTTGCCGGGCCGGCTCTCGACCCCTTGGGGCGACCACCCTCCACCGCCGCCTCCACGTCTTCCAGATCGACCCCTACCCGTCTCGCCACGTACCGCATGTATTCCCGGCGAGCGATCCCGTCGTTGACCTTGCGGAGCTGGGTCGCCGCGCTGTGCAACGCCCGGGCCCGCCCTTCGGGTCCTTCCAGGTCGTACTTGGCGACCTCGTGGTCGATCCGGTGCTCCAAAAGGGGCCGCGCCGTGGTCACTGCGGACACCAGCTCATTGCTCCTGCCCTGCTGCACCAGGTCCGCAGGATCGAGGCCGTCGGGCATCACCGCCACCCGCAAGTCGAGGTCGAGCCGGAACGGTGACTCCAACTGATCGCCCCGAAGCGCCGCCCGTGAGCCGGCCTCGTCGGAATCGAAGGCCAGGACCACCCGCTCCGAGAATCGTCTCAACAGATCGAAGTGCCCGTTCCCGAGGGCGGTCCCACAGGTGGCAATGGCGGTCGTGATCCCGGCCTGGTGCATGGCGATGACGTCGGTGTACCCCTCGACGATCACCGCCGGTGAATTCTCGGACATCGACTTGCGGGCCCGGTCCAGCCCGAACAACAACGATCCCTTGTGATAGAGCATCGAATCGGCCGAATTCACGTACTTGGCGTCGGGGTTGTTGGTCACCTTTCGGTCGACCCCCTCCACCTTTCGGCCTCCGAATCCGACCGGGTCACCACGAAGGTCATAGATCGGGAACATCAACCGGCCCCGGAAGACGTCGAAGACCCCATTGCGGCCCCGACGCGAGAGCCCGGCATCGATCAGAACGCGATCGTCGATGCCCCCCGCCCTCAACTCTTTGCTCAAGGTGTCCCAGTCGACACCGGCAAACCCCATCTTCCACTCGTCGATCAGGTCTCCGTCATAGCCACGCCCCCGCAAATAGGCCCGGGCAGGCCCGGCCTCGGTGGCGGAGCGCAACCGCAGGTTGTAGACCTCGATGGCTCGCCTGATTGCGTCGATCGCGGCGCCCCGTCTCCCCCGGTTGCGAGCCTCGGCCGGGTCTTGGGTGAGGGTGATCCCGGCTTTGCGAGCCAGCAACTCGAGGGCATCGCCGAACTCGACTCCCTGGGTCTCCGAGACGAAGGTGAAGACATCGCCACTCTTGCCGCAACCGAAGCAGTGATAGAGGCCCCGGGCCCGATCCACCGACATCGAAGGTGTCTTCTCCTCGTGGAAGGGACACACCGCCATGAACGACCTTCCGGATCGCTTCACCGTGGTGACCTCGGAGATCAGCTCAACGAGGTCGGTGGCCTCCCGGACCCGGTCGATATCAGAGCGATCTGCCATGGCGCTTCGATCATAAGGACGACCTGTCGGTGTTCAGACCGGATCGCGGTGAAAGCCGTTCACCGGTCCGAGAGCTTGGCTGCCAGATAGTCGACCAAACCTGACATCGGGACCCGATCCTGGTCCATGGTGTCGCGGTCCCGAACCGTCACTGCCTGGTCCTCCAGGGTGTCGAAGTCGACCGTGACCGCGTAGGGGGTGCCAATCTCGTCCTGCCGTCGGTAACGACGGCCGATCGACTGCGTGGTGTCCATCTCGGTCATCCAATAGCGGCGCAACTCGGCGGCGATCCTCTCCGCGGGCTCGATCAGCTCGGGCTTCTTGGAAAGCGGCAAGACCGCGACCTTGTACGGAGCGAGACGTGGATCGAGCTTGAGCACAACCCTCGTCTCGCCGTGGACCTCTTCCTCGTTGTAGGCATCGATCAGGAAGGCGAAGGTTGTCCGGGTGGCGCCGGCAGCCGGTTCGATGACGTGGGGGAAGAACCGTTCGTTGGTGTCCTGATCGAAATAGGTCAGATCCTCACCCGACGTCCCGGCATGCTGTTGGAGGTCGAAATCGGCCCGGTCGGCGATCCCTTCCAACTCGTCCCAACCCCACGGGAACATGTACTCCACATCGACGGTGCGCGACGAGTAGTGGCTCAACTCATCGGCTCCGTGGGCCCGGATCCGGAGCCGTTCCTCGGTCATGCCCAGGTCGAGGTACCACTTGATTCGCTCCTCCTGCCAGTACTGGAACCAGGTCGAGCTCTCCTCGGCACGGCAGAAGTACTCCATCTCCATCTGCTCGAACTCCCGGGTGCGAAACACGAACTGGCCCGGGGTGATCTCGTTGCGAAAGGACTTGCCGATCTGGGCTATCCCGAACGGAAGCTTGAGCCGGAGCGTGCGACGCACGTTCTCGAAGTTGATGAAGATCCCTTGGGCCGTCTCCGGTCTCAGATAGACGAGGTTCTCCTCGGAGTCCACCGGGCCCATGTGGGTGCGGAACATCAGGTTGAAGTTGTGCGGATCGGTGAAGGTCCCCTTCTGGCCACAGGCAGGGCAGGTATCGGAGTCCTCCAATTTGTCGAGACGGTGCCGGGTGTTGCAGTTGCGGCATTCGACAAGAGGGTCGGTGAAGACCTCCTCGTGTCCCGATGCCTGCCACACCTGGCGTGCCTGGAGGATGGCCGAGTCGAGACCGACGATGTCCGGGCGCTCCTGGACCATCGCCCGCCACCACGCCTCTTTGACGTTGCGCAACAACTCCACCCCCAGCGGCCCGTAGTCGTAGGCGGAGCGCAGCCCCCCGTAGATCTCGGAGGCCTGGAACACGAAGCCCCTCTTCTTGGCAAGGCTGGAGATGGTGTCGAGGGTGACTTCGGTCATGATGAGGAGGGAACGGTGGCCTGGTCGTGTTGCTTAGTCAACCTGGGCCATGTCGTCGGCCGCCCCGAACCGCCGTTGCCGGGCCTGGTAATCCACGACGGCATCAACGAGGGCATTCCGGTCGAAGTCCGGCCAGAGAATGCCGGGGAAGTAGAACTCCGCATAGGCGGCCTGCCACAACAGGAAGTTGGACAACCGATGCTCACCCGAGGAGCGGATGACCAGATCGACCGCAGGCATCTCGGGAACGTAGAAGGCGGATTCCAGGGCTCCCTCGTCGATCTCCTCGATCGACAACTCGCCGGCGGCAACCCTGGCGGCGAGGGCCCTGGTGGCCTCCACGATCTCACGCCGGCTCCCGTAGTTGAAGGCAAACACCAGATGAAGACGGGTGTTGGCAGCCGTCATCCCGGCGGCTTCAGCCATGTGCTTGCGATTGCGATCAGGGATTCTCGGATCGTCCATATCGCCCGCGAACCACATCCTCACCCCCTGGGCGTCGAGCTCGTCGCGCCGTCGCAGCAGGAGGTCCTCGTTGAACCACATGAGGAACTCGACCTCGTCATCGGAGCGTGACCAGTTCTCGGTGGAAAACGTGTAGGCGGTCATCCATTCGATGCCGATCTCGAGGGCGCCTTCCACGGTGTCGAAGAGGGCAGCCTCACCGGCAAGGTGACCGGCGGTCCGGGGCAGGCCCCTGGCATTGGCCCATCGCCCGTTGCCGTCGAGGATCAGCCCGACGTGGCGCGGTATCCGCTCGGGATCGATCTTCGAAAGATCCAGGCTCAATCCAGCACCGCCAGTGATGAGAGCTTCCGGTCGAGGTGGTATTCCACGAAACGGCGGGTGATCCCCATCGCCTCCCCAGATAAGTCGACATCGGTATCGGGAAGTTCGCCGAACTCGGCCTCGGCCAGAGCCGCCAGATAGACGGTGATGCCGTCCCGGAGTCGAACCGAGCCGTCGATCCCGCACCGATCACAGACCACGCCGCCACCGCTGAAAGAGAAGCGATGAAGGTCGTCCACCCGCCCACAGGAGGCACACCTCAGGAGGGAGGGAGCGATCCCAACCACGTCGGCCAACTTGAGCAGAAAACTGGTCATGAGGTCCGGCCCGTTTCGCCCGGTCTCCAAGGCGCGCAACCCGCGGTGTAGGAGGAGGAACAGACGCAACGACGACTCGTCCTCCTGAGCGACGGCATCTGCGGCCTCGACCATGGTCCCGGCGGCAATCACCGAGTCGAGGTTGGCCCGCAGTCGGGGAAACGGCTCGAGAACCGCAACCTGGGTGATGGTGTCGAGGTTGCGCCCTTCGTACAGAATCAGATCGACATGGGTGAAAGGCTCGAGTCGGCCCCCGAATCTGCTCTTCGTCTTTCGAATGCCTTTGGCGACGGTGCGAATCTTGCCGTTGTTGGGGCTGAGCAGGACCACCACCCGATCCGCCTCACCGAAGGGGTAGGAGCGAAGGACGATGCCCTGATCGTGTATCAGACCCATAAGCGGGTTCAGGGTAGGGACGACGGAGAACTGGTTGGGGGTTTACCCTCGACCTGTGTCACTGCTCGCCGAAGCTGAGATCGCGGGGTTCCTCGATGGCCATCCCGGATGGAGTCGGTTGGGCAATGAGATAGCCCGCACCTTCCAATTCCCCGATTTCGTCGAGGCCATCGGGTTCGTGGCCGAGGTCGCGGTCTTCGCCGAGAAGGCCAACCACCATCCCGACATCGACATCCGTTGGAGCAAGGTCACCTTACGGCTATCGACACATTCCGAAGGCGGCCTGACCGCCAAAGACGTGGCCCTGGCCGCTCGGGTCGACGCCCTGTACTCCCCTTGAGCTCAGGCGGTGGTGAACCCGAACCGGTCCAGCAGATGTGGGCTGCGCTGCCAGTCCTTCTCGACAGTCACGTGGAGACTGAGATTCACCCGATTCCCGAGGAGGATCTCGAGATCCTGACGGGCCTCGGTTCCTGCGATCTTCAACAGTGAGCCGCCCTTCCCGATCACTATCCCCTTCTGGCTGTTGCGTTCGACGATGACCCGGGCCGAGATGTCGATCAGGCCGTCAGCGCGCTGCTCCAACTCCTGGACCCTCACCAGAAGGGAATGGGGCAGCTCGTCGTTGAGTCTTTCGAGGAACTTCTCCCGGATGATCTCGCCAATGACCAGGCTCTCGGGCTGGTCGCTGGACATCCCGGGCGGGTAGTAACGAGGGCCGTCGGGGAGACGCTCGACGATCTCATCGATCAGTGCCTCGAGACCATCGCCTCCAATCGCCGACAGCGGGACGTAAGAAGCGAAATCCCAATCCCCTGCCTTTGCCAACTGTTCGACCAGTTCCCCCCTGCCCGCTTTGTCGATCTTGTTCACGGCCACCACGACATCCGGGCCCGCCGCTTGCAGACGTTCGGCGATGAGACGATCGCCGGGCCCGATCGGCATCGAAGCGTCGATCATGAACATCACCACGTCGGCCTCGCCCAGGGTTCGGTAGGCGAAGGTGTTGAGGCGGTCACCCAGATCGGTCTTCGGTCTGTGCAGGCCTGGAGTGTCGAGGAGGACGATCTGGTGGTCGGGGTCATCGGGGTCGGGCCCGTTGACCACCCCGCGAATCACGTTTCGTGTCGTCTGTGGCCGTGATGAGATGATCGACACCTTTGAGCCGACCAGCTTGTTGACCAGGGTCGACTTGCCGACGTTGGGCCGCCCGACCACCGGGACGAAGCCGGATTTCATCTCGTATCGACAGTGTTCGAGGCCGTGACCATCACCGTCGAGATCCGTCGGCCTTGCATCTTCGTGACCGTGAATCGCAGAGCGCCCAGGTCGAAGTGCTCTCCATCGGCCGGGATCCGCTCGGCCAGACCGAGCACCAGGCCTCCAACGGTGTCCCATTCCACCTCGGGAAGCTCCACCCCGGCCACCTCGGCCAGATCCTCCACCGACAGCCTGGCATCGACATCCCAGCCGCCGTCGGCGCGGGTGACGATCAGCGATTCGTCCTCGTCGGTCTCGTCACTTATCTCCCCGACGAGCTCCTCGATGAGATCTTCGATGGTCACCAGGCCTGCGACATCGCCGTACTCGTCGACCACGATCATCTGGTGGACCCGCCGCGACTGCATCTCGGCCAGCAGCGACGAGGCCAGTTTGGCCTCCGGTACGAACTCAACCGGTCGCATGACCTCCTTCAACGAAGCCGGCCGTTGACCATCGGTCAAGAACGGAAGGAGGTCCTTCATGATGACCAGCCCCACCACATCGCCGTTGTCGGTGATCGGGACCCTGGAGAACCCCTCCCTGGCTGCGATCGCCACCAGTTCGTCGACGGTGGCAGTGACAGGCACGGTGATCATGTCCGGCCGGGGCGTCATCACCTCCCGCACCAGCGTGCCCCCGAATTCGAGCACCGAGTCGATCAACTCTCGCTCCTGCTCATCTGCTTCCTCGGAGGCAGTTGTCGGTTCCCGGCCCGGTTCCGGCGACTCGGGCTCGGGGAGGAGGTCGTTGGCCCAGCCTCCGAGGCGCATCGCCACCGCGAGCAATCCCGCCGAGCGGTAGGCGATCGCCCGGATTCGATGACGGCCCACCTGTCGGGGCACGAGGTCGCCTACGAAGAAGACCGAGAGCCCGACGGCCAACGCGTATCCAACGCCGGTGGCGAGCCCGACGTCGGACGCCACCAAAGCAGTGCCGAGCACTGCGGAGATGACGAGAAGAGCCACGGCCACAACGCTGACAGCCGGGTTGATCGACTCGCGGTCCTCGAGCAACCTGGCCACGATTGCGGCCCCGGACTTCTGCTCGGCGCTGTCGCGAAGAGCGTCCGCCCGGGGGATCCGGGTGACAGCCGTGCCCGCGGCACGCAACCACGCCGCCATCCCCAGACAGACCAGGGTCAGCACTGTGACGAGTACGCTCATCGTCGTTTCTTCCCGACCAACGCGAGAAGCTCGGCTTCACGAGTTTCCATGACGGCGGCGTCTCCGTCGGCCTGATGGTTGTAGCCCATGAGATGAAGGATTCCGTGGGTGACCATCAACGCCATTTCGTCTTCGAATTCGACCTCGAGCTCACCGGCTTGGCGTCTCACATAACCGGGGGCGATGATCACATCACCGATCATCAGCGGCGGTCCTGACGGGTCAGCGTCGGGGGCCACGCCCGGCAAGAGATCCTCGACGGGAAAGGCAAGGACGTCGGTAGGCCCGCTCCGATTGAGGAATCGCTCGTTGTAGGACGACATCTCGTCCTCGTCGACGAAGAGAAGGGTCACTTCCGTTTCGTGGGGATAGCCCTCCTTGGAGATGACCAGCTCGGCGATGCCTCGCATACCAGCGAGATCGAGCTCCTCGCCTTGTTCGTCGGCCAGGAAGACACTCACTAGCCGAGCTTGGTACTGGAAGGATCGTCCATCAGGTCCCGGGGAAGTTCGGATACGCGATCCGCTGATGATAATGCCCGACCAGCGACTCGAAGAAGGCCTTCCTCACCTGAGTCATCTCGAACTGGGTGAGAGGCGACTCCTGGAGCTGGCCGTCTTCGAGCTTCTCGTCTATGACCCGATTGACCACCTTTTCGATTGCCTCGGGTGTGGGCTCTTCGGTCTGGAAGACAGCCCGGCATGCCGCCTCCAAGGAATCGGCCAGCATCACGATGGCCGACTCGGCGGTCTTTGGCTTGTGCCCGACATGCCGGAAATCATCTGGGTTGACGGCATCGCCCCTCTGGCTCCGTGCCTTCTCGTAGAAGAAGCGCATGATTCCGTCGCCATGGTGGCTGACTATCCCGGTGGCCACGTCGGACGGGATCTTGAACTGGCGGGCGAGAGCGACCCCGTCGGTGACATGTCGTCGAATCATCTCGGCCGATTCCTCGGGGGTGAGGAGATCATGAGGGTTGGGGATCCCGAACTGGTTCTCGATGTAATAGGTCGGGTTCTCGGTCTTGCCGAGGTCGTGGTAGTAGGCCATGGCTCGCGCCAGGAGAGCGTTGGCCCCGATGGCGCGTGCCGCGGCGTCGGCCAGGGTGCCAACCATCAGAGAGTGGTTGAAGGTCCCGAACGCCTGCTCTTGGAGCAACTGCAAGCCCTTGTGGTTGCGGTCGGTGAGATCGAGGAGACCCAGGGTGGTGGTGATGTCGAAGGCCGACTCGAAGAACTGGAGCCCGGCCAGCCCGATCAATGACGCCATCGCCGAGATCCCGAACGCCCAGGCGACCGAAAGCCCGATCACCTCGACCGCAGAGGCATTGGGCCCGACGTGGAAGAACCATGAGGTCGCCGCGGCTACAACTGCCGCGGCGAGAGCGGAGAAGACCACCGCGTTGCGGAAGGCGCCGCGGGTGCTCACCGAGCTCACAAACGGGATCGGGGCCAACGTGGCGAGGATCGCATAGACCGTGATTCCGATATCCCCGGTCCCAATCGCGGTCAGCACACCCACCGACAGCGCCATGAGCACTGCGATCCTGGCGTCGAACAGGACCGCCGTAATGAAGCCGAAAGCCACCGCCGGCAGGACGTACCACGAAGTGCCGTCCTGAATGACGGTCGTGGCACGCACCGCCCCGGCAGCCAGGACCACCAGGATCCCGAGCAAAGCGACCATCCGGGGCCGGGACCAGAACTCCGCCCGGAATCGGGCCAGATAGAGACCGAGCATCCCGATCAGCACCGCGATCACCGCTAGCAGCCCCCCCTGCTCCTGACCGGCGGGGGAGAGCGAGTTGGTCTGGTCGATGGCATCGATATGAAGCTGGGTGACCGGCTCGCCCTCAGCGACGATGATCTGGTCGGCGGTGTAGGCCACCACCACGTTGGGGACTGCTTCGGCGGCCGCAGTCTTGGCCGACTCCGTCTGTTGGGGATCGATCAGGTAGTTGGCCTGAAGGAAGCTGGCTACCACCTCGCCGGCGGCATCGCTGGCTGCCATGTCCTGGCCCGGGGGGATGGTGTCGGTGTAGAAGACGAGTGGGGGGTTGGAGCTCTGGCGGGCCCTGATGTCGGGGAGGTCCTCGGGCGTGACCCGAACCCCGAACAACTCGTTGACCCGCTGCAATGTGGACTGGCGGATCACCGGGTCGAGATGGAGCGGCTCTCCGAGGGCGGCCCTGATCACGTCGTCACGGGCGGTTGCCGCCAGCACCGTTACCGCCTCCAGTGGAACCGGATGTTCGGCAATGATCTCAGCGGTGATGTCGTCGATGGGCCGCAGGTTGACTTCGAACCCGATCGGTGCCGCAAGGCATTCCTCACCGGGCACACATTCCACCAGTTGATTGAGATTGTCGGTGTCGACCATGAATCCGTTCGGGATCTGGGCGTCCTTGGAGTCGATGCCGATCACGACCGGGCCAGGGGCGATCTCGACCGACCATGACCCGTCGGGGCCGGTGGCGACGGTCTCCACTTCCTCGCCAACCGTGACCTCTACATTGACTCGCTCCAGGCCACGATCGACACGGGCGGCTTCAGCATCAGGCTGAAAGACACCGTCTCCGTCCATGTCGAGGAACACCACCCCACTGAGGATTGCGGGGACCGCGGGCGTGCTATCCCCGGGCGCGGAGGTGGTTGGGGGCTCGGGGAGGGTGGTCGGGGTGGTCACCGCTTCGTCGGCGACGGCCAGAGCGGCGACATCATCGAAGAGGGCATTGATCTGATCCCTGACCAGATTCTCGGTCTCGATGTTGGTATCCCGGATCGGCTCTACCGTCTCGCGGGCCTGCTCCTTCAAGTCATCGGTGGCCGCAACATCGATGACATCTGCTCGCTGACGGGCTCGATACTCCTGCGAGGCAAGTGCCCCCACCTCGAGATTGGGATCGGAGACCGAGGTCCCCAGGGAGAGCACCGCCCAGGTGGCGGTCACCACCACGACGAAGATGGCGACACGCATCAGAGTGGGGCGTGGCATCTACTGACGCTCGCTTTCGAAACGCGCATAGGCCTCGACGATCGAGGCCACGATGCGATGACGAACCACATCGCGTGCGGTCAACTCGACGAACGCCACACCGGGGATGTCCCTCAGGATCTCCCGAACCACATTCAGCCCCGAGTGCCGGTTTTCGGGCAGGTCGGTCTGGGTCAGGTCACCGGTGATGATCATCTTCGAGTTGAAGCCGAGCCGGGTGAGAAACATCTTCATCTGCTCCGGCGTGGTGTTCTGGGCTTCATCGAGGATGACACAGGCGTCGTTGAGCGTCCTTCCACGCATATAAGCGAGCGGGGCTATCTCGATAGTTCCCCGTTCGATGAGCGACGCCGTCTCCTCGGGGCCCAACATGTCCCACAGAGCGTCGTAGAGAGGGCGCAGATAAGGATCCACCTTGGCCGCCAGATCGCCTGGGAGGAACCCGAGTCGCTCCCCCGCCTCGACCGCGGGTCGGGTGAGAATGATCCGGCGAACCGACCCGTTGACCAGGCTGTCCACAGCCGCCGCCATGGCGAGATAGGTCTTCCCTGTTCCGGCGGGCCCCAACCCAAAGGTGAGTGTGTTCTCCCGGATTGCACCCATGTATTTCTGCTGACCATGGGTTTTGGGGCGCACTATCCGTCCCCGACCGACCGGGATCCCATCGGTGAGGATCCCGGACGGGCTGGGCACCTCGTCGCGAACCATCTTCACGATCTCGTCAACCCGGCCGCTGTCGAGGGGGTGTCCCTCCTGGACCAGAATCAGCAGCTCGGCGAGGACCGTCCTCGCCTTCTCCACCGCGAGCTCTTCTCCCTTGAGAACGATCTCGTCTCCGCGCGCGACGAAACGCACCTCCGGGAAATGATCCTCGACTTGACGGAGGTGGCGGTCGGAATCCCCTAGTAGGTCCAGCAACAAGTGATGGCTGGGGACGCGTAGATGCGATTCGATGTGGTCAGGAGACACAGAAACCGACGCCCTCTCTGTGGCGTCCCGTCAATTCTATCCGGCGCCAGGATTTGGGCTATTACTTCGTTTTTCACTCAGCTTCGGACGCGGTGGCGATCGAAGTCTCGAGCAGGGAGGAGATGACCGCCTTGTCCGAGTCACGAACCTCGCCTGGAGTGCCCTCGCGCCGCATGAGCTGGATGGCGGCAAGATATCGATCGACGAGATCGTGGTCGCGGCCGGCGGCTACTGCATCGATGTCGATCACCGGCCCCTCGCCAGGCTTGGAGCCCGGGAACAGTTCGGTTGGCCCCACGCCGTATACCTCGGCGAGGCGGGTGAGGCGTTGCACCGAGATGGCGCGTTCCCCGCGCTCATAGGCACCTACCACCGACGCCTTGAATTCGCCGTCGCTGAAGGCCTCCACCTCGCCCAATGACCAGCCACGCTGACGCCGGGCCGCCCGGAGACGGACGCCCAGCAAAGCACTGAATTTGTCGACCAAGGATTGCTCTCCCATTGAGCCCGTGGGAGATACTAGAAGCTCGTCACGTCCCTGACCAGGATCTCCGAAAACGGCTGGCGGCCACCACCGCTGCTGTTTCCACACGCAGGATCGTCGGACCGAGGTCGATGGAGGCGGCGTCTTCCGGGATCTCGTCTGGGTCCAGCCCACCCTCCGGTCCGATGCCAACAGTTCGCACCTCGAGAACCTCCTCGCCGCCCCCCGGAACGGCCACCACCAGAGGCCTCTCCAGCTCTTCCCAGCCCACGAGGCCGGTGCTGATTTGGATCAGCCAGCCGCCTCGTGACTGTTCGAGTGCTGCCGCCGCCCAGGATTCGGCCTTTCCGGCGCCGGGGACCCGGCCCTCGCCATGACGGGTGGACAACCACACCAAGTGGGCAACACCCAACTCAGACAACTTCTCCACCAGGAAACGGCAGCGATCGCGGCTGGTGGGTGGTGCCACCGCCAGAGTGAGATTGTTAGCCCTCGGAACCGTCGCCTCGTGGCCACGGACGATTCGACCGCTCGTGTAGACCCCGGTCCCAACGGTTCCCACACCGTCGGTGTAGCTCAAAGCCTCCCCGGGCATCAGCCTCAAGACCTTCTCCAGATGATGTTGCTGCTCCCCGGTGACCGCCAGCGTCTCGTCGTCCCAGACCCCCTGGACCAGAAGGTGGGGGAGATGGCCACGCATCAGCCGGCCGCGGCAGGGCGATCGGTGCGCTCACCTCTCAGATCCGACCAGCGCCGTAGCAACGACTCCTCTTCGGCGCTGAGATGGTCGGGGATCCGAACTTCGATACGCACATGGAGGTCACCGCGGTTCCTCCTCCCCAGGCGAGGCACCCCGAACCCGGGCATCGTGAACATGGACCCGGGTTGGGTGGCCGGCGGGATGTCGAGGTGGGTGACCCCGCCCTCGAGAAGGGGTATCTCCACCCGCGAGCCCAGAGTCGCCTCGGCGATGCCGAGGGTCACCTGATGGATGAGGTCCGAGTCCACGCGATCAAATCGAGGATCGGGGGTGACCATGACCTCGACATAGAGGTCGCCCGAAGGCCCGGAACGACCGCCCGATTCCCCTCGACCCGAGAGGCGAAGTCTGGTCCCGGACGCTACGCCTGCGGGGACCTCCACTTTGACGGTGGCTTCCTCGGGCACCGAGCCGGCACCTGAGCAGGACTGGCAAGGGTCGACGATCAACACGCCTTCGCCCCCGCATGTGGGACAGGTGACGACGGTCATCATCGTGCCGAACAACGATCTCCGTGCGATGCGAACCGAGCCACCACCGCCGCATTCGGGGCAGGTCGACTGGCCGGACCCGGGTTCGGCACCGGTGCCCGCGCAATGGAGACACGTGGTCCTGGTGTGGAACGACACCGGGACATCCGTCCCGAAAGCCGCCGATGCCAGATCTACCTCCACCCTGGCCAGCAGATCCCTGCCGCGGCTCGCTCGGCTCGATTGCGAGCCGAAAAGGCCGCCGTCGCCGAACACCGAGCGCAGAATGTCATCGAACCCGCCGAGACCCGAGAAGATATCCGACAGGTCGATGGTGTCGCCCCGGTCATATCGCCGTCTTCGCTCCGGATCGACCAGAACTTCGTAAGCCTCCGCAGCCTCGCGGAACCGAGCCTCGGCCAGGGCGTCCTCAGGGTTGGCATCGGGATGGGTGGCTCGCGCCAGCCGACGGAATGCCTTCTTCACCTCCTCGGTGGTCGCGTCCTTACCGACCCCGAGTATCGAGTAGTAATCCCTGGCCATCTACTCAGTCGGGTTTCGAGCTGATCCGGTCTTCTAGCTCCCGGGAGACCTCTTCCACCGCTGAGATCGCCCGCTTGTAGTTCATACGCATCGGCCCGATGACACCAACCGACCCACCCGCGGTCCCCGCCTCATAGGTCTTCGAGACGACGGTGAGGTCCACGTCACGGCCGAGTTGGGCTCCGATCTGAATCGACGTGCCCGAGGCCCCCGCCAGGATCCTCATCACCTCCGCCTCGCGCTCCAGCACCTCGAGCACCCGTTGCACTGCGGAGAGGTCAGCCCAGACACTGGAGAGACGCTGGGTGCCTCCCACGAACACTTCGGCCCCCGACGAGGCGGCCAGATGCAGGCCGTCAGCGATGGTCAACACCGCCTCCCGAGTCGGCTCGGTGAGTTGACCCATGATTTCGTCCCCAATCTTCAGATCGTGGCCCAGGTCGCTTCCGACAACAGCCGCGCTCACGAGCCGTTGCGCCTCCTCGATCTCGAACGGTGTCACCGGAACCCGCACCCGGCCCCGCTGCTGAAGGACGCGGCCGCCCTCTGTCACCACCACGATCAGAATCTGGTCGGCCGTGACCTGAACACTCTGCAGGGTTCTCACCCGATCCCCCGCAATCCCTGGAGCCACCACCACGGCGGGCAGGTCGGTGATCTCCGCGAGAAGGTCGGACGTCGCCCTCAGCAGCTTGGAGAGCTCCAAGTGGACCTCACCGAAGAGGCTGTTGACCTTGGCCTGTGCCGCTGAGCGCAGCCGGCCTGGCCCGAGGTGATCGACGTAGTAGCGGTAGGCGAGAGCGGTCGGGACCCTTCCCGCCGACGTGTGGGGCTGGACCACAAAACCCTCTTGCTCGAGCGCGGCTAGATCGTGGCGAACCGTGGCAGTAGACACCGCGAGATGAGCCTTCTCGACCACCACGCGGGAGCTGACCGGCTCCCCGGTGCGGATGTGCTCCTCTACCAGCGCCCTGAGGATCTCTGAGCGGCGATCTTCGAGCATCACCACACGTTATCCGGAGTTGGCGGCTCCACCCACCCGATCGGGGCCTCCAGACCGAGCACCGCACGATGCACTTCATCGGTGAGGAGGGGGCGCCGCACCACGAGGCGTCCACCGCTCATCTCGATGACACCGGCTTCCTGGAGCAACTTTCCCTCCGCTGAACCGACCAGGGACTGGACTCCCGGCCCGTCGGACACGCCTGCCGACCGGCGCAAACCAACGAAGAGGCGGTCGATCTCGGTGTCCCAACCCGTGACCGGCTCGGCACCGGCGATCGGCCTCCGCCCCGCCGCCACCTCGGACAGGTAAGCGTCGAGACGCCGGACGTTCCGGCTGCGCACCCCATCCCGGAACCTATGCGCCCCGTTCCCGTAGGCCTCGTACTGGCCCTGGGCCCACACGGTCAGGTTGTAACGGCACTCGTGCCCGGGGCGGCACCAGTTCGAGACCTCATAACGGTGATAGCCGGCCGCCTCGAGGCTGGCCTGGGCCATCTCATATCGGTCGGCCTGAACGTCGGGATCGGGCGCGGCGGCACCGGCGATCACCGCGCGGTTGAGGGGCGTCCCCGGCTCGACGGTGAGTGCGTAACACGAGACGTGATCAGGGGAGGCCTCGATGGCGCTCAGCAGTGAATGGGCCCACGATTGATCGGTCTCCAATGGCGTCCCGAAGATCAGGTCGACCGAGATGCTCCCTATCGCCGCGCCGCGGGCTGCGGCGACGGAGGCCATGATCTGCTCCGGGCCATGACGGCGTCCCAGCGCTTCCAGCACCGCCCGGTCGAAGCTTTGAGCCCCGAACGAGACCCGGTTGAACCCGATCTGGCTCAGCTCGCCGGCCCGTGCCTCCGAGAAGTCCTCGGGGTTGGCCTCGAGGGAGACCTCGGCCCCGGCCCCGATACCGTGATGGTCTTGAAGCGTCGTCAGGATGCGGCCGAGCACCGATGGCGGCACATGACTGGGGGTGCCTCCACCGAAGTAGACCGAATTGAGGGGGCCCCACGGCTGTGACATCCCGATCTCGGAGATCACGGCGTCGGCATAGCGATCGATCATGTGATCGGCCCCCGCCACGACCGCAAAGTCGCAGTAGGGGCAGACCGAGGAGCAGAACGGGATGTGGACGTAGGCCGACCTGGCATCGAGGTGGGCGTCGACCGGGCTCATTGGTCGTCGTCGACTCGAAGGGCGGCGACAAATGCCTCCTGGGGCACCTCGACGGAGCCCACCATCTTCATCCGCTTCTTGCCTTCCTTCTGCTTCTGGAGCAGCTTCTTCTTCCTGGTCACATCCCCTCCGTAGCACTTTGCAATGACGTCCTTGCGCTTCGCCTTGACCGTCTCCCTGCTGATCATCCGCCCGCCGATTGCGGCCTGGATCGGGACGTCGAAGAGTTGCCTCGGTATCAGTGATCGCAGCCGACCCGTCATCATCTTCCCGTACTCCTGCGCCTTGTCCTTGTGAACGATGGCCGAGAAGGCGTCGACCGGGAGCCCGTTGAGGAGGATGTCGACCTTGACCAGGTCGGCCTCCCGGTAGCCGGCCGGCTCGTAGTCCAGGGAGGCATAACCCCGGGTGCGTGACTTCAGTTGATCGAAGAAGCCGAAGACGATTTCGGCCAGGGGGATGTCACAGTCGAGTTCGACCCGTTCCGGGCCCAGATAGCTCATGTTGCCGATCTCACCCCTGTGATTCGTGACCAACTCCATGATCGGGCCCACGAACTCTGTCGGGCTCAGGATCATGGTCCGGACGTAGGGCTCCGCCACGCCGGACAGGGCACCCGAATCGGGCAGGTCCTGCGGCGACTTGATCTCTTTCACGGATCCACCAGGCATCGTCACCCGATAGGCCACCGACGGAGCGGTGGCCACGAGATCGAGGTCATACTCACGCTCCAGCCGCTCCCTGACGATCTCCATGTGCAGAAGCCCGAGAAAGCCACAACGGAAGCCGAATCCGAGAGCACGACTGCTCTCCGGTTCGTAGACGAGAGAGGCGTCGTTCAGTCGCAACTTCTCCAAGGCCTCCCGGAGTCGCTCGAAGTCATCGCCATCCGTCGGAAACAAGCCAGAAAAGACCATGGGTTTTGGCTCGGAGTACCCGGGCAATGGCTCTGTGGCGGATCGGATCGAGTCGGTCAGGGTGTCGCCGACCTTGATCCGGTCGATCTCCTTGACACCGGTGATCAGATATCCGACCTCTCCGGCCCCGAGGTTGGAAACCGACTCGGCGGCCGGTGTGAGAACACCGATCTCATTGGCGTCGTGGATCTCGCCGGTCGCCATGGATCGAATCCTCTGACCGGTAGGAAGACGACCGTCGACGACCCGGATGTAGCAAACCACGCCTCGGTAGGAGTCGTAGTAGGAGTCGAATACGAGTGCCCGCAGAGGTGCGTTCGGATCGCCGGCGGGCGCCGGGACCTGTTCGACCAGCCGCCGCAACAACTCGTCGACACCGGCCCCGGTCTTCGCCGAGATCCGAACGATGTCATCCGGTGCGCCCCCCAGGATGTTGACGATCTCACCGGCTACCCGCTCCGGGTCGGCGGCAACCAGGTCGATCTTGTTGATTGCGGGAATGACCTCGAGACCGGCGTCGATCGCCAGGTGGGCGTTGGCCAGCGTTTGGGCCTGGACTCCCTGGGCGGCGTCGATGAGAAGCAGCGCACCTTCACAGGCGGCGAGGGAACGGGAGACTTCGTAGGAGAAGTCGACGTGACCGGGAGTGTCGATCAGATTGAGGACGTATTCCTCTCCAGCCTCGTCGACATGGCGCAGACGCACCGTTTGCGCCTTGATGGTGATGCCACGCTCCCGCTCCAGGTCCATGGTGTCGAGGACCTGCTCTCGCATGTCCCGCTCGCTGACCGCTCCGGTGCGCTCGAGCAGACGATCGGCCAGGGTCGACTTTCCGTGGTCGATGTGAGCGATAATCGAGAAGTTGCGGATGCGCGCTTGAGTGGTCACGAGTAGTGGGGGACTCACATTGTAACTTCGATCAAGGCCCTGCTACTCTGCCGTTTCCGCCGCTCCCATTAGCGGGTTCGACCGGTTTCCCATCCACCGATTCGAGTTTTCAACATGGCCAACATCAAGTCGCAGATCAAGCGCAACCGTCAGAACGAAGGGCTGCGGATGCGGAACAAGTCCGTCAACAGCGATCTCAAGACCAGCATCAAGAAGGTCGAGACCGCCGCCGCGGCCGGGGAGCCCACCGACGACCTCTACCGCGTGGCCCAGCGAAAGATCGATGTCGCCATCTCGAAGGGTGTGCTTCACAAGAAGACGGCAGCCCGCAAGAAGTCGAGACTGACAAAGAGGATTTCAGCCAGCTGAGCTTGATGTCCCCCTGCGAAGCGGGGGGACCGTCCGACCGAAGGTCGGGCGAGGGGGGCTAGCCATACCACCTACACAGGGCGACCGTCAATCTCTCCAATGTCACCCGATGGACCTCTTCCGGTTGTGACTTGATGACCCGGTCGGCGCGCACCAACGCCTCTTGAGCCTTCCGCAACGAGGACTCCCTGACCCTCCCTCGCTGCGACCACACCCGGGACGCCCCACGGTCAGTGGATCTCGACCCGGTCCAAGTGCGAAACGTCTCCTCGTCGGGAGCGGCCGCAGCCAGCGAACGTCGCTTGAGATCCGACTCGACCGCAGCCAGATACACCAACGGGTGGCCGTGGACCAGGAAGTCCGACAATCTCCGAAGCGCGACACCGACCTCGCCCCGGGAGATCGCATCGGTGATGTGGAACATGGGCTCGTCGGGCCGGTTCTTGAACCGGTCGAGGATCATCTGCTTGGTCAGTTTGCCGGGGATCCCATGCAGTTGGTCGAGCGCCTGGCCCATGGCAGCGGTGTCAGTGCCGAATCTCTGCAGAACGGCGTCCCTGGCGCCCTTGTCGAGATTCAGGTCCCGGTCACGGATCTCCGCATCGAGCCACTGCGATGCCTGACGATCCCAGATCTTGGTCACCGAAACCGACTTGCCCCGGTCCTGGACCACCTTGACCAGGGGCCGGGCGGTGGTGCCAGTTACGAGAAGCACCACCTCCAGCGTCTCCAGGTCGGTGGATTGCAACAGGTCGGCGAGAGTTTCCGCCTCGGCAACCTGCAGATTCTGGACATCGACGATCTCGAGACCCTGTCGGCCGCCGAACAACGAGCCCGACTGGAGCAATGGGATCAGAGGCTCCAGCTCGGTGCGAAGAGTGCCGTCACCCTCCTCGCCGGCGCCCCGCCCCGGGACGTCAATCCGAATCAGGTCCGCTCTTCCTACTCCTTGCTCCGAGAACCGTTCGGCCGCGGCGTCCAGCATCCGCTGACGCTCACCGGGACCGGCGTTGGAGGGTCCCGAGATCAGGAACAATCCCATCCGATCGACAGTAGTGGTCGCCGCCGTCAGTCAGGGGAGCCTGTCGAACAATCGCGCCAGGTCGCAGGCGACTGCCACGTCATGCACCCTGATGATGTCTGCTCGGTGCTCCAGGGCGAGGGAGATGTAGGCCACCACCCGATGGAAGTCGCGCTTCCTCGGGATCGGGATCAGAATGGGCTTGCCAAGTTGGTGAAGCTCCTCGGAGCCGGCAATCACCTCGAGCTGCATGCGGGTGTATGCCTCATAATCGCTCCGGTAGCTGAGGGCGATCCCGGGGTCAAGGATCACATTTCGGATCCCCTCACTCTCCAGTACCGAGATCAGCCGGGCGAACTCCGCGGCCGTGTGGCGGGCCTTGTCGGGTCTGATTTCGACTTCGTCGACCTCGTGGGGGTTGGCTCCCTCCACGTAGACGGCCACTGCAGCCACCCCGGCACCGGCCACCACCGACTTCATCTCCGGATCGCGTAGACCCCCTGTGTCGTTGACGATCACGGCCCCCGCTTCGACTGCGGCGCGGGCTACGTCCGGCTTCCAGGTGTCGATTGCCACCAGATGACCCTCGGCGGCCAATGCCTCGATGACCGGCACAACACGTGAGATCTCCTCGATCTCGTCGATCGTCGGATTGTCCAGATGTGAAGACTGACCACCGAGGTCGATCAACGTGGCTCCCCATCCCCGGTAACGATCTGCCATCAGGAGCGCCTCATCGACCGAGTGTGCGACGGTGTGGAGGTTCTTCGAGTCGGGGGACACGTTGATGACACCCATGACATGGGTGACACCACCCAGCGGCAGGACAACTTCCCCCAGGTCGATTGAAGCTCCGCCGTCCATCGTCCGGAAGTGTCCCATCCCGGGATCGGTTAAGACAATGAAACCATCACGTCACCGTCCAGGTCCGTGCGTTTCACCCCCGCTCCCGACTCCTCCAGTGTGGCGATCACCCAGCTGGCCGGGTGTCCGAAGTCGTTGGGCCCCACCGAAATCACCGCCAGATCTGCTCCCACCTCCCGCAGCCACTCGGCGTCCGAGGTGGCAGCACCGTGATGCGGCACCTTGAGCACGTCGGCGTGCTGCCGGCCCTGATCGGCCTGAGCGATGACCTCGATGTCACCAGTCAGCAACATCGACCGGGCCGTCCCGCTCACCATGAGGACGATTGATTCGTCGTTGGTTGACGCATACCGTCGCAAGGGACCGAGCACGGTCAGGGTCACACCTCCCAGATCCCATCGTTGCCCGAGCGTCGGCTCTTCGACCGGGACTCCCCCATCGGCCAGCCCGGTGAACAACTCCACGGAGGCAGGGGTCTCGTGGTGGCCGGTCACCGTCCATACCTGGCCGATTACGACCCTCCCCACGAGACCGGTCAGCCCTGCGGCGTGGTCGGCGTGGACATGGGTGAGAACGACCAACTCGAGCCTGCGCACCCCATATTCCGCCATCTTCTCGACGAGCCGCACCTGATCTGGCCCCCCGTCGACGAGGGCAAACCGGCCGCCGGTTCCCGACACCAGTATCGCATCCCCCTGGCCCACGTCTAAAACCACGACACCCCCCTCCGGCGCTGCGGACCCCCCACCGATCACGCTGACGACAAGCACCAACGAGACGGCCACGGCGATCACCCCCCTCTGGGAGCGAAAACGCGCGAACAGGGCCGCCACCCCCCCGGTGAGGAGGAGACCGGCCCATCCCACCTGCGGCCAAGTGGAGACGCCTCTGGCAAGATCGAGGACTATCCCGGCCAGCCATGCCGCCACCGGAACCAGCGGGTCGATCCCGCTGACCCCGATCGCGCCGAGAACGGTGGCCCCGCTGACGATGGGAGCTGCCACCAGATTCACCAGGGGGGAAAGGAGGGGCACCTGATCGAATGACAGGACGAGGAGAGGAGACACCGCAATCTGCGCCCCGATGGTCACCGCCAGGGCTCGTCTCCAACGAGAACCGTCCAAGGGCCATCGGGCACCGATCAGGACACCCACGGTGGCAGCCACAGACAGCTGAAAACCGACGTCGAGAGCGAGCCCCGGGTCGAGGATCAACAGACCGACCACCGCCACCGAAACCAGCTGCCAGGCTTCGAGAGCAAAGCCGTAGAGACGGCCAACCAGCACCACGCCGGCCATGACCGTGGCCCGCACCACCGAAGGCTCGAATCGGGTCGCAGCGGCATAGATCGGCAGCCCGACCAGGCCGATGATCGCGCGCCGCTTGGGACCGACACCGAGTGGACCGGCGGCGACGGCCAGCAGACCGAGGAATAGAGCCACATTGGATCCGCTGACGGCAGTGAAATGGGAAAGACCGGCCCGTCTCATCGCCACGATGTCGATCTCGTCGAGCCCGCTCGTCTCACCGATCAGGAACCCGGCCAACAGAGACCTGGAATCATCGAGTGGTTGGAGGTGGTCCATCACATGGCGGCGCATGCCTTGCCCGACGACCTGCACCGGCGAGCTAGGGCCTTCGGCGACCTCCACTCGGGTGACACGCACCGTGCCCCGATGACGTTCACCCCGGACCACCCCGGCCTTCCCGTCGCTGGCGCCGACGATCGACACCGTCTGCCCGGCGACAGCGGCCGTTCCCTCGGGCAGATCGAGGAGCACCGGGCCGTCTCCCGTGTCGGCCAGGGCCCACGGCCCGTATCGCCCGGCTATCACCTCTGTCCTCATGACCACGGTCGTCTGAACCGGGCCCGGAAGAAGGGGAGCCAGTGGCATGGAAGACACCAATGCACCAAGCACGGCCAGCGTGACCAGGGTGGCCGTCACCAGATGGTGGCGCACCGCTGACCAGAGCACCACGATGACAACCACTGCGAGCCCGACGGGCCCCCAACCTGAGGCGAGCACTCCGAGCCAGACAGCGATCGCGGCCCCAACCCAGGGTCTCGAGACAACCGGGGGTGGGGCGGGATGGTCGAGTCTCACGGGACCGTCACCAGGTCGCGGATAGCAGCCAGCTTCGCCTCCCCGATCCCAGGAACGTCGAGCAGGTCCTCCACGGTCTGGAACGGGCCGTTGGCCTCGCGGTAGGAAACGATCCGTTCGGCGAGCACCGGGCCGACACCGGGCAGGTCCTGGAGCTGGGTGGCATCTGCCCGGTTCAAGGACATCGACCCGTCGTCAGCGGCTGTCGGGCCCACTGGCGCCGACCCGCCCGGGCCAGGAATCACCACCTGATCACCAGCCAACACCGGACTGGCGAGGTTGATCGAGTCGAGCCCGGCTCCGGGTCGGGCTCCGCCGGCAGCCTCGATGGCATCCGCGACGATGGATCCCTCCGGCACCTCGACGACCCCGGGACGGATGACCCAACCGGAGACGTGAACCGAAATGACCACCGCCTCTGCCGACACGGTTGACAGCGCGGAATCCAGGACCGTGTCGAGGCCGGGTTGTCTGTTCCTGGCAAGGCCGAGCCCGGCTCCGACGAGGATCGCGGCCAGACAGAGCCCCACCCCCCACCTCTTGTCGTTCCCCATCGAGACCCCACCTACCAGTGGCAGGAGCCCGGTGGAACCCCTTCGCTAGTGTCCGCCCATGCTCGACCCCTCGCGATTCCGGGTCATACCGGGGTCGCAAGTCAATCTCTCGTCACAAGACCCTGACTCGAAGGAGGGTTTCGACGGGGGGAAGCAGGAGGGGAAGGCGGCACTGCAGGATCTCAACCACCGCCTGGCCGATTTCCAGGCCCGGTTGTGGGCCGAGTCCGAACAGCGGCTCCTGGTGGTACTGCAAGCAATGGACACCGGGGGCAAGGACGGGACCATCCGCAATGTCTTCAAGGGGGTGAATCCCCAGGGTGTGGAAGTCAGGAGTTTCGGTCGGCCGACCGAACTGGAACTCGCTCACGACTTTCTGTGGAGGGTCCACCCCCACGTTCCCGGTGACGGGAACATAACCATCTTCAACCGGTCCCACTATGAGGACGTGCTGGCGGTCCGGGTCCGCGAGCTCGTCCCTGAGGACCGGTGGCGACAGCGTTATCAGCACATCAACGACTTCGAGCGCTTGCTGACAGATGAAGGGACCACCATCGTCAAGCTCTTCCTCCATATCTCACCCGCTGAGCAGCGAGCCCGTCTTCAGGCGCGCCTGGACGACCCGAGCAAGCGCTGGAAGTTCCGCCACGGCGACCTCGAGGATCGAAAGTTGTGGGGCCGGTTCCAGGCGGCCTATGAGGAGGCGCTGACCCGGACCTCGACGGAGATCGCACCCTGGTACCTGGTTCCGGCCAATCGCAAGTGGTATCGAAACCTGGTGGTTTCGAGCATTCTCATCGACACGCTTGAAACGATGGGCCCCAAATTCCCGGAGCCGGAGGCGAGCCTAGACGGGGTGATCGTCACCTGATCCGACGAAGCGGGAGGCGACAGCCCTGGCCTCCCTTTCCAATTCGATCTGGCGATAGGCGCCGCGGTGGCCCAGGCTCTGGCGACGCCCCTTCAGGTAGTCATTGAGGTATCTCCGAAGAAACCCGAAGACGCCAAACCTCCTCCATTGCCGGACATGGACCAATTCGTGGATGACCAAGGCCCCCAACCGTTCCTTGGGGCCGTAAAGCACCGCCGGGTCGACATAGACGGTGTCGAACAGCGTCATGGCCTGGATCCCCTTGCCCCACATCTTTCGCATTACCGCTGAAGCCGGGCGAAGCGCGACCTGTTCGGGCTGGACCGGCTGTATGAATGCCCGCAGCTCGGGGGTATCGAGCCCAGCGCCGGCGAGAGCAGCGGCGGCGTTCATCCCACCACGAAATTGATCAGGTTCGGTGGTCTCGAAACGACCTTGCGGATCTCGGCGCCCTCGACCCACCCCTGGACCTTCTCCAGGCCCAGCGCGACCCGCTCGGCATCCTCGGCCGAGATATCCGCAGGAACCTCGACTCTCCCCCGAACCTTGCCGTTCACCTGGACGACCATGGTCACGGTGGCCTGCGCAACAAGCTCGGGGTCCCATTCCGGCCAGGGCTCGTTGGCCAGCATCGTCCCGTGCCCGGTCCGCTCCCAGAGCTCATGGGAGATGTGAGGAGCCATCGGGGCCAGCAGCTTGACCAGGAACTCGACCACCTGGTCGAAGGTCTGCCGGTCGATGCCGGCCTGGGTTGCTTCGATCAGGCTGCTGGTCAGTGTCATCAAAGGCGGGATCGCCGTGTTGAAGACGAATCTTTCGATGTCCTCGGTCACCTTCTTTGCAGTGCGATGAGCCAGGGCCACCAGCTCCGGATCAGCTGGGCCCTCGAACCCATCCGTTTCGGTGACGACCCGCCACAAACGATCCAGGAAGCGCGAAGTCCCCTCGACGCCGTTGGTGTCCCAGGCGGCGTCGTCGGTCGGCGGTCCCATGAACAAGTGATAAAGCCGCAACGAGTCGGCGCCGTGGGAGGCGAACAGCTCCAGGGGGTCCACGACATTTCCCTTCGACTTCGACATCTTGGCCCCACCAAGGGTGATCATCCCCTGGGTGAACAACCGGGAGAACGGCTCGGTCACCGGGCTCAGGCCCATGTCGCTCAGGACCTTGGTGATGAACCTGGCGTAGAGGAGGTGGAGGATGGCGTGCTCGACTCCACCGATGTACTGGTCGACCGCCATCCAATAGCGGGCGTTCTCCTGCTCGAAGGCGACGCGCTCGTTGTGGGGATCGGTGAACCGCAGGAAGTACCAAGAGGAGTCGACGAAGGTGTCCATGGTGTCGGTCTCCCGGCGGGCACCGCCGCCGCAGGCCGGGCAGGTGGTGTGAACCCACTCGTCCGCAGTAGCGAGTGGTGACTGGCCCTTGGGGGCAAAGTCCTTTACGTCGGGCAGCAGCACCGGAAGCTGGTCCTCGGGCACCGGGACCAGGCCGCATGACGGGCAGTCGATCATCGGGATCGGAGAGCCCCAGTAGCGCTGGCGGGAGATCAGCCAGTCACGCAACCGGTATTGGACGGTTCCCAACCCGATCCCCTTCTCCTCCAGCCATTCGATGATCCGTTCCTTGGCGCCCATCTGCTCGAGCCCATCGAGGAACCCGGAGTTGATGGTCGGCCCCTCACCGGTATATGCCTCTCCTTCCCATCGCGGTGGCGGCTCGACGGTCCTGATGATCTCCAACCCATACCTGGCGGCGAAGTCCCAGTCGCGCTGGTCCTGACCGGGAACCCCCATGATCGCCCCGGTCCCGTAACCCATCAGCACGTAATCGGCCACGTAGATCGGAACCTGCTGGTCGTTTACCGGGTTGAGGGCGTAACGCCCGGTGAAGACCCCTGTCTTGTCCCCTTCGGCCATGCGCTCGATCTCGGTGGCCGAGGCCGATGCTGCGATGTACTCCCGGGCCTCCTGCTCGTTCTCGCTGCCCTCGATCAAGCTCCCCACCAGTGGATGGTCGGGAGCGAGCACGCAGAAAGTCATGCCGTAGATGGTGTCGGGCCGGGTGGTGAACACCTCGAAGCTCAGGTCGCCACCCGCCACCGCGATCGTGAATCGCGCCCCCTCCGACCGGCCGATCCAGTTGCGTTGCATGGTGCGCACCCGGTCGGGCCATTCGTCCAACTGGTCCAGGTCGTCGAGGAGTCGGTCGGCGTAGTCGGTGATCCTGAAGAACCACTGCGCGAGATTCTTCTTCTCGACGATCGTGCCGCAGCGCTCACAGGCCCCGTCGACCACCTGCTCGTTGGCGAGGACGGTTTGGTCCTTGGGGCACCAGTTGACCGGTGCCTCCTTCTTGTAGGCGAGACCCCGCTCGAAGAGTTGGAGGAACAGCCATTGGTCCCAGCGGTAGTAGTCGGGATGGTGGGAGGCCAGCTCACGATCCCAGTCGTACATCGCCCCCAGCTGCTTGATCTGACGGGTCATGGTGACGATCTGGGCCTCGGTGTTCTCCCGGGGGTTGACCCCGCTCTCTATGGCCGCGTTCTCTGCGGGCAGACCGAAACTGTCCCAACCCATTGGCGAGAGGACGTTGAACCCACGCATTGTCTTGTACCGGGTGAGGAGGTCCCCGAACGTGTAGTTGCGGATGTGGCCCTGATGCAGCGCACCCGAGGGATATGGGTACATGCAAAGGTTGTAGAACTTGGGCCGCGACGGGTCCTCGGTGGCGCGGAAGACCTTCTCAGACTCCCAGCGCTCCTGCCACTTGGCTTCGATCTTCTGGTGGTCGTAGGACATCGAGCCGATGAGGGTACCTCCACGTGATTGGGACGAATGCGGGCCATATACGATCCTGTGCCTATCCAATTACGGAGGCTTCCGGCATGAACCCAGAACGGGTCGGTGTTATCGGTGGTGGGTTGATGGGGTCGGGCATTGCCGAGGTCTTCGCCAGGGCGGGCAGCCAGGTCGTGGTCCATGAGATCGATGCGAATGCCGCCGAGGCGGCACAAGCCCGGATCGAAGCCTCGCTGGCACGGGCCGTGGAGCGAGGCAAGCTGGAGGCATCGTCACGGGACCAGGCTCTTGCCGGCATCATGGTGTCGACGGACCTTGCAGACCAGGCGGACCGTCGTCTTGTCATCGAAGCAGCCAACGAAAACGAAGCCCTGAAACGCCAGATCTTCGCCGACCTCGATGCTGTCGTCGTGGACCGGGACGCCATCCTCGCCTCGAACACCTCATCGATCCCCATCACCCGGCTCGCCTCGGTCACCAGTCGCCCCGATCATGTGGTGGGGCTGCATTTCTTCAACCCGGTCCCGATCATGGCCCTGGTCGAAATGGTGACAACGGTGATGACTGCGCCAGAGGTAGCGGCAAGGGCCAGGTCCTACGCCGAAGGCCTCGAAAAGACGGTCATCGAATCCAGAGACCGCGCCGGGTTCATCGTCAACATGCTTCTCGTCCCCTATCTCCTGGGTGGGATCAAGATGCTCGAAGCCGGCTTCGCCACTCGGGAGGACATCGACACCGGCATGCGTCTGGGCGCCAACCATCCGATGGGACCACTCGAGTTGTCCGATTTCGTCGGGCTCGACACCATGAAACTGATCGCCGATGTCCTCTTCGACGAGTTCAAGGACCCGATGTACGCCTCCCCACCTTTGCTCACCCGTTTGGTCGAGGCCGGCCTCCTGGGGCGGAAGACGGGCCGCGGCTTCTACGAATACGGCTGACCTCCGCCCACGCGTCGTGGTTGGGAAGGGCCAGCTGAAATGGTGGAGATCAAATGGGCCACACGGCCCATTGCCCAAGCGCCGGCTTTTGCGGAATTATCCACAGGGTAAGACGTGGGAGCTGGAGAAGGACCTGGGAGTCAGAGATGTTGGGCGATCGGGCCGTGGTGCTGGAAAGTCGGAGGACAGCCGCGACAGACAGTCTCGTGCCCATTTGTGCGATGCTCGAGACCGACCGTCATCTGCTCGGCACCTGGGATGAGACCTGGGCGAGGCTCTTCGCCATCGACTGCGCGTCGATCGTGTATCGCCTCCACGTGCCCGGGATGGACGAGGCGGCCCGTGATCTCATCCACCGTCTACTCCATCAGGCCCGGAAGCTGACTATCAGCGAGCGTCACGAGGAACTGGAGTCGGTGCAGCGGGCCCTCATGGCAGGTTTGCGCGCCTCTTCGGACATGACCCGGCCGGTGTGGCTGGTCGCCCTCAACTCGCTCCTGCCCGACCCTTTCCGAGCCGCTCTTTTCACGGTGGAGTCAGCACTCGAATCGTTTGGCGGACGCCCCAACCCGCGTCGTGACGCGGTCATCGAGTCGATGCGAAGCCGACTGCTTTCCCGAACCGAAGAGGCGGCTCTCCTGGGAAGCCGCCTCGCCTACGCCTGAACCGGTATCGCTCAGGACTCGGCGACCTTCTCCAACTCCCCCGTCCTCTCCAGAGAATCGGCAAGGTGAGGACGGGCCCCGCCCCTGACCACGAGCACCGGAACCGACGCCCGCTCGATGGCCGATTCACGAAGTGCGGAGAGAACACCATCGAGGACTCCAGCAGGGGCGACCACCATCACAGAGGTTCCTTCGACAGCCTCCAGGGCATGGGCCACGCTCGGCTCCATCAGCAGCAAGGGCTCGACCTCGACCCCGAGGTTGGGTAGCTCGACCGGGATCGGGGATATGACCCTCAGCGGTCTGCGGTAACCCCGGGCCAGGCTTGCCGCCAGATCGAGAGCTGCGAAGTCGGCCGGCTCCCCTCGATACCACACCCCCACCGGGCCCGACCCCACTTCGCGGTAGGTGCTGGCACGGACCAGCACCGCCACATCACAGGAAGCGCTTTCCAGCAGCTCACCGGCGATCCCACCCAGGGGACGGTATCCCAGATAAGCCTGGTGGGAGCCGAGCAGGAGCATTCCCGCCCCCCTCCGCTCGACCAACCGGATCAACTCGGTCGAGGGCTCCGGCCCGACTGCTGTGACAATCTCGGCCTCGATTCCTTCGGCCTCCAGAGCGTCCTTCACCACCTCGAGCTCCTCGACGGCGTGGGCCTCGGCATCGTCCATGGCCGAGAGGTTGGCGCGCACTTGCTCGTAGCCTGGCGGCCTGACCACCGAGGCGAGAATGATGGTCGCCGGGGACTCGTCGAGCCAACGCAGCCGTCTGGCCAACTCCAGAAGAGGCCTTGCGGTGATCGGATCGGTGACTCCCACCATCACCCGGCGCTCGCGAGCAACGAGAGCCATCATCTCCCGGGTGACGTCACCGGCGAGATCCCGATCGATCTCCTCCCGCGGATAGAGCGTTGTGAGCAGCGGCGTCGTCATGAGAGTGGTGATCAAGGCCATCAGCACCAACATGGTGAACAGGGCCGGAGAGATGACCCCGAGACTCCGGCCGATCGTGAGAATCACGATTTCGGTGATGCCCCGGGCGTTCATCAGCACGCCAAGGACCGTCGAAGTGCGAAGGCTCTCTCCGTTGGCAAGACCGGCGATCATCGATCCTCCGAGTTTCCCGATGATGGCGATGGCAACGATCAACCCGGTCAGCCACCAGAGCTCCGCTCCCGAGACCAGGCCGATTCGAGTCGACAGCCCGACCACGGCAAAGAACACAGGAAGCAGGAACAACACGGTCACGTCCTCGAGCCGCTCGGTGATCTGAGCCGCAATCGAATGAGATCGTGGAAGCACGGCCCCGAACATGAAGGCGCCGAAAATGGCGTGGATCCCGATCGCCTCGGTGGCCCAGGCCGAGAGGAAGAGGGCCACGAATAGCCCGGACATGCCTGTCGCCCCGATTCGACCCTTGTCGGGAGCGACCGACGCAACACGGGCGATCAAGGGGCGAACCACGAAGATCATGAACCCGACGAAGACCAGGGCCAGCAGCACCGTCAGAACGGCGTCGGCGGGGCCGGTGGCCTTAACGATTGCAACGACGACGGCCAGGATGCACCAGGCGGTGACATCGTCAACCGCGGCACAGGTGATTGCCAGGGCACCGATCCGTGTCCGGTGCAGACCGGTGTCGGTGAGGATGCGCGCCAGCACCGGGAAGGCCGTTACCGCCATGGCCGCCCCCATGAAGAGGGCGAAGCCGGTGAAGTCGCCACTTCCCACCAATGGGTAAATCAGGAGGGCGGCGGCCACGCCGAGGATGAAGGGCAGGACTATCGAATAGTGACTGACCAGGAGCGCGGTGCGCCCCGACCCTCGAATCATCTTGTGGTCGAGCTCGGCGCCGATCAGGAACATGAAGAAGATCAGCCCAAACAGAGCCAGGATCTGGAGGACATCGATCACCTCCGAGGGGAACAGGAAGGATGTGACCTCGGGGAAGAAGAGCCCCATCAAACTGGGCCCGAGAAGGATCCCTGCCACGATCTCCCCAATGACCCGGGGCTGGTTGATGCTGCGGAACAGCGACCCCAAGGCCCGCGCCGCCACGATGACCACGGCCACCGCCAACAGAACCCGGGCAACCATCTCGGCACCGTCCAGACCTTCCCCGGCAGTGGCATCGGCGGAGGACTCCTCACCGACGACGAAGACTTCGAGATCGCTGTCGCCGACGCTGACCACCCCTTCGAGGCTTCCATCCTCCAGGACCCGAGCCTCGAACAACGCAGGCTGCCCGGCGAGATCGGAGGTGTCTGCGCAGCTGCCGGTCAGATCCCCACGCCCGCTCTCCCGGTCGATCTCCCCGCCGACGATCCTTGGACCCAGATCCTCGGTCTCATCGCCGTGGGACCCGGGAACGTGAAGGTCGAGGAACACCCCGGACTGGACCGTGGCGACCCGTTCTCCGAGACATGACACTCCGTTGCCCTCCACGGCTCCCAGTGGAGAGGCCTGAGGTGCGGGGATGATCTCATTCCCCCGGGGGAGAACCAGCGCCAAACCCACGGCAGCGACCACCAGGATGCTGGCGTAGGTGAACACCGGGAGGAAACGACGACGCCGGTTCAAAAGAGGTGTGGTCATAGGCGAGCTGTCATCACAGGGATGAGGACAAGTTATGAACTACAAGCTACGGCCCACAAGTTCCTGGGTGGGCTGTCGAAGGTCGGCAGCGCTCACGCCCGAACCTTTTCAACCAATCTGACCTAGATCCAGGGTCAACCTATGGTGGTGACGATGTCAGAGGCCATCAAGCCTCGAAGGGCGAGTCTCGTCGTTGCATTGGTGGTGGCGGCCGTGATCGTCCCCGGGGAGCGGGCGAGCGCCCAAGCAGTCCCGTGTCCCACCGACATCCAGACGGCGTCGGTGGCACCTGCTCCCGAGTTC
>Ga0209341_10000419_pt1 | contig 43896 bp, 44 predicted proteins | sample RifCSP13_2_FD_184020 | JGI IMG/M metagenome (GOLD analysis project Ga0209341, IMG submission 184020) | Soil microbial communities from Rifle, Colorado - Rifle CSP2_sed 13_2 (SPAdes) (version 2) | ecosystem: Environmental > Terrestrial > Deep subsurface > Rock core/Sediment | place: Rifle...
CGCGGCAATCACCATGACCCGTGGAACCTCTACCGGTGCTGCCTTCGCGAAGGCTGCTGTGACGATGACGGGCACCAACCTCACCGGCTGCGCGGGTGACGACGGCGACGATGACGACGGCGACGATGACGACGGCGACGACGGCGACGATGACGACGGCGACGATGACGACGGCGACGATGACGACGGCGACGATGACGACGGCGACGATGACGACGGCGACGATGACGACGGCGACGATGACGACGGCGAGGACGAGGATGGCTAGGAGAGCGCCTGCGGCGGCAAGTTGCGGCAGCACTCCAGCCGGAGCGTAGGCAGCGGATCCGAGGATTGCGATCCGGGCGCCTCAAACTAGAGCAATCCGAGCCTCTCGATTGACGAGGTGGGCGGATAACACGCGGACCCGAGCCGCCAAGGGGCGCAACGGCGAATAGGAGCAGAGCTCGAGAGCGGCGGAAGCATCAGGCTTCACAAAAGGTAAAAATCGACACCGTTCGCAGAGTCCCTATGGAAGCCTGAGATGACGCGCGACGTACGTTGAACCATTGGCTGCCTAGTCGCCGAAGACGAGCGATGCTCAACCTGTGTTCGCCGCCACGGGATTGCCGAGGTCGACGGCGGGTTCGGTGTGGGACTCTTCGCTGCGACGACAAGAAGCGACCTAGAAGACCCCGAGCATGCGGCCTCCGATGCCCAGAGCGAAAAGCGCCACGACCAGTGTGGCGAATGCTGCCTTGCTGGACGCCAGCGTCAAGAACCCGTCACTCGCCACGAGCGTCACATGGACCGGGACTCTCCCGGCGATCTTGCGATGGAAGTCGATGGACGGGACTGGAATGAGGCTAAACCCCGCCAGGAGCACGTTCACGAACGCGATGGCCCCGATGAAAATGGGGATGGGCTCCCTAAACCGCCCGGGAGCCGTGCCGAGCGCAAGCGAGAGGCCAATGAACGCGGCGGCAAAGGCGAGGTTCGTAGCGGGGCCCGCCGCGCTGATTCTCACATGCTGTCGAGCGCTGACACTCCCGGAAACGACCACGGCCCCTGGCATCGCGATCATCAAGCCCACGGAGGCCGTGAGGAACCCCACAAGAAGGCCGAACGGAGAGTGCCGATACTCTGCGACGGCGCCGGACCGCTGGGCGATCGCCTTGTGCGCCAGCTCGTGCAGGAAGAACGCAGTCAAGACGGCCACGAAGGAGCCGGTGATGATGAGCAGGACGAGGGGGCGCACCACCGATGCGGAAGTAGGCCACGAGGTTCAGCACGCCACCGATGTAGGCGATCGCAAATGCGAAGGTCATCACCGCCACGCCGATCCAGACCTGCGTGGCCTCGATACGGCTGAATCTCCAAGGATAGTCCTGGACGGGCATGATGCGCGTGTCGGGGGGCACGCGAGGCGAAGAATTGGCTACATATAAAACGCTAGCGCGTTGGGGCGTTGGGGGGGCGCCGTAGATCTCCTGCATCTGTACCCGTCGACGAATCCGCGGCGGCAGCGGCGCGAGAGGGCAGCCAATCGACCGCAAGGAAGCTGAGGGCGAACGCCAAGTCATGGAAGCCGGCGCAACCCGCGAAAGGCTAATCCCAACGTCCGACCATCGTCCGGATCAGTGCGGGAGCGTCGCGCATGAACTCGACACCCGATCCGACGAGAGAACCTGTCGTCTACGCGATTGGCGACACCCATCTGGGGCTCCGAGAATGGGGTCCCGATGGCCATCGAGAGCAGCCGCTCGTCGTGGCGGATTTCTTTCGCTGGCTGAGCGCTCTGCCGGAGGAGGGTTATCCTCTGACGATATGGAACGGTCAGAGCCTGAGCACGCGTGTGCTCCGCCGCCCGGACCGGCTGATCCTGCTCGGAGACATCTTGGAGCTCTGGGAGGCCGAGAATCAGGCCATCCTCTTCTCCGCAGCCACCGTGAGTACCGTGTTGGCGCGCGTGCCCTGTGAGAAGATCTACGTGCTTGGGAATCACGACAACATCCTCCAGGCGGTGACCGGGGTGTATCCCCTCGGAGTGGAGAATCTCGAGGTGGTCGGAGACGCCTACCCGGCCGGCGACAACGGCGAGATTCGGCCGCTTCGAATTGGCGATCGCAACTACATCTTCATCCACGGCCACCAGTTCGATCCGATTCTCCACGGCCGTGTGGGAAAGTTCTGGCCCCTGCTGGCCCCGGTACGACAAGCGGGCGCGGCCCTGGGGAACTATGCTTGGGTGTTCTTTGCGCTCTGGGTCGCGGCCGTGCTCGCTCACCTCAGTTATCCGTCCTTGCCTGTTGACTGGTTCATGTTACTCGGGCTTCCTCTGTTCTGGCTCCCACGGCTGTACATGCGCCTCGGTTGGCGGTCTTGGCGCCTGATCGGTGGACTTCGATACAACCGGGACTTGGCACTGAAAGGCTTCGTCAAGTGGTGGGCCAAGGTGTGCGACGGCAAGGGCATCCCGAAGGACGTGGGAATCGTTTTCGGCCACACGCACTACCTGGACTGGCTGGAACTCGGCGGAGACAAACGGTATGATCGGGTCATGAGACCCGCGGAGGCACGGCTCAATGAATCCGTCGTGCGACTCGGCGACAAACGCCCCACGTTGTACAACGTCTCCTCATGGCTCGCGGGTGGGCGCGAACGAACGGGCGTTGTCGTCGCGAGCGCATTCTATGCGGATGCTCTGGGCCCGTTGTTCATCGGCTGGGACTGGCGAGAGCGACGGCCCTTCCACATACCGTTCGATTTCGTTGAAAAGCGCTGGGACGATCCGTTGGGCTTCGTGAAAGAGGACTCCGGACTGGGAGGAATCGCCCTGCAGCTCGGGTGGCCACTCGAGATGACGAGAAAATGGGGGCAGAGTCGGGGAGGCTTGTTGCGAGTCCGAAAATCCCGGACCCGAAAGCCCTGACCCTAGGTCGATACTTCAGACCGGGAGTGGGAACGGCCACAAGGCATGACCGGACATCGAGGTTCATGATGCAGCGTTCTGGGTGTTCCATGGTCAACATGGAATCGGCGCTCGGTGCTCAGCGCCGACAGGATGGCTCTCACAAAGGTTGAAAGAGGACTATCTGATTCTGTGGATGGCGAACGGCGAGGCGGGAGAACCTGGCGGACCTTGAAGCGTTGCTCGGCGGGATTTCCATCCTTCTCTTCCTCCTCCTCTTGGCTGTCGTCCTGGATGTCGTGTTCACTCTCGTGGTCCTCTTCGTCGAGAGGGACGATCCGTCGCGTGTTCTCCACTGGTTGATGATACTCATCTTTCTGCCGCTCGTGGGCGTCATTCTCTTCATATTCTTCCATCAGGACTACCGCCGCAAGCTGAGGAAGTTCTATCAGAAAGGACGAGCCGAATTGAAAGACCTCCTCCCCGAGTCGTCGAACGCAGCGCGTGTGAGTCGCGCAATCACGACACGATTCGGATCCGCTGCCATCCTCGAATACGGCGAATTGGCCCGCCTCGTGAACCGGGCGGATCCGTATGCAATCCTGGCGGGCAGCAACCGGGTCCAGCTCTATGTGGACGGGAACGAAAAATTCAAGGCGCTGCTCGAAGACCTTCGAACTGCGAAAGACCACATCCATCTAGAATACTACATCCTTCGGGATGACTCGCTGGCTCGGGAGATCATAGGGATCCTATCGGAGCGAGCGAGGGCCGGCGTCGAGGTCCGATTGCTCCTCGATGCGTTGGGCGGACGTGCCATGAGGAAGCTCGAGCCGCTGCTCGCAGGGAGCGGGGTGAAACTCGCCTACTTTTTCCCAAGTCTTTCCCGTTTCAACTATCGGAATCATCGTAAGATTGCGGTAATCGACGGGCGCATAGGCTACTGCGGCGGGTACAACATCGGCGAGGAGTACCTGGGCCGAGGGCCCTTGGGCAACTGGCGCGATTCCGCCGTCCGAATCATGGGACCCGGCGTGGATCAGCTCCAGATCCGGTTCCTCCAAGACTGGCTCTTCGCTTCCCGAGAGGAGGTGACGACTCCGTCGCAGTACCTCCGGGCAGTTCCGGAGGAGTCTTCGGCGATGCTTCAGCAAGTATCGTCCGGCTTGGACACCACGCAGGAGTGGGTCAAGCAGTCGTACATCAAGATGATCTCGATGGCGCGGGAGTCGTGCTATATCCAGACTCCGTATTTCATTCCCGATCCGAGTGTGAAAGATGCGCTGCGTGTCGCGGCCGCCTCGGGGGTGGACGTTCGGGTGATGATTCCGTGCAAGCCCGACCACCCTTTCGTGTTCTGGGCCTCGCAATCCTTTTGCGCGGACTTGCTCGGGGCGGGGGTGCGCTCGTTCAAGTACAACAAGGGTTTCTTGCACGCAAAGACGTTCGTTGTCGATGGAAAGGTCGGCTCCGTGGGGAGCGCCAACATCGACCCGCGTTCGTTCCGATTGAACTTCGAGACCAATGTGATCGTCTTCGACGCCGCCTTCTGTGCTCAGATGAGGGACGCATTCCTGGCAGACCAAGCGGTCTGCACGGAACTCACATCGGAGGCCTATGCGAAGCGGCGTTGGGTCGTTCGGTTCAAAGAGCCGTTCTGCCGCCTACTATATCCGATCACGTGACTCGAATTGATCCTCAGTCACTTGGTTCTTGTTCGTGTCTTCGATGGACTCGCGGCTTTCCTGCGCACGAAGTGCTGCACTCGGGCCAAGTTCTGTCGATAGTGAACGACAATGGAAGGAACCGCGGTCGGGAAATACCGGGTCGTGAGTAGTACCGCGGTGAGGGTCTTGTCGATCAGGTTCTTTTCCCGCCCGAGGACGAAACTTCGCCGGTGCACGATGTCGCTCAAGAAACCCTCCACGTCGGCGGATTCCCCGCACGTGAGGACGCTGCCCAGCCCCCTCAGGGTGTGCCCGTCCGTGCCGCCAACGAGGCCGAGCCCTAGCTTGACCGCCAGATCCGAGGCCTTGCGATTGAGGTTTCGCGTCATCCCCCCGTTGATGACCTCAAGTGCCTCGAACCGGGAGAGCGTTTCTGGACCAAGGTACTCCTTCTCGACGCACTTGGCAACTCCCCTGTTGAACATGAAATATCCGTACGGATGGGCGGCAGCCCGTACGCAGTTGTAACGTGCCGAGCACTCGAGAATGTCCTCGGTGGAAAGGGTCGTTGCCATGTAGGGACTCTTGCCCTTTCGCCTCTCGATCTCGCGGTGATAGAAATCCACCATCTCGGCGAGGTCGTAGAAGAAAAGGAGAATGTGTGGGCCATCCTCCGCGCTGACCTCCATGCCCGGAATCAAGAGCACCCCGGTCTGCAATCGGTGCGCTTCCAAGGCACCGGACGGGGTGTTATGGTCCGTGATCGCCAGTCCCACGCCTTTCCTCTTAGCAGAGGACAGCGCGGAGCGGACGGTGGTATAGGCGTCGGAGTGATTCGTGTGAAAGTGCATGTCGACCGCCTGGAAGCCCGAGGCCCGAATGTGCTCGATGATCGGTCTTTCGAAGTAGACCTTCTCAGGGACCGGGACGCCCTTCATCGCCGCCTCGAGCGCACATCCGACTTGGCGAATTAAGGCATTCGATTGTAAAGCGGACGACGCTTCCCGCGGCATGCAGACCAAGCCGCTCCATGGGGACGCCGGTATGGACTGCGTGTTCGCCCTCCTCGTGGAAGAGGTGCCTGACAATGTTGCGGATTGCGGCGACAATTCACGCCACGGGCCCCGCGCGCTCAGAGCCGCGTGTCAAGCGCCGCCCGCCTGCCGAACCCGCAGAGGGCCTCGAGTACAACGCGCTCGTCCTCGGACACCTCCCCGGGGGTCACGGAGGAAATGGCCTAGGGGCGAAAGCCACATCCGCATTCCTGCGTTCGCTTCCGAGGCTGGGATCGATTATGCTCCGCTCCGTGAATCCCGCGACGGGCGAGCAGATCGAGCGGTTCGAGGAGTTCACCGCAAAGGAGATCGACGCGGCCCTGTCCTGGGCGGACGCGGCGTTCCACGATTGGCGGGGAGTCGCGAGGCGAGTTTGCCTTCTTAGGTAGCAAGTCCGCTCGTGCCAGTTCCCTCAGTAATGAACTTTGCGTGGGAGCTTCTGCGCTTGTGCGACCCAATTGCCGACGTCGTTCTCGCTCGGGAGCTTGTTCACGAGATTCTTCTCCTCGTTCACAATCGCCATTCTCTCGTAGAGGCGAGCCGGATTCCGGAGCGCGAGTTCGACGACTGTGTCTACGCCCGCTTCCTCGAGGAGATCTGAGTACTCCTGTTGCACGCCTTTGATCCGGAATAGGTCGACCAGGTTGACCCATTCCAGGATCAACTTCCGACTGATTCCGGTGCTTGTTGCAAGGTCCGTTCGACCTTGGGGCGTCGATCCCTTCTGAAGGAGCGCCTCCGCAGTCCCGGCCCCCGCCTGCTCCAGCTTTTTCGCATAAATTCGGTCGATGCCTTCGATGTCTTTCACGTCTGTCATCGCCTTTCTTCTCCTGAGATCTGGAGCCCCGTTTCTCGCCCCCCACGGGACACAGCCTCTCGTGGCGGTGACTTCCTTCATCCTACTTAACGCTTCTCAATTGCAATGGCAGAATCTGATTGCAAGGTCTCCGTCTCCAGCCCGTTATTCTTCAATTCGTATGATGCGTATTTCCACAAGGACATCCATCCCGTCCCGCCAGACAGGGGTACGGTCCCTGATGCCTACGAGTGGAACACCGATTCTCGTCCTGAGGGAAGGAACGAGGCGCGGCGTGCGGCCCGCCCCGGCTTGCGGCGGCCACCGACATCCACCGCGACACAGGAGGGGTTTCGAGTGGAAACCGCGTCCAGCGAGAGAGGCGTGGAGGGACGGAAGTGAAGAAGCGCAAGCTCGCGATGTCCCGCTGGAACGAATGGGGAGAGAGGCGAGCGCTCGGATGATCCGAGTGTCGAGGTCGTCATGCGTCCGTATGTTCCAGCGCCCTTGGGGAAATCGGACAAAGCTGTCATGATATGTCCGAAGGAGCCACGCCGCGGAGGGGGGACGCTAACTGGCGCGGGCCGTTTCAGATCCCGGAGAGAGGGAAGGACATGGTCGAAAAGGCCAGTGATACAGGAGCAAGTAAGGTCCGAGGCGGAAGGAATCTGCTTGTTCTCATCGCCGCAACTGTCCTCGCGGTCGTGGCACTTGGGGCGGGCTACTCCGTGAGACAGAATCTACCCCCATCGGCATCTGCGCCTACGGTGACCTTCACATCCCCTGCCTATGAGGCCACCGGTGTGCCCATCAACACGAAGATCCTCGCAACCTTCAGCGAGGCGATGGACCCCGCGACGATTACCGCCTCAACGTTTACGTTGAGGCAAGGCACGACCTCGGTCCCGGGGACCGTGAGCTATGCGGGCACGACCGCGACCTTCGCACCGTCGAGCGATCTCGCCGCCAACGGTGTGCACACGGCGACGATCAACACCGGGGCCAAGGACTCGTCGGGCAACGCATTGGCGGCAAACTTCATATGGGGATTTACGACGAGTCCAATCCGAGACACGACCCCACCCCGAGTGGTTTCGACAAGCCCCGTTTTCGCCGTGGCGGTCAACAGCAATATTTCCGCGACGTTCAGCGAGGCGATGGACCCCACGACGATAGCCGCTTCGACGTTCATGTTAAGGCAAGGCACGACCCCGGTTTCGGGGACGGTGACCTATGGGGGCACGACCGCGACCTTCGCCCCGTCAACCACTCTCGCCGCCAACAGTGCGCACACGGCCACGATCACCACGGGAGCCAGGGACCTCGCGGGCAATCCCCTGCAGAATGACTTCGTATGGGGCCTCACGACCTCGACGTCGCAGTCCGCCTGCAGCCAAGCGCCCGTTGCCCTCGGATCGGCCGACGGTTTCGCCGTGCTCGCGGGCTCGACCGTGGCCAACACCGGTCCGACCACGGTCACCGGGGATCTCGGCGTGAGTCCCGGCACCGCGGTGACGGGATTCCCGCCCGGAACGGTGGTCGGGGCGATCCATCCGGCCGATCCGACTGCGGCCGGAGGCATTGCCGACTTGACGATTGCGTACAACGACGCCGCGGGACGAACCCTGTGTCCCGTGAGCGTAGCCGGAAACCTTGGAGGACAAACCCTGACCCCTGGTCTCTACAAGTCCACGTCCAGTCTCGAGATATCCTCTGGGGACCTCACCCTGGACGCCCAGGGCAACTCGAGCGCGGTCTTCATCTTCCAGCTAGCGTCCACCCTCACCACGACAGCAGGCCGTCAGGTGATCCTGATCGGCGGCGCGAAGGCTTCCAACGTCTTCTGGCAGGTCGGCAGTTCCGCGACTCTCGGAGCGAACTCGGTCTTCGTTGGAACCATCATGGCGGATCAGTCCATCTCCTTGACGACCGGCGCAACGCTGGACGGCAGGGCGTTGGCCCGGATAGCCGCCGTCACCTTGGACTCGAATACGGTTACCAAGCCTGTCCCGTGAGGATCGATGACGACCTACAACGACGATGACGACGGGGGAGACTAGCCGATAGTCAGTCTCCCGCCGCCATAGGGTGGGTGCGGTCCGCACCTCCTCTGATTTTCCACTCGCCCCTGAGGAACGTCAACAGTCGGAGACTCGCTCGGGGGCCTGGCGAACAAGGCCATCACGGAGGAACTCGGCACGAATCCGACTCCTCGCAACGACGATCAAGCGGGCCTAGAAGACCCCAAGCATGCGGCCCCCGATGCCCAGTACGACAAGCGCCACGACCAGGCCGGCGAACACTCGCTTGCTGGACGCTAGCGTCAAGAACCCGTCACTCGCCACGAGGGTCACATGGACCGGGATCTTCCCGGCGATCTTGCGATGGAAGTCAATGGACGGGACCGGAATGAGGCTAAACCCCGCCAAGAGCACGTTCACGAACGCGATGGTGCCGATGAAAATGGGGATGGGCTCCCTAAACCGCCCGGGAGCCGTGCCGAGCGCAAGCGAGAGCTCAATGAACGCGGCCGCGAAGGCGAGGTTCGTGGCGGGGCCCGCCGCGCTGATCCTCACACTTTGTCGAGCGCTGACATTCCCGGAAACGACCACGGCCCCTGGCATCGCGATCATCAGGCCGATGCAGGCAGTGACGAGCCCCGCCAGGAGGCCGAACGGAGAGTGCCGAAACTCCGCGACGGCGCCGTATTGCTGGGCGACCGCCTTGTGCGCGAGCTCGTGCAGGAAGAACGCGGTCAAGACGGCCACGAAGGAGCCGGTGGTGATGAGCAGGACGAGGGGCGCCCCACCGATGCGGAAGTAGGTCACGAGGTTGAGAGCGCCGCCGATGTAGGCGATTGCAAATGCGAAGGTCATCACCACCACGCCGATCCAGACCTGCGTGGCCTCGAGACGGCTGAATCCCAAGGGATAGTTTTGAGCGGGCATGATGCGCCTGTCAGGGGGCACGTGACGAAGGAATTGCGCTGTCTATAAGACGGTACCGCGTTTGGGACATCGTAGACATCCTCCATCTCGAGGCGGGCGACGAATTCTAGCGGGCGCGTCGCGCTCCCGGATGTCCCCTCGACCTTTCCTAGAGACATCCGGGGAATCGGACAAGAAGAGTAGAACCTTGTCCGAGCGCGCCATGCCGCTGAGGGGGGACGTTAATCGGGGCCGGGCGTTCCTGATACCGGAGAGGCTAAGGATATGGTGGCTCCCGACACAGAAGAGACTAAGCATGCGGAGTCTCGAATGACATTGGGCGCTGTCATCGTCGTGATTGTGCTCGTGGGCCTGGCTTTTGGGGCGGGCTTTATCTTGTCAACGACTCCAGCCGGAACCCCACAGCAAACCGTAGCCGCACCCACGGTGACGTTCACGGCCCCCGCTTATGCCACCACGGGTGCGCCGATCAACACGAAAATCCTCGCAACGTTCAGCGATGCGATGGATCCCTCGACGATCACTTCGTCGACGTTTACGTTGAAGGAGGGGGCGACCTCGGTTTCGGGGACCGTGAGCCGTATGGGCATGACCGCGACCTTTGCACCATCGAGCAATCTCGCCGCCAGCACCGCGTACACGGCCACCATCACCACCGGGGCCAAGGACTCGTCGGGTAATGCGCTGGCGGTCAACTTCGTTTGGGGCTTTACGACGGGCCTGGTCGCGGACACCACACCTGCCCGAGTGGCTTCGACAAGCCCTGTTTTCGCGGTGGCTCTCAACGGTAACGTCTCGGCGACGTTCGTCGAGGCGATGGACCCCTTGACGATCACCGTGTCGACCTTTCTCCTGAAGCAAGGGACGACATCCGTGTCCGGCATCGTGAGCTACGCGGGCCTGACCGCGACCTTCGATCCGGCAAATGATCTCGCATCCAACACCGTTTATGCGGCCACAATCACCACCGGAGCCACGGACCTCGCTGGCAATGCACTGCAGAGTGGCTTCGTATGGGGTTTTACGACGTCGACATCGCAGTCCGCGTGTAGCCAAACACCCATAACCCTTGGATTGGCCGCCGACTTCGCCGTCTTGGCGGGCTCGACGGTGACCAACACCGGGGCGACCACGGTCATTGGGGATCTCGGCCTGAGTCCCGGCACCGCCGTGACGGGATTCCCGCCCGGGACCGTGGTCGGGACGATCCACGCGGGCAATCCTACCGCAGCCGGGGCCATTGCCGACTTGACCATCGCGTACAACGACGCCGCGGGACGGACCATCTGTCCCATCATCGTGGCGGGCAATGTGGGCGGACTCACCCTTACCCCTGGCCTCTACAGGTCCACATCCAGTCTCGAGATATCCTCCGGCGATCTCACCCTCGATGCCCAGGGCAACTCGAGCGGGGTCTTCATCCTCCAGATGGCGTCCACCCTCACCACGTCCACGGGTCGACAGGTCATCTTGGCCGGAGGCGCGCGAGCCTCCAACGTCTTCTGGCAGGTCGGCAGTTCCGCGACTCTCGGAACGTACTCGACCTTCGTGGGAACGCTCATTGCGAGTCAGTCCATCTCCTTCGTCACCGGCGCGACGCTGGACGGCAGGGCATTGGCATTGAATGCAGCCGTCACACTGGACACGAATACCGTTACGATGGGTCCAGTCCGAGACACAACCGCACCCCTCGTGACGTTCACATCCCCTGCCTATGGCGCCACCGGCGTGCCGGTGAATTCGAAGATCCTCGCAACCTTCAGCGAGGCGATGGACCCTTTGGCGATCACCGTGTCGACCTTTCTCCTGGAGCAAGGGGCGACACCCGTGTCCGGCCTCGTGAGCTGGGCCGGCCTGACCGCGATCTTCGATCCGGCAAGCGACCTCGCACCCAGTACTCCTTACACGGCCACGATCACGACCGGGGCCAACGACCTCTCGGGCAATCCATTGCAGAGTAACTTCGTATGGGGCTTCACGACATCGACGTCGTCGGACACTACTCCACCCCTCGTGACGTTCACATCCCCTGCCTATGGCGCCACCGGCGTGCCGGTGAACTCGAAGATCCTCGCAACCTTCAGCGAGGCGATGGATCCTTTAACGATCACCGCGTCGACGGTCATGTTGATGCAAGGGACGACACCCGTGTCCGGCATCGTGACCTACGTCGGCTTGACCGCGACCTTCGATCCGGCAAGCGATCTCGCATCCAGCACCGCCTACACGGCCACGATCACGACCGCGGCCAACGATCTCGCGGGCAACGCACTGCAGAGTAACTTCGTGTGGGGCTTTACTACGGGTCCAGCCCCAGACACCACCGCACCCCTCGTGACGTTCACATCCCCTGCCTATGGCGCCACCGGTGTGCCGGTCAACACGAAGATCCTCGCAACGTTCAGCGAGGCGATGGACCCCTTGGCGATCACCGTGTCGATCTTTCTCCTGAAGCAAGGGACGACACCCGTGTCCGGCATCGTGACCTACGCCGGCCTGACTGCGACCTTCGATCCGGCAAGCGACCTCGCACCCAGTACTACTTACACGGCCACGATCACGACCGGGGCCAAGGACCTCTCGGGCAACGCATTGCTGATTAATTTCGTATGGGGCCTTACGACGGGTCCAATCCCAGACACCACCCCACCCCTGGTGGCTTCAACAAGCCCTGTTCTCGCCGTGCCGGTCGATAGCAACATCGCGGCGACGTTCGACGAGGCGATGGACCCCTTGACGATCACCACGTCGACCTTTCTCCTGAAGCAAGGGGCGACAGCCGTGTCCGGCCTCGTGAGCTACGCCGGCCTGACCGCGACCTTCGATCCGGCAAGCGATCTCGCACCCAGCACTACTTACACGGCCACGATCACGACCGGGGCCAAGGACCTCGCCGGCAACGCACTGCAGAGTGACTTCGTATGGGACTTCACGACATCGACATCGTCATCCGCTTGTAGCCAAGCACCCATAACACTTGGATTGGCCGCCGGTTTCGCCGTACTGGCGGGCTCGACGGTGACCAACACCGGTGCGACCACGGTCACCGGGGATCTCGGTTTGAGTCCGGGCACCGCCGTGACGGGATTCCCGCCCGGGACCGTGGTCGGGACGATCCACGCGGGCAATCCTACTGCAGCCGGGGCCATTGCCGACTTGACCATCGCGTACAGCGACGCCGCGGGACGGACCCTCTGTCCTATAACGGTGGCCGGTAACTTGGGCGGGCTAACCCTTACCCCTGGCCTCTACAGGTCCACATCCAGTCTCGCGATATCTTCCGGCGATCTCACCCTCGATGCCCAGGGCAACTCGAGCGCGGTCTTCATCTTCCAGATGGCGTCCACCCTCACGGTGACAGCCGGCCGTCATGTAATCCTGACCGGTGGCGCGAAAGCGTCCAACGTGTTCTGGCAGGTCGGCAGTTCCGCGACTCTCGGAACAAACTCGATCTTCGTGGGAACGATCATGGCGAGTCAGTCCATCTCCTTTGTCACCGGCGCGACGTTGGACGGCAGGGCGTTGGCACTGAATGCAGCCGTCACACTGGACACGAATACCGTTACCAAGCCTGCCCCGTGAGGGGTGTAAATGACGACCGCCGCACTGTGAACAGCTGCCGCGAGGTCGCAGTTCGTTCGCCTCCCGGAGAGTTTCCCGCAGGGTCCCCGAGAGCGGCGTGCACGGACGGAATAAAGACCCGCGAGTCTGGCGGTCTAATCAGGAGCACGGAGGAGCGTCCTTTCAAGTTACGACACCGGCGGTCGCAAAACTACTCCTTGCTTCCCCATCGACCGATGACCACGATGAGGACGATCATGACGACCGTGAGGACGGCCGCCACCACCATGAAGATCAGCCAGCCTACCCAATCCGCCACCGTGGGCTGCAGCTTGATTCCCGCGTTGCCGAGTCCTCCCAAGATGACGTTGCTCCAGACGAGGGCGATTACGAAACCGAACGCGGTCGAGAGGGAGGTCGAGATCGTCTTTCGTACTTCGGCTATGGAGATCTTCTGTTGCTCAGCCATGATGGCACCTGGGCAGGGGATGGCGGTGCGGTATTTAATCGCTCGGTGGCGGCGGGAGCTTCTGCCCGTCGGCGAGGATGGAGACTCCCCGTTCCGAGATCTCCATCGGATACACCATCTCCTCGTGCGCGCTGCCCTTGAACTTCTCGATCGAGACGAACCGGCGGATTCCCGTGTCGTCCCGGACGCGGTGCAGGCGGATCTCGCCGCGCGCGAGGAACGACTCCGCCGGCACGTCGTTCTCCCCGGAGGTCTCGACCGCAAGGAGCGCCGTCGCCTTCTCCTCCGTGAGGAACCGCATGAACGACTGCGTGGCGACTTGTTCCTCGAACTCGCGGATGCAGAAGTACCGCAGCCCCGTCATCGAGTCGATTGCGACCCGCTGGTACTCCCGCCGCCGGAACAGGACCTTGAGGAGGTTCTGCAGGGAATGGATCGTGACTTCGTGGCTCTCGACCTCCGGGGTCTTCCGGATGCCTTCCGGGAGGTCGCGCATCTTCACGGGCTCCTGCTCGTCGCTGATCTCCACGATCGGCGTGGGCTCGAATCGCCGGATGTCCGAGTTCGCGTCGACGACCTCGATGTCCCCGATGTTCCATCGGAACGACCGCAGGTTGTCCACGATCTCGTTCGGCGGCTCGTCGAGTGCGATGAACAGGACGCGCTCGCCGCCCGCGACGCCCTCCAAGAGAAACTGCGCGAGCATCGTCGTCTTCCCGCAGCCGGGCGGCCCCGAGACGATGTACGGCCGCTTCGGGATGAGGCCCCCGTGTAGCATGCGGTCCAGCCCCGGAACGCCCGTCGGGATCCTCACGCCGGTCTCCCCTTTGCGCGCCGCGCCGCCTCAAGGATTCGGATCTCCTCCGCCATCTTGGCCTTCGCGGTCATGAGGAGGCGAAGCGCCTCGTCGTATCGCTTCCGCTGCATCGAAACGACGGAACGCAGGAGGATCCCCTCGGCTTCGGATGTGTCGCCGCCCGACTTCCGCACCGCCTCGATGGCGCCCAGCACTTCGTCCATCCTCCGCGTTACGTCGTCCGAGAGTCGGTTCTCAAGGAACGAGGCGCCGATCGTGCGGAAGAGAGGCCCCTTCGTGGCGACGGGCGTATCGGCGTAGACCGTGATGCCCCGCGCTCCGATGACGAGGGGGCGCATCCGCTCGTCGAACCCCGTGCCCCGCATCCGCTCGACGGAGATCGCCCGGCGCACCGCACTTCCGTCGATCCATTTGTGCATCAGAATCTCGCCGCGGGCGAGGAGGAACTCGGAGTCGAGGACCGTCGGATCGAGGGGGTTCGCGATGATGAGTGTCGTCACCTCGAGTTCGGAGAGGAACCGCAGGAAGGATTGGACGAGGATGCGGGCCTCCTCACCCCGGAAGGAGAACCGGCGCAGGGCGGTCATCGAGTCGATCACAATGCGGGTGAACGGCTCCCCGCCGGCGTCAACGAGGTCCTTCGCGCTCTGCTTGATCATCTTCTGCACGGAGTGGATCGTGACCTCCATCGTCCGGATCGCCATGCTCTTGCGTACGTCCTTGACCTCGTCCATGCCGCGGACGTCGAGCACCGAACCGACGTCGATGACACTCTTCCGCTTGTGCTGCCGGATGTCCGGGGTCGCGTCGAGCGTCGTGAGGGCGTCCACGCTCCAGCCGAAGGAGGACATGTTGGCCTTGATCTCGCTTGGCGGCTCGTCCAGGGCGACGAGCATGCAGCTCTCCCCGCGGCGCATCCCGTCCACGAGGAAGTGCATCGCGAGGATCGACTTTCCGCTCCCCGGTGGGCCCGTGATGATGTACGGCCTCGACCTGGGCAGGCCCCCGCGCAGCATCAGGTCGAGTCCTTGGACGCCCGTAGAAACACGGTCCATGAATTCGGCGCCTCGTGCGCCCTGCCTATCCCGGGCGGCGGGATATTAAGGTTCGCGTGCCGGAATCAGCGGGCGACGAGGACCGCGCGGGATAGCGGGGCCAGGATTTGAACCTGGGATCTCCGGGTTATGAGCCCGACGGGATCTCCTAGCTACCCCACCCCGCTACATGCTCGGAAAGGTGGGAATCAGATAAACCTTCCCCAGTCTGCTCCTAGAAGAACTTCCGAAGGCGGAGGACGTCGTCGAGGGACGCCTTGATCTTGAGCTTCTGCGTCGCGTACGCCTTCATGGGTCCCATCTCTTTCTTGAGGAGCGCCGTGAGGGTCGCGGAATCGCTGAGGATCGTCACGTCCGGCGCGTCGATCGGTCCCTCCGCGAGCGGGCCAATCTGCTTGTCCTTCAGCAGGAAGTTGAACTTCGGTCCATCCTTGCAATCCACGAACACCTTGCGCTCGACGCCGTCGAGCTCCGCGGCAAGCTTCTCGCTCGTCCTCGCTTTCTCGTTGAACTTCGAGATCGCCTGCTCGAGCAGCTCCCTCATCGTTCCTTCTCCACGAACTCGTCGATCTTCCGCGTTTGGGCGGCGCTCAGAATGCGCTTGGCGGTGTCCCACGAGGCGCGCGTGTGCGGCGGCAGCGTCCCCTTCTCCCGCACCCACCGCTCGAGGAACGCGATCGTCTCCGCGTCGTGGGAGTACCCGCTGCCGACCTTCTGCCCCAGCTCCGCCTCGATCTCGCGGATCATCTCGTCACGCTTCACCTTCGCCAGGATGCTCGCCGCGGACACGACGGGGAACAGGTCGTCCGCCCCGTGCTTGCTGACGAGGTCAACCTCGAAGGGCAGGTCCCGGAGGATCGCCTTCTTGAATTCGTGCTCGTCCACGTCCGCGCTGTCGACGTACGCGACCCCCGGATGGAGTTCCTCGATGATGTCCGCGAAGAGCTTCGCCTCGAATTCGTTGAGTGTCATCTCCGTGCGACGCGCATCGATGTCCTCCGCGGGCACGACGATCAACGCGAACCGGCACACCTTTTGGATCTCCGGCGCGAGGGCCTCGCGACGTTCCGGAGAGAGCTTCTTCGAGTCCCTCACGTTGAGCTGACGCAGCGGGGCGTCCGACTCTACCGCCACCCCGCACACGACTAGGGGGCCGAGGACGGGACCGCGCCCCGCCTCGTCCACGCCGCAGATCCAGGGACTACCCGAAGAGCTCGGCGGCGATCTCTTGGGCTCGAGAGAGAACTTCGGCTTCGTCGACTCCGACAACTCGGCGGTCTGCAACGCGTATGACTCCGTCCACGACCGTCGCTCGGACGTCGCCTCCCCGGCAACCGTAGACGAGATGGGAGATGAGGTTTGCCGGATAAAAAGGCGTCGTATGCGGACGCCGGAGATCGACGACGCACAGGTCCGCGCGCTTCCCGACCTCGATGGACCCGATCTCCCGCTCCCGTCGGAGGACTTTGGCGGCGTCGATCGTCGCGAGGTCCAGCACTTGCTGCGCGCGGAGGACGGAGGCGTCCCAGCGGGTCGCCTTGTGCAGGAGCGCGCAGACCCGCATCTCCTGGAACATGTCGAGACCTACGTTGCTGAGCGGGGAGTCCGTGCCGAGCCCGACCGCCACGCCCTCCGCATGCATCTCCGGCACCGGCGCGACGCCGCCCGTCGCCAGCTTCATGTTACTCGCGGGACAATGCGCGACGCTCACCCCTCGACGCGCGAGCGTGCGCACCTCGTTGATCGTGACCCATACGCAGTGGGCGGCGGAGAACTGCGGGCCGAGGAAGCCGATGCGGTCCAGCCACTCTACGGGCCGCGCCCCCGTCTTCTTCTCGTGCTCGTACACCTCCGTGCGCGTCTCGGAAAGGTGTCCGTGAAGGGAGACGCCCTCCCGCTCCCCGACCTCCTTGGCGGCAAGGTACGTCTCCTCGGAGCAAACGTACACGCCCATGACGCCGACCATCGGGTTCACGAGGCTCTGCCCTTTGTGCTTCCGGACGAACTGGTCCGCGTTCTTCACCGGCGTCCCCCGTTGCGTGGTGAACTCCGCGTCGAGGACGGTCCACGCGAGGAACCCGCGGATGCCGGCCTCGCGGACCGCGCGCGCGACCTCGTCCTCCCAGTAGAACAGGTCGACGAACGACGTCGTACCGGACTTGAGCATCTCGAGGCAGCCGAGGAGCGCGCCGACCTGCACGTCCCGCCGCGTGAACTTCGCGTCGACCGCGAACGCCTTTTCGAGCATCGTCTCGAGGGGGACGTCGTCTGCGACCCCGCGTAGGAGCGAGTTAGCGACGTGGCCGTGCACGTTGATGAACCCCGGAAGGACGGCGCAGTCGGTGCAGTCGATTTCCTCATCCGCTCCCCCTTTCACCGCCCCCACGGCGGCGACCCTCCCCTCCTCGACGAACACGTCTCCCCGAACGACGGTGCGCTGCGGATCTTGCGTGACGATCCATCCGTTGCGGAGCGCGAGGGAAGGCACCGCCGCGTCGAAAGGAGGCCTCGGCATAACATTATCGGCGATTCCCCGCGATACGCGGTCCATGGACTTCCGCCGCGAGGTCGAGCGGTTGCTCCGCCAGATTCCCGAAGCGCACGTCGCGCGTTGCGGGGACGTCGCCCGCGCCCTCGGCGACGTGCGCGCGAGCATGGCGGTGTTCCGGTTCGTGGCCGAGCATCCCGATGTCCCGGGGGCCTCTCGGGTCCTCTCCGGCACCGGGGTGTCCGCTGCCAGCGCGCCGTTCTTCGCGGACTTCCAGGCGAAGGCTCCGCTCGAGAAGATTCGCGCGGAACAGGTCGCCCTCGCCGCCATCGTCTCTTCCCGAGATTCCTTTCGGTCCGTCCACACGATTGCGGGCGTGGACGTCTCATACGAAGGGGATCGCGGGTTCGCCGCGACCGTCGTCCTTCGTGCATCGGACTTGGCGGTGGTCGACGAGGCGTACGCCACGCGAGCCGTTCGCTTCCCTTACATTCCCACGTACCTCGCGCAGCGCGAGTTCCCGCTCATCCGGGCGGCGTTCGATCGCCTCGCGACGCGGCCTACGGTGCTCCTCGTCGACGGCCACGGCCGTCTCCACCCGGCGCGATGCGGGGTCGCATGTTTCGTCGGGGTCAACCTCGGCGTTCCGACGATCGGCGTCGCGAAGAATCCGCTCTCAGGCACGATGAGCCGGCGTCCGAATCGGGGTGAGTCCGTCCCCGTCCGGATCGGCCGGGAGACTCTCGGATACGCGGTCCGCAGGTCGTCATCGGCGAGGCCCTTGTTCGTGTCCGTCGGCCATCGCGTCTCGCTGCGGACCGCCCTGCGGATCGTGCGCTCTGTGTGCCTTACGAGGAGTCCGGAACCGCTGCGGCTTGCGCACGACCTTGCGACGGAATGGAAAATAAGAAAAGTAAAAAGGATTCGAACAGGGTTCGTGATTCGCTCCCCACCCTAGGAGCGGAAGCCCGAAGCGAAGGGAATCGCGTCTAACGCTTCTTCTTTCCCTTCTTCTTTTTCGCCAAGGGTTTCCTCCGCATAATCCGTATGACGAATCGCGTCTTAAACGTTTCTTCATCGTAGTTTCTGCGTGGAATGACGCGCGGAGCGACGAGACGACTCCGTCGCACGCTGTTTTTTTCGGACATCGAGGCGTCGAAGAAGGATTCATGCGTCGATTCGCGTTGTTCGCGACGTGCGCGCGCTCGTGTTCGGGGCCGGAGCCATCGGAAGTCTGCTGGGAGGCCTTCTCTCCATAGAAAACGAGGTGACGATCGTGGGGAGGAGCTCGCACGTCAACGCGGTGAACCGCCAAGGACTGCGCATGACGGGGCTCACGCAGCGGATCGCGTGGCCGACAGCGACGACGGTCGTGCCGACGGGGGACTTCGACATCGTGTTCGTCACGACGAAGGCGTACGACACCGCGAACGCGGTGGACGCCCTGCGTTCGTTGTGGCGACAGAGCACGTTCGTCACGTTGCAGAACGGCCTCGGCAACGCCGAGCGGATCGCGGAGCACGCGGACCGTGTGCTCGCGGGGACGACGAGCCATGGCGTCACGTTCGTCGCGCCGGGCGAGATCCACCACGCGGGCGTCGGCGAAGTGACGATCGGCCCGTGGAAGTCCACGACGGTCGACGACGCGCAGGCCGTTGCTGCGGCGCTCACTGCCGCCAACCTGTCCGCGGCCGTCGTCTCCGACATGCGCCGCGAGTTGTGGGCGAAGGTAGTGGTGAACGCGTCGATCAATCCGCTCACCGCCGTGTTGCGGAGGCCGAACGGTGCGCTTGTGGACCGCGAGGATCTCCGGGCGCTTCTCGCCTTGGTCGCCCACGAGGCCGTCGCTGCGGCCAATGCTGCGGGCATCGAGCTCGACGGAGACGAACTCGCCCATCGAGCGGCCGACATCGCCGCCAAGACGGCGGGGAACCGGTCGAGCATGCTCCAGGACATCGAGCGGGGTCGGCGGACCGAGATCGACGCGATCACCGGGGAACTCCTGAGGGCGTGTCGCGGCCGGATCGACCTCCCGTACGTCCGAACATTGGACGCGCTCGTCCGAGGTCTTGAACGCGCACGGTTGGAGGCGTCTTAAGGGAGAGATTTCGCGGCGCCCGACGGAAGGTATTTAAACGCCCCTTTAAATGCCCGCGTACCTCGGGGGAGCCGTGACGGGTCGTCACTCTCTCTTGGGCGGGAGGCAACCCACATGGCGAAGATCAAGATCGAGAACGTGGTCGCATCGACATCCCTTGGCGGCGAACTCGACCTGCAGGCGATTGCGCTCGCCCTCGGCGGCGCGGAGTACGAGCCGGAACAGTTCCCCGGTCTGATTTACCGCCTGAAGGAGCCGAAGACGGCGACCCTGCTGTTCCGCTCGGGCAAGGTCGTGTGCACGGGGGCGAAGTCCCTCGAGCACGTGAAGACCGCGATCGATACGGTCGCGAAGCAGATCGAGGCCGCGGGGATCACGATCAAGAAGAACCCGGAGATCGAGGTCCAGAACATCGTCGCATCGTCCGACCTCGGCACGGAGATCAACCTGAACGCGATCGCGATCTCCCTGGGCCTGGAGAAGGTCGAGTACGAGCCGGAGCAGTTCCCGGGGCTCGTGTACCGGATCGACGAGCCGAAGGTCGTCGTCCTCCTGTTCGGGTCCGGGAAGCTCGTGTGCACGGGCGCGCGGAAGCCCTCGGACGTCGAGAGGGCTGTGGAGCGGATCACGCAGGAGCTGAAGGCGGCGGGGCTTCTTCGGTAGACCGAGCAACAACGTCGTCTAAGCTCTGAGGTTCCCACACCATCGCGCTTTGCGAGTAGGCGAGACTACCGTCCCCATTCTTGAGTTTCCGGAACCAGATCCTCAGGGGCTGGCGGATCCTGGTACTGGCCCGGGGGAGGCAGGTTCGGGTCGGGGGGTTGAAGGGACACGCCGCTCGACTTGGACCGGCGCCGGCGACGCTTGGCCGCGACGGCAAGCGCGACGACGACCCCGACGCCAATCGCGAGGATCAGGAGCATCATGAAGTCCAACGTGAAGCCGAAGATGGTGAACGTGAAGCCGAACGGGTTCCAAGGGTCGCTCCCCGTGCCGGGGGTGCCCGCCACGCGGAAGGCGAGGTCGAAGCTCTCGTATGTCGCGGTCCCCGTATCCGACGAGATGATGTCCGCGCCGAGCACGCCCAACCCCGTGTCGTTCCATGCGACCGTGCCGAGCGTGTTCGCCCCGTCCTCGAGGACCGCACCTACGATCTTCGGGGTGCCGGCCGCGGGGGCGGGGTTCGTCCGCAGCTGGACCCATGCGTGGAGGTCGTTCCCCATCGGGACATTCGTCGCGGTGCCCCACGTGCCGGGAGCGGCAAACGTTCGATAGGTGATCTCCCCGGCGCCCGTCCCATACACGAGGAGCCCCTCGTTCCCGGAAGCCTCCCAAGCGAAGTCGAAGGAGCGGGTCGAGGTCGAGTCGAGCGAGGTGTCCTGCGACACGCGCGAGTCCCAGCTACTTCCGTTCCAGTAGCACGTGCCGAGTTCGGAGGCGTCGTCGCCGGCGGCGAGGACCATGTCGTTCGCCGACGAGGACGGATTCGGCTTGAGTGCGAGCCATCGGAGGATGGTCCCCGCAGCCCCGCACGCGTGGTTGGCAGCGCCGCTCCAACCCGTCGTGTACTCCTTCCATACGATCTCTTCCGGCGTGCCCGCGTCCACCGCCATCGCGACGAGATGCCCCGAGCCCGACTCCCAGGCGATTGCCGCCCGCTCCCGGTTCGGGCTCTGCGCGTCCGCCGTGATCTCCGCGTATGAGCCGAAGGCGTTCCCGTCCCAGATCCACGCGTTCGCGTCATTGTTCGTCGCTTCCGCCGCGAGCAGTCCGATTTGGTCGCTCGCCCTCCGGGAAGCCAACATGATCACGGAGTACTGGACGTTCGAGGCGTGGTCCGCATCGTCGAGGAACTGCTCGGCGCTCCACGATCCACCCGTGTACGTGCGGTAGGCGAGGTCCTCCGTCCCGTTCATCGAGAGCACGCCGTAGACGAGGAGCGCCTGACCGCTGCGCTGCTCGTACGCGACGTCGAATCGCCTCTGGAGGGTGCCAGGTGCGCTGCCCCACACCTCGCCGATGTCGTTCGTCACCGAGCATGTGGGCGCACAGACGTACGCGTCCAGCCATCCATCGTCCCCCTGGGTGACGAAGACCCGCGCCCCGTCCGTGAGGGGCGACTGCGCGATCCGGACCGCTCGGATTGGGCTCCCCGCGTCCGGCTGCTCGACCTCGGAGGTCCACGACGACGTCCCGGTCCGGAGGTTCGGGGCGCTCGATCCGTTGGACGCGGTGGTCGACCGATAGACGATGTCCGCCGCGGGTCCTGAGTCCCCCACCGCGCCGCGAACCTGCGAAGCCGGAACCACCGCCAGAACGGCGAGCGAGACGATCGCGAGGGCGGCGAAGGCGAAGACCTTCCGTGGAGGACGCATGGAAGCGCACCCCATGGCTCGCCTTTTGAACGTGGCGTCCCGGGTATCACCGCCGAAAATCATTAGGGACAGAATCCGCCCTTGTTCCTCACGCGAAGGCTTTACCGGTTGGCTCCGTTCGCGGGGTCGTGCCGATCTTCGACAACCACTTCCATCTGGACCCGCGTGGGCTCTACTTGGATGCCGCCAAGATGTTCGCGAAGGCGGGCGGGACGCACGTCATGCTCACCCACCTCCCGTACGACGACGTTCCGCTCGCCTCCGGAGACGACTACGTTGCCGCCTACGGCCGGACGCTCGCGACGGCCGACCTCGTTCGGAGGGAGACCAAGGTGACCGTCTTCGTGGCGGTGGGCCCGTATCCCGTGGACCTGCTCCGACTGGACGAGGCGCTCGGATTGGCGGCTGCGGTCGAGGCGATGAAGCGTGGGATGGACCACGCCGCCAAGCTCGTCCGTGAGGGGAAGGCGACCGCGCTGGGCGAGATCGGGCGTCCACACTTCCGCGTGGCCTCGGACCTTTGGGCGGCTTCGAACGAGGTCCTGCATCACGGGATGGCGCTCGCGAGGGACGTCGGCTGCGCAGTGATCCTCCATACGGAGGACCCGACGCCGGACACGTACGAGGAGTTCGGCCGAATGGCGGACGCGGCTGGCCTCCCGCGGGAGAAGGTCGTGAAGCACCATGCCCCGCCGCTCGTGCTTGCGAACGAAGTCTGCGGTTGCGTCCCGAGCGTCCTCGCACGGGAGGACCACCTTCGGGAGGCCCTACGGAAGGGCGGCCCCTTCCTCATGGAGACCGACTACATCGACGACCCGCGGCGCCCCGGGGCGGTCCTCGGTCCGGCGACGGTTCCTCGGAAGACCATGAAACTGCGCACGGCCGGCGTGCTCACCGACGCGGACGCGGCGAGGATCCACGAGGAGCTTCCGTCGAAGACGTACGGGATCGACATCCGCTGATTACCGGCGAATCTCGAAGGTTCGAAACTCGCCCGACGCCACCGACCACAGTACCTCCATTCCGGAGACATCGGCGTGTGGCTGGGAGTTCCGATTCCACGCGATTGCGTCCTCGATCTCCACGCGGTCCCCCTCGAACACCGCCTCGACGCTCCCGTCTTCGCGGTTCCGGACCCATCCGGTGAGTCCGAGGACGAGGGCGTGCCCTCGACAGTGGGCTCGGAAGTTGACGCCCTGGACGAGCCCACGAAAAATGACGTGGGCCTGCGCGCGCACGACGCTCCCATCGAACGGCGTACATAAGGATTTATAGCGCCCGCCCTTTGGCGACAGCACTTCGCGCGTTCGTGGGATGGCGGTCGATGCCGAAGCTCCGCCTGCGGGATTTGAAGGTTCGGGACTTCATGTCCCGTGAGGTCGTCACTGGCACTGCCGACGAATCGATTTCCGAGATTCTGGGCCGCATGCAGGCCCACGAGATCCATCAGATTCCGATCCTCGAGAAGAAGAAGCTCCTCGGCGTCGTCTCGATGGCGGCGATCGCGCGCCAGCAAAGCGCGCAGCCTGGGTCCAAGGCCCAGCACCTCGTCCAGAAGACGCCGGAGGTGCCGCCGGACATGGAGCTGGCGGTGGCGGCGGAGACGTTCCTCTCGGGCGGCTCGCGGACACTGCCGATCACGGAGAAAGGGAAACTCGTCGGGATCCTCTCCCGCTCCGACGTCGTCCGCGCGCTCTCGAAGTGCGAGGACATCGACCCGATGTCCGTCGCCGAGGTCATGACGCCTCAGCCGCAATGCGTCTCCGCAACGGAGACGGTCGCGCAGGCGCGGACGGTCATGGCGGGACTCGGGGAGCGCGCGGTCCCGGTCGTGGACGCGGATCGGAAGCTCGTCGGCGTCGTCGGTCTCAAGGACCTTGCGGACCTGTTCGCGAGGCCCAAGGAGAAGTTTGGCCGGCAAGGGCGAGCGAGCGAAAAGGACCCGGTGAAGGTCCAGATCGGGAGCATCATGCGACCGCCCGTCGCGGTCCGCCCGGACACGAAGCTCTCAAAGGCCTTGGAATCCATGGTAGAGAGCCGCATCTCCACGATCGTCATCGAGGAGAACGGGGAGCCGGTGGGCATCCTGACGACCGCGGACGTCGTCGAGATCGCGGCGCGGTTCCGCGAGCGCGATGGCATGCTCGTCCAGATCAGCGGTCTCGAGGAGCAGCCGGACGTGTACGACGCGATGTACGCGATCATCCAGAAGGCGATGCGGCGGATTCGCGACATCGTCACGCCACGGATTCTGAACCTGCACGTCGTCCAGTACAAGGCCGAGGGGGACCACTCGAAGTGGTCGATCCGGGCGAGATTCGCCACGGAGCGCGAGCTGTACCACTTCAAGCACTTCGACTGGGACCTGTTCAAAGCGCTCGACGGGCTCCTCGGCCAGATCGAGGCCCACATCAAGAAGGAGAAGGACCGACGGATTGCGGAGCGGAAAGGTCACCACGGCTCATAGGTCCCAGTGTTTCCCGAGGACCTCGCGCGCCTGGCGGACGACCTCTTTGCCCCGCTCGTTGGGGTCCACGATATCGCGGAACTGGAGGTGCACGGACTCCCCCCGGAACGAAGCGTACGTGCCCGCAAAGACCTCCGCGAGCGCGGGCAGGTGGTACCCTCCCTCCAAGACGAAGGCGACCCGCCCCGCCGCGACGGATCGGGCGAGCTTCAGGGTTCGTTCGGCGAGTGAGACGTACCCTGGGGAGGAGAGTCCAAGGCCCGTGAGCGGGTCTTTGTAGTGCGCATCCGCCCCGAGGCTGATCAGAATCGCGTCAGGGAGGTATTGCCTGACGATCGGATCGATGAGTTCGTCAAACGCGAGGGTGTACGTCGAGTCGCCCGTCCGAGGGGGAAACGGGAGATTCACGGTGTACCCCGCGGCCCGGCCGTCGCCGACGTCCTCCACCGGGCCCGTCCCCGGGAAGATCCCGGACTGGTGGGTGCTCACGTAGAGGACGTCCCGGCGCGCGGCGAAGATGTCCCGAGTCCCGTTCCCATGGTGCGCGTCGAAGTCGAGGATCGCCACGCGGTCGAACCGGTCGAGGAGCTGGGCGGCCGCGATCGCCACGTTGTTGAAGTAGCAGAACCCGCCGCCGTAGTCGGGCCCCGCATGATGTCCTGGTGGGCGGACGAGGGCGAGGGAGGGCCTCCCGGTCTCCGCGCACGCAAGCGCTGCCGTCACTGCGCCCCCCGCCGCCAGTCTGGCGTATGTATGTGTATCAGGATGAATGGCGGTGTCCGTATCGAGATACCCCTCCCCGAAGTGTTGGACAAGATCCGCGTACGACTTCGTGTGGACGGCCTCGACTTGCGCGCGCGTCGCGGCTTCGGGCTCCCGCAGGGGATCTGCAAGGCCGAGGCCTTCGAGCTTCCGGAGGATCGCCTCGACCCGTTGAGGGGACTCGACGTGGCCCGGCAGGTTGATGTGGCGCGTGCACTCCGGCGCGTAGACGAGCACGGTGCATCCAACCCGCGCGTCCGATAAAAGGTCGCGGGGCCGTCGCGCCAGGCTTCATTATCAGATACGAGGGGCGGAAACACAGGCGGTCCAGCACAAGCCTTAAGCCGTCATGCAACTCTTCGCATCTTGAGCCGGGGGAAGATGCGAAGGTTTCTCGCGACAACACTCGCGATTCTCGTCGTGTTGACCTCTGGTCTGTTGCTCGCATTCCCTACGCCCGCGGGACCGGCGGACTCCACCACGCCTTCGATCACCCCGCAGAGCACGGGTTCCATGCTCATCTGGGAAGCATATACCCGCGGGTACATCACGATCCGTCAGGTCGACGTGACGTGGGACACCGGAACGGGTCCCTTGGGGTACGAGGTCTCGAGCACGTCGTCGGGGGCCGTGGACATCGCCGAGTACGTCATGCTTCTGAACCCGAACTCGCTCGACTCGGATCTCCAGTTCACGACGCAGGACGGCATTCTGACGGATGGCACCGTACCCTCGGGCAGCTCGCTCACGTACGGATACGGGGACTTCGTCGCCCAGGGCATCCTGTCGCTGCCCCCGTGGTGGTGCTCGGAGGAGCGCCAGTTCGTTCGTTCGGACACCCAGGTCTTCCTCGGCGGGGAGATCGCCCCCTTCGGGATGGAGCCGATCCTCGCGGACGTGCAGCCGGACGTAACGCAGAACAGCATCTGGGCATACCTCCGGGAGAACCCGAGCCCGGTCATCGGGAAGACGGTCAACGGCGGCTTCTGGGGGGAGATTCCGGAACTCGAGGGTCAGAGCCTCGAGGTCGCGCTCCGCGCGACGAACCTCGCGATCTCGGATCTCAACGATGCGCTTCCGGAGCCGGACGCGCCGAACGCGCGCGTGTGGGACCTCGTCCCCGCGGATTACACAATCGACGAGTCCACGATCACACCTGGCGATTACACCCTCGAGTCAAACTCGGACGGCTCCACGACGGTCTCCTGGGTCGCGGACCTTCCCGCCGCCGACGTGACGGACAAGCCGCCGAACGACCAGCCGACGCCGTACGTGTCGCGCATGTTCACGTACACGATGTCGACCCCGCGCATCACGCCTTCCCGCGTCGGGCTCCCGCGCGCGTCCGTCAGTGTCGAGGACGACTCGACCGCGGAGGCCCACAGCGAGCAGCCGCTCCTCGACGTCTTCGCGGTCCCGGAACCGCCGATCGCGGAAGCAGGGCCCGGGTACGCAGACCTCGAGGGAGGCACGATCACGTTTACCGCCGCAGCGTCCTCGGACCCGGATGGTGACCCGCTTCAGTACCGATGGGACTTCCAGGCGGACGGGACGTGGGACACGTCGTTCTCGGCGGACCCGACGGTCACGACGACCTTCGGCGATGACGTTTCGGGCTTCGTCCGTGTGGAGGTCAGCGACGCCATGTTCACTTCGAGCGACGAGGCCTCGCTCACGGTCGCGAATGTCGCGCCCTCCGTTTCCGTAACCATCCTTCCCTGCACGGGAGGCGATGATGACGACGATGACGACGATGATGAGGACGACGAGGGCGATGAGGGTCGGGGCGCTGAGGACGAGGACGACGAGGAAGAGGGGGATGACGAGGGAGAGGAGGAGGGGGATGGGGACGGCGCAGACGGATGCGGACGAGGCGGGGAGACTGACGGCGATGACGACGAGGATGACGACGAGGCTCGGGGCGGAGTCTTCCTCTTCACCGCGGTCGCCACGGACCCAGGTAGCGACGATCTGACGTTCACCTGGTCCGGGGACTGCACCGGCTTCACCGTCCCCACGACGTACCCGAACGACCCGGCGATCGTCCCGGATCCGGACCCTAGTTCCGAGTCGAACCCGAGGAACGTCACCGACGCCCAGCGCATCGTATGCAGGGTCAGCGGAGGCGACGATGACGACGGCGATGACGAAGACGATGACGACGAAGACGATGACGACGAAGACGATGACGACGATGAGGCCGAGGGTGGCGCGGCCGGACCCGTCACGTTCACATGGGTCCTGCAGGTAGAGGACGACGACGGCGGCGTCACAATCGTAACCGGGACGATCACGATTGACGGGCATGATCACGACGATGATGACGATGACGATGATGACGACGACGGGGACGACGATGATGATGACGATGACGGCGATGACGACGAAGACGACTAGGACTGCAGCCTCGGGTCCCGCCCTGGCTTAGTGGACGCTCGGCGCTCTTTGCGTTTGATCGAGGCCTGATTCGTCTTTCGTCGATCAGAGCTCGATGAGGTCCCGGGGGGCCGTGGACAACACCTTCGGACCGCTGCTCGTGATCAGGACGTCGTCCTCGATGCGGACGCCGCCAAAGCCGGGGACGTAGATTCCCGGCTCGTTCGTGAAGACCATGTTCGATCGAAGCACAAGATCGCTCGCCTGGTTCAAGCCGCCGCCGTCGTGCACCGCCAGACCGACGCTGTGGCCCAGGCCATGGATGAACCGCCCCTTGTACGCGCTGCCGTCGATAATCTCGCGCGCGGCGGTGTCGACCGCCCTCGCCTTCACGCCCGGGCGCATCCTGCGCATCGCCGCCGCTTGCGCGCGGCGGACCGTTTCGTAGATCTCCCTCTGTTTCTCCGACGCCTTCCCTACGGCGAACGTGCGGGTGACGTCAGAACAGTACATCTTATACTTCGCACCGAAATCAATCACCACGAAGTCGCCCTTCCGGAGCTTGCGCGAGCCGGCGGTGTAGTGGGGCTCCGCGCTGTTCGGGCCACTACCGACGATCGTGTGGAACGAAGCGCCCGTCGCGCCCTTCTTCTGCATCCCGTACACGAGCTTGGCGGCGATCTGGCTCTCCACGTCGCCGGCCCCGATCTCCGGCACGAGCGCGACGAGGGCGTCCGACGCGATCCTGGCGGCTTTCCGGAGGAGGGCGATCTCGCCGTCGTCCTTGACGAGGCGGGTCTTCATCACCGCCTGGCTCACATCGACGAGCTTCGCCCGCGGCGCGAACTTCCTCAGCTCTTCGGCCGAACGGTGCGTGATCTCCGCGTGGTTGAGCCCGATCCTTCGGTGGCCTTTCAACAGCTTCTTCAGATGCGCCTCGCGCTCGTCCCGCGTACGGAACACATGGAGGGGCAGCCCCGTGTGCGTCGCGGTCTGCTCCTCGAGCGCGGAGGTCATGAGATCCACGCCGCCGTCGGGATGGCAGAACGCCGCACACCCCTCAAACAGTCCGTCCGTCAGGCCCGTCGTGTACATGAAGGACAGATCGAGGTGCGGCTCCGTGGAGTTCGTGAACACGACGAGGTCCACGCCGTCGTCGATGTTGCGGTACAGTCGGTTGACGCGCGACCGCATGGTTTCGCGTCGCGTATCCGGGGTCGTCGTATAAGGTTTGGCGGTGGGGTCGCTTTTATCGCCGCCCGGCCTTCCGCTACCCGTGCCGAAGCGGAAGAAGGGGCAGGAGCGGAAGATCGCGCGCGAGCGGATCGACAAGCTGTTCCTCCTTGCGGAGGAAGAGTCGCTCAAGGGGAACCTCGACCGCGCGAACCGGTACGTCGAACTCGCTCGCCGCATCGGCATGCGGTACAACGTTCGACTCTCCTCGGAGCACAAGCGACGCTTCTGCAAGGGCTGCCACGCCTACCTCCTGCCGCCAAAGACCGCACGCGTGCGCATCGGGGAATCGCGCGTCGTGACGACGTGCCTCGGTTGCGGCACGGTCATGCGCTTTCCCTATCGCCGGGAACAGAAAGCGCGACGGGCGACCTCAGTAAGCCGTCGTCATGTCGAGCTTCCCGGATCGGCGGGCGAGGAACTCCATGAGCCGGAACAGGCCGACGGAAATGACAAAGAATAGGGTTGCCGAGACGAGGAGGAGAAGGATGACGTCGGTCGCTCCGAAGGCCTCCAGCGTCGTCGGGGTGCGGCCCTGCGAGATCTCCTGCAGCATGGAGGGCGGCATGAGGATTCTCCGGATGATCTCGAACCAGTACGTGAGGGGGATCGCTTTGCCAAGACCCTGCCCCCAGTCCGGCAGCACGGACAACGGAAAGAGGACGCCGCAGAACAGGTAGAAGATCCCAGGGACGCCCTCGGCTAAGCCTCGGACGTGGCGCGCGGTCACGAACGAGAGGGCCGCCAGGGAGACGCCAATGCCCACGAGGGTGAGGGCCCCGAGGATGAGGGCCGCCGCGAAGACGGGGATCTCCCCGACGGAGAGGTCGAGCTGGATGTGGAGGAAGGCCACGCCGAATCCGAGGGTGATCAGAACACCGAAGGTCGCGATCGCGACCTTCGTGGCAGCGCGGCCCACGATGTACGTGTAGTAGGAAATCGGTGAGATGTAGACGTACCGCAGGGTCTGGTACCACTCTCGGTCAGACTGGATGACCTGGAAGGTGCCGAACAGTGTGTTGCCGACGAAGATGAAGAACGCATTCCCGACGTAGATGAAGTTGAACCGGGCGAGGCCCGCGGGGTCCGTGAAGTTGCCCCCGGTGCCGATGGCGGCGAAGACAACGTACATGAAGACGAGGATGAAGGCGCCCGCGACCGGCTTGATCACGGAATAGATCGCGAACAGCCACGGCTGAGTCCAGTTCGATTCGATCTGCCAGCCGAGCCACGAGGCCCATTTGAACGAGCGCCAGTGGCGGGCCGCGATTGCGTTCACTGATGCCGTGTGGTCAGCCTCCCGTCTCGCCGCGCGAGCAGTTCCATGTAGCGAAGGGAGTATCGGGCGAGGAAAAAGAACACGATTGCGAGTCCAACGAGGATCAGGAGTTCCGTCTGTACCTCCAGGAACACGAAGTTTTGAGGGGAGGCGGGGAAGAGGAGCTGGCGGAGGGCATCGAGCCCGAGGGTGGCGGGGATGATCGAGCCGCCGACCAGGAGGGCCCGCCCCCACGGGGCGAAGTTCGGGCTCCCGAAGGCGCCAATCGGGAAGTAGAAGCCGGACACGAGGAAGATCGGCTCCTCCAATAGGGACGACATGTGGTACGCCTCGCGTCCCCACACGAGGTAGAGGGACGCGAATAACATCCCCATCCCGTACAGGGCGATCAGGGTGACGAAGAACACGCCGACGAGCAGGAGCGGGTTCGCGAGCTGGAAGTGGACGCCGAACACGTAGACGCCCGCGACGAGGGTGACGAGGGCGCGGACCGACGTCATGAAGACCCCGCCGATCGCCATCCCGCCGAGAAGGGCCATACGGGACATCGGGGCCATCATGTACAGCTGCAGGTTCCCCATCTCCTTCTCCCAGTACAGCTGGGACGCCATCGACCAGAGGACGTTCATCCAGAACGCGATCATCACGCCGCCAAGAACGACGAACCCGACGAGGGCGTTCACCGCCGCGCGGGTTTCCGCGGTCGGCACCGCGCTGAAGAACCCCTCATAGATGAACACGTAGGCGGCGATCCCGAGCAGGGGCAGGATGCCGTCGAAGAAGATCCACGAAGGCTCCCGGTTCGCGCCCACGATGCGCACGTAGGCGCGCCCCCAGATCGCCCGCAGGTTCAAGGCGACCGGGTTCACGGTCGTCGTCACTCGAGCGACCTCCCGACCATGCTGATGAACACGTCCTCGAGCGTCGGCTCCGACTTCTGGAGGTAGTGGATCTTCGAGCCCTGGCTGACGACCTCGCTCACGATGTCGCTCACCGCGGCCTCGTCGTCGAGGATGAACGTGAGCTTCACGAGGCTCGCGCCGCCGTCACCCGTCAGGCTGAAGTTCTTCACGCCCGGGATCGCCTTCAACCGCGCTGTGTCCTTGAGCGGGTCGACCTCAAGGCGGAACGTCGTCTCCTTCTTGAGGCGCCGCTTCAGGTTCTGAGGCGTGTCCACCGCCAGGATCTTGCCTTTGTCGATGATCGCGAGGCGGTCGCACATGTCGTCCGCCTCCTGCATGTAGTGCGTCGTGAGGAGAACGGTCTTCTCTTTGTTCGATCTCACCCAGGTACTCACGTATTCGCGGATGACGCGGGAGGCGTTGACGTCGAGACCCAACGTGGGCTCGTCCAGAAAGAAGATCTGCGGGTCTGTGACGAACCCGCGGATCATGTTCATCTTCTGCCGCTGCCCGCTCGACAGCGTTCGGACCTTCGCGTCCCTCTTCTCCCACAGGCCGAACGTGTGAAGTAGCTCGTCGATGCGCTCTTTCGCGACCTTGCTGGGGACACCGTAAAACTGGGAGAACATCCAGATGTTCTCGCGCGTCGTGAGGAGGCCGTATCCGCTCGTCTCCCCCCCGCTGACCATGTTGATCCGCGTGCGGATCTGGAATGCGTCCTTCGTCACATCGAACCCCGCCACCTTCGCCGTGCCGGAGGTCGGAAGCAGGAGGGTCGCGAGGATCTTGATGACGGTGGTCTTCCCCGCGCCATTCGGACCGAGCAATCCGAACAGCTCGCCATCATGGATCTCCAGGTCGACCCCGCCCAAAGCGGTGACGGGGCCCTCGGAGCCCCCGTTCTCCGCCTTCTTGCGGCGGAAGATCTTCTTCCGGACGGAGAAGACGCGGGTCAGTGCCTTCGTGTCGACGGCGTGTGCCATGATGCTCTCTTCGAATACCACGGGCGCGTGCCCGCACGCAAGAGGGGTGGGCAGGTCACGCGACGGCCAGCTGCTTGCGCCGGGTCACGTAGCCGGCGATTCGGTTGCGCATCACGGTCGTGGAAACGTCCGTCAGCTCCGCGACTTTCACCTTGTTGTGCGCGAAGTCCTCCGTGAACACGTCCGGATGGAGGCGGAGGAGCTCGAAGGCGACGCGCTTGATGTACGTCGGCCGAATGTTCCCCATGTGTTGCACCTGGTTCCGTGGTAGGAGCATCGAGACAGGCCCGCGTAGATAAAGGTTCTTCTGGGCTTTCCGGAACTGGCGTACGCCGAGACTATGCGGGCAACGATTAAATAGGGAACCCAGATTCGCCCTTGAAATCACGGCAGGAGACGTATGGAAGAGGAACTCGCTGCGGTCGAGGTCAGCCGGAACGGAGCGGGATACGTCGCGAAGGTCCAGAGCGACCTCGGAGGGGTCCGAGAGTATCGCGGGTCGACCTTCGCCGAGGTCCTCGAGCAGGTGATCATCGATCTGCAAGAGGAGTTCGAAGTCCCCGAACTCGGCGTGTGATCACGGCGTCGTTGCGTAATCGAACACGCCGCGACTCGTCTTGCGCCCCAGACGTCCCGCCCGCACGTACTGTCGAAGGAGCGGCGAGGGACGGAACTTCGGGTCCCCGGTCTCGCGGTGCAACGTCTCCATCGTGTCGAGGCCGATGTCCAGCCCTGTGAAGTCCGCGAGCTCGAAGGGGCCCATGGGCATGTTCGTCCCGAGCCTCATGGCCTTGTCGATGTCCTCGGGGCTGGCGACCCCCTCCATGAGGAGGTTGAACGCCTCGTTCATCATCGGCACGAGGAGTCGGTTCACGACGAAGCCGGGCGACTCCTTCACCTCGACGGCCTCCTTCCCGAGCTTCAGGCAGAACGACTTCGCGAACTGCGCCGTATCGGTCGACGTCTCGCTGCCCCGGATGACCTCGACGAGCTTCATCACGGGCGCGGGGTTGAAGAAGTGCATGCCCACGAAGCGGTCCGCGCGCCTCGTCGACGCCGCCATCTCCGTGATGCTGAGCGAGGAGGTGTTCGACGCGAACACGACCTCGGGGCCGCAGTGGCGGTCGGCCTCGGACCACACGAGCTGTTTTACGTCCATCTTCTCCGGCACGGCCTCGATCACGAGCTGCGCGTCCTTCACCGCCGCCGCCACATCCGTCGTCCCCTCGATCCGCGAGACGATCGCCTCGACCTCGTCCGCGGTCATCTTGCCCTTGTCGACGCGCTTCATGAGAGGGCCGCGAATCCGTTTGAATCCGGTGTCGACGAAACGCTGCTCGATGTCGCGCATCGCGACCGCGTAACCCGCCTGAGAGCACACCTGCGCGATGCCGGCGCCCATCGCGCCCGCGCCGAGCACGCACACCTTCTGAACATCTTCCACCCGCATGGACCTGCCTCCGAGAGGGGTGCGGAGATGGCCGCGCCATGTATATGCTGTTTGAGGGCGGACACCCGTCCGCGCCCTTCCGCGGGGAGACGCCGACGCAGACGGGAACGTTGAAATAGCATACATACATGTCAATATGTATGGGAATGAGGACGATCGCGGTCTCGGACGAGGTCTACGAGCGACTCCGGGCGCTCAAGAGGCCGGACGAGAGCTACTCGAAACTCCTCGACCGTCTCGCCGGTCGGCCTTCGCTGATGGACCTCGTCGGCGTCATGGGACCAGAACAGGTCGAGATGATCCGAAGGTCGGTCGAGGAAGGTCGCGCGCGGTCGAGGGCGCGCCGAGAGAGGATGCCACGCGGATGATATTGGACACCTCGTTCCTCATCGATCTGATGAACCGCGACACCGCGGCGGTGAGCCGGGCGAAGGCCCTCGAACGCACGGGGGAAGACCTTCGGGTCCCGGCGGTGTCGCTCTTTGAGCTGTGGCGCGGCGTCCACCTCGCCGCCAAGACGACGCAGGAGGCCCAGAAGGTGACCGCCATCCTGGGGGGGTTCCCGGTCGCGCCCCTCGACGCGGCCGCCGCAACGCGCGCCGGGGAAGTGGATGCCGAACTTGTCAAACAGGGCGCCCAGATCGACCCGGAGGATGCCATGATCGCGGGCATCGCGTTGGTGCTCGGCCACCCCCTTCTCACGCGCAATGCGCGGCACTTCTCGCGCGTTCCTCGCCTGCAGGTGGAGTCCTACTGAGTCCGAACCTTGCGACCCTCCCACATCCTCGCCGCGACCCTTCCCGCGCGCGGGCCTTGACAGTGCCGATCCTCGTGGCCATCATCGGCGTGTCCTTCGCCTCCGTGTTCATCCGGTGGAGCCTCGACCTCGGTGCGCCCGCGCTCGTCATCGCGGTCTACCGGCTGGGGTTCGCGACGCTGATACTCGCGCCGTTCCTGCTCACCGCCAAAGGGGCCTCGCTGCGCGCGCTGACGCCCCGGGACTGCGGGCTTCTCGCGGTCGTCGGGTTCGCCCTGGCGGCGCACTTCACGACGTGGATTCTCTCCCTCCAGCTCGTGGACGTGGCGACCTCCGTCGTCCTCGTCACGTCCCACCCCCTGCTCGTGGCGGTGGCGTCTCATTTCCTCCTCCGGGAGAAGGTGACGCGGGGCATGGCATGCGGGATCGCCCTCGGCTTTGGCGGCGTGGTGCTCATCGCGGTCGCCCAGTCCGGGCGGGGGGCCGGTTCGCTCCTTGGTGCCGTCCTCGCCTTCCTCGGTGCGATCGGGGCGGGCGTGTACATCCTTGCGGGGCGGCGGCTCCGCCAGCGGATGGACCTGGTCCCGTACGCGACCACGGTGTATGCGTTCGCGGTCCTCTTCCTCCTCCTGTTTTCCCTTCTGACCTCCACGTCCATCGTGGTCTCCTCGAACCTCGCGCCCATCCTCGGAATCCTGCTGCTCATGGCGTTCGTCTCGCAGATCGGCGGGCACACGATGTACAACTACGCGCTGAAGCACGTGAGCGCGACCGTCGTGTCCACGAGCCTCCTCGGGGAGCCGATCGGAGCCTCCATCCTCGCCTTCCTGTTCCTCGGCGAAGTCCCGGGTTGCCCCGGGGGCGGCGCATGCCCCGCGACGGGGCTGGTCGTGTTCGGCAGCGCTCTCGCGCTCGTCGGCATCTACCTCACCGCCCGCGCGTCTCTACGTCCGTCGTCGCGAGCGGAGGACGCGGTCTCTACTGGAGGCTTAGATAAAGGAAGATCGAGAACGCCACCGCCTTGAACGCGTCCGCGACAAGGACGAAGGGGCCGATCCCTCCGAGGGCGTGGCCGAAAATCCCGAAGAGGATCGGCGACGTCAGCAGCGTCTGGAACAGGAGGGCGGCCAAGACGAAGATGAGGCCGAGCGCGAAGCGGGCGGAGGTGTCGGTGTACGTCTTCGAGTACACGAAGAGAAGCACCACGAGGAGCGCGAGGGCGACGGTGGAGAGGACGACGTCGATGTCGTCGAAGGTCTCGAACATCCGCGGCCCAGGGCCCGGGCGGCCAGGGCGGGGAATCAGGGCGAGCAGGACTCCGAGCGCGAGGCCGATCGCGAGCACAAAGAGCGTCCACACCGCCGGGCTCTGTCCCTTCTTTTCATCACGGGCTTGCATGCCGAACACCTCTCGCCTTCAGCCTCTCCACGATCCGCTCGAAGACCGCCCAATGGGATTCCGTGGTCGCCGAGACGAAGTACACCTGACCGTATCGCTCCCCCGCCGTCGTGACGATCCCGTTCTTCGCGAGCACGCGGAGGTGGTGGCGCACGGTCGTGTAGTCGAGCCGGAGCGCCTCCGCGAGTTCGTGCGCGTTCCGGGGCTGGTCCCGGATCGCGAGGAGGACGCGGACGCGCGTGGTCGCGCCGATGCTGCTCCCGAAGAGCCACCAGAGGACTCTCTCGACGCTGTCCACGTTGTCTCCGCCCGCACTCGGTCCATCGGGATTATACCTTCCGAAAGGAAAAAGGGGCGAGGGGGGAGGGGTCCTCGCCGGTGGGAGGTCGATTCAGGCCCCGGGACGCGCGGGACCGGACGTTCCGCAGCCGCCTTGGCGGTGACGTTCGCGGCGCAGGGGCATGTCGTAGTCGACGTCGGCGCTGTTCCGGATCCCGTCCCCGTCGTCATCCGCGAGGAACGGCGGGAGCGTCCAGTCCGGGTCTTCCCCGTTCGGGACCCCGTCCCCGTCGCGGTCCTCGGACAGGATCGGGAGCGCGTAGTCCGCGTCCCCGCCGTTCCGGATGCCGTCGCCGTCGTCGTCGAGGAAGTACGCGTACTTCGGCCAGTCCGCGTCCTCGCCGTTCGGCACGCCGTCTCCGTCCCGGTCCTCCGCGAGGATCGGGAGGGTGTAGTCCGCGTCGGCCCAGTTGCGGATTCCGTCTCCGTCCGCGTCGTCCATTGCGTTCGCATGCGTTCCGTTCATCGTGCTCCCGGCGCTTGCGACCGCGAGGCCGGCGACGCCGGCCAATGCGACTGCAAGCAGTAGGGCCACGATCAGTTTCGTGCGCTTCATGGTGGGATTCACCTCTGGGTCGCGAACCTCCCGGGACGGCCTTGCCCTTTTTCCGAGAACCTTCCCAAATCGATAGCGAATCTCTAGGGAATGCTCCGCGGGCGCGTGCGAGCGATCCCGGGATTGGCGGCGGAAGACGACAGATGCAGGGAGAAGGCCTTCCCCGCTACGCCGCGTACGCGTGCGCAAGCCGATGGATCATTCCGTGGTACTTCTCGTGCAGGCCGACGCCGAGCTCCTCGCGCTCGACGCGCTCGAACGCCGCCGCGAGCTCCTCCCTCGTTTCCGGCGGGATCGCCCGCTCGACCTCGCGGAACAGGTCGCTCGTCTCGATCGCGATGTGCTCCCGCAGCAGGTGCGTGTACATGTCCAGGTTCTTCACGAGATGCGAGCGGGCCACCTTGTCCTCGCGGGCTTTGGGCACGAGCGCGCGTGTGTTGCCTACGAGGTGGCGGAACGCGACGTGGTCGCTCGTGAGGCGGCGGGCGATCTCCGCGCCCTCCTTCGAGGCCTTCGAGAGCACCGGGAAGAGGACCTTCTCCTCCTTCGCGTGGTGGCACTTGTCCGCGAACTCCGAGACAACGATGAACGCGTTCTCGAGGTCTGCCTCGGGCACTTGATCCTTCTTCCGGATGCGCTCCGCGATGCCGTCCATCGCGGTCAACAGGAGCTCAATCGCCTCGTGTTCCTCTCTGAGAATCTCGTTCGGGTCGTCCACTCAAACCGCCAACGGTCATCCCGGTCCGCGAGCGTATGTCCGTTCCGCATGTAGAGTACGTACGTCATCGGCGCGGCGGTAGGCGGCACTCCTTCGGATCCGTGTCCTCTTTGAGGCGCTGGAACGAGGGGGCTCGGAGCGCGACGTCCGGGGTGAGCAGGAGGTATTCGACCTCCGCGACGAGTTCGGGGCGGCACCAGAACTTCACCTCGCCCGCCAAGTCGGGCATCTCCTTGAAGGGCATCTGGCCGCGAATCTCGGAGAGGCGGCGGTGGAGGAGTTCGACCATGCCGCGGTCGAAGCCGGTCCCCACGCGGCCGACGCATCGCAACGCTCCGCTCTCATCGTACACGCCAAGGATCAGCGCGCCGAACACGTCCTGGCGGTTCCCCTCGCCGACGGTGACCCCGCAGATCACGCAGTCGATCAGCTTCAACGCCTTGATCTTCTTCCACACGCTCGCGCGTTTTCCCACGAGGTACCGCGAGTCCTTGCGCTTCGCGATGACGCCCTCGAGGCCCCGGTCGCGGCAGATGCGGTAGAACGCCTCACCCTCCCCTTCGACGTAGTCCGTGACGACCGCGCTCTCCGTCGGCTCGAACACGTCCGCGAGGATCCTCTTCCGCTCCATGAGCGGCTTGGCGGTGAGGTCCTGGCCGTCGAGGTAGAGGATGTCGAAGGCGACGTACGTGGCCGGCAGCTGTCGCGCGATGCGCCGGATCTCGTCCGCGTCCACGAGGTGCTCGCGCAGCTGCAGCTTCTCGAAGCTCGGGCGGCCCTCCCACATGATTACCACCTCGCCGTCGAGGATCGCACGCTTCGCCTTCACGACGATGCGCACGTCCGGGTAGCGGTGCGTCGTGTCGTACAGGCGGCGGTTCTGCAGACGGAACTTCCCGCCATCATAGTGGCAGAGGGCGCGCGTGCCGTCCCACTTGACCTCGAAGATCCACTCCGGCGAGTTGAAGGGTTTCTCCTCCTTCACAGTGAGCATCGGGTGAATCGAGAGACCCCAAAGGTCTGCCATCCTGTGAACACCGACGCGACGCTGGCCTAATCTTGGCCGACGGACCGCAAAGGCGGGGAAGGAGAGCCCGCCTAAATAGCCGCGCGGATTCTTCCGAATTCCCTTTTCCCGTGGTCCCCGATCACCCGAACTGCACTTTCGGACCCTCAGAGATGGCGGCCGGCCCGCGACCCGCGACCCAAGGGTTAAGTAGCGGCAGCAACCGTCCCGCTCGGGGGTCAAATGACTCGATATATGGTGAATTACAAGGCCAACCCATCGGTATGGCCCGTGGACCCGAAGCAGTTCGTCAACGTCTTGGAGGGAACGATCGCAGGCGGAGACCAGCTCCTGAAAGGCGGTGCGTTGAAGGAGGTCGGATGGTTCTCACCGCAGGAAGGCTATGCGATCTTCGAGGCGGATTCCAAGGAGAAGGTTCTGGGGATGGTCCAGCCCTTCTTCCCGTACTACAGTCAGGAGATCCGCGAGATCGTTTCGTGGGACAAGGCCAAGAAGGTCCTCCTGGACAGCGCCGTGAAGGCTGCCTCGCGGTGAGCACTCTCGGGTGCAAGGTCGAAGGGCCTCGAGAGCAGACACTCGGATCGATCGCGCGTCCCATGTCCTAGGTGGGTAACGAGACTCTCGGCGCTGCCGCTCGCTCCAGAAGAATGAACCCCGAGCCCGCAGGGGGGCCCTCACGCCTTCTTGACCGCCGCGAGGCTCGCCTTCAGCGCCGCCATCAGGTCCTGCGTCGCCGGGATCTCTGGCCGCACGGCGACCTCGACCTCTTTCCCCGTGACCTTCGCCTCGATCATGTTGAGGACGGCCTCGCGGTACCGGTCCTGGTACTTCCCAGGGTCGAAGTCCATCGTGAGCTCCCCGATGAGCTTCACCGCCAACTCGAGCTCCTCGTCCACGATCGCGACGGGGCGCGTCATCGGGATCTCCGGCGAGCCCTTCACCTCGTTCTCGTAGAACAGGACGGTGAGCACGAGGTCCTTCCCGATCGGCCGCAGCGCGACGAGGTGCTCCTTCTTCCACAGGGTCGCCTGTGCGACCGCGACCTTGTCCGTGCGCACGAGCGCCTGGCGGAGGAGCTCGAACGGCTTCACGCTCGTCTCTTCGGGCCCGAGGTAGTACGACTTCTCGTAGAACAAGGGGCCGATCTCGTCCACGTCGACGAACCCAAGGACCTGGACCGCCTTTCCCGTCTCGAGCGGGACGGAGTCCATCTCCTCGTCCGTGATCAGGACGTAATTCCCCTTCCCGTACTCGTACCCCTTGATCATGTCCTTCGACTCCACGGGCGTGTTGCAGACGGGGCACATGTACGGGCGCTTCAGGGGCGTCTTGCACGTCGCGTGGAGCGTCGTGAACCGCAGGTCCTTCTCCTCCGTCGCGCCGTAGACCTTCGTCGGGATGTTCACGAGGCCGAACGTGATCGCCCCGGACCAGACCGCGCGCGCCATTGGAAGTTACCATGCGAGGGCAGGATATAAATGGGAGGGTATGGGGTCCGGAACTACCGCCGGCCAAGGGAATCAGACAGTGAAGCTGAACCCCGTGGCGGTGGTGAACACCCCTGGCGGCTGTGCCCCCGCGGGGTGGCACGCAGTGGGAGCGATGTCGATGTGGTTGTAGTACGTCCCCGCCGGGATGCCCTGGAGGTTCACGCGGATCGCGGCGGAATTCCCGTTCCCCGCCGGGTTCGTGCGGATCGTCGTGAGGGGGCCCGCGCCGACGTTGAAGAGGCAGCCGGGCGGCGACCGCGCGCCGAACGGGTGGGTGAACGTCAACGGGCCCGGGGGGCACGGATGGGCGCCTGTTGGGAATGCGCAGTTCACGAGCCACACCGTGTACGTCGTCCGCGGCTCCACGTGCTTGAGCGCAATCACGAGCCGGAAGCCGTGGTTCGCATTCATCTGTACGTTTGCGAACCCGCCGACCGCGCCCGAGGAGTCCACGAGCAGGATGCGTTCGTTCGGCTTCACGTGCGCCGACGCCTGCATCGGCGCGAGCAGCAGCGCCACCGCCAAGACCGCCAGGAAAACCCCCAACCTCCGCATGGCGGAGCGAACGGATCGTGGCGGCTTAAAGGGTTCGGGTCCCGTCAGGATTGGGTCGCCATGGGGGGTCGGCCGCCATCGGGGCTCGTGGTGTCATCGAGGCGGCTCAGGACCTCCTCGAAGGTCGGGATTGCGACCTCCGGCGGGGTCCGCGGCACCGTCTTCTTCCCGTTCCTGGCGGTGAGCATGACCTCTTGGTCCCACCAGCCGCGGGTCACCCACCGCTCGCCCTCCGTCGGCCACGCGCGGTTGAGGCGCCGGGCGAGAGCAGTCGCGCTCGCCGTCGCAGTGACGGGCCGCGAAATGATCCGGTAGCCGAGGTAGGGCCGAAACCGGAAGAAGTACAGGTAGCCGCCCCCCGCGGAGACGATCTGGAGCATGCGATCGCCCTTCGTCTTCGCGATCACCGCCCGCGGACGCAGCGCCCGCGACGATTCGACGACGGACAGGTGCGCCTCCGGGCGTTCACGGACGCGCGCCTCCCCGGTCTCGAAGAGGTGGACATGGCGGCGGATGTCCTCGTAGAGCGGGCGCCACAGCTCTTCCATCTTCTCCGGATGGTAGAGCAGGCCCGGGAGCTCCGCCAACACGGCGTCGTACATCGCCTCGTCCGAGGACCGTTCCTTCAGGTCGAGCGCGCGCCGCGCGACCGCCGAGTACTTCGGGTCGTCGATCCACTCCCCGAGGATCGCGAACTGCACCGCGCGTTCGTTCGTCCACTCCGCGAAGTCCCCACTCGCGGCCGCCGCAAGGATCGCCTCGCGGTGGTGGACCGCCTCGTCCGGGTTCAGTGCGACCCACGCCGCCAGGAACCCGTCGACGTCGAAGTGGTTGTTGTACACGTGCTTCGCGCCCCGTCCGTACTGATCTCGCAGCTCGCTCGCGGCCCAGTTCAGCGCGGCGCCCGACGCGAGGTCGTGGCGGAACGGCTCTGGCGTGCCGTTCCCGTCAAGGTGGTGGGACAGGGTGAGCGCGGCCGTGGACGGATCGCAGTCGACCGCGATGTAGCTCCCGCGGACCATCCGCCGCCAATCCGTCGTGAATCCCGCGGGCGGTTTCATACGGTCGCCCCCCTCTTGGGCCGGATGAGGAAGCGGCACACGTGGTCGCCGGCGACGACGCGGTGCGTCGTGTCCACGTCCGCCCTCAGGACGCGACGGAAGAGCTCGTTCTCCACCTCGCACGCCTCCCCGTACTTCTCGGCGACCGCGATGATCGGACAGTTGTACTCGAACAGCTCGTACCGTCCCTTCGCGCCCCCGCGGACCTCCGCCATGTAGCCCTCCTGGTCGCGGACGACCGCGAGCTCGTGCACCCGCCCGCCCAGGTCGTCGCTCCGGACCCTGCGTTCGTAATCGGGGAGCACGGTCGCTTGGCGGGATCGCAGGGCGTCCTCCACCGCCTCGCGCCCCATCTTCTTCTCGATGAACTCGAGGACGGCGCACGTGATCGAGGAGTAGGCCTTCGGGAAAATCGACGACGCGCCGGGCGCGAGCTTCAGGGTGAGGCGCGGGCGGCCCACGCCGCTGCGCTTCGTCGACCTCTCGATCAGCCCCGACGCCTCGAGGTCCTTCACGTGGCGGTACACCGCCATCTTCGACACGCGCAGGCGGCGGGCGAGGGTGCCGAGGTCCACCTCGCCGTCGCGCTTGAGGGTGAGGAGGATCTCGCGCTTCGTCGACGCGAAGCTCGGGAGGGCGCCCGCAGAGTCGACGGCGGGGGTCGGGTTCATCTCGGAATCAGGATCGGCACCAGAATATATCTATCTTCTCGTTTACAAATTCTATCAACGTCAGGGCTCCTGCACGGCCGCGCCCTTTCGTTCGAACTGTTTTTGGTACAATCCCTGGAGTCGGTCATACGAGTCGGCCTCCTGCGGCCCCTTGTCCTCGCGGATCCGCGTGATCCGCGCAAACCGGAGCGCGAAGCCGGAGCGGTAATGCGGCGACCGCTGAATTTCATTGTACCCGACCTCGACGACGATCTCCGGTCGCACGTGCGCGGTCCATCGATCCTCGGAGACCTTTAGCTCCTGCAGGCGTTCGGTCATCGCGACCCGCTCCGCGTCCGTGAGGCCCTTGAACGTCTTCCCGATCATCGCCCACTCGCCCGTGGGTCCTCCCCGCACCGCCAGATGGACGTTGCTCAGCGTCCCGACCCGCCGGCCGTGCCCCCACTCCGCCGCCACGATTACGCAGTCGAGGGTCTCCACGGGCTTGATCTTGAACCATTTCTTCCCGCGCTTCCCCGGCGCGTAGTCGGAGTCGAGTGCCTTCGCCATGAGCCCCTCATGACCCGCCTCGAGCGCCTCGTGGAGGAAGGATTCGATTTCGGGCACGGTTCGCACGATCGTCCGATGCGCGAGGAGATCCGCGGGCACGAGAGACGCGAGGAGGTCCCACCGCTCCCGATAGGGCCTCCCGATGAGTACCTCGCCATCCTTGTACACGAGGTCGAACATGTAGAGACGGAGGGGGATCTCGCGCCGCAGCTCCTCGATCTCGTGCACGCGCCGGAAACGCCGCATGAGGTCCTGGAACGGACGCGGTCTCCCTTGTGCGTCGAGCGCAACGACCTCGCCCTCCGCGAGGAATTCCTTGGCGGGGATCCGCCGCGCGATCTCGAGGACCTCGGGCACGCTGGCCGTCACGTCCGTGAGTCGGCGGCTGAAGACGCGCACGTCGTCGTCCCGCTTGTGGACCTGAATGCGCGCGCCGTCGAACTTGAACTCGAGCGCGGTCTCGCCGCCGTGCTCATCGAGCACGTCCTGTAAGTCACCCGCCATCTCCGCCATCATCGGCTTGACCGGGGTGAAGAGTCTCAAACTCAGCGCGCGGAGTCCTGGTTCTCCCTCCAAGACCGCGATGGCGGCGGTGCGGCCGAGGTCCCCCGTGAACATGTGCGCGAGCCGCACGAGATCCGCGTCGACGCGGGCGGCGTCCGCGAGCGCCTCGAGCATGACCCCGTCGTTCACGCCGATCCGCATGTCGACGAACATGCTGCGCAACAGCCACTCTCGTTCCGGGGGCGTCGTGCGCCCGAAGAGGCCCTCCAGGAGGCGGCGCTTCTTGGCGACGCTGTCCTTCCCCGCGGTGGCGGCGATCGCGTCGAACGCGCGCTGGACCTCGAGGATCGTCAGCGGATTGGGGACGAGCGTGCTCTGGCGGGTGTCCTTGAGCGCCTTGTCGAGAGTGGCCCAGCCGACGTGGAGCGCCTTCTGCTCCCGCTCCGGGAAGATCTTGCCGACGAGGAGGAGGACCGCGGGTGGGATCTCGTCGGGCCGGAGGAAGGAGAGGTAGTCCGCGATCAGGCGGCGCTTCTCCAGGCGCTTCGTCGTCGCCGCGAGCTTGGCGGCGAGGGTCGCGATCGTAGAGAAGGGCGTCTC
>Ga0209341_10000422_pt1 | contig 43726 bp, 50 predicted proteins | sample RifCSP13_2_FD_184020 | JGI IMG/M metagenome (GOLD analysis project Ga0209341, IMG submission 184020) | Soil microbial communities from Rifle, Colorado - Rifle CSP2_sed 13_2 (SPAdes) (version 2) | ecosystem: Environmental > Terrestrial > Deep subsurface > Rock core/Sediment | place: Rifle...
CGGACACCATTGAAGTCATCAAGATCACATATGACAATGTGGTACTGCACATACAACAAAACGGTGTCGACATTCTGACCTTTAACTTCGGAAACGTCGACACTTAGATGAAAGAGCTGGCAACTAGGTCAAGCCCTGTCATTGCCTGTCTCTAGCTGGTCCCCGCTTGTTATCGCGGGAAGGGATTTTCTCCTTGCTACCGAAAGTGCCATAGCAACAGATGAAAGAGACACTAGTGCCGCCGTAATAAATATCAGGTTATAGGCATTCTCAGTTGGGAATAGGCCCGGCACTCCCTGAACAGCCCCCTGATTCATCTGTTGGAATACTCCGGCAAGCGCCGGACCCACCGACATTCCGACTAGGTTGAGAAGTAGTGTCATTCCAAGGGCAATCCCGGTCACCTGCATCGGCACGGAAAGGAGAATAACATTAAATGCGCCGGTCATCGAAAGCGAAAGCCCGGCTGCGAGTATGGCGAGTCCAACTGAAACCATGTTTTCGGTCGCATGGAACATGAACAGGATAAAGAATCCGATCGCGCTGATTACAGTGCCAATTAGTGTCAGCCTGGTATTTTTGACTTTGTTCAGGATAAAGCCGGACATGATTGTCCCGATCAGCAACACAACCATAAAGGGCAGCTGAACGCTCGCGACGGCCACAGCGTTGCCTCCGAATCCTAGCGGCTGCGGGCTCCTTACCAAGACAGGGATCGTCAGGTATACCATGAAAATTGACATCGAGACGAGCAGAAGAATGATGGTCGGCGGAAGGAAAAGTTTGTTGGTCATTAACTTGAGATTAAGCAAAGGTGAGTGCACTCTCTTTTCAATGGCGATAAATACTGCAAGCAATACTCCTGATGTGGCAAAAAGGCCGGCAACCTGATACCCTGCGCTGGCGCTGTTGCTTTCCAGGAAAGTGATGCCGACGAGAAATGAAATTATTGTAGCCGCAAGGGTCAGCGTTCCCTTCATGTCAACTGTCTGGTTATTCGACGGAATGCCGTTACTCGCATCCATTGATGCTGGACTCTGGACGCGCACGAACCTCACTATTATCAGCCAGAGTGCAATTGCGACAGGAAGTATCGCTAAGAACGTTGCCTGCCACCCAAAATTTTGGATTATGGCTGCGCCACCCACCAGACCGATAACTGCCCCGCCAGAAAATGTGGAGCTGAATATCGTCTGGCCTATTGTTAGCTTTTTCTCCGGAAAGACTTCTCTGATGATTCCAAAAGCAATAGGGAACATCGCCATTCCAACGCCCTGCGCCGCTCTTGCAGCGAGCATGAATTCGATGTTTGTGGCAAATCGCCCCGACAGAACGCCCACTGTATAAACTGCCATTACTATGAGCAGTATCTTTTTCTTGCCATAGATGTCAGACAGCCTGCCTGCAATCGGCGTCATGACGGCCGCCGCAATTAGGTAAGACGAAAGTAGCCACGACGAGGTGCTGTACGAGATGTGGAAATCGCGAATGAAATCCGGAATGGCGGGCAGTATCATTGTCTCGTCAAACATAACGATCAGGCCCAAACAACTCAGGATGATGAGCGTTCTCCATCCTGAACGATTCGTGTCTTGTTTTTCTACGCTATCCACTTTTCAACTACCTTTTTTAGGATCGACCCAGCAATCAAAGAACTGGAAAGTGAGACGCTAGGCAATCGTAACTTAAAACAAATCCCAGGTTCTCTGTCTTGCGCTTTGACGGAACGACACTTTGTATCATAAATTGCCTTCTTAATAACTAAACTTTTACTTCTTGTCATGATTAGCTTTTCGGTTCCTGTATTCATCAATCAAACCGGCGGACTCTCGTTGAGCATCAGCGCCAAAAGCGCCGCCCTCAGCTCCTTCCCGTTTGCAGCCTGTCTGAAATACACCGCATTTTTCGTAGCGTCAACAGAGTGCGATATCTCGTCTAGGCGCGGCAGAGGGTGCATCACCGCCACGTCCTTTTTCGCCTTTTCAAGCGTCGCGCTGTCTATCATGTACGACCCCCTGACCTTCTCATACTCCTGCAAATCAGGGAAGCGCTCGCGCTGTATCCTGGTGACGTAGAGCACGTCGGCCTTTTGCAGCACACCGTCAAGCTCGTTGTGCTCCGTTATCTTTAGCTTGCCCTGAACTTCGTATATCGACTCTTTGCGCACCGCAAGCGACGGCGGCGACACCAAGTGGATGTCGACTTTGTAGTTGGCAAGGCCGTACAGCAGCGAGTACACGGTCCGGCCATACTTCAGGTCGCCCACGATTGCAATCGACAAACCGTCTATCCGACCCTTTTCCTTCAGGATTGTATACAAATCCAGCAGTGCCTGTGTCGGGTGCTCCTCGCTTCCGGACCCGGCGTTGATTATCGGGTTCTCCGACAATTCAGCTGCAAACCTGCTCGAGCCGTCCATTGGGTGCCTTAGCACTATCACGTCCGAATAGAGGTCGATTATCCTTATCGTGTCGGCCAGGCTCTCGCCCTTCTCCACCGACGACGATTTCAATTCCGAGATGCCGATGAAGCTCCCGCCCAATGACGCCATCGCCGCCTCAAAGCTCATCCGCGTTCTAGTGCTGGGCTCGTAGAATATGTAGCCGAGAGTTCTGCCCTTGCCAAGCTCCCCTCTTTCGCCTGGCTTCATCTCCCTTATCTTGTCCGTCGCAGAAAAGATGTACTCGAGGTCGGACTTGGCGAAGTCCTTTATCGAGACGATGTCGCGGTCGTAAAAAGGGTTGGGCATCGCTCTTTTTCAAAGGCTGGGCGGTAATAAACACTTACTTGTCAAAGTGGCCGGCGGTGCGCTGGAACTCCGAGAGGAACTTTTTCGCCTCGATGTCGTCCTCGAAGTAGAGCGCAAAGCTGGTGACGTATTTGCCGATGACGAGGCAATATTCGCCGTCCTCACCGTCCTTCTCAAACTCCAAATAATCAAGGTCGTTTGGCCCGCCCTTGTATCCGTCGTTGTACAACACCGCCTGCATGAGGTTGACTATGTCGTAGAACTCGCTGTATTTCATGGCAAAGTCGACGCTCATGCCAAGGTCGGAAGACTCGACGTGGAGCGTGAACTCGCGGTTGCTCTTCATCAGGCTGAATGAAAAGTACGCGAGCTCGGTCAGCTCCGGCAGGGTTTCATCGACTTCCATGCCCCCATTGTAGATACGATAGTTTATTTTAACTCTCTTGTCTGAAATCTCATGATGCCGGCGTCGTTTGTGTATGGACAGGTTACACTCAACTTTACGGTGGAGGGCAGGGCTGCCAGCGCCACTGTAAAGTACAGGTACTATGCGCAGGACAAGAAAGTCGAGTACGAGAGCGTCAAGTGCTCGGACTACAAGCTGAGGGAAAAGATAGAAAGCGACCCTGCCATGAGGGAGAGGATAAACGGCTATGTTGCAGAGGTCATTTTGAAACGAAACGAGGGCCTAAGCTAGAGTCCTACTATCAAGGCAGGATCCAGCACAAACGGGGTTTTTAATAACTGGCCGATTCTATAATGCCCCATGCCGCACTTTTGCTTATTAAGTTGCCTGTTCCATAAAACCGCGTGAAGGTCGGCATCATCGGCTCCGGCGACGTGGGCAAAAAGCTGGGCGACGGCTTTGTGGCACTTGGACATTCGGTGAAGATAGGCACGCGCGACGTGAACAAGCTCGCCGAGTGGGCGTCGAAACACGGTACCCACGCGTCGGCAGGCAGCTTTGCAGATGCAGCCAGGTTCGGCGACATTATCGTCATAGCTACGTCGTGGGCCGGGACCACAAGCGCACTTGAGATGGCAGATCCACAGAACATGGCCGGCAAGGTCGTAATCGATGTTACCAATCCTCTTGACTTTTCTACTATGCCGCCCACCCTTGCAATAGGCCGCACCGACTCTGCCGGCGAGACTGTGCAGCGCTTGTTGCCGGCGGCAAGGGTGGTCAAGGCGTTCAACATAGTGGGCAACCCGCACATGTACAAGCCCAGCTTTTCGGAGGGCAGGCCCACGATGTTCATCTGCGGCAACGACGACTCGGCAAAAAAGATGGTCACAGACATCCTCACTGCGTTTGGCTGGGAGAGCGTCGACATCGGCGGCATCGAAGGCTCGAGGTTGTTAGAGCCTTTGGCGATGCTGTGGATAACCTACTACTTCCGCACCAACACGGGCAACCACGCGTTCAAGCTACTGCGCAAGTAACCATAGGTTCATATTCAATGTCCGAACACGCAAGCGTGTAACACTTGGAGATTTACCGCTATACTTTCTACAAGAGCCCCAACATCGGGATTTTTGTCAGGGCAAACGACAGCGTGATGCTGATGCCGCATGGCTTTGCCGAGACCAAGAGCGACAAGCTCGCTGAATACCTGCAGGTCCGGCCGGTTCCCACGTCCATAGCCACCACCAGGCTCATAGGGCCGATGTCGGTGATGAACAACAACGGCATCCTGCTCCCGTCGCTGGCCGATGAGGAGGAGGTGAGCTGGCTCAAGCAGAGCACCGGCCTCAACGTTGAAAAGCTTGCAAGCAGGTTCACGGCGGTAGGCAATCTCATTGCGGCAAACGATAACGGCGCGCTGGTCTCGCCTCTTTTGAAAGAAGTCGAGGGGCAGATCCAAGACGTTTTAGGCGTGCCTGCGCACAATATGGGTGTGGGCGGCTTTGTGCAGACCGGTGCTGTGGTGGTGGCAACCAACGCTGGAGCCGGCGTCCACCCAAAAGCAAGCGAGGATGAGGTGAACGTGGTGGCAGAGGCATTGCAGGTGCCAGCAGAGCCCCTGACGATAAACGGCGGCGTCCCCTTCCTGACGTCAGGCATCGTGGCAAACACAAGGGCGTTAGTCGCGGGAAGCCTTACAAGCGGCCCAGAGCTTATCATGCTCAGCAGGATCTTCCAGGCGTAATGTTTGCTATCGAAATTCTATGCGTTGGAAACGAGCTCCTCGCCGGTATTACGCTCAACACCAACGCGCACTGGCTTGCCGCGCAGATAGCGAAAGCAGGCGGCACCGTTGGCAGGATCACAGTCGTGAGAGACAACCTCGGCGCTATATCGTCGGCCGTACAAGAGTCGCTTGCAAGAAAGCCTGACATTCTCGTTATAACGGGTGGGCTCGGGGCCACCTACGACGACATGACGCTTGAAGGCGTCGCCAAGGCGGTTGGAAGAAAAGTGGTCATCGACGAGCGGGCGGTGCAGATGCTGAAAAACAGCTATGCCCGGAGAAACTTGCACTACAGGATAAACAAAGTCCCCTTAAAGATGGCGACGATCCCGGAGGGCTCAACGCCGATTGAAAACCCGGTGGGAAGCGCCCCGTCAGTCGTGATTGACGGAAAGATATTCTGCCTGCCCGGCGTTCCGGGCGAGATGAAGGCCGTGTTTACTGATCATATACTGCCGCTTGTCAAGGAAGGCGTCGGCGGGTTTGTCGCCAAGGAAGTGAACTACTCCGTCAGGGGCGTGTCCGAGGCCATGATAGCGCCGGCGCTCGCAAAAATAGTGAGGGCAAACCCGGACCACGCGGTGTATTTGAAGACGCACCCCAAAGGATATTATAAGAAGATGATGCCGCAGATACGAGTCCAGCTTATTTGCATGGGCGACGACGCAAAAAAAGTGAAAAAGCGGCTTGATAAAATCTCGGCACAGCTGCTCAAAGAGATAAAGAGGCTGGGCGGCAGGCTGTCATGATACGATATATTCTGGCAGGCATCGGCGCAGGGGCGACAAGCGGCTTTTACCTTTATTTCACCTATCACCCACTTTTAATACACGGCGCAATCCACGCGGCGATTTTCGCCGCAGGGATAATCGCGATGCTCATAACAGGAACGCTTACTGCAAAAAAGGCCGGCGCTTATATCGCGGGCGCTCTGCCCGTCCACCTTGCCATCCACTTTCTCGTGATAGGCGACCTTCAGCGTATTGGCGTGAGCCAGCTCTTGAACTTCTCGTCCTCGCCGTGAACCGCTGCCTCAAAGAGCGTCTTTAGCTGCTTTGTCACCGCGCCGGGCCTGCCGCCGTCTCTGCCTACGTTGCGGTTGTCGATTTCGCCGACCGGCTTTATCTCTGCAGCAGTGCCAGTGAGGAACACCTCGTCGGCAAAATACAGTTCGTCGCGCGCGATGTCACGCTCGATGCACCTGATGCCGTTTGCCTGCGCGATTGCGATGACGCTGTCCCTGGTTATACCGCCGAGCGCGCCGACAGAAGTCGGCGGCGTCGCAAGAGCACCGTCCTTTACAATAAAGATGTTCTCTGCAGACGCTTCGACTACCATGCCGGCAGAGTTTAGCATTATTGCCTCGTCAAAGCCCGCCTTTATCGCCTCCACCCGGGCAAGAGCAGAGTTGGCATAGTTCGCAGTCGCCTTGGCGTGCATCGGCATCGACCGCGGGTCGAGCCTTGCCCATGACGAGGTCATGAGGCGCGCGCCCTTTTCCTCGCCCGAGCCCTTGATGTACTCGTCCCACTTCCACGCGGCGATTGCGACTGAAACCTTGTTCGGCATCGGGTTGACGCCCATTTTGCCGTAGCCGTAGAACGCAATCGGCCTGACGTAGCACTCCTCCATGCCGTTTGCGCGGACCGTTTCGATTGCCGCCTGCTCCAGCTGCTGGCGGGAAAAACCCAGGTCCATAAAGTAGGCCTTACCGCTGTCTATAAGGCGCTGCATGTGGTCCTGCAACCGGAAGATCATGCTGCCATTTACGGTCTTGTAGCAGCGTATGCCCTCGAACACGCCTGTGCCGTAGTGCAGCCCGTGCGTCAAGACATGTATGGTGGCGTTATCGTAATCGACCAGCGAGCCGTTGAACCAGATCTTGCCCTCGGTCATTTCCTGGCTCCGTGTATCTTGTTCCTTGTCATGTGTATGGCCTTGACGGCCTCTGCGACGCTTGTGCCCTTGTCCTCGAGCACTATCAGTATCCGCGAGGTCTCTTCCTGCGCGTCAAGGTTGAGGATGTTTATATCGTGCTCGCTCACCGTGCTCGAAGCGGTCGAGGCTATCTTGGGCACGCGCCACATCTCGTCGCCAATGAGCGTCACCACTGCCCTGCCGTACACCACCTCCGTCTTTGGATAGTAGGCGCGGAAGTGGCGTTCCTGCCTCCTGACATAGTCGGCGTCAAGGAACAGCAACCGCGTCATCTCCGTGTCGTCCTTGACGTAGGGCGACAGCTTGACAAAGTCATGATACTGCTTATCGCGCTCCAAATTTGCTATCAGGTGGGATGCTGACAGGGTCTCCATCCTGACAATCGCGCAGTTCTTTTTGCCGGTCACTATCTTGATGGGGTTGACCCTGTCGTCGGCCGGCGGCGTGCGCTTTATCACAGTCAGGCTGCCTGGCTCTGTCATGTTGGTGATGGCAATGGGTATATCGAGCCCGTTGTCGTCTATCTCTTTGATTGCAATGGGGTCGAGGATCTTCATGCCAAACATGCCGGCTATCCTTGCCTCGTTGTACGAGAGGTAAGGCACAAAGTCGAGGCCTTCCTTCACTATCTTGGGATCGGCGCTCAAGACAGCGCTGTCCTTTTCAAACGATATTTTTGTTTCATATTTGTCGTTCAGGATTATTGCTATGTCTGCCGCGGTCCTGTCTGAGCCGCCCCGCTCGTACGTCGTTTCAAGGTTGTCGACCGTCCTGCCGATAAAGCCGCCCATACTGACGACGTCGTTGCTTTCAATGAGCTCCACAAGGTGGGCCGCCGCCTGCCGCGACTCGCCTACCATAAAATTGGCAGCTTCAAAGTTGTCGTCCGTTATTATCGGCCAGTGCTCTATTGGCACGTGTGCCGCCTTTATCCCGTGGGCGCGCATCACGTAGCCCATCAGGTAGCACATAGTCACCTCGCCGCTATACGCAAGCGTGCGGGAGCGTATGACGTCGACAAAGCGCTTGTTCTCTGCAGCGCCCTTTAATGATATGATGACCTGGCGATAGAACTTATTCAGCTGGTCCAAGAATTCTTTTTTCTGATCGTCCTTGAGGTGCTCTGCCGCGATGCGCTCGTAGACCTCCCTGAGCACTTCTATCTCGATGGGGTTTGACAAGGCATAGTTTTTGCCCACCCTTATTGCTACGTCTGTCATAGAGCTAACCTTGCCCTCGTGCTCTATCAGAGGCGCAGAGAATACGGCGACCACCTTTGACTCCATCTGCATCTGTTTTATCCTCTCAATGACCTTAGGGATCATTACGCCGTCGACTCCCAGGGTGCTACCGCCGAACTTGGCAACAGTTATGGAGGTCAAGTAAGGGCTAGAGCGCGCTGTTCCCTATATTAAATAATGGTCATTTGCTTGCAGAGACGTACAAGACATTCGCATCGGGTGCGGCGGCAGCGTGACACACATCGGCTTCATGATATGCCGCTGTACGAACTGCGGCCACGAGGAAAAGCCTGAAGATGTCATGTGAGTCAGGCGTTGAATTTCAAGACAATGTCCGCTGCTTTTTGCGCGCCCGACACATCGGCCTTTTCGCTGCGGCGGCTAATCTTTTCTTCAATCAGCGACTCGAGCTTAAAGATGTCGTCGTATTTGTAGCCGAGACGTGCAGCGCCCTCTTCCTGCTCGAAATGATCCTTGATCGGGATGAATATTCCCGGTGTGCCGTACGCCATCGACTCGTCCATCGTTGACCGGCCTGCAAGCGATATTACAAGATCTGCAGCGTAAATGAGCTCGTGCAGGTTTTCCACAAAGCCAAGGTTGCGGTAATCCGGCGAATCAGGCAATTTCAGCGACGGACCGGGCACAACGACTAGATCAGCATCCAGTTTTTCTTTCAGTTTCTTGTACGCCTCAACTGTTTTGTCGATCAGGTGACGGCCAACATCGGTGCCCCCCACGCTCACGACAATTGTTCTTTTGGTGAGATTGAACCGCCGCCGGAGCGTGTCGCGGTCCGCGCTCACGTCGCGTACTATCGACCCTACGTATCGCAGGTTGCCTCGGTCGTCGCCCGCATCAGGGATTATCACGTAGTCGCACTTGTCCATCATGTCGCGCATAGACCTGTTCATCTTTTTCTCCACAAGCGACGCCGCGCCTTTCGTGAAATGCGTCTCCAGGATGTCTGTGAGAAGAACGCGCTTTCTGCCCATTTCTTCCGCTATGGATATGGAGGCAAAGTCCTCGTCGCTGATTACAAGCCCGGCATTTTCTTTGATGATGCCCTTTGCTATTTCTTTGCATCTCTTGTAGTACGAGTAGTACGACATCAGCCACCGGAAGGACTGCTGAAGCTGCCCGTTTTCCACGCTAAATCTTTGCGGTTTGTAAAGGTCGAGGCAGCGGTAGCCGCTCTTCTCAATAAGCGCCGGCGCGCCCTCGCCGGAGATGAACAGCAAGTCGCTTTTTGGCACTGCAAGCTTGTCCGCTATTGCGATGTCACGCGTCGCGTGCCCCAGGCCTATCGGGCTTGTGAAAAAAAGCGTCAAAGGGCAATCAGCTTGACGTGGTCCATCTTCTTGTTCGTCTGGAACTTTTTGGTCATGTTCTTGATTTCTGATGCGTCGCCCCGGAGGAAGAAGATCTCCAGGCACCTGCCGCCGTCTATCTTGTTGTGTATGTGGGTGCCAATCAGCCTGTCGTAGTCGTGCTCCATCTGCACCACCTGGTCATCTGACTTTTCGTCGTGGACCGCAAGCAATATTGCATACAAACTTCCTGAAAGGTTCTGCCGGCCCTTCTCCTCTGCCAGCAAAGTCCTGATGCCGGCCCTGACTATCTCGGACCTTCCGGAGAACCCTAAAGCCTTTTGCATCTTGTCAAGCTCGCTCACTATCTCGTCGTTGAGGGATATACTGACTATGGGCATCGTGCTGCTTTGTTATTAACTGACTTATAAACACATCATATTTTTTATTAACGAAGGTATATATTGTTAATAACCCCTAGAGGCTGTGTGAGGCAGAGCAGGGTTGCGCTTGTGGCAATTGCGGTCGCCATACCGCTTGGGATGCTTGCAACGGTTTACACCGGGGGCAGGCCGGCAGGCACGATCGCAGCAGAGCACAAGGTGCAGGTCGTGGCGTCGTTCTACCCGCTATACGACTTTTCCTCTCACGTCGCGGGGGGCAGGGCCGACGTGACGTCGCTTGTGCCGCCCGGCATAGAGCCGCACGACTGGGAGCCCACGCTTGGCGACGTGACCAGAGTTAGGTCAGCGGACATGCTGGTGATAAACGGCGCCGGCTTTGAAGCATGGGTAGATAGCATCGGCGCCAAAAAAATAGTCAATACGACCGAGGAGATAGAGCTGGAAGAGTATGAAGAGAAGGAAGGTGATGGGCACGGTCATGGAGTAGTCAACCCGCACATATGGCTTGACCCGGTGCTTGCAAAACACCAGGTTGAGGCGATACGGGCGGCCCTTGCGCAGGCCGATCCTGACAACGCGGACTATTACAGCGAAAACGCTGCCAGCTACACTGCAGAGCTTGACTCGCTTGATGCGTTCATAAGATCCGAGCTGTCCAGCTGCGACAAGTCGGAGTTTATAGCGTTCCACGACGCGTTCGGGCACTTTGCGGAAAGGTACGGCCTCAAGCAGCACGCAATACACGGCGTCTCTCCGGAGGGCGAGATACTGCCACAGCGCCTGCAGCAGGTGATCGAGCTTGCAAGGTCGCTTGGGATAAGCGTCATCTATTCCGAAGATCTGGTGGACAGCAGGCTCGCGGAAGTGGTTGCCGGCGAGATCCCCGGCGGCAGAGTTTTAGTATTGAGCCCGATTGAAGGTATCAGCAGCAATGAGAGGGCGGCAGGAATAGGCTACATCGAAAAGATGATGGAAAACGTCGCAAACCTCAAGGAGGGGCTGGGATGCGCGTAGTAGAGCTTGAAAACGTGTCGTTCTATTACGGCAGTACTCTCGTTCTTGACAACATCACATTTGCAGTCGAGCGGGGCGACCTGCTTGGTATGATAGGCCCTAACGGCGCCGGCAAGACCACGCTCTTTTCCTGCATGCTGGGGCTTCTTGGCGGCTACAGGGGAACCATCAGGATGTTTGGCGAGGACATCCGGAAAAATGGCAGGTTGTTCCAGAAGGTAGGCTACGTCCCCCAGAGAAAGACCATCGAGCAGAACTTTCCGGCGACAGTCGAGGAAATAGTCTCGCTTGGCATAACGAAAACGCTCGGGGAGAAGATCGAGGGCGAGCGCATAGCTTCTGCGCTTGACATAGTCGGGCTCGTCGATGTCAGGGACAAGCGCGTCGGAGAACTGTCAGGGGGCCAGCAGCAGCGCGTATTAATAGCAAAGGCCATCGTGGACGAACCGGAGCTCCTGATACTGGACGAGCCGGCGACCGGTATCGACCTTGAGACACAGAATCGCTTTTACGCCCTTCTGAGAAGGCTGAATCAGGAGCAAAAGATAACGATGATCTGGTCATCGCACGACCTTGACGCCGTAAGCAAGCTGGCAAGCAGGGTCGCGTGCATCAACCGCAGCATGTTCTTCCACGGCCACACCCACGAGTTCTTTGAAAACCCGAACCTTCTCAAGGCATATTCGGAGGCAAGCATGCAGGCACACATGCACCTGCACGACCACCAGTAGGTTACAGAGATGGTCCTGGAAATACTCGAGTTTGGATTCATGCAACGCGCGCTCGTCGCCGGCGTCGCGGTCGCCATAACGACGTCTGTGATAGGGCTATTTCTGGTCCTCAGGAAAAACTCGCTTTTTGGCGACGCGCTATCGCACGTCGCGTTCGGTGGCATCGCAGTCGGCCTCGTCGCCGGCATCTATCCACTTTGGACCGGCCTCGGACTTGCAGTAATGGGGGCGCTCGGCATCACAAAGCTCAGGCAGTCGACCAAGATACCGGCGGACGCGACGGTCGCCATACTGCTGTCGTCCGGGCTTGCGCTTGGTATACTACTCGTAAGCGCGTCGGGCGGCTTTACGCTCGACCTGTTCAGCTTTCTGTTTGGAAGCATTCTGCTTGTAAGTGTCACGGACACGCTTGCCATACTTGCTATGGCCGGCGTGATACTATCGATTGTCATCGTTCTGTACAAAAAACTTGTCTACATTACGTTTGACGAGGAGCAGGCAAGAGTCAGCGGACTTGACATAACGCGCCTGAACTACCTCTTCGTGGTGCTTGCAAGTGTGGCTGCCGTGGTGTCGATGAGGCTGGTGGGCATATTGCTCGTGTCGTCGCTCATAGTCATACCAAATGTAACGGCGTTGCTATTTGGAAAAGGGTTCAAAAAGACCGCGCTCGTCTCCGTTGCAGTCTCTGTATTTTCAGTGATAACAGGCATCGCCGTGTCATACGCGTTCAACCTTGCCCCCGCCGGGACCATAGTGTTGGTGCAGGTGGCCGTGTTTATTGCGGCTCTCGTCGCGCGGCACTCGCCAAAACAAGTCGAGGAAATAAAGGCCTAAAAGCCGAAATCTCCGCCAAAGTCGCCACCGAAATCTCCGCCGCCGTCTTCCATGCCGCTTGCCCCTCCATCGGCACCTGCATCCCCTCCTGCGCCGTCTTCTCCTGCCGCAGCGCTTTCAGCCGGCGTCATGGCCGCGCCCATGAGCGACATCATTGACATGAAGAACATGGCGTTCATTATGCCTGAAAACAGCATAAACGGCAGCCACATCCTGTCCGACTGCATTGAATTCTGCAATTGCAACATCTGGCCGTTTGAGTGCCACTGCTGGAACTGCTGGAACTTTTTCTCCAGCTCCTGCTTCTTCGCCAACAGTATGCGCGTGCCTGTCTCTGTTATCTGGAAATCCTCCTTTTGGTTGCCAAGAAAGCCCTTCTTTACAACTATGGTGATGAGGTGCTGCGCGGCAAGGTCGTTTATCACCTTGTCCACGACTGCCTTGTCGAGTTTTGTCTCCTTGACTATCTTGCCAAATGATTTCATGCCCCTTGAGATTGCGTCGAGCACCATGAAGTGGTCCGGGCTCTCGTTTACCGATGACACGGTATTATTTCCACTGAAATAGGATTTAAATCATTTCCTAGATTCATGGTAGTGCAGGGCACGGTATAGCGCCACTATCGACGCTGCGTTCAGTATCTTGCCCTTCAGCAGCATCGCCTTTACCTTTTCAATCGAAACAAACTCTAGCTTGATTTTTTCCATCCTGCCCAGCTTCTGCCTGCCCGTCTTTTCGATGCCGTAGGCGGCAAACACGTTGCCGGTCTGGGCAAACATTGAGTAGTCAAGCGTGTACGAGGCGATGTGAACCATTTTCATTGCCCTGTAGCCCGTCTCCTCTTCCAGCTCGCGAACGGCCGCCTGCCTTGCAGTCTCGCCCCTGTCGATATATCCCGAGGGCACCTCCACCTGCCACGAGTCCACGAGATGCCGGTAGCTCTTTATGCTCAATATCCTGCCGTCTGATGAAAACGGCACTATTGTGCAATAGTCGGGGCGCCTTGCGCGGATGTAGACCTTGTCCTTTCCCGCAAGGTCAAGCACGTCCTCATGCACTTGCAGGTAATAATGGTCGTACACCTTTTTTGACGATTTTACCTTCCAGCCGGCTGGCGCGTTTTTCACGTGGTTGTGCAAGGCTATTCCAAATTAAAAGATCTCGTCCCTATCCTTCCTGATGCCGCCAAGCCCCGTCTTGACCTTTGTGGCGCACTCGAGGCAAACTCCCGGCGAGAATGGAAAGTCCCTGGTGCACTTTTTGCACACCGGTTTGCCGCAGTCGGAGCAGTCAAGCGACGCCGTCCTCATGTTGCAGATGTAACACAGGGTCATGCTATTGTTACGTCAAAGTTGCGTAAAAGATTAGCGATACCGTTAAATCTGCAGGCGCGGGCAAATCTGTAGATGCAAGCCGGAAGGCCGGGGCACATTTTCGCCTGCACCAGCAAGACAGAGCGCGAGTGCTTTGACCGCATGTTGTTTGCTGCGGGAAGGTTGTACGGCGACCGCGTCCTTGCCGTGAAAAAGGGCGACCCGCTCTTCTTGCTGAACCTTGACGCTGACGTTATCCACGGCGCGTTTGCGGCCAGGTCCGACGGCAAAAAGGACATAGAGCCGCGAGCCTGGGGCGGCAGGTACCCGTACCAGGTTAGTGTTGCAAAGAACGGTTCTGTGCATTCCGGAAAAAACGCAAAAAAGATGCTTGCAAAAATGGGGCTTTCTTGGCGCAACGAGCTTCCGCCGGAGGCCGCAACCGCGCTCTTGTCATACATCAAAAACCCTAATGGCAAAGTCGCGTCGTTCAAAAAACAGGAGGAAAAGCCCAGTTTCGAGTCGACGACGCTGTGGGACTACCCCCGGCAGAGCTATGGCAAGACTCCCAAGGGCGATAACAAGTACGCTGGAGTCACGCCTGCGTTTGCGATATACAACATGGTCTGGCGCTACACCGAGCCCGGCGACCTTGTGCTGGACCCGATGGCAGGAAGCGGCACGACCCTAGACGTATGCAAGGAAGAGGGCAGAAAATGTATGGCGTTTGACATCGCGCCGCCGAGGCAGGACGTAAAGCAGAACGACGCGCGCGCGATACCGCTGGCAGACGAGAGCGTCGACATGGTTTTCATCGATTCTCCGTACGGTGACAACATTGACTACAACGACCACCCCGGTAACATCGGCACCCTTTCTGCCGAGTCCGAGGAATTCTACGACGAGCTAGAGAAAGTCATGGCAGAATGCAAACGCGTCATGAAGCCTGGCAAGGCCATCGGCTGGGTTATAGGCGACCAGTGGGTCAAGAAAAAGTTTACGCCTGTCGGCTTTATGGTGTACGAGCGGCTTGCCCGGCACTTTGAGCCGGTCGATGTCATCTGCCTTGCCAGGCGCGGCCAGAGCTCCAACACTAACATATGGCGTTCCCGGGCGCTGCGCTTCAACTTTTACCTCAGGGGCTTCAAGTACCTTTTCATAATGAGAAAGCCTGATGGTTCGGTTCCGGCATCGCGAAAAAATGTCAGCTGGACCCAGTACCGGAGATAGGCATGCAGTGCAAGCCGGTGTACACGCTCTGCTTAATGGCTGAACGGGCAAGATACCCGTAATGTTACATCAATTGTAACAATACTCACTCAAAAATTCTTGTATTACCCTCCTAGTTTTTCAGATGTACATCAAAATAGATTATTACCAAGCAAGTACCATTTCTGCAAGGTAATCGACTAATCATGACCGATATAGATTACGAACTGATCAGAGTGCTCGCGGCCTCGACCATGTTTGCTATCGCTGTATTTTTTGACCTAAAAGGACGAGAGGTGCGAGACATGCTTTGGATTATCTTTGGAGCTGTGGCTGCCGCCATCTTTCTGCTCGATTTCTCTTCCACCCTCGATAATGCCATTAACATCTCGGTATCGATCGCGTTCGCTTCGGCAATCTCCTACGGCATATATCGTTCCGGCTTATTTGGGGGGGCAGACATGCTAGCCCTGATCACATTTGCAGGGGTCATCCCCCTGTTTGACGGGTCATTCGCCGGACTAGAAGGCAAAGTAATCCATCAACTTGCTCCGATAATCGTTCTTACGAATGCCGTGATCCTGTCTGTCTCTGGTGTAATTTTCAATACCGCAAGAAACATTATTCGCTATTCGAGAAATCACAGAACTTTTTTCAGTGGGCTCGAGCATAAAGCAGCTAACAGTAGATCATTCAGCCAACGGCTTGTTGTCTCAGGCCATTGGGGCAATGTTGCCCATCAAGGTCTATAACTTGGACCTAGACTTGCACAACAGAGACCTTATCCTGCTGTGTTCAGACGGCCTTTCGAACTATGTTCAGGATGCGGAAATCGCTCAGATTGCAGGTAAGGCCCCAAGCGAGCAGACCGCGTGCCGGCTTTTGATAAAAGCCGCAAACGAGAGAGGTGGACAAGATAACATCACCGTTGCTCTTGGCAGGTTGAACCTCGAGCTTTATTGAATTTACTGGCGTGACTTTGGAGAAGATCTTTTCTCTATCACTTCGTCTATAGTTTCGTTGAGGGCTGCCTCGCAGATGTCGCTTGCATATTCTGCCATCCTTCGTAGGTCCTCCAAGACGAGCTTGATGTTCACTGAATCCTTTACCCTCTCTTTGTCTATCGAAGCCGCCGCCTCTTCTTCCAAGGCGTGGATCTTCTCGACCGCCTCCACCGTCTTGTCGGCAAGCTGATAATCGCGCCTGAGCAACGATTCTACAGAGTCTCCAAGGACAGTCTGTGCAAGAAAGCTCATCTTTTCCACCTTCTGCATCGTCTCTTTGGGCACTTTTTCTTTCAGCTTTATCGCGACCTCGGCAATGCCGCAGGCGTGGTCAGCAATGCGCTCGATGCTCTTGACTGCCACGCGATAGCTCAGGCAGTCAGACGCTTGCTTCAATCCCATTTCCCGGAGCACCCGTCCGTTCTGTGTGGCCATCACCAAGTTACGCAAAACGTAGAGTGAAAAGCGATCGACCTCGTCGTCTGACTTGATGACTTCTCTTGCAAGGTCTTGGTTCAGCTCCGAGAGCGCAGTCTTCGAGTCCTTGTGCATTGACAAAGCTATCAGGTACATGCGCCGTAAAGCCGTGTTTACCGAGAGCTCTGGGAGCGACAGCAATACCTGCAGGGTGATCATGTCAGACGCGTCGGCTATCATCTCGGTGCCTACAAGGTTGCGCCGCACAACTTCCCTGACAGCATCGCGCATCCCGGGGTCCATCCTTCCCGCCTTTAGCTTCAACTGGATGACGTTATACCCGGCGAGATACATGGAAACAACCTTGCGCTTGAGCGAGTTTCTGCCTTCGCCAGCCATGATGAGGGCCGTGGCCTCTGCAAGCGACTCTGCAGGTCCGGGGCTGAACGGGAGTATGGACAGCGAGTTGTCGGCTTCACGGACAAGTGTGACCTGGTCGCCTGCCTTTACATGCATCTCTTCTATCCATTTTTTTGGCAACGATAAGACGTAGGTTGACCTACCCGTGAACTGGACCTTACGGACTTCTCTGTGGTCCCCTGATACTATCCTCTCCTGTCCTGCTGCTAGTCTCATTGTATGAGACGGGAGCTTATATGAATAAACGGCTTGCGAGGATAGACTATAGTGCACTATATACCCGCATGTGTTCTATATACTACCGGCGCGGGCTTGACGACCCCGTGACTATGTAGTTGACCGAGTCGCCGATGCCGCACGCGTGGTCGGCTATCCTTTCAAGGTATCGCAAGATTAGTAGTGTAGAAACATAGCAGCGCGGGTCAGTTATCATGTCGTTTGAGCCCTTTTTTGTGCTGGGCGTTATGGCCTCGCGCAGGTGCTTCCTGTAAAGTGCGTCTACTGTGTCGTCCATCCTGTACAGCTCTTCTGCGGCCTCCTTGTCTCTCGACTTGAGCGCCTGCACGCTTTCGTGAATCATCTTCGTGGCTGTCTTTGCCATCTCCATCACCGCGCTCTTGTCGCAGTGCGAGATGGAGCCCATGACGCCCATCACGTCAACTATGTCGTAAGCGTAGCGGCCAAAGCGGGAAAAACCGTAGGAAATCTCGATGCAGGACCTTATGAAGCGCAAGTCGGTTGCCACCGGCTGGTACCGCGCGATAAGCTCGACCGCAAGCTCGGTGACCTCGTCCTGCAGCACGCGCAGCTGCTCAGACCACTCGAACATCTGGTTCTTCTCGCCCGCGCCCTTTTCGTAAAGCTCTATCGCCGTGTCCACGGAACGCACGGACAGCTCGGCCATCTTCATTATCAGGTTGCTAAGGCTTCCCAGACCATAGTCCATTAGGCGAACCATTTCTAGAGACCTAGAAAATGCCCGCGCTTTTGTGCTTTTCTAGCCGGCTAACCGAACTTGCCGGAGATGTAGCGCTCGGTCAGCTCTTTTTCAGGGTTCTCGAATATCTGCTTGGTCGGCCCGTACTCGACAAGCTCGCCCAGGTACATAAAGGCAGTGTGGTCCGACACGCGGGCTGCCTGCTGCATGTTGTGCGTCACTATTATTATGGTCAGATCCTTCTTCAATTCGTTAATCAGCTCCTCTATCTTGGCGGACGCGATGGGGTCGAGCGCCGACGTCGGCTCGTCCATCAATAGGATCTCTGGCTGCATCGCAAGCGCCCTAGCTATGCAAAGGCGCTGCTGCTGTCCGCCAGAAATGCTCAGTCCCGGCTTGGCAAGCTCGTCCTTTACCTCGTCCCACAATGCCGCAGCCTTCAGACTCTCCTCCACTATTTCCCTGATAAGGGCCTTGTCCTTGATGCCGTTCAGCCTTAGCCCCGCCGCGACGTTGTCGTATATGCTCATCGTCGGGAACGGGTTCGGCTTCTGGAAGACCATCCCCATCCTCCTCTTGATGATGACGGGGTCTACGTTCTTGTCGTAGATGTCAATGTCGTCCAGATAGACGCTTCCCTGCACGGTTGCGCCCGGTGTCATCTCGTTCATGCGGTTCAGGCAGCGGATGAGGGTCGTCTTGCCGCAGCCGGAGGGCCCTATGAGCGCGGTGACGGTGTTGTCCTTGACATCAAAACTAACATCCTTCAACGCCTGCTTTGTGCCAAACCACGAACACAGGTTCTTGACCGTGACCTTGTAGTTGCGCGTGTCAGTATCAACGTCTGCAAGCTTATAATCAATACCTGTGCCGCGGGCAAGCTCCTCGCTAGTCAATCACTGAGCTTTCCCGCTTTGAATAATTAATGATTATCTATATAGATCTATTAGTGGAATATAGACGAAGCCACCACTCATTTCTGCGTCTTGCCAACCTCGTTGCCGAGTTGTTTAAAGTTGAACTTCTTTTCCAGCACCAGATACCTCAGCGCTATGCTGAGGGAGAGAACCATGAGTATCAGAACCAAGGCGCCTCCCCATGCGAACTGGTGTGAAGCCTCGTAGGGTTGCGCAGACAACCTCCAGACCCTCAACGGAATAGCGTCAACGGGGCCGAAAAAGCCTTGGAAGAACAGGCTAGTTCCAAGTATAGTCATTATGAGGGGCGCGGTTTCGCCCGCAATCCTAGATATGCCCAAGACTATGCCCGTAATTACGCCGTTCTTGGCGCTTGTCAGGGTGATAAACATCGTGACCTTCCACTTTGGGATTCCAAGCGAGTGACCTGCCTCCCGCACCGAGTTTGGGACGAGCTTCATGGTTTCTTCTGTTACGCCCAGAACTATTGGGATCATTATTATCGACAAAGCTACAGCTCCGGCCGTCACGTTGAACGAGCCGACCGTGAGGACCAGAATGATGTAGCCCACGATGCCTACGACTATTGAGGGTAGACCCGTCATGACGTTGTTAAAGAACCTGACAAAGTAGGCGAACCTGCCTCCGACTGCGTACTCCGAGAGATAGATACCGCCAAGCACGCCGACCGGCACCGCTATCAGCGACGCAAAGGCCACCACTATCAGCGTGCCCTGTATGGCAGGACCGATACCCCCGCCACCCCTCACTATGGAGCCCTGCGGCTGCGTCAAAAATTCGGCACTGAGCGCAGGAGCGCCATTCTTGACGACTTCGAACATAATGCTGCCCAGGGGGATCAATGCGAGGGCCACGCAACCGACTGTCGCCCAGGTGACCACTCTGTCTATGAGCTTCCGCCGGGCATTTGTCCGCAGGACTGCATCCTGCACTATCTGCTTGCGCTCCGCTGCACTCCTCATTCTTTAGCCCCCGGTACTACCTTTACCATCCTTGACACCAGGATTTGCGCGCCCACGTTGATTCCCATCGTTATTATGAACAGAGTCACGCCAAGTCCGATGAGAGCTGAGATGTGAAAGTTGGTTACTGCCTCATTGAACTCATTTGCAATTACGCTTGAAAGCGTCTGGCTGGGGGAGAACAGCGTGTTCGGTATCGCCCCTATGCCAACAGCGTTGCCGATCACCATTGTTACAGCTATAGTCTCGCCGACGGCCCGCCCAAGACCCAGTATGGCCGCGCCAAGCAGGCCGGCCCTGGCATACGGGAAAACGAACTTCCACACTGTTTCCCACCTTGTGGCGCCTAGGCTGTATGCTGCTTCGCGCTGCGAGTTTGGTACGGCCTTTAGTATTTCGCGCGAGACGGAGGAGATTATGGGAATTATCATTATCGCAAGCACGATGCCTGCTGTGAAGACATCAAGCCCAAATGGCGCCGGGCCGCCAAACGCCTCGTGCATCGGCCTTTCAATGAGATCAAGAATCCAGAACCTGAACACGAAAAGCGCCCACAGACCATAGACTATGCTCGGGATGGCAGCGAGCACCTCCACGATGTACGCCACCGGCCCGCCGAACTTGGGTGGCGCAATTTCCGAAACAAACACCGCTATGCCCAGACTTATCGGGACGCCTATGCCCATGGCGATCGCTGCGCTTACCAGTGTACCAACCACATAGGGGAGCGCGCCGTACGACTCCCTTCCTTCGACCGCATTCCAGTCGGTCTTGCCAAAGAACGTAATGCCTTCCTTTCCGAACGCATCTATCGAGCCGTCGCCGATGGAAATCGCAACGAGCGCAAGCATGAGGAGCGAGTAACCCGCGGCGCCAAAGACGACCCACCTGAAAATCTTGTCTCCCCTGCGTTTGCCGCCTAGGAAGAATGATAAGAGCATCTGCTTGCGCTCCTCACGCGATTGTGATGGTTCCGGTCTCGTCATTCGTAAAGCCCCTACTTTGAGATGACGCTTGTAAAGGGTGAAGTGTATTTTATGATTATCACTGAGAACAACATAGGCAAGAATGAACTATATAGAAAAAAATTGGGCGAAGGCCCGGCTCAAGACTGGCCGGGTCCGAATCTTATGCCGCTCAAGAGGTTGCTCTTGGAGATTCTTGCGTACGCAATAACGCCCATTATTGATACCGCCAGCACCAGCATTGCTACGACCTCGAACTCGGGGACGACGGTTGCTCCGCGTATGTCTACCGAATCGGAACCTTCGGGCACGTCGAACCTGATAGTAGTCGACGACGAAGTCTCCGAGACCTTTTCAAAGTCTATTTCGTCGCCGTCCGCGACTACCATCGAGATACCACTTATCATAGTCTTTGGTAGCGTGAGCTCTATCTCGCCTTCTCCTTCAAACTCTACGGTCACGTATTGCTCTGGAGTTATGTCAAGCGCGGCTGCCTTTGCTGTAGTCGACATGCCTGATACAGTGTATCTGTTGCCGTCAAGCGTGGTCGATACGGAGAACTCCTGCGGTTCAGGCGGTGGCGGAGGCGTCACGTCAGTTCCGAACACCTGTTCACCGTTGTAAGTCAGCCCGGACAGCGTTTCAAGGTTCAGCTCCCGGACCTCGGGGGGCAAGGGCACGTAGGACAATTCTTCTGCAAACGCTTGGCCTTCGTCGCTTGTGGCCCATGCGATAAAGTCGAGCAGGGCCTTTGCCTTTGCCATGCTGTCAATCGTTGGTGACGTGCTCATCTCTTTGTAGAGGAGTAGGTAGGTAAAACTCGCAATCGGGTACGAGTCTGCTCCGGGGGCGTTCAGTATGTGAACTCCGTACCACGAGTCATCACCGGCTGGAAGTGACGCAGCCGATTGGCCTACTGCGGCAGATGTTGATTGCAGTGACGGTTCGACAAAGTTGCCCGCTTGGTTCTGTATGTATGCAAAGTTCATGCCGGTCGTCAGTGCATAGGCAAGCTCCACGTAGCCGATCGCGTTAAACGTGCTCCTAACCGTCGTGGCGACACCCTCGTTTCCTGGGGCGCCCACGCCTGCTGGCCACTCGACCGAGGTGCCTGCGCCTACGTTCTCTTCCCATTCAGGGCTTATAATGGATAGATATGAGGTCCACACAAATGTCGTACCGGAGCCATCCGACCTGTGGACCACGACTATGTCCTGGCTTGGAAGAGGAACTCCGGGGTTCAACTCGGCGATTCTATTGTCGTCCCATTTCGTGATCTCGCCCCTGAAAATATCGGCAAGTATTGGGCCTGTAAGCTTCAGGCCTTCCTGGTTGTAGCCCGGTATGTTGTATGCTGCCACCACCGATCCTATCGCTTCAGGTATGTGAACTGCGGGTGCAGGAAGCGCCGCTTCCCTCTCTGGAGTCAAGGGAGCGTCAGTTGCGCCAAAGTCGACAGTCTTTGCAGTAAACTGGGCGATGCCTCCTCCACTACCGATTGACTGGTAGTTTATGTTCACTCCTGGCTGTACGTTCGGGTATTCTACGCGCCAAGTATCAATCAACGGGAAGGGGAAGGTTGCTCCCGCGCCGTTGATGGAAATTTCTTGCTGTGCGTACGCTTTTGCAAGCATGGTAGCCGGCATCACAAGTGATACCAGCAACATGCCTGCAAAGAGAGACGCAAACAGAGTACGTCGTTCAATGTGCATGTACGTGAGATAAAGGTGCAGCGGATTAATGGTTAGCGTATATAATTCATGTGAAACATGTAGGAACCATATAGACGCATGGTGACCACATAGAACTATAGATGCGATTTTCGGAGCGTCAACAATTTCGCGTGAAGCAATTCATGAAAATTATTTCACAACAAAAGATAAGCTTGGGTTGATGGTTGTAACCCCAAGCACTCGTTTTGGGATTGGAGGGTAACTTTCGGTGCTGGTGCCGGGGTTGCCAACCTCAACTACGCTTTCACCTTGTTCTGCTGGGAAAAAAGGCTATCCAATATAGAATAGTGGAAAGCTGTAGGACAGGGGGCTCTATGTGTTAGCTGCTGGCAACAGTTATCAATCCATTCCCCAATTTAGTAACAATGCAGGCAAATACGGTTGTCGTAAGCCAGAAGCTTGGCAAGAGGCGCTTTGCGCTCTGCGAGTCATGCTTCTGGAGCGCTACAGTGTTTTTCGGGCGTGACATGTCGTGTCCTTTGTGCCCAGATTCTACCGTTTCGCTCATCCCTCTTGCAAAAGACGAAGAGTGCAGGCTGAAGGTGTCGCCTTCCGCCGGACTTGAGCTCACGTTTTCAAGTGTAAGAATATTACCGCAGTAGCTGCAGCAATCACCTGATTCTATTATTTTTTGAGAATGACGCCGCTTTCCTCTACGTGTTCTAATACGGGATGTTTTATTGAGACAACCTCTCAAAGTGTAGGACCATGAAGGCTGCAAGGATTAATGTAATGATTTCCACCGTGGCGCTGATCGGGCTTCTTTTATCCCCGACTCACCACAGGCGCAACCGCAGCAGGTGGTTTTCTCACCAACACCGTTCACTACATTACCGTGGCGGATCCGGCAAACAGCTCGCTCAAGGCCATAATAACGTCCGGCGACACCATAGGCGGCTACAAGTTCGCCAAGACCTCTGACGGCATCGGCGCATTTGCAAACGGCAACGGAGCACTGAGCGTGTCCGTCAACCACGAGATGAACAACGGCGCGAACCACGACGCCATTACCAAGGTTTCAGAGCTCAAGTTGAACGTGGACGGCTCGTAAGGCCTCCCCTTCTCTCTCTTATTTATTCTCATACTGACAATATATAGACAAATTTGATATACATGCCGCAGGTACCCGCCCACGTGGATCTTTACCTCCTGCGCCATGGCGAGGCGGGCAAGAGGCTTGCCGCCGGGAGCAAGGATTCAGAACGGGCGTTGACGGTCACCGGCACAAAAGAGGTAGAGGAGATAGCCGGGGCGCTCGCAAAACTCGGGATAAAGCTTGATTTGGTGGCGACAAGCCCGCTTGCAAGGGCACGCCAGACCGCGGGTATGGTGGCCAAGAAACTGAAAATAAAAAAGGATAAACTGCAAGAGTGGGACGAGCTAAAGCCGGAGGGGAGCAGGGCCAAACTCTACGACAGGCTTGCCCGCTTCAAGCCCGAAGCCTCCGTAATGGTGGTGGGCCACGAGCCATACCTCAGCAGCATGGTAAGCGAGCTTGTATTTGACGGCCAGAAGGGCAGGATAGTGTTAAAGAAAGCCGGCCTAGTGCGGGTGGGCATAATATCTTTCAGGCCGAGGCCCAAGGGCGAGCTTCGCTGGCTGCTAACCCCCAGGCACATGAAGATGATGGAAGCATGAAAGTCTCGGTGGTCGACCTCGGGTTTAACTCTGTCAAGATGGTCAACTACGACGTCAAAAAGGACGGCAGCTACCTGGCCTACCAGCAGGAAGGCGTCAAGGTCAAGCTGGGCGAAGGGTTGACGAAGGCCGGCTACCTGACTGGCGAGCCGGTCGGGCGCACCATCGAGGCGCTGAAGCTTTTCCGCGACGTCATAAGTTTCGATTCCATACGCCATGTCTTGCCCGTGGCGACGAGCGCGGTGAGGGACGCCGTCAACAAGAACGAGTTCCTGAAGCTCGTGCAGGGCCAGACCGGCTTTCAGTTCAAGGTGCTCACAGGGCAAGAAGAAGCTTTTTACTCGTACGTTGGCGCGCTCGAGTCGACATGCATCCCCACGTCGCTCTTTTTCGACTTGGGCGGCGGGTCGCTTGAAATGGTCTACACTGAAAACTACTCTATCAAAAAGGTCAAGTCGTACCCGCTTGGCGCCCTCCGACTTTCGCAAAAATACGGCGGCGTCTTTTCCAAGAAAGCGTACGACAAGATGGAGGAACACGTGCTTGATGTACTGCCAGAGAGGAAGGAGCTTGGCATGAGCGTGGACACGACACTCGTGGGGGTGGGCGGAACCCTTCGCGGCATTGCGCGCTATGAACAAGAACTATCGGATTATCAGCTAGACAAGATCCACAGCTACCGACTTGACTTCCCCTCAGTCTCCGCGATAGCAAAGGGGCTGTACCGCATGGACGCCGACGAGCTTGTGGAGATCAAGGCAGTCGGAAGCAACAGGGTCGACACTATCGTTGCTGGCTCGGCCGTGATATCGCTTTTGATGCAAAAGCTAGATTTTGACAAGGTGGTGGTGAGCGCAAGGGGACTTCGCGAAGGAATACTGTCGGTTTTTCTGCGCGACCCCAAGACCTTTTACAACGGGAGCATCTCAAGCGAGCGCGCAAAGGCCTACGTCACATTTGCCTGCCAGGTAGAGCCTCTGTCGCAGTACGCGTTCTCGTTTGTCAGGCCACTCGTATCTTCCGGGCTTATGCGGGAAAAAGAGCGCGTGATCCTCAGCCACGCGCTTAAGCAGATGGCCGACCTGCCGACCGTGACTAACCTGAGCAACCTGTTCCACCTGATAATCGACGAAGACAATGCGTTCTTGACGCACAGGGAGCAGCTGATCCTTGCGCTTGCCATAGTCCATACGAAAAAGGCCAAGACGGTGGACTGGCTGTTCTCGCGCTACCGGTCTATCCTGGAGCCGCAGAACATGCGCTCGATTGAAAAGATATCAGCGTGTATCATGCTTTCGACCATCCTTGAAAGATCAAAGGCCGTGACCCGGCTCTCGATATCCGGCAAGAAGGTTGCCATCAGGATCCTGCAGGGCAGGCAGCCCGTGCCGGCGATGGTTGTCGCAGACGCGCTCAAGAACGTTGAGCGCGCGTTCAACGTGACAGTCAGCTGCCAGGTTAACAGCAACGGACCGCCGAAAAGGCAGCCAGCCTCGGTAAGAGTGATTGTATGAAAAGTGGGATGGAGGGAAAACTGATAATCGTCGAAGGTGTAGACGGCTCGGGCAAGTCCACCCAGATACGGCTGCTTGAAAAGTGGCTAAAGTACGCCGGCGTCCCGGTGTATTTCACCGAGTGGAACTCGTCGGAGACGGTCAGGGAGATAACGTCAAAGGGCAAGAGGAAAGGTCTGCTGACACCCATAACTTTCAGCCTGCTCCATGCTACCGACTTTGCAGACAGGTACGAGCGGCACGTACTGCCGCTTTTGCACGCTGGCTACGTGGTTCTTGCCGACCGGTATATTTACACAGCCTTTGCCCGCGACACGGTGCGGGGCTGCCACCCCAAGTGGGTGCGCCAAATGTACGACTTTGCGGCCAAGCCCGATATTGCGTTCTACTTCCGCGTGCCGGTGGACATTGCGTTTGACAGGATAGTCAAGAACAGGCCGAAATTGAAGTATTACGAGGCCGGCATGGACCTGAACCTCAGCAACGACCCGTACGAGAGCTACAGGATCTTCCAGGGCAGGATAGTCGAGCAGTACGAGTCGATGATAGGCCCCGAGAATTTCGCGGTCATCGACGGGACGGTCGACATCGAGGAGCAGCAAAGGCAGTTGCGCCAGAAGGTGCTCGAGACGCTACCAAGGCAGATGTTCAAGGCGCAAAAGGGGGCCGCGGCAAAGTGAGGCGCGGGGCCGCAAGCCAAGGCAGGATTCTCAAGTTCTACGGCCACGGCATCCCATACGTCGACGACAGTGAGATAAAAGGCCGGCTAATTGTCATAGAGGGCCCCGACGCGTCGGGCAGGAGCACCCAGATAGGCAGGGTCACGGCGCACCTCGAGGCCGCGGGGCATGCCGTGCTCAACGTCGGCCTGAAGAGGTCGGAGCTCATAAGCGAAGGGATCCTCGAGGCAAAGCGCAACTTTGCCGGCCGCAAGACCCTCAGCCTGTTTTACGCAGCGGACTTTGCCGACCAATTAGAGAACAAGATAATCCCGGCGCTGCGCGCCGGATACATCGTTCTCGCCGACCGGTATATTTACACGCTCATGGCCAGGGAGGCGGTGCGGGGCATCAGCAGGCGCTGGTCGCACAACCTGTTCAGCTTTGCGCTCGTGCCCGACCTCGTCTTCTACCTCGACGTCGAGCCGGAGGAGCTCGTGCATAGGGTGTTCCAGAAAAACGCCTACCTTGACTATTACGAGTCAGGAGCCGACATGGGGCTCTCAGACGACATGTTCGAGTCGTTTCTGATATATCAGGGGATGATAGCGAAAGAGTTCCGCAGGATGCAAAAGCGCTACAATCTGGTCATCATAAACGGCAACAGGCCAGTACCTGAGATAAACGCCGACCTACAAAAGCGCATAGACTCCTTCCTCAGATCCGTCCAGGGCGCAAAGGGCTGATGATGAGCCTAGCCGCGCTTTTTGCCAGCCGGTTTGAGAAAAGCGCCCAACGGGTAAGAGAGCGCCTTGGGGCATACATGGCAGAGCCCGAAAATGAAGAAAAGCTGCACGACGTCAGGACCTCCCTCCGGCGCCTTGATGCGTCGTTCCTTTTGATGCCAAAAAAGCTCCGCAAGCGCAACCGCCGGCAGATAGACGCGCTCAAGCAGTTTTTCAGGGCAAACAGCCGCGCGCGCGACTATGACATAATGCGGGGCAGGATGGCGGCGCGTGCGCAAGGCGAACTTTTATCACAGCTTGCGGATGCGCTTGACAAAAAGAGAAAGGCCGAGGTTGCGCGTGCCCTTGGCATGGCAAGGCTTGTATCCGCCCTGCCGGCGGCGAGCCTAGAGGGACTTGGCGACGAAGAGCTGGAATCGAGGATGGATGAGGTGGCAGGCAGGCTCGTCGGAAAAATAAAGAAGAGGTTCCCAGTGGTGGCCGCAAACAGGGGCGCGGTTGAAGAACTCCACGAGTTGCGCAAGGACCTGAAAAAGTTGCGCTATGTGTTCGAGGTGATGCCGGCCGGACTCAAGAAGCCCTATGAGAAAAAGGCGTCGAAGATCCTGAATAGGAAAAAGAAGCCGGTCACGCAAGAGCTCAAGGAGCTGCAGGACGCGCTCGGGGCCATGCACGACATCGACATCACGATGCAGTACCTGGCGGCGCTCGGGAAAAAAACTGCAGTCTCACTTATAGAGAGCGAGAAGGTGGAAAGGGACGAGCTGTTCAGCAAATTTGCGCAAAGCTTCAGAGCCTGACCCTGCACTCGGCGTGCGACGCGTCGAAGACCGTTGAGCACTTTTTGCAGCCGCGCGAAAGCAAGCCTCCGCAGATTCTGCATATCGAGGCAGCTGTAAGCTCTGTGCCGCAGCTCCGGCACGTGCTGTCAGGCACGGAAAAACTCGCCAACTTTGATATTTCACACTTGCCCATGCCCACCGCGTAGATCCGGGGATCCTATATTGGCACACATATTTCACGTGGGATAGACTTTTGTTCTCTCGCCGCGAAACCAGATTGCCTGTTGTTAAGGTTGACTGGAAACCCCGACAGCTGAACACCAGCCACCCGGTCCATAACGCTTCAGGGCTACACCATCAACCTGTTGTGCAAAATCTAGGTAATGTATGTTAGAAAAGTAATTTCTATAGCTGAATGTGCTTTCAGTTGAATACGCACATATACCCAGCGTAGCGTACAATAACTATGTGTTGCGCAGCACGCAATAATTATAGACGCTGACGCCTCGCCTTCCGGATACATCGCCTGGTACAACCACCACACGGAGAGCAGCAAGATAATGTCCGTCCGCCCCGCGCTGAGAAACGAGCGCTTTGGGGTGCAGAGGATGGGGATGCTCGCAGTCTATTTCGCTCTGAGGGACAACATTGCACAGATACGCAGGACGCTCAGGCGCGCAAGCAAAAAACACCTCATGATAGAGGTACGCAGCGATTCGAAATCGACTGTGGAGCAGCTGCGCGGTGTCGCGGAAATCCGCGACCTTGTGATGCGGCGCATAGTTTTTGTCATCGGCAAATTGCTAGCAAAGATCGGCTGCACGACAATAGTATTTGATCACCTGAAAAGGTCTCGCAACATCGCCGGCCTGATGCTTGAGCAACGCAGGAGAAAGGAGCGTGAAAAGGCGATTGAGATGGCAAGCCTAAGGAGCCCGTACAGGTTTGCCCCACTACCTCTTTGTGCCTGACCACTTGCGCATCCATTCAAGCAGGTTGAGCACCGACTCGACGAGCTCTTGGCCCTTTGCGGTCAGCCTGTATTCGACGCGGGGCGGGATCTCATTGTACGCCTGCCTTTGTAGTATGCCCAGCTTGTCAAGCTCTTTGAGCCGGCTTGCAAGCGTCTTGCTGGAGATACCCTTTATCGTGCCCCGGAACTGCTTGTAGCGCACCGGCTCAGTGGTGCAGCAGAGCGGTATCAGTATCTCAAGAGTCCCGCGCTTTGTAATTATCTTTCTTAGCTTTGCAGTCTCGGACATGAGCAACGACGCGTCGTAGCCGGAAAAGTTGCATCCTTGCGCCATCGGGAGCTTGGTTTCCATCCTTACACCAACTGCAATGGTTTACTCTTAACAACTTAAATAGTTTCCTCAGTAAAGTATTAGAGTGCAGATCAAGGAGAAAATAAAGGAAAAGTACGACAGGGTCGCGGTATTGAACGAGTCGTGCTGCATGCCCGGCGACTGCGGCTGCGGGACGCCGAAGCAGGCTGCAGAGATGGTGGGCTATGACGCAAAGGAGCTTGATGGTGTGCCGGAAGGTTCGGTGCTGGGGGTTGGTTGCGGCGCTCCACTCAACTTTGCGGGATTGAAGGAGGGCGAGGTCGTGGTCGACCTGGGCTCGGGCGCAGGCATCGATGTTTTCCTATCAGCGAAAAAGGTTGGTGGGTCGGGCAGAGCAATAGGCATAGACATGACCGACGGGATGCTCGAAAAAGCGACGAAGAACGCGGTTAATTATGACAACGTGGAGTTCCGCAAGGGTGACATAGAGGAGCGTATCCCCTTAGAGGACGGCGCCGCGGATGTCGTCATCAGCAATTGCGTCATCAATTTAACTACAGATAAGGTACGCGCGTTTTCAGAAGTGTACAGGGTATTGAAGGACGGCGGCAGGATGGTCATATCCGACCTTGTCACCGATAGAGAGGCCAAGAGCGTTGACGTGGAAAAATGGTGCAGCTGCATCGATGGCGGGCTTACGCTAGAAAACTATATCGCAAGCATCAAGAAGGCCGGCTTTGGAGACGTGAGCGTATTAGAAGAACGTCCGTACATCCAAGGCGACGGCAGGAAGATAAGTAGTGTGGTCGTGAGGGCTGTGAAATGAAGACCATACTGTTCGTGTGCGTCGAGAACGCTGGCAGGAGCCAGATGGCCGAGGGCTTTTTCAACAGGTACGCGCCGAAAGGCTTTCGCGCAGTCAGCGCCGGCACCAGGCCGGCGGCGCAGATAAACCCACTTGCGGTCCAGGCAATGAAGGAGGCTGGCATGGACATCAGCGCGCAAAAGTCCAAGATAATCACCGAAGACATGATACGCGATTCTGCAAAGGCCGTGAACATGGGCTGCATGGACAGGGCAGAGTGCCCGCTGCTTTTCCTTAACAACCCCATCGACTGGGGCATACAGGACCCAAAGGGCCAGGCCATCAAGAAGGTCCGCGAAATTCGCGACGACATTGAGAGAAGAGTAAAAGAGCTTGTCAAGAACCTCGAGTATAGCCGCTAGCCTAACTGCAAACAAAGGAAGGTTTGCGGCGGAGCTCGTCGGCACGTTTCTGGTAGTGGTCTTCGCGACCGGTTCTGTGGTCATAGATGCGCAGGCCGGCGGCGCGTACGGGACTCCTTTTGCCGCAGTCGCGCCGACGATAGCAGTCGCCGTCAGCGTCTACGCGTTCGGCAAGGTATCAATGGCGCACTTCAACCCCGCCGTGACGGTCGCGTTTTTTATCACAAAGCACATTTCAAAGGCGCAGCTGCCAGTCTACCTTGGCGCAGAGATGATAGGCGCCGTCCTTGGCAGCCTGTTCGTGATGGTGTTTGTAGGGACTGAGGCGGATCTGGGCGCAAATGCCCCCGACTACTCGTTCCCGCTCCCGCTCATAATCGCGGTCGAGGTTCTTGCAACCGGGCTTCTTATGGCAGTCATCTATGTTGTTGTATACACGAAAGGATTGAAGGGTTTCAGTGGAATAGCGATAGGAGGCATAGTCGGGCTTGACATACTATTCCTTTCGTTCATATCAGGCGCATCGATGAATCCTGCGCGCTCGTTTGCGCCTGCCGTCTTTTCGGGCGCGGTGGGCGACCTGTGGCTGTACTGGTCTGCCACTTTCATCGGTTCATCAACAGTCGCTTTTATTGCCGGGAAAAGGCTCTAGCTGTAAGGCTGGCCTTCTTTCTTGGTCGACTTGTCGTCGGTAAACCTGAGCCTGCTGCCGAACTTGATGATGAACGGAGCCATGAATGTGGTAACTATGGTTATCACACCAAAGAGCGGAAGTATAGACGACGAGAGGGCGCCGACGTCCTGTCCACCCTTAATAACTACGAGCGAAAGCTCTCCTCTCGCAGGCGCCATGCCAAAGGCCGCCCTGAGCGACGTAAGGTTGTCAAACTTCATCCTGTTCAAAATGGCAGTCACTATCAGAAACTTGGATGCAAATGACGTCAGGATCAGGATGGCTGCCGGCACAATGAAGACGGGCACGAGCGAGATGTCCATAAGCGCGCCGATGGAGATGAAGAATATGGCGGTAAACATGTCGCGCAGGGGAAGTGTCAGTATCCTTGCCACCGCCGCACTGTTTGACTCGGCTACGAGTACGCCTGCGAGGAACGCCCCGATTGCGACTGACATCCCGAGCCCACTTGCTAGGAATGAGAGACCGAACGCAAGCCCGAGAATGACTATTAGCAGGAGCGCGTAGTCGTTGGTTTTGCCAGCCATGTCTATTACCTTTGGGATCGACTTTGATCCGAGGTAGAGTATGCCGCCTATGAATGCGCCCACAACGCTGAGCGTTATCGCAAGTGTCGGAAGCGACACTTCGCCGTTGTTTACTGCCACCGACTGGAGCACCGCAAGGGCGCTGACCACGAAGATGTCCTCTATTATGAGCATGCCAAGCACGAGCGTCGTCGACTGTGATTTTATCATGCCCAGCTCCTCAAGCACCTTGACCGTCACGACGGTACTGGTGATAGAAAGCGCGAGTGCAAGGAACAGCGAGTCGAAAAAGTTGAACCCAAGCGTCTGCGCTATAAAGAACACTATGATAAGCGTGGCGACAGACTCTGTCATTCCCACGACTGCCGAGAGCCTGCCAATCGTCCTCAAGCGCGCCATTGGAAACTCGGTGCCGATGACAAAGAGCAGCATGATGATGCCCAGTTCCGCCAGCACGTTGATCGTGTCAAGGTTGCTGACCAGCGTGAACGGAGGGGTGAACGGCCCTATGATGATGCCCGCCAAGATGTAGCCTATCACCGACGGCTGTTTCAGCTTGTATGTGATGGCGATCATCACGGCCGCGACTATCATAACGGCCGCAAAGTCCTGCACGATGAAATCAGCCGACCCTTCTCCGGGTGTGAAAAACTGCGGCAAAAACGAAGTTATACCGGCGGTCTCGTGGTTCACTGCATAGGTAAAGCTTGTCGACGATAAAAACAAGCTTGTTAAGACCTTGAGGCAGCCATTATGTATGCAGGAACCACTTGCAACAAACTAATTATAGAATCAGCGCCAAGGAACAACATTGCGTTTTGAGATCCGCTGGCGTGCCCTGTTTGTGGCGATAGGCGTGGTGGTTTTTTTTGCAGCCTATTCTGCCGGCGCGGCCGTGGAGATGACGCCGGAGGAGGCAGACAATGTTCGCGAGCAGTTTTCCGATCAGATAGCAGACATAGACCAATACGGGATATTCCTTAACAACATACGCATCGCTTTTGGAATGTTCGTGCCCGCTATTGGCGTGGTCCTAGGTGCGTTCTCCGGTTATGCCACCGGGAATGTATTTGCGGCGATAGCGGAAGGAGAGCCGGCGCTCGCCGACATCCCACCGCAGATAATACTCCTGACACCGTTTGGCATGATGGAAGTATTTGCGTACGGGCTTGCAATGTCAAGGAGCGGCCTGCTTGTTTACCAGTTCGTGAAGAGAAAGCACTGGCAAGAATACGCAGTCCCGACTTTGATAGAGCTTGGAATTGCTGCTGCAGTTTTGTTTGCCGGCGCGGTCGTCGAGTGGTGGATGATACAGGAATATGGCGGCCTGAACCTCGACCTTGCATCCTAGCCCTCTCATGCACTCCAAGCGTGGCGTAGTAGCCCTTGCTGTCGGCCTATGTTATATTCTGAGATAAACTCCTGCGCCTTGGCGGCCACCTCGTCCCCGTTCCACCCTTGACGCTCATCCTGCAGAGGTCGACTTCCCATTGATCATTTCGGTTCAGCCACCGGTAGAGCCTCAGGTCCCTGCTGTACTGCTCTCCACGACAGCAAGGGCGACTATCATGTTCCCGTTCCTGTACAGGTCGTGACCGTCGAGCACCTTGAAGGTGGGGGAAACAAGATATTCGTTCATGCGAGTATAGCGGTTGATTGAGGCTTTAAGCTTTGACAAAAAGGAAGTGGAAAGGCCCTTACTGGGTCTCGCCGCACGCCGGGCAGGTCTTTTGCGACTTGGGTACCTTTGCTCCACATTCTGCGCAATATTTTGTCGAGGTACTGTCCTGCCCCATGCCAACAGACTTTTCCATCGACATTTCAAGTTCTAAGAACTGTTTTTAATATATAAGCATCATTCAAAACCGGGCGGACCGGTACCGAAGCGGCGATAGTTTTACGCGGTGCTCAGAACTCCAGGTACGTCTGCCTCTTTGTCTGGTCAATGACCATCGCAGATATGTCCGAGAATTCCTTGCCCTCAAGCTCGCTTACAAGCCCCTTAAACGTAGTTTCCCTGTCAGTGGTTAGGCGTTCGAACACCCACGCGTTCAACTTTGACGTGTCAACGCCGTTTTCTCGTAGGAACTTTGCTATATCGGACTGCATGAGGTGCTTTGAGAGGTCGCGTGGCCAAGGCCTCGGGAGTAGTATGACGCTCCTGCCTTCTTTTACGGCCTGCACCAGATCCTTCTTTTTCTGCTCGATTTCGCCAGTGACGTGGAAGGTGACAATGAGCGCCTTGTCGGTCGGCACGCGCGACTTTGCCGCCGCAACCTGTATCGAGCTTATGCCCGGTATTATCTGCACGTTTTCGTCGCCAAATATCTCTAACAGTCGGTCAACGACTTCGGACTCTGAAAAGTTTGCGTCTCCGGTGAAAGGCACGGTGCAGTACTCGCCGTCCTTCATTTTTCCGTAAACATCTTGGTAGATGTGTTCCTGCGACTTCATCGTAACTTCGAACACCTGCTGCTTTTTCCGGTCGATGACTCCCTCTAACGTCGAAAGCGTGTACTTGTAGCCAACGATGTACCGCGACTTGCGCACGGCTTCCTTGGCCGCGTCGGTAAGGTAAAGCGGTGACCCCGGGCCGACGCCGACTACAAACAGTTTTTTCAACTGGCCTGTGTTACATTGGGCTCAATAATTACCTTGCAACTATCATGGTGTTAGTCCCGCGTATGCCCTTTATCTTGCGGAGCCCCCATGAAATGGTCTTTTGCACTTCCTTTTCGTTGCTTTCCTCAACGACTGCCAAGATGTCGTACTCCCCAAAAAGCTGGTAGACCTCCTTCACGCCGTCAAGTGATTTTATCTCCTCCTGCAATAGCGGCTCAACGCCGGTTTCTGTATTGATGAAAATGAATGCCTTGGTCATTAATCGGTCGTTACTGGTAATAAACGGCGTCGGATGCCAATATAACGGTTGTTTTCTAGCCCGAGGCGGTTTTCACGAGCGAGATGAGGGACGACCAATCCATCCTCTGGAACTCGAGCGGGTCCTTTGCCGGGTATTTCACCCACCCCCTGACTACAGAGAACTTCATCGTCTTGACCTTGTCGCCTAGGTTTATCTTCACCTTGAGGAGCGTGCCCCATCTTTTTTCCTCCTGCGAGATGTCCAATATCTGCCTGTACGGGACCTCAAGGTTGTCAGGGCTCTTGTCAAGGTCAGCTTCTAGGTTCTTTATGCTGTAGCCTTCCGCCGGCCTGAAAACGTCTTCGCCCGCTTGGAACCGATTGAGCTGCCTCCTGGAATGGGTGTCGTGCGCCCTGTACGTAATCTCTGTCTTTGAGATGAACGCAAGCCTCCTGTCGGTTATAACGAGCATGCCCTCCTTGCCGCGTTTCATGAATCCGTCCTCCTCGCCCCAGATCCAGAACATGTGCGCCTTGATCTGCTCGTCCCAGTCGACCACGAGTAAGCGAGTAGAAAATGCGATATTAAAGCGTTAAATGAAAAAAGAAAGAAGTGAGAGGCGTTTAGCCTTCTTCCCAACCCTTCACGAAGAGGCCGTGCTTCTTCAGTGGGATTGGCTGTCCGGGGGTGTAATCCATCGGCCTCATCCAGAATATGGCCTTTGTCGGGCACACGCCAATGCAAGCTCCGTCGGAGATGCATCTTTCTGGATAGAACACGAATGCCTTACCCCTCTTCCATCCTTCAACTGGCTTCACCCTGAGCACATCTGGACCGAGTGCGGTGCAGATTTCTACGCAGAGTGCGCAGCCAATACAGTGTTGTTCGCTAACATCAGGAAGTATTGCGACTGGCATCTAGTTCACCGATCATCGAAACCCGTCAAATCTATTTAAACCCTGTGCTATTTTTATAACAGCGATATAATCGAGAAAGACAACGATTGCAGGCGTGCTGCACTCGTGGGGGATATGGCCAATGGTCGTGGCATTTACAACGCGAATGCCTGCATCTTTTCAGCCAGTCTATCTGCCCAGCTAGACTGTGAGATATCATCATTTGCATAATATTTATTCTACTCATGAATGCTTGATACTCTTCCATGCCCGGCCAACACTATTAAGCCAATTTCTGGCACTAGTGGGCATGGCGGGCGTGCTGCTCCACATCGCATTCGACGACACCGACTCGAGGGCGGGCCGGTGCACCACCCACTTGGCCTTTCGCGTGGCAGGCGGGCTCAGAGAGATGGGCGCCAAGCTTGTCGACTATCCGCTCCTAATCAGGTTGAACCCGAACATCCCCTGGAAGACGAGGGGCAACGGCGCGGTCTGCCTGCGGGCAGTCGTACAGGATCCAGGCAAGGCAGTCGACTATGTGAGGCAGGCGGTAGAGGAAGGCTCTGCCATCGGCTCGGGCGCAAACCCGGGCGTGGCCTTTTTGCAGTCAGAAAATGTGCCCGAACAATTAAAAAAATTCAGCGCGCTTGCAATGGCCGACGTGTCGAGCCGGCAGATGGCAGAAAAAGTAGCGCAGGTAAGCGATGTGCAATACTATACGTTTGGCAACGGGCAGGGGCTCGTCGGGGCCCTTGGCGCAATGGGCTGCATGCTTGAAGGCGACCATACGTTTGAGCTCATCGCGTATAGAAAGCAGGAAAACTGCGGCGTGCCCCGCGTTGTCGACGAAAGTAAAGTGATCAAGTTTAGCAAGGAGACATACCCCTTCACGTTCAACAACTATGACCAGATGCACGGGCGCGTGTTAATTGCGCCGCACGGGCCAGATCCGGTTTTCATCGGGGTGCGCGGCGAAAACCCCGAGATCGTCTCGTCGGCGCTATCTATCTTGCAGCCGGATGAGGAGTTGGAAGGATCAATCGTGTTCCGCTCAAACCAGGGCACCAACATGCATCTGCAGAGAGAGCTGGATCTGCGCGTAGCAAAAGCGTACACGGCAGGTTTTGTCCGGTGCAATGTCAAGACAAAGCCGGTCGCGATGGAAGGCGGCCATGTGTTTTTTGAAGTGGAGCAGGCAGGCGCGGCGATGCCGGCCGCAGTATACGAGCCGACCGGGCTTGCAAACATCGCGGCAAGACTGGAGCCGGGCGACAGGATAGAGATCGGCGCCGGCGTGCGCAAAGGCACGATCAAGCATCCCAAGGTGCTTAACATTGAATACCTGTCAGTGCTTACGCTTGCAACTGTTTACGACGTTCAAAATCCGCTGTGCAAGATGTGTGGCAGGCGCATGAAGTCGGAAGGCCGCAACAAGGGCTACCAGTGTGACAGGTGTAAGTTCCGCGACGCGCATGCACAGAAAGTGATGACCCCGAAAGAGCGTGAATTGAAAACGGGGCTGTACATTCCCACGCCCAAGGCGCACCGCCACCTCACAAAGCCTCTGCAGAGGTATGGGCTTGAGAAAATAGCGGGGGGTGGATTTTCCGGATTTGCATCCTATTGAACCACCGATCTGCGGGTTATGAGCCCGCCGGGATGACCTGGCTTCCCCACCCCGCTGCCAGCTTTTCTTATACGGGGGAATATATCTCTGCCTAAAATTTACAGAACGCAAGTAGTTGCGCTGTTTTAAGTGATCGCCGCGTGGATACCACACGACCCGAACGTAACCTTGTTCTTTCGCAGACAAAAGTGGCTTTTGTCACCGGTAATGCTGTCGGTAGCCGTTGCAGCTGTCATCCTGTCTGGGGTATTTGTAGTGCTAAGCCAAAGGATCTTCTCGCAGAGGATACCAGAGGTAACTGATGGTGGGAATTATGCGTCTGCTTCTCAGGAGCTGGTAGATGGCAACCGGGGCTTGCGCGCAGCTCTGGAATGCGCTGACTCATGTTATGAATTCCTAGGACTAGAAACATCGTCGCATGCCGGTGGATCCAGTATGCGAAATGATGGTCGGTACGTATGATGCAAGCAGGGATAAAGTCGCAGATTCCCGTATTTTCACTAGATGGACAGTCATTGTATCAAGTGGAATACTGTGACAAATACTCTGGATTTCGATGCTGCCGGAATAAAGCTATTTTAGAGCGGTGTCAGATCTTTTCTTTCTGATATAGGTTATTACAACGACTATTGCCGCGGTAACAGCAACTGCATACGCTATCTCGATTGCTACGTCGATGGCGTTGCAGGCCGACTGCTCGCAGGGAATCCGTGCAAGCACTGTCTCGAGCATGGATGTAATAGGAACAACACGCACCTAAAGATTTCAAAACAATAGTTTATTTCCGCCTTTATCCCAAAAGAGCGCATGAACGTCAAGTCGGCAGACGACATAGACTTTGCCAAGCGCGGTGGAGTCATACCGGTGGTCGTACAGGACAAAAAGACCAAGGACGTGCTCACAGTCGTTTACGCAAACAAGGAAGCCCTTGCAAAGACGATTGAAACCAGCAACGCCTGGTTCTGGAGCACGTCGAAGAACAAGCTCTGGATGAAGGGAGAAGAGTCGGGCAACGTCCAGCCGGTCCACGAGATACTTGTCGATTGCGACTCTGATGCGCTGCTGTACATCGTCGACTCGGACAAGCCTATGTGCCACACCGGCGAGCGGACATGTTTCCACTATGTGGTGGAAAAACCGTGATATCATATAATTTCTAGAGCTTTTTTGGGCAGGAAAACAGAAATTTGCCCAAAACTAGCTGTTAAGCAGCACAACATGTAATGACGAAAAAGTTAAGCAATACTAAAATGTGCGCAGTGAAGTTCTAATAATAAACTTTCAGAGAGAGTGCGTAGATCATGGGAAACATCAGGTCGCTGAAGTGCCGGGAGTGCGGCAAAGAGTACGAGCCGCAGTTCCGCTATGTGTGTGAGGAATGCTTTGGCCCCCTCGACGTTACCTACGCTGAGCAAAAGGTGAACAGGCACACTTTTGAAACAAGGGAAAAGACATACTGGCGCTATTTCGAGCTCCTGCCCATAAAGGACAAGAGCAACATCGTCAATCTCCATGCGGGGCTAACGCCCCTGCAGTACGCTGACAAGCTTGGCGAGCGCCTCGGCTTAAAGAATGTCTACATCAAGAATGATTCCGTAAATCCCACTTTTTCGTTTAAGGACAGGCCTGCCGGTGTCGCGGTGTCAAGGGCAAAAGAAACCGGATTGAAAGCTGTAGGCTGCGCGTCTACAGGCAATCTGGCTTCCGCGACAGCCGCGCACGCGGCCAAGGCCGGATTGCCATGTTACATCTTTGCCCCCTCTAACATCGAGCACGCCAAGATCGCGCAGGCTCTCTCTTATGGAGCAGAGTTCGTCGCAGTCGAAGGCACGTACGACGACGCCAACAGGATTGCTTCGATCATTGGAGATTCAAAGGGCTACGGCATAGTCAACATCAACATGCGGCCCTACTACGTGGAAGGGTCAAAGACGCTTGCGTACGAAGTCGCCGAGCAATTGGAATGGCAGGTTCCTGACAGGCTGATAATCCCTGTAGGCTCGGGCGCAATGCTCAACGCCATCTGCAAGGGCTTTGAAGAGCTGCATCAGCTGGGTCTGGTGGACAGCATCAAGAACCTGAAAATAGTCGCGGCGCAGCCGCATGGGTGCGCGCCCATCGTCGACGCGTTCAAGAAAGGCTCCGACGAAGTCATCCCGGTGGAGCACCCGGAGACAATAGCAAAAAGCCTCGCAATAGGCGACCCCGGCGACGGGCTTTATGTGCTCAAACGCTTGAAGCAGTACGGCGGCATCGCCGAAGAGGTGAATGACGGAGAAATAACGGACGGCATCCTGCTCCTTTCGCGGACAGAAGGTATATTCACTGAACCGGCCGGCGGCGTCTCTATCAGCGTGATGAAAAAGCTCATCGACGAGGGTAAGATAGAGAAGGACGAGAGAGTCGTCTGCTACGTGACAGGCAACGGGCTGAAAGCTACAGAAGCGATTATAGGCCTGCTGCCGAAACTCACTGTTGTCAAGCCGGACCCGGCTGTAGTGTCGGCAATGATAAAGTGATCATGATGGCAAAAGTGGAATTCACTGTACCTTCAGTATTGAACAAGGGCCAAGGAGAGAAAAAGCTCCCGTTGGAGGCCTCCGACCTGCAGGAAGCGTTCAACAAGGTGTCGGAGCAGATGGGCGATGACTTTAAGCGTAGAGTGTTTGACCACAACGGTAACCCCCGCTCGCTAATCAACATCTACGTCAACGGCAAGAACATGCGCTTTTCCGGCGGCATAACGACTGCGCTCAAGGACGGCGACATGGTCTACATACTGCCGGCGGTGGCCGGTGGAGCCGAGCTCACAAGCGATGAGCTGCAGCGCTACTCGAGGCAGGTGATGCTTGAGGAAATAGGCTTTGAGGGCATGGAAAAGCTGAGGGCTGCAAAGGTGTGCGTCGTCGGAGCAGGCGGCATAGGCAACCCCGTCGTGACTCAATTGGTAGCGATGGGCGTCGGCAAGGTACGCATTGTCGACAGGGACGTGATCGAAGTCACCAACTTGCACAGGCAGCATTTGTACACCGACGAAGACATCGGCAAGGTCAAGGTTGAAGTGGCGGCAGAGCGGCTGCGCAAGCTGAACGCCGGAGTCGAAATAGAGCCTGTGCCAACTTCTGTGACAAAGTACACTGCAGAAAACATAGTCGAGGGGTTTGACATTGTTGTAGATGCTCTTGACAGCGTCGATGCAAGGTACGCATTAAACGACGCGTGCATCAAGCATAACATTCCATTGATCTACGCCGGAGCGCTAGGGATGCTAGGCTCCGTCACGACGATAATCCCGAACAAGACCGCGTGCCTGCGCTGCCTGTTCCCGGCGCTCAACGAGGAAGAGATGCCGGCGTGCAGCACCGAGGGCGTACACCCGTCAATATTGTACCTCGTCGGCGGCATACAGGTGTCAGAGGCAGTCAAGATAATCACTGGTCAGCAAGCGTCGCTTGTCAACAAGCTGATGTACATCGACCTCAATGAGCTGTCGTTTGAAAAGGTCCAGATTGCGAGGCAGGATGAGTGCCCCACGTGTGGGACCGCAAGGACGATAAATGGCCAGCAGGTGACGGCGCAGGAGCTGATAATCGAGGAGCTGTGCGGCAGGGACCGCGGGAAAAGGACGTGGACGATAACGCCGGCAAACCCCGTGCCGGTTAACCTCACCGGCATAAGCAAGAGGGCCGAGACTCTCGGCTACCAGGTGAGGACGCGCGGGACGCTTGGCGTCACTGCGACGAACCCGGGCAGGATGTCGGTCAGCTTTCTCTCAAGCGGCGCCGCGACCATCGTCGGCGCCAAGAATGAGGAAGACGCGATCGAGATCTACAACAGGTTCGTGAGTAACGCCTAGCCCATGAACTCGGTCAGGCTCGACTGCATCTTCTTTTCTTCCTTGAATATTAATTTCAATTCGGTCGCAAGCGAGTCCACTCTGCTTTTCAAATAATCACTGATCTTGTATTCCTGGCAAAAGGCCGTCGCTATGCTAAGGTATTTCTCAACCGCTCCCCTGGTCACAGTCTGCGTCAATCCGTTGCCGCATTCCATGCATTTGCCCACAAGTGGCATGCGCCGGAACTTTTCGCCGCAGTTTGTGCACCGGAACGTCTGCGACGAGTAGGACCTCATGTTGCCCATAATGTCCGGCAAAATGTGCGTGGTGAGCACCATGGCTGCAACCTCGTCGACGTCAACCGCGCTTATCAGTCTCGCCGTGTCAAACTGCATCTTCAGCTTCTCATCCATCGTGTTCAGCGTCGAGTAAGCGCTCCTCTGCTCCTTGGTCGTGAGCCCGCCTGTCGTGTGCGTAAAGTTGTACCCAAAAAACTGCGATTCCTGCCCTATGCGGTTCTTGACTGTCTCTATCATGCCTGCAACCTCGGCGGCCTTAGCCTGCTTCCACGTCGCCTCGTAGAACTCTAGCGGATAGGAACTCGCGATGTCGACGTTATGCGCTTGGCGCTGCACCTCGTATGGCAGAACTACGGGCTGTATCAAAAGCGGCGCGTCCATAAGCCCGCCGATCTTGTCGGGCAAAAAGTCAAACGAGAAGTTCAAGAACGCGTCCATGAGAAGCATCACAGAGTCGGCGTCGCCGTCGCAGTCGCGTCGCTTGGCTGAGTGCCATATCGGGGACGCGAGGCACACCTGCGAATCAGTAAAACCGATGATCCTGCCCATGATGCCCACCGACGTGTGCGGCGCAAGGCCCAAGACCATGTGGCCCACCAGATCGCCTATGTTGTCCACGTTGTAGAACGGCTCGCACTCGTACAGCTTCTCCAGCTCGTCGTCGATGAATTTCGCCGTGTTAACAAGGTGCTTTGCAGAATTGCGGGGGATGACGACGTCCTGCATCATCAGTTCAACAAGCTGGTCGGGCGAGGCAAGCTCGCGGCCCTGGTAGTCCCGCGTGTAGCCCAGTTCCTTCAACTTGTCGACGCTTGCACCTATCCACGCCGGCTTAAAGTGCGTCAGCGGCTGGTTGGTCGCGTCAAAGCGTATGGTTCCATCCTTAAACGCGTACAGCGCATGCTTTTGCCGCAATATGCCTTTTTCCAAAGGCTCTGCCGCCCTGTGCTTGCTCATCAGCGACTTGACACCCTTCAGCGGCTGTTGCGCCTTTGTCCCCACTTTTATCTGCGCCGCGTTGATGGCCTCTTTGAGCGGAAAGTTGGCCGAGCTGTACGTCTTGCCCTCCTTGCCGCAGCGCAGGCACCTCGCGTCTTCTTCCACCTCGCCTCTGCACACCGGGCACAGGTTGCGTAGCATCGTGGGCGCGCCGCAGGAGCGGCAGTGGGTCCCAAGCGATGGCAGGTTGCACGCGTCGCAGCGGCGGTTTGCAATTTCGGTGTAGAGCGAGCCTTCGGCCGCGGCCTTGATGATGTCCCGCGTGGCGCCGCCCTTGTTTCCTATCGGAAACAGCACGTGCACGGGAGGCTTCATCTTGCGCTCGGCTGCTTTTTCCGGCCGGCCCACCCTGACTGCCACCGACGAAGCAAACTTGGGCATGACGGTTATGCCTGACATTTTTGCGACGAGTGCTATCGCGTTTTCTGCTTCCGCCGCCTGGCCCTGCAAAAGAATCGACAGCGATGATGCATGGTCTCTGTCGAGCATGATGCTGTCCCCGGAGATAGAGTGGCTTGCGCCCAGCTTTTCCAGGATCTCTTTTACCGCCGGCTCGTTTGGCATTGCGCCGTCCTTCATGCGCTCCTTAAGCAGTAGCAGTTCATGCGGCGTGACGATGTCGAAATAAAATGAATAGTGTGGGTGCAGCGGGATGCTGAGATTCCTGCTTATCTCAAACGCCTCGCCGACGGTTGGAATGGTAGTCGCCGGGTTGTCTGCCAGCTGCACCAGCCTGCCGCGGTCCACGTCGGCGTCGGACGCAAGCTTTTGTTTCAGCTGGAGTGCCCATATTTCTTCGACGTAGCTTGCAGGAGGCAGCTGCGCGTTGTTTTCCAGAAAATCGCCGTAGCTGATTAGAATGTCGCCCAGGTACAGGATCCTGCTGACCTTAGTCCTGAGCCTTTCTGCCTGTTCGACCGCAGTCACGGCAAGCACGCTACCGTCGTCCAGTTTTACGATCGGAGGCTCGACGGTGTCAACGAGCGCTATCGTCGACGCCTTGCCGGGTATGTCCATCTTGATCTGTGTGCCGGCCACAATTGCATAGTTGAGAAGGGCCGGCACTGCCGGGTGTATCCCGACAGTCGCAAAGCCGGTATTGCACGACCGGCCATAGCGCAGGCGAAATCCGCCGGCCTTTTTCAGCATTGACAGCACGGGCCGGCCGGTGATGACTTCGGACATCCTGTGGTGTGCCGCGTCGTCGTCGCCGGTCTGAATAGCGCCCTTCAGCTCCTTGAGCCACTGCCACCCGTCCAACTTTAGAGTATCAACAAGTTTCAACAATTTCCTGCTCCTGCCTATCAACCCATCGTTCATGACCCTGAGCGCGCCACCACGCACCCTGTCCGTCGCGATCCTCCGCATGCCCTTGTGGCCCACTACATCAACGGGATCGGTGTCCACGCCGTCGAGTTCCACCGGCAGGCTCGATATGCACCTAACAACATCCTCGTCGAGTACCTTGAACTGGAAGCCCATGACCTCCCTCTCGTAGATGCGCAACTCTTCAACGAACCTACCGGTCTCGTCGTCAAACGAGTTTGCTGTGTAGGATGCAAGGCCGGCCACCTTTCTGGCGTGATCTGCAATGAGCATCGTGAGGGCCGCCTCTGTTCCGCCCGCGGACCTTATCGGCCCGGCAAATGAGACCGAAAGATACTGAGAGCCATCGGCGTTGTTCTTTATCGTGACGTCGGATATCCCTTGCAGCGGCGCGACCGTGACGCCTTCCGTCACCACCGCAAGCGAGACGCGCACCGCGCTGTCGAGGCGCGCCTTCAAGTCACCAGAGCCGTACTCGCCCCTTG
>Ga0209341_10000429_pt1 | contig 43368 bp, 50 predicted proteins | sample RifCSP13_2_FD_184020 | JGI IMG/M metagenome (GOLD analysis project Ga0209341, IMG submission 184020) | Soil microbial communities from Rifle, Colorado - Rifle CSP2_sed 13_2 (SPAdes) (version 2) | ecosystem: Environmental > Terrestrial > Deep subsurface > Rock core/Sediment | place: Rifle...
CTTGCGGCCCTGTCATCGGTGGATACCTTATCGATGTTGCAGGTTGGCGTGCGAGTTTTGTTTTTCATATCCCGTTGGCAATCATTGTTTTATTGATTGCAGTCCTCAAAGTGCCGGGAGAATGGCTGGCTGAGGAAAAAGGGGAATTTGATATCAAGGGGGCGATGATTTATAGCCTGTCGATTGTGTTTTTAGGTATTGGTGTTTCCACTTTGCCGGAGTCAACCAGTTTTGTCCTGATTTTACTTGGAATGATTGGGATTTTTGTGTTTTTTAAGATTGCCCGTCGAACAAATCATCCCATCTTTGATGTAAGTTTATTTTTTACCAACCGGGTATTTACGCTATCCTGTCTGGCGTCATTTATTCTCTATACGGCCACTTTTGCCAATGTAGTATTGATCAGTTTGTATCTGCAATATCTTAAAGGCATGTCTGCAAGTGCCGCTGGTTTATTCATGATGATCCAGCCACTGACTATGGCGGTCTTCTCACCATTTGCCGGTAAATTGTCCGACCGGATCGAACCGCGTGTTCTTGCTTCTACAGGAATGGCCATGACTGCTATTGGATTGTTGATGCTGGCGTTACTGAATGGCATCAGTTCAACAATCTATCTGGTGACAGCCCTGGTGATTACCGGTCTGGGCTTCAGTCTGTTTTCCTCCCCCAATACCAATGCCATCATGAGTGCCGTGGAAAAGCGTTATTACGGCAGCGCATCCGGATCAATTGCCACCATGCGGGTTCTGGGCCAGTTGGGCAGCATGATCCTGGTCACGCTGGTGTTTGCATTGATAATCGGCCAGGTAGAGATACAACCTGCCAATTACCACAGCTTGCAACAGGCCATCCACATTTGTTTTACCATAGCTGCTTTATTATGCCTGCCCGGATTGTTGTTTTCCCTGGTGCGTGGCAGTGTGCACAAACAGGGAATATGAATAATCCGATTATCTTGAGTAAGGCTATTGTCAGGTTCTGAATTTGTCAGCTAGAATACGCGGCATTATAGGGGTAGGTCATACTTATGCCTGTTCAAGCAAATTTGAAACACCGGGGTTTCTATAGCCATAGGAGCCTGTTATATTCTGCTGTCTTTTATCTGACAATTATACTCACAAGTTTTACTGTCTCATTGGCACCCCGTGACGCTGTAGCTGCTCCTCCGGATATCAGTGGTAGCTACACTGGTAATTTGTCTGGCTCGGGAATTTGTACACCACCTCCAAACGAAACTGCAAACACCAATTTAACTTTTACGATTACTCAAAATGGTGGGAATTTTACCGGAAGTGGCACATTTTTAGATGTAGATTCAGATTCAGGCACCTTTCAGTTTACTTCAGGGATTGTTGATGACAGTGGAAATGTTTCAGCGAATGTAGATGTACAGTCAGATGTCGATCAAACAGGATCATTTTCAGGGACATTTAGTGGCGGTACATTAAGTTTATTATTTAATATTTCAGATATTGGGCCACCAAACTGTAATTTTATATTAAATGGTACATTTACCCGCACCAGTGCTGCTGACCTTGTCGTGGATCCGGAGATCACACCCAGCAACGTATTGACTGCGCCCATCCTGTTGAATAACCAGGTCAAGGCTATTACCTCTGATTTGAATACCCGCATAGGCGATGTCTTAAGAGGCATTGGTTTTGGCCCGCGCCTGACCGCCTCGGGTTTAATGTGGCAGGGACAGTCGGGCCTGAATGCCGGCGACCGGGCCGTGAATTACGGTATCTGGGGCAGTTACTCCTATGCCGATTTTGAGAATGATTTTGTCAGTACAGCCTTTGACGGCAGCCGCCATAATTTTCTGGCCGGGTTTGATTTCTCGCCATGGGAAAACACCATATTTGGCGTTGCACTTGGTTACGAGATGAGTGATATCGATACCCGGTTTAATCGCGGCAATGAACAAACCGATGGCTATACAGTTGCCCCGTACGCAGGCATGTTGCTGTCAGACAACTGGAGCGTTGATGCGTCTGTGGGTTATTCTCGCGTTGACTACGATCAATTCCGGACTGATCCGGTCTTCGGCACGCGTATTACCAGTTCGCCTTCTGCCGACCGCTGGTTTGGTACGCTGAATGTTAATGGTTTCACCAGTTGGAAGAACTGGATCTTCGGTGGCCGTATCGGGATTTTACATGCCCGGAATATTCAGGAAAGTTTCACTGAAAGTGATGGCACTTTCATACCGGAATTTACCAACAAGCTCGGTCAATGGAATGTTGGAGGAGATGTAGCTTACAGTTTCGACCAGTTCGAACCATTCGCCAGGGTCATTTATGAGCGTGATTTTTCAATGACGGAGATAGCTGTTACCGGCGGTGGACCACAACCATCCAATGATAATGATAACTTTGTCTTTGGCGCGGGCATACGTTATTTCGGATCCAATGGATTAACAGGTAACCTTGAATGGAACAAACGCGTAGACCGCGACGATTTTGATGAGGATATATTCTCACTGACAGTAAGAATGGATTTCTAGATTGTCATAATTCATTTCCCGCAATAATCGAGGCTGTCGGATTCACACAACGGTTGGGGCCATATATCAACCCAGCAGCATTGATGATCGAATCCGGGTATTGTTTTCAAGCGGATATTTCCGGTATCAGTAGCTTTGTCAAGATAAGCACGGATTACTGATGCAGGGACTATCTTGTCTTTTTCACCAATCAGATGTAATTGTGGCAAATCCTGTATTGATTTTGCGTAATCTGCCGGGTTGAGTGATCCTGACAGCGGAGTGATATCATGCAGGCTGGTCCAGTATGCGTGATCAAGATTGGCCCCTATGGTGACCAGCCAGGCGACATCCTGGCGTCTTGCTGCGAGCAACACAGCGATACTGCCCCCTCCGGAATATCCAACCAGACCGATTTTCCTGTATGAAGATGCGCTTTGGTTTATCACATCATCGATTGCTGTTATAACTTCTTCCGCATAACGGTGTGTCGACCAGTATTTCGGGTCACAATTATTCAGTAAATCTCTGGTCAGATACTGGCAGGGCCGGGCGATATACAAGATCGAAGGGTTAGGGTCTCTGGCCGCGAGTTCCAGCGCCACGGGTGATTTGGGTGTAGGGTCTGGAGAAATGCGGTTTTTCTGCTGAAAGGCGTAACCATCACCTTCAATATAAACCATTAATAATTCTGTATTTTTATCTGCTGATTTCTTATAGGTGGTGAGGGTAAAGGGGCCGGTTTCGACAATGTGTTTTGTTAACCCTGCTTGCTGTGCCATGGTTTCAGCTTTACCTGAACGATCGGATATGCCTGTGCATGCCGGCAAGACCAATATGCAGCATATCAATACTTGCCATGTAAATTGTTGTAAATTCAAAATAGTAGTTCTAAGCTCGATATGTAATCATATAAAACATTGGGATAAATAATGACAAATTGTGAACCAGTTATCATCGTAACTGAATTAATTTGTTAATTTATCATCATATAGACTGGTCATATCCGGATATTAAACTGAATAAGTGAAGGTAATACTATGAATATTCACCACCCTGATGTTTTCAGGCATCTGTGTCATTTAGCGTTATTTTTTTGTATTGCATTTAATCTACCGGCTTATGCAGCAGATCCTGCCGGAAAGGTTGAAGCAATCAAGGGCACAGCCTGGGGTCAATTGCCTGGTGAAACAGCCAGAAAACTGGAAAAAGGTTCACCAATCTATCAAAGCGATATTCTTAGAACTGAAATGGACTCAACTATACAGTTACTGTTTAATGATCAGACCAAGTTTTTCCTCGGTGCTGATACCGAAATGAGCATAGATAAATTCAATGACCAGGGCACTGCGGAGGAAAGGGGATTCAGTTCGAGTGTGATAAAAGGCACGTTCCGTTTTGTTACTGGTCTTATCGCCCGGGAGAAGCCTGAATCCATGGAGGTCAATACCTCTGTTGCCACTATCGGTATCCGTGGTACACAAGTGGTGGCTGAGACTGATGCAACCAGTGCCACCATTATTCTGATGGAACCTGAAGATACATCACGCAAGACAAGCATTGATGTCTATAATCAGTTTGGAAAAGTTTCGATTGATGAACCCGGTTATGGAACCGAGATTCCGGATCAATTCAGTCCGCCATCACCACCACGGCGTATGCGCCTTGAGACCATCAATAATATCATGCGATCCATGCAATCCATCCAGCGTATAAATATACCGCGGCCACGCATGCAGTAAGATTAAATACTATATTAAAACAATAATGGCACTGCCTGGTGCCAGTAATATCCGGTAGCGTTGCAACTGATGAAGGTTCTCTATAACCTCAGGCGGAATCCAGTGCTGATTGCACTGAATGTCCTCGTCCTGTCTGTATTACTGGCCAATACCGCCGGCTTAATACACCTGCCATTTATCGACTTCCTGGAAAACTATGCCTACGACGCCCGCATGCTGATCGGTATGAAGGGTGGCAAGGATCCCAGGATCGTGATTGTCGATATCGATGAGAAGAGTCTGGCTGCTGAAGGCCGCTGGCCATGGAGCCGGAACAAGATGGCGCGGTTACTGGATCAATTATTTGATCACTATCAGGTCTCACTGGTCGGGTTTGATATCCTGTTTGCAGAACCGGACAAAAGTTCAGGGCTGGAGGTACTCGAGTATCTGGCTGCAAATGATCTGGGCGGTGTGCCCGAGTTTAAATCACAACTTGAACAGATCAGAGAACGGCTTGATTACGACAATATATTTGCAAAAAGCATGTCCGGCAGGGCAGTAGTGCTTGGTTATTATTTCAATACTGTAGCGGATGCTGGCGGGGCGATCAGAAGCGGTGTGTTACCTTCACCTACATTGACCAGAAATGATTTCAGAATTCAGCCCAAGGTGAAATCGGCCATAGGTTATGGCGCCAACCTGCCGGAATTACAGGCCAATGCTGTAGCTGCCGGTCACTTCAACCCTGACATCGATGTAGATGGTATTGTCAGGCGGGTGCCTCTGCTTTATGAATTCGAGGGAAATTATTATGAATCCCTGTCACTGGCCATGAGCAGGCAGATACTGGGGGTAGACAGACTGGAGCCACTCCTGGCTGACGATATTGCCGGTAATTATGCGACTGTAGAATGGTTCCGGCTTGGACATATACGTATCCCGGTGGATGAATTTGCCCAGGCTATTGTGCCTTACCGCGGCAAACAGGGCAGTTTCCCCTATGTTTCGGCAACAGATGTTCTGAACAGTCAGGCAGCAGCTGACATACTGGAAGATACGATCGTGTTGATCGGGACGTCCGCACCGGGCCTGTTCGATTTACGTTCAACGCCGGTGCAGAACAAGTTCCCCGGTGTTGAGATCCATGCCAATCTTATTGCGGGAATTCTTGATCAGGGGATTAAGGAACTGCCCAAATATGTCCAGGGAATTGAATTTATCCACCTTTTTATTGCAGGATTGATCATCACGTTACTCCTGCCGTTTCTTACTCCGGTATGGTCCATGCTGGCCACTACCGGTCTGTTACTGTTGTCAGTAGCAGTCAATTATATTATCTGGCACGAAGTAAATATCGTATTACCTGTTGCCGCGGTTGTGGCCATGATCCTGATCCTGTTGTTACTGAATATGAGTTATGGGTTCTTCTTTGAACGGCGAATAAAAGGTCAGATCACTGACCTGTTCGGTCAATATGTTCCGCCGGAACTGGTCGATGAAATGAGCGAAGACCCGGCTTCCTATATACGTGACGCGGAAGAACGTGAACTGACAGTGTTGTTTTCCGATGTGCGCGGGTTTACTACCTTGTCTGAAGGACTTACACCAAAGGAACTCTCGTCACTTATGAATGAATTTTTGTCGGAATTGACCAGGGTGATACATGATCATCGCGGCACTATCGACAAATATATGGGTGATGCCATCATGGCATTCTGGGGTGCACCGGTAAAAGATCCGGATCATGCTAAACATGCGTTGACTGCAGGACTTGCCATGATTGAGCGGATGTATGCTCTGCAAGATGTATTCGAGGAACGGGGCTGGCCCAGACTGTATATAGGTGTTGGCCTGAATACAGGGAATATGAGCGTAGGCAATATGGGCTCAAGGTTTCGTACTGCATATACGGTGATTGGTGATGAAGTGAATCTTGGCTCAAGACTTGAAGGATTAACCAAGGAATATGGCGTTGAACTGATTGTTGGAGAAAATACAAAAAATGCACTTCCGGATTATGTATTCCGTGAACTGGATCTGGTTCGCGTCAAAGGAAAACACAAACCAATAGGCATATATCAACCGTTGGCTCTGTACAGTGATGTCAGCAAAGAAGAACTGGAGGAACTGGAACACTATCAGCTAGCCCTGGATACTTACCGCGCCAAAAATTGGGATGATGCTGAAAAATTATTTGAAGAACTCAAGCAAAAATATGAAGCAAGAGAAGTATATAACGTTTATCTGAAAAGACTGGACTTCTTCCGTAAAAATCCACCTGGAACAGACTGGGATGGGGTCTTCACTTTTACCACTAAATAGGGTCAATTTTTCAGCCGCTTGTATTGCATCCGGTGGGGCTGGGCGCCTTCACCCTTGCGCTTGATAAAATCTTCATGATATTCAGTGTAATTACCATCATAAAATACCACTTCGCTGTTACCTTCAAAAGCGAGGATATGTGTCGCAATCCGATCCAGGAACCAGCGGTCATGAGAGATGACCATGACGCAACCGGGAAAGGCCAGAATGGCCTCCTCCAGTGCACGCAAAGTTTCCACATCAAGATCATTGGATGGTTCGTCCAGTAATAATACATTTGCACCTTGTTTTAGCGTGTTCGCAAGATGCAGACGGCCGCGTTCACCACCGGAAAGATCGCCCACTCGTTTTTGCTGATCCGTTCCCTTGAAATTAAAGCGTCCAAGATAAGCACGCGAGCTTACTTCATAATTGCCGATGTTGAGATTATCATGTCCATCTGAAACGGCCTCCCAGACAGTTTTGTTGTCATCCAGGGTTTCCCGACTCTGTTCGACATAGGCAATCCTGACCGTTTCACCAAGATGGACTTTACCGCTGTCCGGTTTTTCCGTGCTATTGATAATCCGGAACAAGGTGGTTTTGCCCGCACCATTCCCGCCAATGATCCCGGCGATAGCACCTTTTGGTATTTTGAAACTCAGGTTTTCAAACAGGCACTGATCACCATAACGCTTGCTGATATTTTCAAATTCAATGACCAGGTCACCAAGCCTGTCCCCGGGTGGTATGTATATCTCGTTAGTCTCGCTTCGTTTCTGGAAATCCTGTGAATTCATTTCTTCAAAGCGGGCGAGACGCGCCTTGCTTTTGGCATGACGGCCTTTCGGGTTGCTGCGCACCCATTCCAGTTCATGTTTGATGGCCTTCTGCCGTGCAGATTCTGCCCGTTCTTCCTGTTCCAGGCGTTGTTCCTTGTATTCCAGCCAGTGCGAATAATTGCCTTCAAAGGGGATGCCGTAGCCGCGATCCAGTTCCAGTATCCAGCCGGCAACATTATCAAGGAAATAACGGTCATGGGTCACGGCAACGACCGTACCATTGAAATCCGCCAGAAAACGTTCCAGCCAGAAAACAGATTCCGCATCAAGATGGTTGGTCGGTTCATCCAGTAATAACATGTCTGGTCTTGAAAGTAGTAAACGGCAGAGAGCCACACGCCGTTTTTCGCCACCGGATAAATGTTCAATAGAAACATCCCACGGCGGCAAACGCAATGCATCAGCAGCACGTTCCAGGGTATTCTCCAGATTATGTGCATCCCAGGCATCAATAATTTTTTCATATTCTTCCTGCTGTTTGCCCAGTACTTCATAATCTGCATCCTCATCACCGTAGGCTGCAAATACTTTTTCCAGACCAGCAAGTGCATCAAGGGGAATGTGCATGCCATCTTCTACATTCCCACGGACATCTTTTGCCGGATCCAGATGCGGTTCCTGGGCCAGATAGCCTGTCTTGATGCCTGGCATTGGCCGCGCTTCACCGTGAATGTCGGTATCCAGACCAGCCATGATCCTTAATAATGTGGATTTACCGGCACCATTCAAACCGAGTACACCGATCTTGGCACCCGGAAAAAAGGATAGTGATATGTCCTTGAGGATTTCCCGTTTGGGCGGCACTACCTTGCCAACACCCATCATCGTATATACGTATTGAGCCATGGAGCTTAATTACCTTGGATTAATGCAAATAGTAAAAAAAAGAGAGTATATTAAAAATATGGTTTTAAAGTTTATACTAATAGCTTAATCATGATGCAAATTTAAGATTCTGTACATATTAATCATACGGAATAATTTTTCATATGCTGTCTAAAAAATTGATATTGGACTGAACACGACTGGTTAAGAGGTAACAATCATATGGAGATATCAAATTATCTGAAGTTCATGGTCGAGCATAATGCATCGGATCTTTTTTTCAGTGTTGGGGCGCCGGTTAATATCAAAATTGAAGGTGAGACCAGCTCCATTGGCGATAAAAACCTGACATCATCTGATGTCCGTCAACTGGCCTATTCAATTATGAATGATGATCAGGTGACTACTTTTGAAAGTCGTCTGGAATTAAACATGGCATTCTCCGTAGCAAATATGGGCCGTTTTCGTGTCAATGTATTCCGGCAGCGTGGCGATACAGCGATGGTAATCCGTTACATTAAGAGCAAAATTCCGTCGATTGAAGCATTGGGATTACCGGATATTCTAAAAGACTTAATCATGGAATATCAAGGGCTTATACTCGTTGTAGGTTCTACAGGATCAGGCAAATCCACAACTCTGGCTTCCATGATTAATTACCGGAATGAAAAAAAGACAGGCCATATTCTGACAATTGAAGATCCTATTGAATTCATTCACGAGCATAAAAAATCCATCGTTGATCAACGCGAAGTCGGTTTGGATACGTTGTCATTGTCCGAAGCGCTTATGAATGCATTACGAGAAGCTCCCGATGTAATAGTCGTAGGTGAGATACGGGACCGTGAAACCATGCGTCATGCATTACACTATGCGGAGACAGGGCATTTATGCCTTTCTACACTTCATGCAAATAATGCCAACCAGACCATGGAGAGGATCATCAATTTTTTCCCGGATACAGCGCATCATGGCTTGTTACTTGATCTCGGACAACATCTAAGAGCGATAATTTCACAGAGACTGATTAACGGTATTAACGGCAAACGGGCGCCAGCTGTGGAAATTATGTTGAAAACGCCGTTCATTGCCGAACTTATTGAAGATCACCGGATAAGTGAAATCAAGGATGCTATGGAGCAAGGAACACTCGCAGGCATGCAGACTTTTGACCAATCACTATACAAGCTATTCAAGGATGGCAAAATTACGATAGATGAAGCATTACGTAATGCCGATTCAAAAAATAATCTGCGCCTGCGCCTGCGTCTGGAGGACCCGGAGCAGTTTACATCAGACGATAAACTTCAGATGAAGGAAGATGAGGATTTAGTTCACAGGATAGATTCTAAAAAGAGGAAATGACACCATAACCCCGTTAATTATCCTGCGATACCCTGAAAACTTCCGATATTGTAATTCTGCCTTCCCTGGCGTGTGCAAGCGCGTTATCCGCCAGCGGCACCATGCCTGACTCCCTGGCAATTTCCTGCATTACGGATTCGGACTCCATCCTTTTTATGGCATTTCTGAGTTTCTGGTCGACCATGAGTAATTCATAAACAGCCAACCTGCCGGAGTAGCCGGTGTTGCTGCATATTTCACAACCTTTACCGTAATAGAAACGTTCGTCTTTATCTAATTTAAGTGATTGCACGATATGATCAGGTATTTCGTCTATTTCTGCACAATGTGGACAAATGCGCTTAATAAGTCTTTGTGCAATAATACATAGCAGGGTTGGCGCAAGGAGGTAGGGTTCAATATTCATGTCTTGCAGCCGTGTAATGGAGCCGACTGCACTGTTCGTATGCAATGTACTGAGTACCAGATGTCCTGTTAATGAGCTTTGAATGGCGATATGAGCTGTCTCCTCGTCCCGTATTTCACCAATCATGATTACATCCGGGTCGTGTCGTAGCACGTTTTTTAATATACGTGCAAAAGTGAGGCCGGTCGTGTTATTTACTTGTATCTGTTCGATGCCATCAATATGATACTCCACCGGATTTTCCACGGTTATGATATTAAGGTTACGTCCAATAATTTCATTCAACGCCGCATATAGGGTAGTGGACTTCCCTGAACCCGTTGGTCCGGTCACCAGAATTAGTCCATGCATTTTATTGAGTGCGCCCCTGATATTTGTGAAATCTTCCTTGTTGAAATCCATGCTATCCAGGGTTTTGATACCTATTTTGGTATTCAATAGCCGTATGACGACACTCTCACCATCAATTGTCGGTATTATGGATATTCTCAAGTCTACAACTGAATCTTCATTGATTATGCGGGTTCTGCCGTCCTGGGGAACACGGTGTTCAGAAATATCCATTTTGCCCAGTATCTTGATACGGCTGATTATCCCCGGTAACAGAGCCTTGGAAAAATTACGTATCGTGACGAGATTGCCATCAATCCTATAAAGTAATATGAATTTCTTTTCACCAGGACGTATATGTATATCTGAAGCGCGCCTGCGGATAGCCTCGGTCAGGATATTAGTAGTTAAGCGGACGATAGGTTTCTGCTGGCCCAATTCCTTTATATCAATTACTTCAGTCGCTTTTTTCTTGTCTTCTTCAATATATTTAATATTTTCATCTTCATCATGCAGCGGGTTGTACATTACACTTAGTGCTGCTTCTATGTTCTCTTTAGAACTGATTACAATTATTGGTTGCAGTCCTGTGATAAACTGGAGCATATGTACTGCTTCAACATTACTTGGATCTGTCATGGCAACAGTCAGATAATTATTTTGTGTGCTTATTGGTATTAATCCATACTTGCGGGCCAGTTCTGCTGGCACCAGATCAATCAATACCGGATCGACATTCAAGTGATGTAATTCAACATAAGGTAGGCCGAATTTTTTTGCGATTGCTTTATGCAGGTCTTCATCTGAAATTTTTCCCTGTGCCCGCAATATTTCGCCAATCCGTGGAACAACCCCGGCAGTCTGGTTTCGTTGTTGGTCCAAGGCCGTGTCTAGCGCGGCTTTATCAAGCAGTTTCTTTTGGGTAATAATCTCTCCCAGTAGTTCACCTATGCGGTAACTCTCTATTGCTGCCGCTGGAACGAAAATACGGATAATCTTTATTGACTCAATTTCCCTGAAAAGTTGTAATCCGTATATATCCGCAGTATAACTAAGCACATGGCCTTCTGCGGTCATGCCGTCTTTATACTTTATATGTATTTTAAGCTTATGCTTTATGTTTTTTGATTCTAGAAGCTGGGCTGCTTCTATTTCCAATTTATCATCGAGTGCTTTAACCGGACTAAACAGGACATAACGAACGTCGTTAAATGAAAAATTCTGATTATGCGTATCCTGATGAGGTAGAATAATTAACCTTTGAAGAGGACCATTAATTTCTTTCAGCTTGCCGCATGTCCGAATACCATTCATCTGTTTGACAATAACATCTTTTTCATAGAGGTCGCCCTCGTTCAGGGCGAGGTCGTGGGGAGGTAGTGGTATATCAATAAGATAACTCATTTTATACCTATACTTTTTCGGCGCATAAAAGACATAAGATTACATTGTGCATTATTGTCATAATAAAGACGTTTGTTTATTACACATGTTTTGTTATAGATTATTATAATATAGCCTTTTTAACTGAATACACATAATTGATATACGTGTTAATTTATGGATAGGGCAATTAACCATTTGCTTCCCTGACAAAATGAAATAATTTCAACAAATATGAATCTGACTATCTATATGCCCGCCATTACTGGCGGCTTGCTTATCGGCATAAGCGCATGTCTTTTGTTGTTATTTAATGGGCGCATAGCCGGATTAAGCGGGATTATAAATGGACTGATTTCACCTGAAAAAAATGAAATATTATGGCGGACAGTTTTTATAGTCAGCCTCCTGGGTGGCGCCACGTTTCATTATTATTTTTTTAATCACACACCTTTCACTACAGACACTTTCTCACCTGTGTTCATGATTACTGGCGGGTTGCTGGTTGGCTTTGGTACACGCATGGGTGGAGGTTGTACCAGTGGTCATGGTGTATGTGGACTGGGGCGATTATCGCTGCGTTCGCTAATAGCAACAATGACTTTTATGTTAACGGCCATCATTACTGTTTTTATATTCAGACACATATTTAATATAATATGAAAAATTATTTTTTTATCTCCTTATCGGGATTATTGTTCGGGTTTGGGTTGTCACTCTCAGCCATGCTGGATCGGCACAGAATAATCAATTTCCTGGATATTACCGGAAACTGGGACCCGACCCTGTTGTTTGTCATGTTCAGTGCTGTTCTTGTCACAGTTGTGTTCTTCAGATTCATACTCAGAAGACATGCACCAATCCTCGATAACAGGTTCAGGGTGCCAACCCGTAAGGATATTGATGCATCGCTGCTGGTTGGATCAGCAATATTCGGGGCAGGGTGGGGACTCGCAGGCTATTGTCCGGGACCGGGTTTTGCGGCTATGACACTGGGTTCTATAAATGCAATTCTGTTTACCTTGGCTTATATCACCGGTTCATTGTTGAGTAGTTATTATTCCAGGAAACTACAGGGTGAGAACAAACCATAAACGATACTTGTTATTGCTGAGCATTATTTTCTTTATATGGTGGATAGTTATGGCCATCAATCCATATGACAGGAAAGACTGGGCACTGGAAAATGTACTTGTTATTTTCGGAGTGTTGTTTATAGCCGCCACATGCAAGAAAATCCCTCTTTCAAGAATTTCTTACACACTGGTTTTTATCTTTCTCTGCCTGCATGTGCTTGGGGCACATTACACTTATGCACTGACACCCTATGATGAATGGTTCCAGGTTGTTTTTGGTTTCAGCCTGGATGAATCAATGGGTTTTGGGCGTAATCATTATGATCGCATGATTCATTTAGTATATGGTTTGCTGCTGGCTTATCCGATGCGTGAACTGTTTATACGGGTTGCGGATGTAAAGGGTTTCTGGGGATATTTTCTGCCGCTGGTCATTACCATTTCATCATCTGCCATATATGAATTGTTGGAATGGGGTGCTGCTGAAGTATTCGGCGGTGACCTCGGTATTGCCTATCTTGGCACACAGGGCGATGTCTGGGACGCGCATAAGGACATGGCACTGGCAAGCCTCGGCGCACTCATTGCGATGATAATCACGGCACTAATCAATGTTAATTTGCAGCGGGATTTTGCCAGGGAATGGAATGACAGCCTGAAAGTAAAATGGAGACAGCCAATGGGGGAAGATGAAATTCTGAGAATGTGGAAGCATAAAAAGAAGATAACTGATAAATGATTTTGTGGAATTATATTCAGAATACTGTTAGCGGAGGGTAAGATGACCTTATTAGTCATTGGTTTGATTATGTGGTCGGCAGTGCACCTGTTTCCTGCCATGGCTACAGGTGCCCGTGCCAACCTGATAAACAAGTTTGGCCCGGGATTCTACAAAGGTTGTTTTGCACTACTGATAGTCATCTCTATCGTTGTGATGGTCTTCGGGTGGCGCAGTATTGAGCCTGGTGATATCTATTTTCCGCCCTTATGGGGCTGGCACGTCACTTACCTTCTGGTACTGGTGACCTTCATTTTGTTCGTTGCCGCAAAAAGAAAAACCAATATCAAGCATGTACTCCGGCATCCACAGTTGACCGGTCTGGTGTTATGGAGCATTGGCCACCTGTTTGCCAATGGCGATAGCCGTTCCCTGGTATTATTTACGGGTTTCGGACTCTGGGCGATCCTGGAAATGATCATGATTAACCGGCGTACCGGGGCATGGGTCAAACCTGCCCCGGTGCCTGTAAAAAGTGACATCATTACCGTGGCAGGAGGTTTAATACTGTTTGCGGTACTGTTCCTGGCCCATCCTTATTTGACTGGTATCGGATTGATTACGTGAGTCAGCGGATAGTCAACCTGTGCTGTTTGGTTCACGTCAAGACGGCCATTAAGATGAACTTATTGGACAGGCATCAGTCACTTTACTTAATTAAAATAAATAAAGGTAATCAATGTGATAACAAATAAAAAAATATACTTCCCCGTCATCCTGACACTGCTCCTTGTAACCCATGCCGAGGCAGATGAGGTTTTCCAGGCGGCAGATGTCAGTTTCAAAACACAGACCATCGTCGATAAACTCAGTCATCCCTGGGGCATGGCATTTCTTCCGGATGGCAATATCCTCATCACCGAGCGTACTGGTCGATTGCGGATTGTTGAAAATGGCAAACTCAATCCAAAACCCATCACCGGTTTGCCGGAAATCGCAGTCATCGGACAGGGCGGGCTGCTTGATGTTGTATTACACCCCGATTTTAAAAACAATCAGTTGATATATCTCTCTTATGCCGCAGCGGGAGCAGGCGGTTATGGCACGGAGGTCGTCCGCGGCAAGTTGAAAGGTATGGAGTTCAAAGAGGTTAAAAAAATCTTCACAGCTTTACCCAAGGTTGGCGGTGGAAATCATTTTGGTTCAAGACTTTTGTTTGCGCCGGATGGAAAATTATTTATCACGCTTGGCGAACGCGGTGAACAAGATCGGGCACAGGATCTGGGCCAGCATCCGGGCTCCCTGATACGGATTAATGATGACGGCACAATACCGGAAGACAATCCGTTTCTGAATATAAAAGGGGCCAGGCCTGAAAGTTACACATTGGGTAACCGCAACATGCAGGGTATCGCACTGCAACCCGGGACCAACCTTGTCTGGACACATGAACACGGACCACAGGGTGGCGATGAATTAAATATTATGCGACCAGGGGTCAATTATGGCTGGCCGGTCATCACCTATGGTGTGAACTACGGCACTGGTACAAAAATAGGTGAGGGCACGAAGAAGGAAGGCATGACCCAACCCATACATTACTGGGTCCCTTCTATAGCGCCGTCAGGTATGGTTTTTTATACCGGTAATGTGTTTCCGGAATGGAAAGACAACCTGTTTGCCGGCTCGCTGAAATTTGGCCAACTGGTACGGCTGGAAATAAAGGACGGAATAGTCGTCAATGAAGAACGTTTAATCAATGGCGCGCTTGGACGTATCCGCGATGTCCGCCAGGGCCCTGATGGCGCACTCTATCTGCTTACGGATGAAAACGATGGAAAATTATTGCGATTAGTAAGAGGTGATTAGTCCTGTATTTTTTATTTTTTAAATGCACCCGCCTCCAGCAATACGGCATAAATCGTTTCAGCTATCTTTTGATAACCATCCCCGTTCGGGTGTACAGTATCGGATTTAAGAGAATTATCTTTCAGTAAGTCAGAGATCAAATCCTTGATAAATACCACTCCGGTTGAACCGGCAATTTCCTGGTATACAGGTGCAGTAGAGAGAAATATTCCGAATTGAGGCACGCCCAGCATGACAACCGGAATATTCTGCGCCTGTGCCTGCCGTATCATTTCACGGAGATTGGATTCCATCTTTTTCATATCTTTTTTGTGCAAAATATCATTACCGCCATGACAAAGAATCAGCAGGGCGGGCCGGTGTTTTTCCAGAAGGCCGGGTAAACGTTGCAAACCCTGTTCCGATTCTTCACCGGGTATCCCGGCGTTTATGACCTTGCGTCCACTCAGTTTTTCCAGAACTGCCGGATAACTTTGGTCCATTTTTGCGCCTGTACCATGTGTGATGCTGTCCCCAAAAGCAAGGATGATCGCATCAGAACCCAGCAAAGGTAATTGTAGCTTTTCACTACAGGCTGTTACAAACAGGCAGACGAATATTATCAGGCAGGTGAATTTCATAGTTATCTGCACGCAAATTCAGGATATCAATATTAATTGAATGATTTTATCATAAGAAAAACATGCCTATGTTTTATTGCATAAAAAAATCAATACAATGGCCTATGATTGACAATATTCATTAATAGCTTATTTTATTACAGTTAACATCTGTAAAAGGAGTTGTCTCATGGCTGCATGTGTTATTGCTGTTACCCTTAATTCAATCTCACATTACGGTGCGGATATAGGTGATGACTGGAGCTATCGTGTCAAGGTAAAAAATCGTGTCTTTGCCATTCCTGAACAAAGCAATCGGGGCAAGCCAGGGGTTAACTATCTGGAACAACCCTATACATGGAGTATTCCTGGCCGCTGTGGCAGACCACAATGGATCGGGATAGAGGCCAGCGCGAGAGAACATGATATATTTTTTGATGATTTGGGCAGAGAAACCAAAAACGTCCTGGTGGAATGTCCAAATCGACCCGGAACGGGAGGCGGCGGTGATTACAGTGTTGTTGTCCCCGTGACTGAAATATTCAGTGGTGATCATAAAGTGACATTCCACTTCAGGATAACGGCAACCTGTAAAGATTAGAAATGGCCGCCCACCAGCGTCATTGCTGGTGTGAGTGGTATGATGGTACCGGTTTTATTTCTGTGTTTCTCTTCCGATGTCCCATTTCTCTATGGTGATTTCAACGATCTCACCAGTAGTGGCATCAACTTCAACCTTGTAGGTCACACCTGGACGCTCATAGATATCGAACTCATAGCTGGCTGCGCCATTGGATTCAATTTCATATTCCGTATGTACCAGTTTGCCGGGATAAAGCGCAAGCGCAGTCTGAGCGGCAGTTTTCTCATCTACTTTCATTTTGCTTTTGAATAACGGATCAGCAGCGGATTCAACTTCGCGTTCAATTTCATAAATTGTGCCTTTGGCAATATCACACATAAGTTCCCATTCCACACCATCCTTGTCATGGATCTCGATCTCATAGACTTCGCTGCCCCTGTCCGTAACGGTGAGATATTCGAGTTTTGCATAGTAGCCTTCCTTGATCGCAGATGCCGCACTCAAACATGCGTTCAGGCCGCCACGATGTGTTGCCATACTGACAGTTGAAAACATGGCCAGGATCAGCACGGTTAAAACAGTGAGTGATAATTTCATAAAATGTCCCTCCTCAGGGTTAATATTCATTTTAAAGAAGCAAACTACATGCCAGTCCCGAATTTATATGATTCATAATCTGTTATTAATCCGCCGGATAATTCAACTTGCCGGTTCAGTATAGTGTTTTCATCGTTATTGGCAGTACGGCTATAGGGGGACAACAATTAACAAACTGTTTCATTAAAACCAGTGATGGTGGATAAATACAGCCAGATATATATTTGTCAGTAGTTGTGCAAGCCCTGATTTTTGTTATCAGCCGGTTTTAATTTTACAGAAAACCTGAGCACTACATCGTTTCCCACCCACCGTGTATCATGCCACTCGCCCTGCCCAACATCATAGTCAAGGCGCTTGATTGTCGTGTTGCCTTCAAGTCGAGACAAATCACTGACAGTTGAGGGTTTTAAAACAAACGGTACTTCAATGGTTCGTGTCACATCACGAAGTGTCAATCTTCCGCTTATCAGGTATTGATTATTTCCCAATGCCTGGATCCTGTCACTGCTGTAAGTCGCATACGGCCATTTTGCCGAATCAAAAAAATCCGGTCCGCGCAGGGCATCGTCAAGTTCAGGCAGCATGGTATCAACGGATGATGTGGCCACTCTTACCTCGATATGTACAGGAGTGTCCGGATATTCCGGATCAAAACAGATTTCCGCATCAAAATCATGAAATGTACCTTCCAGTGGTGCACCAGCCTGGGTTGATATGAATACCATTGCTGCGGGATCAGGAACAGGTTTCCGGCAGGTGCTGGCGGCACCGGTGTTACCGGCAAGCATAACCGGTAGTAGCCAGTAAGTTATTGAATAATATTTCACAGAATTGTTTCTTTACCGGTTTTTCCCTTGAATCCGGGAATCATTCTGATCAGTATATTATTTTTCAATATAAAATGGTGTCGTAGTGCCGCCATAGTGTGCAAACTGATGATTGCCAGTAATGTCCAGACCAGAATTTTATGAGTTCCCTTGGCTATAGTCGCTATATACTTGTCCGGTTCGACCAGATCGGGCCAGTTAAATATTCCGAACCAGCTGACTGTCAGGTTTGAAGCGGAGGAGTTGATCCAGCCGGCAACCGGTATACACAGCAATAAAATGTAAAACAACCAGTGGATCAGACGTGCCAATCGCTGTTCATGGCTGGACATTTCTGCCGGGAGTAGTGGCACCTGGTTGGAAAGACGCCACAGTAGCCGAAGTATCATCAATATGAATATGGTCATACCGATCGACTTGTGTCTCGACAACAGGATGAGCCGTTGCATGCCCAGGGGGAGATCGGCGGCGATGCTGCCAACAACAAACTGAATGGAAACAAACACAACGATAATCCAGTGCAGGGTCTGGGAAATAATACCATAACGTTCAGGACTGTTGCGCAACATCACCATTGGACTTACTGTATAGCAGAATGTTTAACATTCAATTTAAAATTATCAGACATCAATAATGAAGAATAATACCCCTGATACGGGCAGCACCGGTGTACTGGCCAGTTTATGCCTACTGACAGTCATCCTCCTTGCCGGTTGCCAAACGGCTATTCCCACGGAAACAACAGCAGCGCAGGAACCTGCACATTTATCATCTCCCAATGTATTGCCGGTAAAAAATTCGACCCGATTCAGTATTGATACCGGCCGGTCTGAAATGCGGATCCTGGTATACCGCGGCGGACCACTGGCCAGGTTCGGACACAATCATGTCATGCTTGTAAAAGAGATAACAGGCGATATTTATCTGGCGAAAAGTTTTCATGATTCCGGTTTTATTATTCATTTCCCGATAAAGGCTATAGAAGTCGATCCAGTGGAAGCACGCGTAGATGAGGGTGAAGAATTTGCCACCAAACCACCGGCTGAGGCGATTGAGGCAACACGCAAGAACATGCTGGGGCCTGCGGTCCTGGATGCGGAAAAATATCCCGAGATAACCATACGATCAGTTTCCATCATTGGGCCCGAGAAGGGTTCCGGGGTAACATTGCAAATTACTTTACATGGTATTACCAGAGAGTTTACTACGCCTGTTGCCATGGAAACTCATGATAAAAGTCTGGCTGCAACGGGCGTGTTCACTTTACGCACATCGGATTTCAATATCACACCATTCAGTGTTCTGGGCGGAGGATTGCAGGTACAGGACGAAATTAAAGTCCGCTTTCGTATTATTGCAGAAAAAATCTGAAACTGGTGGACCAGTCTGGTGCAGACATGTATTTCTGACAATATATTACCTGGACCCCGTGCACACAGGGTTGATCTTGGTTTTGAACAGTCGTATTACATCCCGTCACATACGTGGCCGGTACCGGAGAAATCACCTTCTGCACCGGGGGGCATGGGCATTTGTTGCATCATCTCCTGTGCCATTTCACCGCATTTTTTCATTTCCTGCATTTCTTTTGATTTGGCGATTTCCTTGCCATAATTCATGGCCGTGCTTTGCGCCTCATCACGTTTCCCCGCGGCACACAGGGCTTCTACTTCTGCCCGCATTTTCTCACCTTTGGCATTCAGCGATTGCATGGCTGACTGGTCCATCCGGGCAAAGCATTCCTGCATCTTTTCCGCGTTTTGCATCATTTGTTGCATTTGCTCTTCTGTCATACCGGCATTATCAGCCAGTGCAGGTTGAATTAATGACGTGCAAAAGAGAAATGTAAAAACAGATTTCCGTATAAAACTTTTTGTAATCATGATGTAACCTCCAATTTACTTAATATTTACCTGCATTGTGGAATCTTGCCTTGTGATTTGGCCTGATTAAATAATTGTTGTGCTTTGGGCATGGCATTTTTCAAATCATTGATACGGGTCTGGTGCGCAGGATGGGTCGAGAGGAATTCGGGGGGTTGTCCTCCGCTTTTCTTGCCCATGTTCTGCCATAACAGAATACTGGCCATCGGGTTGAAACCAGCCTTGGCCATATATTGCAGGCCCAGAATATCCGCTTCGCTTTCCTGACCGCGCCCATATGGTAAAAGTATCCCGATCTGGGCGCCCAGTCCCAGTAATCCCAGAAGTTGTGCTTTTTCAGGGCTAGCCGTACCAGCCATCATCTGGGCCAGTTGCATACCGGATTGTGCCGCAAAAGCTGCGGATATCCTGGCATTGCCATGATCTGCAATAACATGGGCAATTTCATGGCCAATCACGGCAGCAAGCTGGTTCTGGTCATTGGCAACCTTGAGCAAACCGGTATAGACGCCAATTTTGCCGCCGGGCAAGGCAAAGGCATTGACAGCCTCATCATCGAACAGGGTCAATTCCCATTTGGATCTGGAGGGTACTTCACGGGTAATTGCATCAGCCACGCAGTTAACATATGCCGTTGTTCCTGGGTCACTGGAAGCCGGGGTTTTTTGTTTCACTTCGTCATAAGCTGTAATCCCCATACGGGTAATTTCATTGTCAGAGAGTAATATCAGTTGTCTCTGGCCTGTCGGGGAAGTTGCACAGGATACAAGCACCAGGACTGCTATAGTCCATATCCAGAATATGCCCTTATTACGTGATAAAAATGGCCTCATAACCATGTTCCTCCGGTTTAAAATTCCACTATTACTGAATGCGATTCTGCAAGCAGATACTAATAACTGCTTTGAATACTCTGAATTAATAACGTTCAGTCGATTAACCATGATGATTATCTTTTCCTGCGCCCTGCTGGTGTATCTATAGTATTCTGGTCTAAATTTATATTTTATTTACTTCATCATCAGTTTGCAGATCAACAGCGGCCTGTGATGTACGTAACAGGGGAGTAAAGTGCGTTTTGTTTTCATCCTTAATCCTGATCCCGTGTTGTTTCCAGTACCATGCATAACAACCCAGAAAAGTCCCCGCCAGAATAAATAATGCAAACAACATGTAACGGCCAAGAAGATGCATCAGGAATCCACCGATAGCAGGACCCAGGGCAGCACCAATGCCGAATACAAACAGCAGGTTTGTCGTGACTGCCACACGGTCCGTTGCATCCGGATGATCATTGGCGTGTGCCACGCTGAGTGGATAGATTGAAAACATCATGCCGCCGTAGATAAACATGCAGAATGCCAGCCAGTAATGTGTCATTGTTGGTGCGAAAATAACCAGCAGGGAAGCGAATACACTGATGAAGCTGACTGACATGATTGTTGTCCTCCGGTCTGTCCGGTCGGACCAGTAACCGATAGGCCACTGTAATACTATTCCGCCGAGTATAGTCGTACTCATGAACAGGGCAATTCCCAGTTCAGACAAGTCTGATAAACGTGCAAACAACGGACCCAGCGACCAGAACAAACTGCCAAGCAGGCCGGAGATCAAACTTCCCATAAACCCCAATGACGATGTTTGATAGACATCACGCAGTCTGAGCTTGATTTGCTTGACAGGTGTTGGTTCGCGGATATGAGTCAACGCCACGGGTACGAGACTGATACTGAATAGTGCAGCAGATATAGCAAACAATTCCATGGAACGGATATCTCCTGCGAGAATCAGGAATTGGCCTGCAGCAAGAAACACCAGATTAACGAGGATATAAATGGAAAATATCTGGCCACGATTATCATTAGTGGCTTGCGTATTCAACCAGCTTTCCGTCACCATGAAGATCCCGACGATACAGATGCCGAGGATGAATCGCATAATCCCCCATATCCATGGATCCACCCAGAGTCCAATTAATATCATCGTACTGGCACAGATTGCAGCCATGGCTGCAAAAGTGCGTATATGTCCTACACGCTCAATGATACCGGGGCAGAGGAAGGTACCAGCAACAAAGCCGATGAAATACATCGACATGATGAAACCAATCGATGTTTCGGTAAAGCCTTCATCAATTCCACGCAATGCCAGGAGTGTGCCCTGCAATCCATTCCCGAATAACAAAATGCCAATACCCAGCAACAGACTGGAAATTGTGAAGATTGTTCTTGCCATATATTTTATTATAACAAATAACTTCTGCCTGAATGCAGATGATATTTAATCAATACATGATCTGCTTACAACAAAGAGGTATTTCACTATGATAAAAAAGACTCGCGATTGTAATTCGGGATGATGCCTGCGATAAATTACTTACACCACTTACCTTTGCGTATGTATTAGGCAGGGAAGAGACAGAGTTGATATTCTGTTTGTGCTCTGGGTAGTTCGCGTACTCACAGAATCCGGCATAGCCTCTCTTAAGGTTGATGGATGTCATGCTACTGAAGAAGACTGGTTGAAAGAAAAACTGAAAAAGGATGGCGATCCGGTGGAAACCCATGAATTCATCAAAAAGCTCAAAGAAACTGGTAAAGTCCGTTTATACGGTTGCTGGCTCGCGCCGCTGCAACATTCGATGTTGAAGAAAATGACATGATTCCGGGAGCAGACGGGATCGTGAATTCAGTCTGGTTCCTTAATGAAAAAGCCGTCATGGCAGATCACTGCCAGTATTTCTGGTTTAAAAACCTGCAAATATATCTATTTTATTTTGCAGTGTATCTCACCACTGCGTTCTATCCAGCCGTGGACCATGGTGCGTGTGTTGAAACGCGCAGAGCAACGCCCATATTTGTCGATGACGATCACGCCACCCCGCCCATTAACCTTTCGCTTTAAATAATTAATACCCTGTTTTGCAGCAGACGCCGCATCCAGTTTTTTGAATGCGATCAGATCTGCAATATGCTTGGCCAGTACCGTGCACATGAACATCTCGCCATGACCTGTAGTTGATACAGCACAGGTCTTGTTGTCTGCATATAGACCCGCACCGATAATAGGTGTATCACCAACGCGTCCTTGTGACTTGCACACCAGCCCACCAGTGGAAGTTGCAGCGGCAAGATTTCCTCTTTTATCCATGGCCACAGCACCGATAGTGCCATGTTTCTGATTTTCCTTTATACGCATGGTAGTGTGTAATTTATTATATTCCTCAAGTCTTTTGTCAGTTATGAAATAACATTCACTTACGGTTTTAGAGCCATGTTGTTTTGCAAAACGCAGTGCACCGTTTCCGATCAACAACACATGTTTGCTCTTCACAAGCACAAGCCGTGCCAGTTGTACGGGATTGGCAATACGTGTGATTCCGGCTACAGCACCTGCGTTCAGACTTTTCCCATCCATGATAGCCGCATCCAGTTCTACTTTGCCAGCTTCATTCAGAACAGCCCCACGTCCGGCATTGAACAAGGGATTGTCTTCCAGCATGGAAGCACACATTTCAACTGCATCAAGTGCCGTGCCGCCGCGTCTTAATATTTTTTGACCGTATTCCAGGATAATCTGCAAGCTTTCAAGATAGGGTTGGGCATCTATATGTTTGCGGACAAGATCCAGTTCTCCCGCACCGCCATGAATCATCAAAGACCAGGTTTTTGCCATAAACTAATTATAAACATAGAAAATATTAATTTATTTACTATAATTTCTCCGGAGGGTATCACCTGAAGGAATTATTGAATGACGGAGTATCAAATGGACCATAGTATATATGAAGTTACCGAAATACTTGGCTTCAAGGTTACAGAAACCAGGCTTATTCAGGACGAACAAGTAATAAATAATCATTTCAATATCCGGAATAAGGACGGCGAAGTTGTCAGCAGGGATTATGATAGCCTTGATGAGCCGATAGCGTTACTGCGTGATCTGGTGAATTATATAAATGCTACAACTGGCCAATAATAATTTAGGCAACCTGACGGTTTGAATGCATACCTGACACTTTCCGGATGGTCAGGTACTTGTGATTACAGTTACTTCTCCAGCACATAGACACCGGGAGCAGGTGCAAGCGGGATATATTTTTCATTACCTGGCGCGTGTGCAGGAACCATAGGGCCGCAGTATTCGTTTAACCACTTCACCCAATCGTCCCACCACGAACCTGACACTTTCTCCTGGCCAGCGCGCCAGGTTTCAGCATCTTTTATACCAGTAGCATCACCGGACCAGTAACGGCGTTTCGGTGGATCGACAGGCGGACTGAGGATACCGAGAATATGACCGGAGGTAGCAAGCGTATAGCGTACAGGCGCAGGAATGAGTCCTGCGATCTTGAAAGTCTCCTTCCAGGGTGCGATGTGGTCCTGTTCGGTGCCTACTACGTAGAGCGGGGCATTGATGATGCGCAAATCGATGGGACGGCCGGCGAGTACCAACGTATCCGGCTGAACCAGGCAATTCTCGAGATAAAAATTGCGCAGATAAAAGCTGTGCATGCTCTTCGGCAGCCGTGTGCAGTCTATGTTCCATTGCAGCACATCCATGGGCGGCGGACTTTCACCAAAAAGATAATTCTGGATCACATAACGCCAGATCAGGCTGTTAGGGCGCAACCAGCGAAAAGATGAGCCCATATCACGGCCATCAAGGTGGCCACTCTTCTCCATTTTTGCCTCCAGTAACCGTATACTGTCTTCAGTGATAAAGGCATCAATATCGCCGGGGTTGCTGAAATCAACCAGCGTTGTCAACAGGGTCCAGTGACTGACAGGTGAAGCACCTTTCTTGTCCTGTTCAGACCAGGCCATCAGGGCGGTGAGTAGCGTACCGCCAATACAATACCCGACTGCGTGTACTGCAGGGACACCGCAGATTTCACGTGCAGTGTTGATGATGGCGAGCGCCCCTTTGGTAAGGTAGTCATCAAAGGTCGTGTCGCGCATTTCCGGGCCAGGATTTTTCCAGCTTGTAACAAAGACGGTGAATCCCTGGTTGACCAGATGATGGATCATGCTTTTGTCCGGCGTTAGATCGAGAATGTAATATTTATTAATCCAGGGCGCGATGATAACGATGGGTATGGTATGAACTATATCAGTGGTTGGTGTGTACTGGATCACTTCCAGCAACTCATTGCGAAATACCACGGTACCGGGCGTACAGGCGATGTCCTTACCCAACTGGAAGGTTTCTTCATCGACCATGCTGATGTCACCCTTGCGTAAGTCTTCGAGCCATAGCTTGAAACCTTCGGCGAGACTCATTCCGCCAGTAGTGATAAAACGGTTGATAGCGGCGGGATTGGACCACAGAAAATTACTGGGCGACATGGCATTAAGCATTTGTCTTGCCCAGAATGCGGCCCGGCGCCGGGTTTTGTCCGGAATATCCGGTGTGGCAAAAATAGTATCTTCAATAGCGCGTGTGCAAAGCAGATAATATTCTTTCAGGAAATCAAACCAGGGATTTTCGATCCAGGCCTTGTCCTGGAAGCGTTCGTCCTGGGGGACGGGTGCCACGAAATCCGGAATAAAGTTGCCCACTGCTCGCTTGGCGACCTGCTGCTGAATCTCGAACAGATTCGTATAGAATTCCTGCATACTCTGCTGAAGTCTCTCCGGATTTCTGCTCCATGCTTCTATGATGGACGAACAGGAAGCAACAATTTCAAATGGGTCCAGGGCATTTAGTTGCGCTTTCTTATTGTCAGCATTGTTATCCATGTCGTACCTGCATCAAGCAAAAAGTATGGTTATTGAGCCTAGCATTACCAAACGACGAAAGCGAATCTCAACTGGAATGCAGCAGTTCTGATGCGCCAGTTTGCTATCAGAAGCAAAGACTGACAGAACTATATTTATCATTAAGAATTATTCCAAGCTCTTTATTTTTCATGAATAATTCACTTATAAACCAGTATGCTACCGGATTTTTAATATTGTAAAGCTGCCTGAAAAGTATTAAATAGCAAAATATAACAACGGGGGGGAGGGTGCAATCATGACCAATAAAGATCGCCGCCAGCAGCGGCATGTAATCAGTGGCCGGAGGAGCCTGACAAATCGCAGGGTTGAAATCTATGATGATTACAATGGCCCGGAACGCCGTACTGGTGGCGACAGACGGACTATTCTTGACAGAAGAAGATAATACCGGGGACTATTCAAGTCTAAACCTGAATTTGTCTGACATGCTTTTCTGTGTGACTTCAATCTCGTTAAAGATAGAATCATTCAATTCAAGGAAAGGATTGAGCATATTGGATATTTCATAAAGATCGGCTTCCGTGCCGGGGTTATTGGATTCAATATATTTTATGATATCGGTATAAACAGTAATTATGTTGGCATCGTTATCCAGGAATTTCATCACCACCGCATGAAATTCCCTGCACACATCATAATCCGGTATAACTATCCGGGTTATCTTGTCAACAATAGACTGATGATTCTCTGACAAGGTGTCCAGCGCAATATTCATTTGTTTTACATCTATTTCTTCGTAACCATAATATTTATCCAGATAATCAACATAGCTTGAAAAGCTTTCTTCATCCTGTTCCAGCAAATCAATTACTGCATCATTAAAAGTAATGATTTCGTCCTGAATATTGCTGAAGCAGGTATAAGCGGCAAAAATAACGGCAGCGACAACGATCCACAATACATTTTTCATGATATTCTTCTTATTACCATCTGATTTGATTATGCCCACATAGGCAATTATCATCCAGTATTATGGTTGATAAATACGACGAACAGATTAAAACTATCTTCTGATAAAAATACCCTGGATGGGGCCTGCATTAACAGTGCGGGCATGCAGGTGAAGTGCATATGCACAGAAAGTAAAGACGATATTATCTACATGTATAATTATTTATTTTTTGAGGTAATGAACATTGAATACACTAGATTTGTTTTCTGATTTTGAATACAAGCAATTCAAGGAGGGAGAGATAATATTCAAGGAAGGAGATCCAGGTAATTGCATGTATATTATTAAAGAAGGTGCTGTCGAAGTTACAGTGGCAGGGAAAAAATTCATAGTTGCCAAATCCGGAGATCTATTGGGTGAAATGGCACTTATTGATTCAAGTTCGCGGAGTGCAACAGCCATTGCAAGAACAGATTGCAAACTTGTAGCGATTAATGAAAAACAATTTGCCTTCCAGGTTCAGCGGACTCCAATTTTTGCCATACATGTTATGAAGGTTCTGGTAGAGCGTCTGCGCAAAATGAACAAGATTATGTCCTTACTCGAGTAGAAAATAATACTGAATTTTCTATCAATCGACGCTGTTTTAAATTTAAGCGAATATTAGTTTTAACGCAGTCAGGAATTTATTAATACTGATTTCATCATTATTCCCAGAAAGATCGAAATTACCTTACAGTAACGGCAAACAGGCTCGAGAATTTTTCAAGTATCGGTTATATCAAATTCTGTATAAGCCAATAAAACACATGTTCTGCATCGTTACGTTAACGCTTATAATCACAAGCAACAGTTATAGGGATATCTATGGACGCCTTTATTGCAATTACCCCGCTTGCTCTCGTGTTCCTGCTGCTGGTTTTGTGGCAATGGCCCGCAAAACATGCCATGCCGATTGGCCTGTTTGTGACTGTAATAATTGCTGTATTTTATTGGCAGGTATCACCGGCCCGTATACTTGCTGCTGGTATTGAAGGCCTGATTATTTCGGCAAATGTTCTTTACATCATTATCGGTGCCTTGTTTCTGCTTTTTACATTAGTGCATTCAGGGGCCGTGAGTACAATCCGCGATACGTTTGCACGGATCAGCCCTGATCCAGGAATTCAGGCGATAATTATAGCCTGGACCTTTGGCGCCTTCATTAATATTGTTGCAGCCTCTGCGACCTGTGGACTGAGCGGGCAGGAAGGTAACCTGATACGCAAAACCATCATCCCGACCCTTTATTACCTTTTTATTGCCGGCGTTATGGGTTGTTTACTGGTTTTCTTGTAACACACACAATAAAAATTCAGTCTGAATAACGGCTGCACATCCATATACAATACGTTATGGTGTATATTACGCTGCATAGAAACAGGATTGCCTTGTTTAAACCGTTTTCATTACGCTAATCTTATTGATTTGAAAAAGTACCTCATATTATTTCTGTTCATATTTTTATCTGCCTGTAGCGGCGAATCGGAATATGATCTTGCGATAGAGGCCTTACAGAATGGCGATTATGAAACAGCATTAGCCAAATTTACCCCTCTGGCAGAATCAGGGGATGTCAACGCACAGCATATTCTTGGCCTGATGTACGAAAGGGAATACGGGGTGGAACAGGATTTTACCGAAGCAGCCAAATGGTATCTCAATGCGGCTGAACAGGGATTGCCTGCATCCCAGATCAGACTCTCCCAGATGTATATAAAAGGGAAAGGTGTTCAAAGAGATTACTGGGAGGCAATGAAATGGTCGCGTCTGGCGGCTGTACAGGGAAATGCTGAAGCAGAGGCCAATATTGGTTTTATGTATCATGATGGTTTTGGCGTAAAACAGGATTATGCTGAAGCATTTAAATGGTACAGCAAATCAGCAAATAAAGGATGGGTCAGTGCCATGCATGATCTGGGTGTCATGTATCAGAATGGCCACGGGACAGCGCAAGACTATACAAAAGCAATTATATGGCATCGCAAAGCTGCTGATCAGGGATATTCATCCTCTCAAGACAACCTGGTTAATATGTATCGGCAAGGTCTGGGTGTACCCAAAAATAATAAAGAGTCATTCGCCTGGTATCTTGAAGCTGCCAGGAATAAACATGTCACAGAACAGTATATGCTTGGAACAATGTATTATGCAGGCCTGGGAGTACCGCAGGATGATATACGGGCGTATGCCTGGTTTGGGATAGCATCCGCAGGCGGTTTGCAGGCGGCACAAATATTCCGTGACCAGATCGAATCTGAAATTACTGCCAGTGAGCTTCAGGAAGCGCGCAAACTTGCCCGGGATTTATGGGAAAAGTACGGGAATCCAGCAGAAAAGTAAATGATACAACCCAATAGACTGCGAATTATAACAGGCATAGGCAATCAGTTAACCTTGTATAAAATATCAGGATATCCCCCACCATTAAAACTGGAATTACAATGAAAACCAGGCAAAAAAATCTGACTGCGATTGAAGCTTTCGAAAACCGCCGCAAGTTCCCGAGGTTGAAAACAAAACTGCCTGTTATGATTATCGGGCCAGACGGGAAGAAGTTTAAGGGTTTGCTCAATGATATATCTCCGGATGGGACACAAGTCAGATTTTCTGTCAAAAACAAGTTCATTGTGAAAGCAGATAACAAATCACCTATAGAAAAAATAAAATCAATGAAATGTATTCTTTTATTTGATCTTGCGTACAGCGGAAATATATTCCATGTAAGGCTGGCTGCATATCCTGTATATACAAGTCAATTAGATGATAAAACAATAGCTGCCGGCATGATTTTCAGTGAAGACGATCTGGCCGAGAACAAAAAAGTCAGTGATTTTTTATTTTATCAATTAGCTTTGTCGTATACTGACACAGAATGTCCGACAGGAAACAAGCCAGAAAAAAAACCAGCCGTAGCAGAAAAAGGTAAGATCACAGAAATGGGAAATCTCCAGATACAAAAAATAGTGAGTGGTAATGTCCCGCTTGAATTGAGTGAACTGGTACTGAATATCGACCATTCCCATACGGACCTTGAATTGCTGAAGGTATTGTTATTCCGGGTGTTAAGCAGCCTTCAGACAATCCAGGAAACAGCACGGCACATCGATGAAAGATTACGCGCCCTGGAACACAAGACATTGAGATAAAACCGGACGCATTAATTGTTGAGCGTCCCCTGATGGCTGTAAAACACTGACCTGGGTAACAGGTCCTGTACCCGTTGTTATATCCGGATACAGGCATCATTTACTTGACATCCATCTTAAACAGGTGCAATATCGCGCGCCCATGAAATTCAACTATATGACAAAACAGGTATTTAACTGGCACCGCACCTATCTGTGTGGTGACGGTTGCTCACGCCTGTGTGTCAGGGGTTTTTCAATGATCTGAAGATCTAAAAAATCCGGGAAGTATCCCAAAAAGGCCGCAGGTGAACAATCTGCGGCCTTTTTTTATGTACATGGATGTACGGTATGCCGCGGGCGCATGGATGTACGAGAACGGCGCTGAGCCAGGGATGGCCTTATGCCGTGAAGCACAGGATGTACGAGAACGGCGCTGAGCCAGGGATGGCCTTAATTGAAATTTAACTGGAGGTCACTAGCACAAGAGAGTAGCAGTCATGAAACCGTTAATAGCTTTATTATTAGTATGGTCTTTGTTGATAGCCCAGCCTGCATCAGGGGAGGGTGTTGATTACACCAACAGAAACTACACAATATCTGCCTGCGAATTGTTCGCCAAAGATGCCTGGCAGGCCGCGGATAATTTCAGCAATGGTGTCGTGCTCCAGGACATCCTGGAGTTAATTAATGGTTCGCCAGTTTCTGATGGTCAGAAACACCGCGCATTCCAGGCCATTCAACTCGTCTGGAACAATCAACTGGATAATCCGATACTGGCCTATACGGTGGCCATGGGTCTGTGTCTGAAACCAAAACAGGAAATGGCGCCGATGGATGAACCGTGGGTCACATCTCCACGAACAATCAGCGGGCACTTTTAAATTTACAATTCAGTGTCGATTGCAATCAATCGACACTGAAATTATATGGATATATATCCGGACTTGCCTCAAACAGGCTCAATCAAATCTTTGCCGTTATGTTTCGGGTTATTCACGATGGTGCTGACCGGATAAGCGATCATTTTGCCAGAGTAGGGTTGCAGGAGAGTTTTATTTCCTTCAATCAGCCACCCATCGTAATCCTCCGGATTAAGGATCACTGGCATCCTGTCATGAACAGGTTTCATCACGTCATTGGCCCCAGTGGTGATAATCGTGCAGCTCTCCATGCTTTCATCGTCATGTTCCCAGTGGTCCCATAGACCGGCAAAAGCCATCAACTCAGTGTCTTTCAGTTTGAAATACCAGGGTTGCTTGTGCTTGTTGGTCCTTTTCCATTCATAAAAACCATTGGCCGGGATCAGGCAACGGTTGTTTTTGAAGGCAGAGCGGAAAAAAGGTTTTGTATCAATAGTTTCAGCCTTGGCGTTGATGGGTTTTAATTTGGTGTCTTTGGCCCAGTGCGGCACCAGCCCCCAATGCAGATTAGACAGGGCCCTGTTGTCATGTTCCAACCGCACGACAGGAATATTGCTGGAAGGACTGATGTTGTAGCTTTTTAAATACTCACCCGACCGGGCAAGACTGAAATGTTCTTCAATATTTTTGGAGTTGCTGATGATGGAAAAACGGCCACACATGATGGAAATTGTAACTTTTTATGCAATATTTATCGATAGTGTCCATGACATACAGGAATTATTTGTAGATAAATTGTCTATAATACACATGCAGAGAATACGATTTTAGTGTGTGGACATGAATACCGGTAATATACAAATAACCTATCTGATACTGGGCATGGCGCTCCTCGCAAGCCAGGATGCCATGGCGGCAAGAATTTACCAGTGGACCGACGAGGAGGGCGTGGTGCAATTCAGCGATGTGCCTCCAGGTGACAACACTTCCACTGAAATTCAGGAAATTACTTTCAACAGTTATGCTGCGAATGATATAGATCCGGACGAATATTCCATAGTTAACCAGCTGGAACGTATGGCCGAATGGCGCAGGCAGACCGAAGAAGAACGGCTGGCCAGAAAACAATTGCAGCTTGAAGAACAAAGACTGGCGCAGGAAAGGAACTCCTATCGCTTAATCAATCCTTACAGCACCCGGGCATATTACCCATCAACGTATTATTATCCTTATCCGGGTAATTTTGGTGCTTATAACAAATGGCACGGCAACCATTGGGGCGGGCACTTTGGATCAGGCCATGGAAACCATGGAAATTTTACAAATAGTCCCCCTCAATACCTGTTAGACCAGTATAAAGTTGGATCGAGATTCTGAATGGCCAACTTATGAAGCCTGAATCTGCCAGAGTGTAGCCTGGACCGGGGGAATACTCATCGTTCTGGCGCCTGCCATACACGAAATAACCCGGACCGATAGCCCCAGTAAGTGTGTCATCCATAGGGTTATTTTTTGAACTTCCTGGATACTTTCAGAGCCGGGTTAACACGGTCCAGATCTGTCTGTACCTGTTCACGACTGCGATGGTAGACAATCTCCCGGCCCATCACATTCCCGGCATAAGCCTGTCCGTTTTTGGTGGGCGTCAAATCACATTGCACATTATGCACACCCTTCCCAATGACTACCGTGATTTGACTGGCCCGCTTGTGCAATACAACCACATCCATAGACTGCCCACTTTCTGTATTAACAACCGTAATCATTTCGTTTTTCATGGGACATGATTATATCGGGATATTGAATGTGGATAGCAAGGGAATTAAATAAAGGGAATTAAATAAATGACATTCAGGTGCAATTATCGGGCGGTCTGTCCGATAATTTCAGGATTCAATACTTGACCCCGCGTTATGTTAACTACACTATTAGATACCAGCCAGACACAGGTGACACTATGACCGATTATAAACAACCATCTGGAATACGAAGATCCGGCATACACACCGCACTATTAACCGTCATTTTTATCCTGATAGTTGTTTTTTGCGTGTTAATGGGTTTGATCATATCCAACAAGCCTCTGATTGAACATGACATATTGGCCATGAGTGGCATTTTAGTCATGTTTGTTATTTTATTTGGCATCTATTTTATTGTCAGGAAACTCAAAAAAGAACTTGATGAGATCTATGGCAAGCTGGAAGTGATGACAACCACGGATGCATTAACCCAGGTATTCAACAGAAACCACTTTAATACCTTGCTTCGAACAGAATTGAGCAGGGCAAAACGTTACGAAAGAGACCTTGGATGCCTGATTCTGGATATAGATAACTTCAGAAACATCAATAAAAAATACGGCTTTCAGTTTGGCGATGAAATCCTGCAGGACATTGCCGAACTTATCAAGGAACACTTGAGGATTACGGATATCCTGGCGCGTTATGAAAGCAACAAATTTATTTGCCTTCTGCCGGAAACAGATAAAAATGCTGCAATGCTACTGTCAAAACGATTGAGAGGACTTGTCGAAGGCAGGGTATATGAAGATAAGGGCGAATCCGCGCGGATCACTGTCAGCATCGGTATGACATCCTTCAAACCGGAACCGGAAGACAAGACTGATATCCGGAATATAATCAATCTGGCCGAAAAGGCACTGAACAAGGCAAAAGAAGGTGGAGGTAACAGAATAGAATTACTTTAGTAATACAGCAGATTAAAAAAACATACTGATAAAAATCGAATAAAGACTTGCTCCGCATGGCAAGGATTGTCCGGCATTGACCGGGCGGCCTGACCTGGTAATTCCATGATTCAACACTGACTCCCATATTATGTGCAAAAATATTTCATGGATGTTTCAGTCGTTTGAAATACTGTATTTCCCGTTCATGCTGTACAGCTTCTTCACGAGTTTTGAAAGTACCCAGGTTACGCCGCATGCCGGTCCTGGGATTTATCTTGCCTGAATAGAGACGGTAACTGCCGTCTTTCAGTTTACGGATCATTTTCAGGAACCACCGTAATAATCATGGGCCGGGGTAAACTGTAAACCCCGGCGTTTTTTGCTAATTTCCAATCCGGAATCCGGAATAATGGTCAGGTTATTTTGACTGTCTTCCGTGTTGATGAGGTCATTTTCGGTAAAGTCAGTTCCAGAATTCCATCCTTGAATTTTGCATCGGCTTTTGAACTGTCTACACCCGGCGGCAGAGTGACCGTTCTGGCGATTGTCCCTTTCCTGATTTCAGACCGGTAATAATCGCCTTTTTCTTCAGTATGTTCCTTGCCGGAAGTCCCTTTGATTGTCAAAGTATCATTTGAGATAGAGACGTCCAGGTCCTTTTTTTCGACACCGGGCAGCTCAACCTTTACGACGACTTCATTATCCCTGTCTATGATGTCCATACTCGGTGAATGCATCTCAAAAGTGCCCCAAAGGTCATTTAACCTGTTATTTTCAGGCCAGAATAAACGTGGCCAGTTACGGTTAAAATAGCTATGGATTAACCTGTCGAATTCTTCGTACATGGAAGGCCAGGTTGCAGATGTTTTTGACGGTCCGGATTTGGTTACTGCTTTCTTGTTTGTGTTTGCCATAATGCTCTCCCTCCAAATTCAGTATCATTGTAGATAGTATCCTTAAATAAATTATATGAAGTGCTAATTCCGGTTAATTGATATAGATCATAAAACCAAATTATCCCGTCCTGGCAAGGATGCAGCTTTGAGCTTTGAGGGAAAAAACATTTACATGTAGTTGAAAAAAATAAAAAATAGTGTGGTTACAATATAAAGTAATTCTTATTCTGGCAAAAAAGGGGCCTGAATTTACTGAAAATCTCTTTATATGACACAGATTTCTTTAGTTACTTACCCTTGAATTTATAGTGATAAAACAGGAAATACACTATACTTTTGTTGTATTTATGGTTGTTAGCGGAAGGTTTGAGTATGAGAAACAGAATGTATGTCATCTTTGCTCTGGCTATCCTGGCCACAGTTATACTCATGCCGCCCGATTCTTACGCGGGCGGGCGTTATCACAGGCACGGCCACGGCCATCACTATGGTAACAGTTTCAGTATCGGGCTGGGCTTTGTCTTCCCGCTTTATTCATACGGCCATCCTTATTATGCGCCAGCGCCGGTCTATGCGGTCCCTGCTCAATTACCACCAACAGCAGCACCACCGGAACAACCCTCGTATTCTGCAAACCGGGAAGAAACAGCATATTGCAGGGAATATACGAAAAATATTCTGGTCGATGGTAAAGAAGAGATGTCCTATGGGACCGCCTGCCTCCAGGATGATGGTAGATGGAGGATTATTAACTGATCCTCTTTTTAATTGACTTCCCGTACATTCCATTCTGACCCGATGGGTCTATTTCATTTCACGCCAAAGCATGAAGGCCAGACCCCCCGCGATAACAAACCCAGGCAGGCTGATCCACATCGGTATGGTCACAGTGTTAACCATGACTTCCCAACCCAGAAAATAGCGTAATAGATGAAGAAGGCTGACCAATATAAATACAACAATAGCCACAACTGTAAATGGTTTCATCTTGTCTCACACCTCCTGCAAAAAGAGACATATTATTAATTAAAAATCCAGGATGATATACAGGGACGGCCGCCATAGAGTCGAGTCAGGACGCCAAAGCTGAACGGAGACCGGGAGCAATGTCCGGAACAGTTGCCGGGGACATCGGGAGACATGCGAAGGAGCTACCCTGACCCCGGATGTCAAAAAAACGGTCAGCGCGGGTGGATTCTCTGATTTTAACGACTAATATTAAAGAGGGGCTAGCCTATGAATAAACAACTCTCTGAAGGAGAACCAGGCCATGGCAGAGAAAAAATCCAAAAAACAAAAAAAATCCAAGTCTTCCGGCAATGGGACTGAATCTTCCGTCCAGACTGCCACGCAGCATGTCGAAATCGAGACGGAAAAAGTTGAGCGTAAAAAGATCAAGAACAAGCTTTATGAAAAAGAGATCGCCCGGCTCCAGATCGAGCTGGTCAAATTGCAGGAATGGATCAAACATATGGGCCTCAAGGTTGTGGTTCTCTTTGAAGGCCGGGATGCAGCGGGGAAAGGCGGCGCAATCAAACGCATTACGCAAAGCCTGAGTCCCCGGATCTGCCGGGTCGTTGCCTTGCCTGCCCCGACCGAGCGTGAAAGGACGCAGTGGTATTTCCAGCGCTATATCCAGCACCTGCCGGCAGCAGGAGAAATGGTGTTGTTTGATCGCAGTTGGTACAACCGTGCCGGGGTCGAACGGGTTATGGGTTTTTGTACTGACGAAGAATACCGCGAGTTTTTGCGTTCCTGTCCCGAATTCGAACGTATGCTGGTTCGTTCCGGCATCATCCTGATCAAATACTGGTTTTCAGTCAGCGATGAGGAGCAGGAGCGCCGCTTTCAGGGCCGTATATACCATCCGACAAAACACTGGAAATTGAGCCCCATGGACTTGCAATCCCGTTCAAAGTGGATTGAATACTCCAAGGCCAAGGACGAGATGTTTGCACATACCGATATCAAACAGGCCCCCTGGTATGTCGTCGATGGGAACGTAAAAAAACGTGCACGCCTGAATGTCATCAATCATCTGCTGAGTATGATTGATTATGAGGATTTGTCTCCGGAACCCGTCGAACTGCCGAAACGCCAGGAGGAGGGAGGTTATGTGCGTCCCCCCATGTCCGATCAGACATTTATTCCGGAATTCTTTTAAGCCGTTATCAGTGTCATAGCAGGGGCAAAGCCAGTCATGTCCTGGTCTGGGCCCTGAACTGCCCTATAAAAAAGGGGTCGTCCATAGACGGAGTGACGACTTATGGGCGAGACCCCTTTATTGTATCAAGATGAATATAACAACCAATGATGTGCTGGAAGTTAACCAGGCTTTTTATGATGCCTTTGCAGCGGGCGACTATGCAGAAGTAGAAAAGCTATGGGCGAGGATAGATAAAGTTTCAGTAATCCATCCCGGCAGTGCAGTTATACATGGCCGCAAGGCAGTGATGAAAAGCTGGCAAGAGATACTGAAAAATTCCGGTGGCAGCCAGATCCGTTGTGCCAACTCCAAAGCTTACATTCTGGGTGAAACAGCCTATGTGGTTTGTACCGAAGTCTTTCCGGAAGGCCGGTTGATTGCAACGAATATCTTTATATTGGAAGAGGGTGACTGGAAGATGGTTCATCATCAGGCAGGCTACTGTAATCCGGTACGTCAGGGAGCATCCGATACCAACAAATCACTGCATTAGATAATCAAGTATTCTGGTGCCTTAAATGAATAATCGTGGTCTTTTCTCGAGTGACCTTGAGTCTTTTAGCCGTCATACCGTAAAAACCGGTATCAAATTGCACAATTTATTGGATTCACCTGAACACTGGTTGACTAATGTATCATTTTTGATACACTCTTTACATGCACAAGGACAGGCTCATTCCCGTTGTTTTCTTCCAACTTGACTCAGGGCGCGAACCTGTCCGTGAATGGCTGAAAGGACTTGACCAGCATGCTAAAAAATCCATAGGTGAAGACATCAAAACATGACAGTTCTCCTGGCCTGTTGCTATGCCTCTGGCCAAAAAACTGGATGAACGTCTCTGGGAAGTGCGCTCAAACATCAAGGATGGAATATCGTACTTTTCCATGGATTTATTAAAAAATCGCAGAAAACGCCTGATAAGGAATTAGCGCTGGCAAAACGCCGTCTGCATATTTTGAGATCATAAATTATGAGCAAACGTAATCTTGGCAGTCATTTTGACAAATTTCTGGAAGACGAAGATCTGCTTGAGGATGCCTCAGCAGTTGCCATCAAGCGTGTCATCGCGCGGCAAATGGTTGCAGTCATGAAAAAGAAAGGTTTGAGTAAAGCAGAGATGGCCCGGCGCATGGATACCAGCCGTGCCGCATTGGACAGATTACTCGACCCTGAAAATGATTCTGTTACGCTACAAACCCTGCAATCAGCCGCCCATGCTTTGGGTGGACGCTTGAAAATCCAGTTGCAGTTAAAGAATAAAGCCGCATAAATTTATTTATATGCATCAATCGGCGCCTTGTAGATTAAATTATTAAGGCGGGGTGGCTTCAGCGCTCCCTTTGTATTCGATGTAGACAACAAAATCATCCATATAAGTCCAGGGGCCATCATTTTTGTAAATCATAATATTTTTGCTGATAGCCTCTGAACTCAGCGTGCCTGACCCGTAGCCGCCTGATATGAAAAAACTGTTTCCACTCCAGTAAAAACGTTTGACGACTTCCGTTGTATTCTCACCCTTGTTAATGCCGGCAAAGAGCACTTCTTCCGGAAGGGTCATTCCCTCAATCGCAGCGCCGAATGAGAACAGGGAAGAAGCACTGGCAGCTGCCGCATCCAGTGAACGCAGCAAGTTACCATAGTGTTTGTCGATATAGTCCTGTTTGCCGTATTCCGGTTGTTCAAAGGCTTGCGTAATTCCGGTGGTGATGGCATCCCGATTCATCCAAACGAGCACAGTGCCACCGGCTATCAGCGCGATAATGGCAACAATAACTATCAGGCAGCCTTTCATTGTCGACTCTCAAGCTAACAAGTGGTTAAAATTAAATCACTCCGGCCCTTTTAGTTCCTTTTAGTTCCGTTTCCGTTGTAATGATGGTGCAACTGTCGATGACATCACTTTCATGTTCCCAGTGGTCCCATAAGCCGGCGAAGGCCAGCAGTTCGGAATTCTTAAGCCTGAAGTAATACGGTTGCTTGTGGTTATTGGCACGTTTCCATTCGTAAAATCCATTGATCGGGATCAGGCAACGGGTTTTCCTGAAAGCGGACCGGAAGAATGGTTTTTTTATCTATGCTTTCCGCCTTGGCATTGATAGGTTTGATTTTCGTATCTTTCGCCCAATGGGGAATCAGGCCCCAGTGCATGTTGACCAGTACGCGGTCATCTGCATCCAGCCGCACGACGGGAATATTGTTGGAAGGACTGACATTATAACTGTGAATAAACTCCTCGGAACGCACCAGGTTGAAATGTTCATTAACCGTTTTGGAATTACTGATGACAGAAAAGCGGCCGCACATGGAGGAATTGTAGCGAGTAATCTGAAATCAATCGATACTCACCCTTTTGATTTCTCAAAATCATCTACCAAAATAAAGGTATGTCTTACAGAGAGTTTATACCCCAGATTGGGTATTTATATACAGTTAAAACAGCCACAAGAATTTTATTATATATACTAAAAACTATCCGTAAAACGATACGGAATTCCCTTGCTCGGGAGGGCAAAGAATTTAATTTATGCGATTTGAATACCATACTGAAGCAGGGCAACACAGGAAATCACTGGTAGTTGCCGTTATTGTTGCGCTGCTTTATCTGCTGATCTCTGCCGTCTGGATCCTCTTTTCTGATTACGCAGCAGCCAAACTGTCATCCAGCCAGGAACAACTGCTACTGATACAACAATACAAAGGGCTCGGTTTTGTCAGCGTAATGACATTACTGATCGCCTGGCTGGTATACAATGTCCATCAGCGCGGCGTCATTATGGAAAATGCCATGCAGCATATCCGTACGGATCTGGTGACCGGCCTGGCCAACCGGGTCGTGGCAGAAGAATTTATTAACAATCGCCTGCAATCACTCGGCTACAGCATCGAGCATTGCGGAACTATTTTGTTCAACATCCGCGAGTTCAAAAGAATCAATCTCTCGGTCGGCCGTTCCGGTGGCGACAGTTTGTTGTATGAAATTGCACAGCGCATCAAGAAAATCGCACGGCCTACTGATCTGGTGGCACGGCTGGAGAATGATCGCTTACTGATTGTGCTGGGCAGTTTAACCAACCAGAGAGTAGCACTGACGGTAGGGAATAAAATACAGGACGCTTTTAAAAACCCTGTCACTGTAAATGGTATCGAAGTGCAAATAGAACTTCAGGGTGTGGTCGCCATGGCGCCTGAAAACGGACGCACCGCCTTTGAATTGCTGGATGCCAGCGAAAGGGCGTTATATCGAAACAAGACCAAAAGAAATAAAGCCTATGTGGAACTGGTCAGCAAGGAGGACCTGGAAAGCCGCGTGGGGAATCTGGAACTGGAAGCGGAATTGCGCCGGGCGATTCGGGAGAAAAAATTTACTATTGCCCTGCAACCACAGGTTGATCTGGATAACTTAACACTGGCCGGTGCAGAAGCACTGATCCGGTGGCAAACACCCGAACGCGGTAATATTCCCCCGGTAGAGTTTATCCCCTTGGCCGAAACGCTGGGTTTGATTCCTGAAATTACTGAACAAGTGCTGGATGCCGTTTGCTGCTGTATAGATGACTGGAATAAACGCGGGTTGCCGGAAATCCGTATGTCCGTAAATCTATCCGGCATAGATCTGAAAAGCGGCAGAATTCTGGATATGGTCAGTGACTGCCTCAACCTTCATCACGTACCGGGCCGCCTGATCACGCTGGAAATTACCGAAACCTGGTTGATGGAAGATCCAAACCTGGCACTGGGGCTGATACATCGCCTGCGTGATCTGGGCCCAAGACTGGCGATAGATGATTTTGGCACTGGCTATTCCGCTTTGAGCCAGTTAATTGATTTCCCGTTTGATTTCGTCAAGTTCGACCGGCCGTTTGTTTCCGGTGTAGATCATTCACCCAAAAAAGCGAAAGTGCTATCCGCGATACAACGCATGTCATCCACACTCGGCGCGCAAACGGTGGCGGAAGGAGTGGAAACTATTGGAGAACTTGCCGTCGTGGAAGAACTCGGCATCAATGAAGTGCAGGGCTATCTGTTTTCGAAACCGGTACCGTCGGCAGAATTTGAAACCACATTCCTGAAACCGGAACAGCCGCTGTTTGCAGACATCCGGGAAAAACTGGAAAAAATAAAAGCGGAAAAGCCAGGGCATGCGATACGGATTAAACGGGGATCAAATGCTACTTAACTATTGGAATTACTGATTACAGAAAAGCATCAGCACTTTTGAGAATCTCTCTCATGTGACTCCGACCCCTTTAGATTAAGAAAGAATTGGCAAAAACGCTAAGTATTACACCAAATATAACTAATGCACCTAACAGACCATCATGTATTCGTCTTTTGGACATTTTGAGTACCTCTGCGAGTGTTGTTTAGTATTAATAAAGGATCAATCGAAACTGACCCTATTGATTCTTGCAATTAATATAAAAATCGAACTGCATATTATAATTATCGACTTGTGAATTATATAATCAAACGGAATATTCATCTAATGTATATGGTTTTGTGGGTGCAATTGGTTTAATGCAATTATGATCTGGGTAACCAGTAAATGATAAATTTGATCCGCCAAATACTACTGAAAAAGCACTATGTGGCATTACTAATAAAATTAATAATATTAGTCTAGTCATGACGATAATCCTATTAATACATACGTTAGGTTGCTTTATTCTCCCACCGCCGCTTCCAGTGTTTCCAGCTGTATTCATCACTATAGCCTATAAGTGATAACACCATGTCCTCTACCATATTCTCAACATCAGACATGACTGAGCCTCCACATATTGTTCCTACTATTGTTCCTCCAGTACCCGGGCCGTCGGGTTCAGAGTGAGCACGATGCCAGCGGAATCTGGAAGAAATGATTTCTGAGAAGAATTCATGTGGTTCTTGGCCATCGAATGCCTTCCGTTGATAAAATTTTGAGAGACCAACTAAAACACCCTGTAGGCCGTCAATGTAGTCATATGATGCTTGATTCATTCTCGCAGTTACACCTGAGTCCCAGTCGGGTTGGACTTTAGAATGTAATTCCTTTTTGATCTCTGGAATTGAGTCTAGGTACGAATACAAGCTGCTACGCGGCGGAATTTCGTTTTCTGTAGAAGTTTGCATTGCTATTGCTCCCGCCATTTTGCTTATAGCAAACTGATCTGCTTCGTCTCGGCGTTGTTGAACACGAAACAACCATTCATCACGATATTTCTTAACCACAGGTGCAGTTAGGTGTTTCCCAAACCCACCCCTTATCTGTGTCTCATCGTGACAGTCAAAGCACAGCACCGATAAATTATCCAACGAGTTATTACTTGGATCTTCATCGATATGATGTATTTGGACTCGTTTGCCCCTTTCTCGGCAAACGCAACACGTTCGGTCTGACGCGAAAAGAGTTTCAGCTGAAATATCAGGAGTAATCGCTATTCGAGTCTTAGGCACATTGTCTCCTTGCAACTTAACGCCGTACTCTAGGGCAAATCGGAGCGTAGCGTAGGTTTGTCCCTAGCAGCATTTTGTTATCTCTATTTTTCACTGGACGGAAACTCCAGCTCTTCATATAAGCTTTGCAAGCACTCATCTATATTCTTCATGGCTGCCTCATACACAGGTATAGTACTCTTGACCATTTCAGAGTCATTATCTTCGCCGAAAATTGCAATTTCCATACTACACATCATTGAGCAGTTTCTATGTAACTCTGACAAAATATCCCTCGATTTCTTGGATAGGAATATAAAGTCTTCCTGCTCTATTTCGTGTAGAGCGGTGATATGCTGCAATGATGCTTTATCTATGTCTTTAGATAGTACTTGGAGGTTAGGATGAAATTCACCTCGATTATCATACGAACCAAGTGACGCTTCGCAGTATTTTTTGAAGTCTACGAGTCTTGATTGAAGTTTTTTGAAAACCCGAATTTTCTCGTCTAATAAAATGTCATGTTTTCTAGACAGGAGTGAAAGATCGACTTTAAGCCTTTCAAGCTCTGCCACATATTCAGCTTTTACAATTTCGACCTTGCGCGTTATTTCTTCGATGTCTTCCTTAGTGGCTAGATTTTTACCTTTTTCAGAGGAATATAAGAACAAGTATTTCCGAAACAGGAAGATACTCCCTATGCCTAGTAGCACTAATACTTGCAACCCAATCAAGATCCAGTCCATAAATTTTCCCAGAACTCCCTAGAGAGATAACGCCGCTCTCTGGGGCGAACCGATGCGCAGGATTGTCTCTAGTAGCGCTTTGTTAAGTTTACAATTGCACATTGATTGGGCGCTCGCTTTTGTCGAAAAGCACATTACCTTTAATCAATTTTTCAGCTATCCATTCGATCTTCTTGAGACATTTTTTCTCTTCAGATCGATTGGTTCAAGGATAAAGAGGTCGGTGTTATCTGAGAATCAGTCTCATATGACTCCGACTCCTTTAGTTCAAGATACTGCAAGTATCACGATCTTTAGTTGTTGTAAAATCACAGCTATAAATACCAATACAATTCCTCCAAAGGTACCGATTAAAAACCATATACTACTATGCCTATATCGACGTCTTGCAGATATAGCCGCAAGAATACCTATTGCTAATGGAAAACCACCAAGATACTCTAGTGGCACAGGTTTATCCATGATCACAGAAAGTAATAAAATAAAAATACCACCTATTATACTAACTAGAGTAAAAATATACAGAAAGCTCCACATTAACACATGTGGACGTAAGTCTAGATGTGGCACCGTCTGTTTAGTTGGCACCTGATCAGGTTCTATTAAGGTTTCTTTTTGCAAAGCAGATATATTGTGCGAATCAATTTGGTTAATTTCTTTGTTTGAAACCTGAATTAAGTTATCATCGTTTTTATTCTGATAAGCTTTAATTGGTATAAATCCTTCCGTAATCCACAAAAAAAGACGCCATATAGAAAAAACAAATAATGAGAATAAATCAAAAGCAATTATTATAAATAATAAAATATATGGCACCAACAAAAATGGAACTAAAAAAAGATAAGCTAAACTTATTAATATAATTTTGTTATTCTCTTCTTTGTT
>Ga0209341_10000430_pt1 | contig 43218 bp, 39 predicted proteins | sample RifCSP13_2_FD_184020 | JGI IMG/M metagenome (GOLD analysis project Ga0209341, IMG submission 184020) | Soil microbial communities from Rifle, Colorado - Rifle CSP2_sed 13_2 (SPAdes) (version 2) | ecosystem: Environmental > Terrestrial > Deep subsurface > Rock core/Sediment | place: Rifle...
CGAGACATCTATGCAAACCAGGCCCTCTGTGTCATTAATGGATTCGGATTGCCCTGTAAAGGCAGTGAAGGGAGTCTTGGCAGCGACGGATGGGCATTGGAGGTCTGGCTGGCTAACAACTTGACAACGGACGGTTTTCTTTCGGGCGACCTGCAGGCTGTTGTGTAATGTAGTAATCCTGTCAAGATGTAATAGGGTGCCCCCCGATATTACATGTTACAACATTACATCTTTTGGCCACTGCGTCCTCTGGTTTGGAGTCGAGGCCAAGGAAAGCTTGCTTTCCGCAGTTGCGAGAGCCAGTCCCGAGCGAGCCACCTTTGGTGGCGACGAGGGAAGGCCGCAGGCCGACGAAGCAATCCTTCCTTAGCCGGTTGCTGACCTATGTTGACCAACATGTCAAGTCAAGTAATGGGGACCTTACCCTTCTCGCGGAATAATATCTTGGGGCATCAGCAATGAACCCAGCCTACCTGATCCCCCGCCTCATTCGACATATCATGCCTGAAGGCCTGGTGAGGTTCTTACTGCTGCGTAAGTGGATTATCCGGCCAGGCCTTGAAACTCGTGAACCGCAAGACGCAATTCACCGTTATCAGACCTGCCTGGCGGAACGCGGCCTTTCGCTGCGGGATAAGCGAGTGATGGTCTTCGGCTACGGCGGGCGCTTCGATATCGGCCTCAGCTTGCTGGACGCGGGCGTCGGTTCTGTGGTGTTGTTTGAGAAATATGCAAAACCGGATCATGCTCATAATCAAGCCCTTCTTCCCCGCTATCACCCGTATCTAACGCAGGAGGGTAACCAGGTACGCCCCAACGGCGCCAAATTATCTCTGCTCGAAGCCGATATCCGTGAAATAGCATCGGCGGATTTAGCGCCATTTGACCTGATAGTCAGCAATTCGGTCTATGAGCACCTGGACGATGTGGAGGGGATCACGCGGGCGCTTTCTGCTTTGACCAAGCCGGACGGGCTGCAAATCCACTTTGTAGATCTACGCGACCATTTCTTCAAATACCCCTTCGAGATGTTGTGCTACTCAGAAGAAACCTGGCGGCGCTGGCTGAACCCCAGCAGCAACCACAACCGCTACCGCGTCTGGGATTACCGGCGGGTCTTTGAGCGGTATTTCGAAGATGTGGAGCTAAGTGTTTTACAGCGGGACGAAGCCGGGTTTCAGAAAGCTCGGCCGCGCATCCGCCCGGAATTCATCAGCGGGGACTTGAGCGAAGATGCCGTGACTCATATCCGAATAGTCGCTGCAAAACCGCGTCTGCCATAAAATCCATTGCTTTATCCGTAGGGGCGGGTCTGGTTCCTTGCTGTCACCAATGCGTCCAAGATATGACTAGACCCGCCCTTCAGAGTGCCAGGAATTCCGTCGAAAATTGCTTGTACTGAGTGAGAGTTACCATGACTTTAGTATTTTTTCGGCGCGCCCTCGCCAGCTGAATTTCGCCGCAGTCATTTTGCCGGCCTTGGCCAGCGCAGCCCGCCGGCCCGGCGATTTCTGCAGATTACCTAATGCTGCCATCCAGGCTTTAAGGTCGCGGCCAGGCAGCAGGATGGCATTCGTTTCGTCGAGCACTTCGCGCAACACCGGCAGCCTGCTGGCCAGCAGCGGTCTGCCGCAGGCAAGGTACTCGAACATTTTGAGAGGGTTGGCGAATTGGGCAATGTCCGCACCCGATGATCCTGACACTTTGCGGCCGTGCGGCATCAAGAAAACGTCGCAAGCGGCCTGGTAATGGGGAAGGTCCGCGTTCGGCACGAAACCGGTGAAATGTACATTTGGCAGACCGCCGGCCTGTTCCTTTCGCTCGACTACATCCTCAGGCCGACCGCCCACAATGAGGAAATGGATCTTGGGCAGCCTGCGCGCTAATTCAAGGATAAAACCGATGCCGCGCCCGGCGTATAAATGGCCGGTGTAGCCGGCGGTATATCCCTCGGGGAGCCCCAGTTTTTTCCGCGCAACCTCTGGCCTGGGAAGATTTCTGTACTGCTCCAGATCTACGCCATTGGGCGCGAGCAGCAGGAAATCCTTTTCCCTGGGCAGTTGATAACGCCTGCGGACTTCCCCCGTCAGTTGATTGGTATTCACTACTAGGCGGCGAGCCCCACGGGCCCTCAGAAAGCGGCGCAGCAGCCAGGGCCCCATTGTGCCGCTCGGCAAATCGTGCAATTCAAAAATAGTCGGGATGCCGCGCCCGGCAGCTAGGCTCGCAGCCTGCGGCAGCCGCGTGTAAACCAAATCGGCGCCCCAATCTTGCGCGGTGCGCACCGCGCGCAGCGCAAAGTCATACCGCCGCCAGAAGGAAAGAAAGGGAATCCACTTGATCTTGAAACGATCTTTCACCCCATAGTGTTTGGCTAGTACAGCCCAACCGATTCCAGGATCAGCGCCCGGAGCCAAAACGTGCACCTCATTCCCGAGTCTGGCCAATGCACCAGCCATCTTCATATTCTGGATGCTATTGGCTGTTTGGGCCGGTATGGACCCCTGGGCTATGACGGCAATCTTCATCTCAGGACGTGGAAGGCAGGTGGGCGCGTACATCCCGGATGATGCGGACTACGGCCACACCTACAGTAAATACATAGTAGCCCGCCAACAACGCGGCAAAAGCGGGTGCACCATAAGACGCGAACAGAAATATGCCGGCTACCTTCAACGCCATCCCGAAGGCGTTCACCACAGTAGGGAACACCGGCCGATTGAATGCCAGCAGGGCGGCTCGGCTCCAATAAAAGATATTGACCACTGTATAGCCCGCCAGAAGGATGACCAATGGCAGATAAACCTGAGGCAAAACCCGGTCGGTGTACAACGTGATCACTTGCGGGCCAAACAGGATCAACGCGGCGGCGACAGGCAGCGAATACAGCGCTGCCAGCATAGAGCCGCGTCGCAAAACATGGCGCACAGATTTCCAATCATCTTTCGCCACGGCGCGGGAAAGTTCCGGATAGGTTGTCGAGGGCAGCGGGCTAACCGGGATCTGCAAGAACCCGATCAATGTGCGGGCGATGGCGTAATAACCGCCGACCAGATTGCCCAGGAATGCATTCGCCCACAGGTCTTCGCTGTCTTTGGCCACCAGGCTAACCGTGGCACTCAGGTTGGTGCTGAACGCGAAGGTAAGCAGGCTACGCCGCTCTTTGCGCAGCACGCTGAACGGTGTGCGCCACCAACCCGCTCCCCATTGCTGCCGTGCGGTAGACAGCGCCACCGCCGTCACGGCGACTGAGCGCACCAGGCGACCCGCCAACTCGGCCAGGATGATCTCGATCAACCCGCCTCCGGTCACAAGGACTACAACCGTCAGACCCAACCGCACCACGCTCTGCGTAATATCGATGATGGATTTGGTGCCGAAGCGATTGAACACCTGCAGAATTCCATCCGAACTATCAAAGAAAGCATTAATGAGTACCAGGGAGCCGTAAAGAATAAAAAGCTGCTCTACTCCGCCCTGATCCGAAAAAAGACTTACGCCCAAAGGTGCAAGAAGTAAAATTAATATGAACGCAGCCCCGTTACCACCCAATTCCAATAATGCAGCCAGTTTGTAGACGGCTGCCGCCTGCGTGTGCTGTTTGCGCTCTTCATAGTGGCGCACGTAGCGCACAACCAATTCATCGATCCGGAACGAGGTAAATCGGTTGAGCACGTTGGTGAAATTGCCCATGGCGGCGAGCAAGCCGAGACCTGCTACCCCAATCACGCGTACCTGGATGGCTCCCTGCACCATACCTATCGCAGCAGAGAGCACGGTTGCGCTCACCAAATAGCTGGAGTTGCGCAGGATGCGGCGCAACAGCTCGGTGTCGAAGACGCGCAAATAAAGCTGTTCCAGGCGTTCGAGAGGGGGTCTAAACATCACTGCAATGGGGCAAAGGGTCAATCCAACTTGATTCGAGAAGCCCAGGATCGCTCGGCCTTGTACCATTCCACCATTTTGGCGATGCCGCTTTCCAGCCCCACTTGGGGTTCCCAGCCCAGAAGCTTCCCAGCCTTGCTCACATCCGCCCAACTGGCCGACATGTCGGCTTTTTCGGCAGGCAGCTGCTCGACAGTTGCCTTGCGCCCAATGAATTTTTCGAGCATGGCGATCAAATCGTTGATCGAAATTGATTCGTGACCGCCTAAATTCACGATCTCGAAGCCTACTGGCTTTAGCGCCAAGATGGTGCCGCGAGCGATGTCATCGATATAGGTAAAGCCGCGGGTCTGGTTTCCATCTCCTAGCAATTGGATCGGCTTGCCTTCACTGATGCATTGCATAAATCGGAACATGGACATATTCGGCCGTCCCGCTGGCCCGTACACTGTGAAGTAGCGCACGATGGTCACGTCAATGCCGTAAAGGAAATGGTAGACGTGGCACATGGCCTCGGCGCCCTTCTTGCTGGCGGCATACGGCTGTAACGGATGGCTGCTGTCCGCGGTCTCCGGTGTCGGCAGCGGCGCGTTGGCGCCATAGATGCTGGAGGTGGAGGCCAGCACGAATTTCTCAATACCTTGCCGGCGGCATAATTCCAGAAGATTCAGTGTGCCGGCGGTATTCGACTCGAGATAGATCCAGGGGTCTTCGACGCTGTCGCGCACCCCAGCGCGTGCCGCAAGGTTGATTACGCCTGCGAACATTTCTTCGCTTAATTCTTCCACGGCTTTACGATTAGAAATATCCAGCCGCCGAAATTCGAATCCCTTTTTCCCCTCCAGGTTTTTGAGCCGGTATTCCTTTAGGCGCACGTCGTAAGCGGTGTTCATGTTGTCCACCCCCACCACAGTGTCACCCGCGCCGAGCAAGAGCTCTGTTACGCGGGCGCCGATAAAGCCCGCCACGCCCGTAACCAGGTATCGCGCCACTAAAGTCCGACCACTTTGGGGTCGCCTTTGGCGTTCTGGCCGAAAGCGTTGCGCGAATCGAAGATCAGCCTCGAATGTTTTAGGAGTTCAGGGTAATCATAGGCTTTGTGGTTGGTGATGATCACTACCACGTCGGCTTCTTTGGCTGAATTCAAGTAATCGGGCACGCTGTCCAGCGCCCAATCCTCGTGATCTATGTGGAGAATGTGTGGGTCGTGATAGGCAACATCAGCCTTCTTCTCGCGCAGCAGGGCGATCACGTCCAGCGCCGGAGATTCTCTCAGATCATCAATATCGGGTTTGTACGCTGTACCTAACACCAGGACCTTGCTGCCATTGAGGGATTTGCCATGCTCGTTAAGTGCATCCTGAACGCGCCCGACCACATAACGTGGCATGCTGGTGTTGATCTCCGAAGCCAGTTCAATAAAGCGCGCCGTGTAGTTGAGCTCTTTTAGCTTCCACGACAAGTACAACGGGTCGATGGGTATGCAGTGCCCGCCCAGGCCAGGACCTGGCGTAAATTTCATAAAACCGAATGGTTTGGTGGCTGCGGCGTCTATGACTTCCCACACGTCAATTCCCAGCCGGTTGCACATCAGCGCCATTTCATTCACCAGGCCAACGTTGACCATGCGGAACGTGTTTTCCAGCAACTTGGCCATCTCGGCAACTTCGGCGGAACTCACCGACACTACCGTTTTCAAGGCCTGCGAATACCATAGAGAGGCCACCTCACCGCAGGCCTTGGTGACACCGCCCACCACTTTAGGCATGTTGACGGTGGTCCAGTCCTTTCGGCCGGGATCGACGCGCTCTGGAGAGAAGGCCAGGAAGAAATCTTCGCCCGCTTTCAAGCCGCTCTTGCTGGCTAGCATATCCAACATCAGTTCGCGGGTCGTGCCAGGATACGTTGTTGATTCCAGCACGATCACCATACCCGGGTGCAATTGCTCAGCTAGTTTCTCGGTGGCGGACACAATAAAGGACAGATCCGGGTCCCCAGTCTTGCGCAAGGGAGTAGGTACGCAGATGCTGACGGCCTCCACTCCGGCCAGCTCGGAAAAATCTGTTGTGGCGCGCAGTTTCTTGGCGTTCACCAGCTTCGCTACTTGCCGGCTTTCTATGTCTCCAATGTAGGATTCCCCTGCATTAACAGCCCCGGCTTTTCGTGGATCTGGATCAATGCCAATCACCTCGAACCCACTTTCAGCAAATACGGTGGCAAATGGGAGGCCAACATATCCGAGGCCGAGCACCGCCATTTTCGCGCTGCGTTCGCGCAGTTTGCGCTCCAAGGTGGCACGTATATCCGTCATTGCACCTCTAAAACAAACTTAGTTGTTCGTGATTCTCGGATTGGGGGGAAACAGGTTCATTCTCGATTTCGGGTATGGTACCCGCTTTCGTCATCCACTCCGGCAGTTTTTTGAAATCGGTTTCCACCGTGCTGCGCAGCGAGGGCTGGTGCAGCGCGGCGGCTGGATGATACATAGGCACGATCAATTTGCCATGCACACGAACAGCTTGCCCGTGGATCTCGCTGATTTTTGCGTTTGGCAGGAAGCGCGCCATCGAATAGCGCCCCAAGGTGACGATGACCTTGGGATTGATAGCCAGGATCTGCCGTTCTAAATAATCGCTGCAGGCTGCCAGCTCTTCGGTTTGCGGGTCTCGGTTTCCGGGCGGGCGGCATTTTACCACGTTGGTTATATAGACCTGCTCACGCCTTAAATTGATGCTGGCTAATAATTCTTCCAAGTATTGACCGGCTGGGCCTACGAAGGGCCGCCCTTGTTCGTTTTCGTGGAATCCAGGACCTTCTCCAATGAACAGAATCTTGGCATTCGAAGGGCCTTCGCCGGGAACTGCCAGTTTTCGCGAGTACTGCAGCTGGCACTTTGTGCAAGCTGCGGTTTGGGCCGCGATTTCTTTCAACACATCAGCCGAATTCATGCTCGCTCCGCTTGTTGGCCTTGCTCGGCATCCAAAGCAACGGGGTCCAATTGGGCTAACTGCATCAGGAGAGCGTCTTCGCCATTATTGCTGTAATAGCGCTTGCGCTTTCCCACGACCTCGAAACCGAAACTTGCGTACAAAGCCCTGGCTGCTTGGTTACCGGAACGCACTTCGAGCGTAGCGCTCCTCATCCCTTTTCGCGCCGCGCGGGCCAGTACATGATGCAGCAAGCGCCGCCCAAGACCTCGACGCCGGAAACCGGGCGACACGGCGAGGTTAGCGATATGCAGTTCGTCCCCTAATCGCCAGCAGACGCTATAAGCGATGATGACCCATTCACTGTGCTCAGCCCATGCTTCGATAACCCACTGCTCGGACGCGGGGTTGCGCTCCAATTCGAATTCGTAGCTTTTACGCGTCCAGGGAGTGGGGAAAATACGCTCTTCGAGTGCGTGCACCTGGTCGATGTCGCTGCGGCTCATGCGGCGCAACTTGAATTTCGCCGCTTCGCGCGTCGGCTTCACGCGGGCACCGTCTCATTCGTCTGCAGGTACATTGGCGTCAGTCCTTGGATGTCATCGACATCCCCGGCCTGCCATCGGTCCCAAGCCAGCTCGGCCAAAACAGCGGGCCGCCGGACACACTGGGCGGGGGTCGCAAGCTCGGCATTTTTGTATTTGCGTCCCAGGATGCGGCGCTCTTCTTCATATATCTCACCGCAGACTATTGTTGGCTTATTGATCGATGCTTCAAGCTCATCGGCGGTCATCAATTCGGGTTTCCCGTCTGCCTGCCAGCGGTTTTTTTTCTCGCGGTACCGGCCAACTGCCAGGCGCCCGCGCCCCGCTATCAGCACAGCTGCCAGGGGTTTGTCTTGAAGCGGCTGGCCGGCTGCAATGATATCTAATGTGGGCACGGCTACTAAATCAATGCCATGGACGAGCGCCATGCCTTTCGCCAGAGCAAGACTGGTGCGCAATCCCGTGTAGGAACCGGGGCCGATGGCGATCCCAATGGCCTTCAAACCCGTTGGTTTCAAACCTGTATGCGCAAATGCCACTTGGATTCCGGGCGCTAGGTCGGAGCCGCGTGGATCCTGGCGCGACCAGGTGCATTCGTAAAGCACGCGGTTGCCATCGTAAAGCGCTAGACCGCCGACGTGCGTCGAAGAATCGATGGCCAGCAGAGTCATACCAACCCGTATACGGCTTCTTGGAACGCACGCACCATCGGCTCGTATCGCTTTCCTTGCGGCGAAACCTCTACGCGGCGTCGCTCATCGTCGACCCAAAAAAGCTTCAACCATAATCTTTCGGCTGGCAACGCGGACTCGATCTTCTGCGCCCACTCGACAACCAATGGACCTTGTTCAAGGTACAGATCGATATCCAGGGCCGCGGCTTCCTGGGAATCTTGGAGGCGATAGGCATCCAGGTGGGAAAGCAGCGCACCATCCGGGCGCTTATATACGTTTACCAAAACGAAGGTAGGGCTGGTGGCATGCGTAGGAGACCCCCAGCCCGACGCGATGCCTTGAACCAGCGTGGTTTTGCCAGACCCGAGTTCGCCTTCCAGGCAAACCAGGTCGCCGGTTTCCAGAAGCCCGCCTAACTGGATGCCGAGGCGCCGGGTTTGCTCGGGGCTGTTGCTGAAAACTTCGAATGCGCCGGCGCGCAGGATGGGCATGAAGAAATTATACGGCAGGCTTTGAAAAAAGCCTCAGGGTTGGTATAACATTTATGACCAATCATCTTTCAAGGAGGAATTAGTGTCTGATCTGTTCAACAACCTTTCGTTGTGGTTTCAAGACGCTCTGAACCAACTTTCCGAAAACGCCGGCCTTATTCTGACCACCATCCTCATTATCCTGGCAGGTCTGTATATAGCCCGCGTTATTCAATCTTTGGTTCTGCGAGGTTTGCGTTCTCGCCAAGCCGATCCGGAGTTTTCCCTTTTCTTAGCCCGCCTCGCCCAATGGGTCATCATTGTTGGTGTGCTTCTCTTCTCTGCACAACAGGTGGGGATTAATGTGACTGCCATCCTCACAGGACTCGGAATCCTGGGTTTCACATTAGGGTTTGCACTTCAGGACGTCAGCAAGAACTTCATCGCTGGTCTTCTGCTGCTGCTGCAGCAGCCTTTTGAACTTGGAGATACCATCCAAGTGTCCGGCTTCACGGGAACGATAATCGACATTAATTTGCGCGATACAGAAATACGCACAGTTGATGGATTGCGGGTTCGTATACCTAACGGGGAGATCTTCACCCAACCTGTGCTTAACTTTACTGGGGTCAAGAAACGCCGCTTACAAATTGAAGTCGGCGTGGCCTATCACACTGATTTTGAAGCTGCTCGACGCGCTGCGCTGGATGCTGTCAAGAAGATCCCCGGCGTATTGGAAGATCCAGCAATAGACGTGCGATTTGAAGAATTTCGAGATTTCGCTATAAGGATGAAGATCTTCTACTGGTACGACACGAGCAGAACCGGTTACGGCGAAGCACTGGATGCCGGGATCAGCGGCATTAAGTCTTCCTTCGATCGTGCTGGCATCGAAATCCCGATTCCCTACGCAAAATTGTCTATGAGCGAAGGATCCACGAGTCAGCGATAAAGCACTTTTCCAATCGCCCAATCCACCCACTCGTCAGGCAGGAGCCGGGTCAGCCAAATAGCCAGCCGCGTGCCGCGCCCGACGATGTAGCGAGTGCGAGGCCGGCGCGCATTCAGCACATGGTAGATAACTTGGGCCACGTCCTCGGCTGGGATTCCACGCGTTCCGGCATCGATTGCTCGCCTACGCGCTTGCTCCATTGCAGCGCCGTATAGGGCTTCCGCCGGATGAGGAAATCTGCGACGCGTAGCGTCGGCAATCCTTAGAGATTTTCTCCACATAGGGGTATAGATGTTGCCGGGCTCTACGCTGGCAACGTGCAATTTCCAGGGGAGAAGTTCGCGTCTCAAACCATCGGTGAAAGCTTCGAGAGCGAACTTGGTAGCCGAATATGGAACTAAAAAAGGACTGGTCACGCGCCCGCTGATTGAACTGATATTCACCACCCGGCCACGTCCCAGGCGTAACAATGGCAGGCAGCCTTGGGTCAATTCAACGTGACCGAAGAAGTTCACATCCATTTGACGGCGCAGTTCCTTGATCGGCAAGAGCTCCAGCGGCCCTGCAATGGCAATCCCAGCATTGTTAACCAATCCCTGTAACCCCTCATGGCCTACAGCTTCGCGAATTGCGGCTACAGCTTTCGCAATTTCTTTGGGTTGGGTTACGTCCAGTTGGATCGGCTTAATGTTCTTGGTTGACGCGGCTAATTTCTTGGTATCCACGTTTTTGCGCACTCCGGCAAACACCTGCCAGCCTCGATTCGCAAGATACAGCGCACAGGCTTTGCCGATGCCGGTGGACGCGCCGGTAATAAGAACGGATTGCATGTAGCGGGGCTATTGAACTTTCGCCATCTCAGTGCGCACGGCTTCGTACAGATTCTCGGCGCGCAGTTGACTGAGGGTATAGCATGGGGATTTCAGATGTTCGGCAAGCGAATTGGCCAACCCCTGGTCAAACGCAGAGTGTTCCATGTTGATCACTACGCAGCGAATTTCGTCCCCGGCGATCTGGTCGGCCAACTCATGCGCCTCTCGCTGCGGCGAAACATCGCCCATCGCAACGTTGCCGGCACCATCGGTAAGCAGGATCAGCAGAGGCATCACCTCTGGGTGCAATCGCTTTTCGCGCGTGACGACGTCGTGTGCCAGAAATAACCCGGCCGAGAGCGGCGTCTTGCCGCCAACCGGGATATCGGCTAAAGCACGGCGAGCCAATTCCACAGAGCTAGTAGGGGGAAGGATTAAATTTGCGCGGTCTTTCTGAAAGACGATCAGTCCCACTCGATCTCGGCGCTGATAGGCGTCGGTCAGCAACGACAGAATGGCGCCCTTGGTAGCCGACATGCGCTCGGCTACTGCCATCGACCATGACGCGTCAACTACGAACAATACCAGGTTAGCGGTGCGCTTCACTCGCACTTTGCGCTGCAGATCCTGCGGCTGGATGGCAAAAGCAACCTGTTCGCGTTGCTTGACACGTTTCTTTTGGTGAGGAGCCGCGGCGCGGAACGTGGCGTCAAAGGCAATGTCGCTCTTGTCCTCGCCCGCAGGCCGCGCCTGGATATAGCGACCACGCTTGCGTTCGGTGTGCGTGCGCGAACGCCGTCCGCTCTGGCGGCGGGTGATCTTGTCCAATGGATTGTCGATCTTGCGCGGCGTGAACGTCTCGCTGGACCTTACATTTTGCCCGCCTTCCCACCAATGGGCATTCCCCTTATCGAATACTTCTTGCGGGCCCGGTTCTGGCACACGGGTTTGCTGTTCCGCCTCGTTAAGTTGCTGCTGTTCTAAGCCTTTTTTTTTACAGGTTCTTTCTCTTCAGATTCTTCTTCGGCTTCCACCTCAGATTCACCCTTGGCCGCGGCCTGCTGCTGCATCTCGGCGATGCGTTCCTGAAGCTCGGCAACAGTGATTTCCGTCTGGTGGAAAGGTCCGCGTTTGATACGGTGGGGCAGCGCCAGCTCGGCAGCGATGGCAATATCCAAATCGGTGATCGCCTTGCGCGCGTCAAATGCTGCCTGGGCGCGGGCAGTCTTTAGGATCACAAGGTCTCCCCGATGGCCGTCCACCTGCAAAGACGAGGTGAGAGCCGCGATGGAAACTAGGTCGCGGGAGGTGTATTCAACGTTGTCGACAACCTCGCGGGCAGCGATGATCTTGTTTGCCAGCTCTTTTTCTTTAGGCTCCCACTCTTTATAGAACTCGTCCGGGTTTCCCTCAAATTTCAGGTTGCGTTCCATAATCTGCACGCGCTGGCGCGCATCGCGGATACCGTGGATGTCCACGGCCAATGCGAAACGGTCCAGTAACTGCGGGCGGAGATCGCCCTCTTCCGGGTTCATTGTGCCGATGAGAATAAAGCGCGCTGGGTGGGTGAAGGAAATCCCTTCCCGCTCGACAATGTTGACGCCCATGGCGGCCGAATCTAGCAGCAAATCCACCACGTGATCATCGAGCAGGTTTACCTCGTCGATGTAAAGCAAGCCGCGGTTGGCAGCCGCCAGTACTCCGGGCTCGAAATGCTTCTCCCCCTGTTTGATGGCTTTCTCGATATCGAGTGTACCTACTACGCGGTCTTCGGTGGCACTCACCGGTAGATCTATAAAGCCGATCTTGCGCTTTACGACCTTCAGATCCTGGCCGCTGGATTTGTGCTCCTTAGCCCAATCTGACCAAGATTGCGGGGTGTGCGGGTCGTCATTGAAAGGCGATTCCGCTATGACCTCGATTTCGGGCAGTAAGGCCGCCATAGCGCGGGCGGCGGTGGACTTAGCCGTACCGCGTTCCCCACGAATAAGCACACCCCCGATGCGTTGGTCGACCGCATTGAGAATCAAGGCGCGTTTCATACGCTCCTGGCCAACAATAGCTGTAAACGGATAAATACTTCGGGTGTTCATCATGTTTCTAAATTGCCGCGCGGTATGTTATCACAGGCACAAATGGGTTGGAAAAGAAGAGATTGGAGATTAGAGACTGAAAGATTCGTTATTTGGTGAGGTTGGTTCCGTTTTGTGATCTTGCATAGCCGAGGGTCGATTGCGGGAAGCTAAGCGCTATTCTTTAGCGGTTATAATAGCCGATACCTTATTAACGGAGAATCAACCTAAATGGAGCAAAACGAAATCCCCCAGACGGGGGTGCAGGAAGGTGCGAAACCTGTTGAAGCAATACCAGCCGACCTGACCATGGAACAACTGCTCAACCAGGGTGATTTGAACCTGGATATGCCCAAGCCTGGCGACGCACGTACAGGGATGATCGCCAGCATCTCCGATGAGGAGGTGCTGGTCAGTATTGGGGCGAAATCGGAAGGTGTGATTCCTGCGCGCGAGTTGCAGGCAATGAGCCCCGAGGAACGTGCCAACCTCAAGGTCGGCCAGGAAATCCAGGTCTACATCGTCGGCTCGGAGGGGAACAAGGGCACCGTGCAACTTTCCTACACGCGCTCCATGGAGGACGACGACTGGAGCAAAGCGGAAGCCTTGTTGGAATCTAAAGAAGCCTATCAAGGCAAAATTGAAGGTTTCAATAAAGGCGGGTTAATCGTGGGCGTGGGTCGCTTGCGAGCGTTTGTGCCCGCCTCACAAGTCAGCCAGACGCGCAGAATGCGCTATAACGGCGACACCCCCGAGCAGCGCTGGAGCGAGATGATTGGTGAAAGTCTGGTGGCACGCGTCATTGAAGTGGACCGCGAGCGCCGCCGCCTGATTCTTTCAGAGCGCGCTGCGGCGCAAGAATCACGTGAGGCGCTCAAAGAGCGCTTGCTCAGCGAGATTAAGGTCGGCGATGTTCGTAAAGGCCGCATCACCAGCCTGGCAGATTTCGGCGCCTTTGTGAACATCAATGGGGCCGACGGCTTGGTGCATCTTTCCGAACTTTCTTGGGAACGCGTCGACCATCCTAACAAGATGCTGTCCGTGGGCGATGAAGTCGAAGTGAAAGTGATTAGCATTGACACCGAGCGGAGGCGCATCGGGCTCTCTATGCGCCAATTGCAGAAGGATCCCTGGGAAGACAGTGTCGAGGATTATCATGTTGGCCAGTTAGTCGAAGGCACTATCACTCGCCTGGTGAAGTTCGGCGCTTTTGCGCGCATCGATGATCACGTCGAAGGTCTGATTCACATTTCTGAGTTGAGTGAAAACCGCATCGAGCATCCGAAGGAAGTGGTGAAGGAGGGCGACAAGTTGGCCCTGCGAGTAATCAAAATCGAACCCGACCGACGCCGTATTGGCCTCTCGCTGCGCAAGGTAGACTCTGCGCAATACAGCGATCAGGATTATGAAGCGGCTATGGCAGCGGCGGGCGAGCTGAACGGTAGCCAGAAAACGGCAGGGCCCGCTGGTGAGACTTCGGCACCTGAAGAGACATCGCCGGAAGATCCGTCTCAACCCTTTGGCGAAACAATTACGGTAGAAGCTAAGGCAGTGGCGAATGCGCCTGAGGAACCTGAGGCCCCTGCGTCAATTGGAGAGGAAGAAAAGTAAAAATTGAATTTCGTGCGATAAGAGAACGTGATCAACACGTTCTCTTTTGTTTTCCAACTAAGCGTGAACATAATGTCGTCAATGGTTTCCAATTGATTGTTTCGTCCTGACAATGAACATGGCCGGATCGGCTGTAACTTGCTTCATCTGCTCTCGACCTTCTCTCACTGGGAGTTGTCCTTTAGAAAATTCTTTACTATCCTTACGCAATCAGCTAAGTTCGCATAGTCCACAACAGTAATTTCCGGCGTTGTATTGCCGGTCAGCATTTTCGATACACGTACACCGCGCCGATAGATGCACAGCACCGGTTTGCCGCGTTCGAGTGCGTAACCGATCTCGTAGCCAACGCCATGAGATGGGGTACTGACTTCGGCAATCAGTACCTGACTTTCATCGATCCAGCCGGTATCGCGGCGATATACCTCGTGCGGATCGGGGGAACCTTCCAGGTGCTGCCAACTAGGCCCCGCGTTCATGGCTGTGGGCACTTCGTGTCCGTCGGCCACCAGCGCATCCACTAGTTGTTGATATATGGTTTCATCCTGCCGACCCCCGACGATCGCGCAAGCGAAGTAAATCTTCACCTCTCTGTGCCGCCATTCCCCTTCTCTCTGGTCACGGCTGCACGGGACGGCGCCTTCGCTTCGGAGTATCCGTGTGGATGTTTGCTGTGCCAGTCCCAGGCGCTACTGATGATCTCCTCGAGGCTGGAATGCTTGGCTTCCCAGCCGAGCTCCTTCTGGATAAGGGCTGGAGAAGCGACCAGGCGAGCAGGGTCGCCGGGACGGCGCGGGGTCTCAAGTGAGGGAATGGGATGGCCGGTCACATTGCGCGCCATTTCGACCACCTCGAGAACCGAATAACCGTGCCCGCTGCCAACGTTGTACACAACTTTTTCATTGCTTTCTAGCGCACCTAGGGCGAGCAGATGCGCGGAGACTAGGTCTGCGAGATGTATGTAATCGCGAATGCAAGTGCCGTCAGGCGTTTGATAATCGGCTCCGAAGATGGCGACGCTTTCACGCTGCCCAAGGGCCACCTGGAGCGTTAGGGGAATGAGATGGCTCTCCGGATGGTGGGCCTCACCGCGGCCGGGAAGTGCGCCGGCAGCATTGAAATAGCGGAGGGCGGCATATCGCAGCCCATGGATCTGCTGATAACGATCCAAGACTTCCTCGATCATCAATTTTGTCTGCCCGTACGTGTTCTGAGGGCCCAGAGGGGAATTTTCATCCAAGGCCGATTCGCTGGTGCGGTAAACGGCTGCCGACGAAGAGAACACGAATCGGCCAATTCCCACTTGATAAACCGCCTCGATGAGTCGCAGCGAACCCTCAAGATTGTTGCGGAAATATTTGCCGGGGTTTTGCATGCTTTCGCCCGCTTCGATGAACGCGGCGAAATGCAGAACGGCATTGAATTGGTTTGACCTCAAGGCGCCACCTAATGACTTCTCGTCGATCAATTCTGCTTGAATGAGCTCGGCGCCTTTTGGCACTGCGCCTCGGTGTCCGGTCACTAGAGAATCGTATACAGTCACCTGGTGGCCTTGCGCCAACAATTCGGCGGCCACTGCCGACCCGATGTAGCCCGCCCCTCCGGTTATAAAATATTTCATTTTTATTTAGTCCTTGTTCTTTTTGACGGGCTCCAGGTTGGCAAAGGCGGCCATCACTTTCTTGAGGCCTACATCCTGGAAGAAGATGTCTACCACCTCATCGTCGTCTTGGATGCGACTGTTGAGTACCATGCCTTCACCCCAGGCAGCATGCCGTACGCTCATGCCGGGTTTGAACTGTGGCTGTAAGATAGGCGCCGATTGCTTTTGCGGCTGGGCCCAACGATCCGGGCGGTAACGGTTCCCGGTGCGCGCCCGGTTTCCACCTTCAATGAGTTCGCCGGGAAGATCATCCAAGAACCGCGAGGGAATTACGGCCTCGGAATAACCATAGCTGTTACGGTAGACGTTGTGAATCAAGATCAATTGGTTCTTGGCGCGGGTTATGCCCACGTAAAACAGGCGCCGCTCTTCGGCCATTTCTTCGGGGTCTTCGAACGAACGCGAGTGCGGCAGCATCCCGTCATCCAACCCGGCGATGAACACCATGGGGAATTCCAGCCCTTTTGCTGCGTGCAAAGTCAGCAAAGTTGGCACTTCGGCTGTTTCATCTATCGTGTCCTGATCAGAAATCAAAGCAATGTTTTCCAGGAATTCACCAATGCTGCGACCCTTGTATTCCGAAGACAGGCGGCGCAACTCCTGCACGTTGTCCCAACGGTCGACCCCTTCTTCTTCAGGTCCCTCAGCCAACAAGTAACCATGGTAATCCACATCATTGAGGATGCGGTCCATCAATTCCATTGGCTCCGCTTGTTGAGAAAATGCGTGCCAGCGGTTCAACAATTTTCCGAAAACAACCATCGCTTGAATGGTAAGCGAAGGCAAGCTGGCAAAGATCGGATCTTCCGGATTGACTCCCAGACGCATCACCATGGCACCCGGCGTGCTCTTCTGTGCAAGCGCAACGGTGCGCAAGGCTGCCTGCGCCTTCATTCCGATGCGGCGCGGCGGCACATTGATGACGCGGCCCAGGCTGGCTTCGTCGTGGGGGTTGTAAGCCAGACGCAGATAGCACAGCACATCCTTCACTTCGCGGCGTCCGTAGAACCGTTGCGCGCCGACTAGCTTGTATGGCAGGTTAGCTTGCAAGAACGCTTCTTCGATCACGCGTGATTGCGCATTGACGCGATACATCACGGCGAAATCTCCGGGTTTAGCGCTCTTGTTGGCGACCCCAGACGCAATGGTGTCTACGACGAACCGCCCGGCTTCTTCCTCATTCAGCACCTGATGCAATTCGATCTTTTCGCCTGCGCCGCGTTCGGTGAAAAGCTGCTTGCGCGTGCGGTGTGGATTGCGATCGATGATTGCCATGGCCGCGTCCAGGATGCGCTGAGTCGAGCGGTAGTTCTGCTCGAGCAAGATTACTTGTGCATCGCGGAAATCCTGTTCAAAGCGTAAAACGTTGCGGTAGTCTGCGCCCCGCCAGCGATAGATGGACTGATCAGTGTCGCCCACCACATACAGGTTGTGGTGGAACGAGGCTAGGTGTTTCAACAATACATACTGCGCCTGGTTGGTATCCTGGAATTCGTCGACCAAAACATGCTCAAAGCGCTGGGAGTATTTCTTGCGTATTTCCGTGTTGTCTTCAAGCAGCTTGGCGGTCCACAGCAGTAGATCGTCAAAGTCCACCGCGTTGCTGGCCAACAGCATTTGCTGGTAGCGCTGGTACACGCGCGCCACGACCTCATCGCGATAGCTGTTGATTGGCATATCTTCGGGCAGCATCAGTTCATTCTTCGCCTGCGAAATGCGAGAGTGGACCCCAGTGGGGCGGTGAAGCTTTTCATCGATGTTCATCTCACGGATGGTGTTGCGTACCAGGCTGACCTGGTCATCCGTATCGTAGATGACAAAGTTCTCGTTAAAGGGCAAAGAGGCGGCTTCTACCCGAAGTAGCCGGGCGCAAATGGAGTGGAAGGTTCCCAGGGTCAGGCCCCGGGGCTTGCCTGCCAGCAGGCTCTCCACCCGGCTGCCCATTTCCTTTGCCGCCTTATTGGTGAAGGTTACGGCAAGGATATGGTAGGGCTGGACACCTAACTCGGTGATCAGGTAGGCGATACGGTGGGTGAGCACCCGTGTTTTGCCCGATCCAGGGCCGGCCAGCACTAGTACAGGCCCCAAACCGGCGGTCAAGGCTTGTTGTTGCTGTGGGTTTAGCCCTGCTCTCAGATCCACCATGCGGAAGATTGTACTGTATCGATAAATTACGCAAGCCGAGTCCTTGAACGCTTGCGCATGTCGTTGTATCATAGGTGCGAGAATCGCCCACATTCCGGAGGTTATGATGGAGAGAAAGATTGGAGAAGTAACCCATTTCTTTGCCGGACCCAGCGCCGCCGTGTTAAAGCTCTCGTCGGAACTGAAGGTCGGCGATGAAATCCACATCGTTGGTTTCACCACGGACTTGACTGAATCCGTCACGTCCATGCAAATCAACCACAATGATGTGTCCAGTGCCGAGCCTGGTGATGACGTTGCCATCCTAGTTAAAGACCGCGTTCGCGAAGGCGACGAAGTCTTTATGGTGGAGAAGGAAGCTATGGCAGAGGAACCCAAGATGATGGCGCCGGAAGCGACACCCATGGCGCCTAAGCCAATGGCCCCTCCTATGCCGGCAGCCCCGATGGCCGCTCCCAAGCCAGCGGCTCCGAAACCGGCTGCCAAGGCTCCAACCGGGTCCAGCACCAAACCCAAAGCCAAGCCCAAAGCGAAGGCACCGAAAGCCAAGCCGAAAGCGAAAGTTAAGGCCAAGAAAGCCAAGCCAAAGCCTAAACCGAAAGCTAAGGCCAAGAGCAAGGCTAAGAGCAAGGCAAGGGTCAAGAGCAAGGCAAAGGCCAAGCCGAAGAAGAAGTCCAAGCGGTAAGAAAGTAGATAGGGGAACTTGTTTAGAACAACAACCAGAAATGGGTAGTTTTGTCTGGATATTTTTGGGTGAATGAATGAAACAATTAATTAGGATAAATAGTCTAATCTTCTTTAGTGTCTTTCCGCTTCTATTTTCGGCTTGTGGTCAAGCCGCTGCTAACGAAGACCAAATAGCGATCATGGCGCAGAATCTGGTATCGACCAGGTTAGCGCAAACTCTTGCGGCTCAGCCTACAAATACTCAGATTCCGACGGAAACTCCTCAGCCTACGAATACATCTACTCAAACACCCTTTGCGACGCTCACAGAAACGCCCACTGCAACAATCAAATTGATTTCTACGTGGGCGCCATATGGGCAGCCCGATTCGGGGGCATTTGAAACCGCACGGGCAGATAAATCTAGTCGCAATGCGCCACTGCTGCTTGATAACCGCAGTGGAGAACGCATTCAATTTATCCTGGTTTCTCCGCAATACCAAGAATATGTTTTCACGGATAGCTTGGGTCTGGTTCTGCCACAAGGACAATACAACTATCGGGCGTGGATTGGAAACGATGGACCTTTCAGTGGATCTTTTACCCTCAATAATCCGGATAAGCATATTTTGATTTTTTATTCCGATAAGATCCACTTTTCTACGCCTTGATAGCAACAAATTGGGCTCTGCTTGGTCACGAATGGGCGGTGCAGTTACTCAAAACGCAGATTGCCACTGGCCGCTTGCGTCATGCCTATTTGCTCACCGGTCCAGATGGCGTTGGCCGCCGCACGCTGGTGTTGCGGCTGGCGCAGGCGCTGAATTGCACCAATCCGCCCGAGCCGGGGGAATTCTGCGGCGAGTGCCGCGCATGTCGAGGTTTGGCCCGGGCGCAGCATGTGGATCTGTTGATCGTAGAACGACAGGAAGGGGATCGCGAAATAAAAATTGCCGCGGTGCGCGAGTTGAGCCGCTCGCTTTCACGCACACCGCTTGAGTCGCGCTACCAGGTCGCATTATTTCTGGAATTCGAAACCGCAAGTGAAGAAGCTGCCAACGCGTTATTGAAGACATTGGAAGAGCCCAATCCTTCGGTGATCCTTTGTCTCACCGCAGCCGATGCAGACAGCTTGCCTGCCACCATTGTTTCGCGCTGCGAATTGTTGCGTCTGCGACCCATGCCGGTCAAAGAACTAGCTGCCGCCTTGACCAAACGATCCATCCCAGCGCCCCAGGCGACTCTACTGGCCGGTCTGAGCCTGGGGCGTCCTGGGCTGGCACTGCGCTGGCACGAAGACCAGGCAGCGCTAAGGCAGCGCGCGGCATGGCTGGAGGCCGGGGAGCAATTGCTATACGCCAACCGCGTGCAGCGTTTTGCCTTTGCAGATGCTGCGAGTAAAAATCGAAAAGATCTGCGTGACTTGCTTCTGGTCTGGCTTTCATTTTGGCGTGATGTCGTGATCAGAAACAGTCATTCCGCTGCTCCCATTTCCAATCCCGACAAGGATGAGGCCATTACATTAATTTCAGCCCGACTAACCGCGGATGCGGCGCGTGGTGTGCTGCGGGCCATGGATCACAGCTTAAATCAACTGGATACTAATGTGAATGCACGATTGGCTATGGAGGGATTGCTGCTGGAGTTGCCCGACCTCTAAGCCCTCATTCTGTCTTAAAAATCGGCTATGCTATACTGATTTGAGAAGGCCTTCTTTATCACCGGTATATCGTAAATTCCGAAACATGATGGCCACAAACGTTGTCAAGGAAGGTGGGCGAACCAAAGCTTCCCTTGACCTGCTTTATCACATAAGCCGCGAATTAGCCTCAGCACTAGAGTTGCGAACCGTACTGGAGCGAGTCATCAAACTCTCGCTGGAAAATGTGAGCGGTAGCTCCGGCAGCATTATTGTCTTGGATGACAAGGAAAATCCTGTCGATTCCATTATTGTGGTCGGTGACAAGGTCATTGAAGAGACCACCGAACAACTAAGGTTTACATTAGATCAAGGCTTAGCAGGTTGGGTGAGAAAGAATCGCCAGGCGGTCCGTGTTCCGGATACCGACCAGGACAAGCGCTGGCAGCGCGGGGAAGACGGTAAGGCAGAGCCGAAATCCGTGGTGTGCGCACCGCTGATGGTGCGCAATCAGTTGGTCGGCGTCATGACCTTAACTCATCCTGAGGTCGGATTTTTCACCGAGGATCATCTCAATCTAGTGCAAACCATTTCTGACCAGGCGGCTTTCGCCGTGCTCAATGCCCGACTGTACGCGGAGACCCAGCGCCGGGCAGCCATCATGACCGCCATTGCAGACAGCGCGAGAGCTATCGGGGTCAGCCTGCAACTCGATGAAGTACTGAATACAATTTTGCAGCAGACTACCAAAGCCCTGGATGTGGAGGTTGTTTCACTGGCTTTGGTCGAACCGGGTGGAAAGGACCTGGTTTTCCGCGCCGCAACTGGCAAGAATAGCAAGCAGGTTACTGGCTTACGAATCGGATTGGGCCGGGGCATTGCGGGGTGGGTAGCACAGGAAGGCCAAGGGACCATCGTCCAGGACGCGCAGAAAGATCCGCGATTTTTGTCCGATGTGGACCGGGTCACCGGTTATCAGATCCGTGCCATGGCTTGCGCTCCCATTCTGACCCAGAAAAAGGTGATCGGCGTTATCGAAGCGCTTAATCCAATCGCCGGGGCCTTTGATCGCAGTGATTTGTCGGTGTTGGAGGGCATTGGAAACCTGGCAGGGATGGCCATTGAACACGCCCAATTATTTGAGCAAATGGAAGGGGCGCGCAGGCGCTATCTCGATTTATTCGAAGACAGCATTGACCCTATTTTGATTACCGACTTGGAAGGCAATATCATTGAGGCGAACCGTCAGGCTGAGTTATTAATTGGTTTCGACAAAAAGACTCTGCAACAAATGAATGTTCACGCTGTGCATAAGGCTGATTACAAGGCCCTGGGCAAAGACATGTCCAGGTTGAAAGAAGGGGCATCAGTTTCGTACGAATCTGTTTTGCAGGGCAAAGGGAGCGACCAGGTTAACATCGATGTCTATGTCCACAAAATCAGCGTAGAAGGCGCAGATCAACTGCAATGGATTCTGCGCGACATCACAGAACGGACCAAGCTCGACAATTTGCGTGAAGACCTGGCCTCTATGATTTATCACGACCTGCGATCCCCTTTAGCCAACATCGTGTCCGGCTTGGATGTACTCGAAATGATGCTTCCAAAAGACAACGACCCCACGATTCGCTCCGTGCTGGATATTGCCATGCGGTCGACTGAACGGGTGCAGCGCTTGGCCAACTCGCTGCTGGATACTTCTCGCCTGGAAGCTGGCCAACAAATTGGTAGCCCCGAACCGACGCAGGTCATTGACCTTGTGCAGATGGCGCTGGACGCCGTAGCCCCCGCGGCTCAAGGCAGGGGAGTCAAGTTGGAAGCTGCTGTGCCGAAGGGTATGCCTCGCATCATGGCAGATGCTGAAATGATGCGCCGCGTATTCATTAACCTCATGGAAAACGCGATCAAGTACTCTATGGAGGGAATGACCGTTATCGTGGGAGCAAAACGCACTCAGGATTACGTGGAGATGTGGGTTCAGGATGAGGGGCGCGGCATTCCGAAAGCAGATCAGAAGCGCATCTTTGAGAAATTCGCCCGCGTCCAGGTCGGCGCCACTGGGAGCACGAAAGGCCTCGGGTTGGGGTTGGCCTACTGCAAGCTGGCTGTCGAGGGGCATGGCGGCAAGCTCTGGGTGGAAAGCGAAGTCGGCAAGGGTTCGCGCTTCGCCTTTACAATTCCCATCGCCCGCACGGGTCGCCTGCAATGAAGAAGCTAAAGAATCACATCTATTATGAAACCAGTTACACGGGCGCAACGGTAGGAGCTTTGCTCTTTTCGAACGATACCCTGTTGGTCGATGCGCCGCTTAAGCCCGATGAGAGCCGCGCCTGGCTCTCCGATCTAAGCAAGGCCGGCGCCAAGCCGCGGCGTCTGGCTATCAATCTCGACTCGCACCCTGACCGTACCCTGGGCACGCAGACCCTAGACGCGCAGGTGCTGGCGCATCGCGAAACCGGGCGACAGTTCCGCCGCCGAGCAGCGATTTTCAAGGCGCTCAAACAGGAGAGCGGCGCCGAATGGGAAGAGACACCTGGACTCAGTGGGCTGCGCTGGGTTCTGCCGCGTGTCACGTTCACCGATTACACCTTGCTGCACTTCGACGACCGCGAGCTGCGTTTGGAACTGCACCCCGGACCAGGTAGCGGAGCTTGCTGGCTGATCTCTCCGGCGGACAAAGTGGTCTTTGTCGGCGACGCGCTGGTCATCGGCGAGCCGCCATTCCTCGCGCAGGCCGATATTCCCGCCTGGCTTAAGCAATTGGATTTATTGGGTTCGCGTGCCTTCAGAGGTTATACGATAATTGCCGGTCGCGGCGGGAAAACGACAAGTAAAGATATAGCAGACCTGCGCAAGTTGCTAAAGGCGGTGGAAGAAAAATTGCGCGCCTTGGCGAAAAGGAAATCTGCGGCGACGGAGATTGATAAACTGGCCGTGAAATTGGCGGAAAAATTCAAGGGTCCAGCTAAACGCAGGCCGCTTTACGTGCAGCGCCTCAAATACGGTATGCACAATTATTTCAGCCGCCGTTATCAGCCCGGCAAATCTCGCAATAACAGCTAATCCAAAAAAAACATGTCCAGCTTGGCCTATCGGCCTGTCTATTCACTGAGTCGAGGCGGCCATCCAGAGTCTTTACATCACGGTGCCATCGCGGTAGTTGCAGCCTCCGGCACACTGCTGGCTGCGTATGGCGACGCGCAGTTTCGGACTTTCCTGCGCTCGACCGCCAAGCCATTTCAGGTCTTGGCACTGGTAATGGCTGGCGGCATGGAACACTACGGTTTTACTGACCGCGAACTGGCGTTGATGTGCGCGTCTCATTCCGGCACTGATGAGCATGTTCAGGTGGCTGCTTCAATCCAAAAGAAAGCAGGTCTGCGCGAAGACCAGCTACTTTGCGGCGTGCATCCGCCGATGCACAATCCAACCGCGGATCGCCTGAAAAATAGTGGGATTGCGCTCACCCCCAATCGTCATAATTGTTCCGGTAAACACAGCGGCATGTTGGCTTTCGCCAAGTTGCGAGGCTGGTCGCTGGAGAATTACATTGACCCTCAACATCCGCTGCAAGAGGAGATATTTCGCTTTTTCTCCGAAATAGCCGGCCTTCCAGTCAGTAAGCTGACACCTGGGGTCGATGGTTGCTCAGCGCCAAATTGGGCCGCGCCGCTATATAACACGGCGCTGGCTTATGCCCGCCTGATGGATCCAACCGGGCTCTCTGCTGCTACGCCTGCAGCAGTCGAGAAAGTGCGTAATGCGATGCTGGCAAACCCCGAAGTGGTCGGAGGACCTGGACGCTTCGATACGGCATTGATGCAAATGGCCGCTGGCCTGATCCTTTCCAAAGGGGGTGCCGAGGGCTATCAGGGCCTTGGTTTGCGGGCAGGTGCGTTGGGCAAAGACTCGCCTGCCGTAGGGATTGCCCTCAAGATCGCCGACGGAGATGCCCGCGGCTGGGTCTGCCATGCACTAACGCTGGAAGTCCTGCGCCAACTCGGTGCCCTGTCTCAGATGCAACTAAGCCAACTCGAAGACTTCGGGCCGGAACGCACGCTGACCAATTGGCGCGGGCTTGAGGTTGGAAAGGGCGAACCGATTTTCAATTTAGAGCCCGGATCGTGAAACTAACGCGGCGCGCCAGGGCAGTGCATCAACGCTTGCTAGTTTTCTATGGCCATCCCAGGTGGCGCAACCCTCTGCCGCCTTTGGATGAACTGGTATCCACAATCCTTTCGCAGAATACCAGTGATTTAAACCGAGACGTCGCCTTCAATGCGCTCAAGGCGCGCTTTCCCACCTGGGAGGCGGTGCGCGACGCGCCGGTTAGGCAAGTGAAGGCAGCGATCCGTATTGCGGGACTGGCCAATCAGAAAGCGCCGCGGATCAAGGCTGCGCTGCGTTCGATCACAAAAGAACGTGGTGAGCTGTCGCTCGAGTTCCTGCGAGTTCTTCCCGCCGAGGAGGCAAGAGCTTGGTTGACCCGGCTCAAAGGCGTTGGCCCCAAAACGGCAGCGATCGTATTGCAGTTCTCCTTGGGCAAACCAGCCTTTCCCGTGGACACTCATATCTACCGCGTCACGGGCCGCCTCGGTCTGCGCCCGGCCAAGATGAACGTTGAGAAAGCGCATGCGTATTTTGAAAAGCTGTTCTCGCCCGATAGCTATTACGCCGCTCACCTGAATATCATTCGTCTGGGACGCGAAATTTGCGCGGCACGCAAGCCTCGTTGTCTTGAATGTCCGCTGAAGGACTTGTGCGATTATTACAATAAGGTGTTCAAGCCTTCGATCAAGTCATCTTGACGTTAGCAATCACGCGATTTATACTCAATTGATAGTTGCTATTCGCTCGGGGAGCTCGTTTCGAGCTGAGAAGCAGGCTGGAGTCTGCGACCCGCACACCTGATCCGGGTAATGCCGGCGGAGGAATGCTCATACGTTTCCCCAACCTCCGGCGCCCGCCGGAGGTTTTTTGCACGCCATCATCCTTGCCAATGGAGATTTTGCACCATCGCCCGACCTCGGCACGCATTTGGTGACTGCCGACCTCGTTATAGCTGCAGATGGTGGCGCGCAGTACGCCTGGGCTATTGGCGTGCGCCCGGATGTAATTATCGGCGATTTGGATTCACTGGATATGACCGCTCGAACTACCTGGGAGGCGAAGGGCGCGCGAATCATCTCCTATCCAGTGGAGAAGGACCAAACCGACCTGGAATTAGCTCTGTTGCATGCAAAAGAAAAAGGGGCTAAGAAGATTACAGTGCTCGGCGCCTTCGGTCGCCGTTGGGACCACAGCATTGCAAATCTGCTGTTGGCCGTTCATCCTCAATTCGATGGGCGCGAGATTGTTTTTATACATGGACCGCAGCGCCTTCTGATCATCAAGAGCGAGTACCGTTTGCGGGCTGGTGTAGGCGAACTGGTCTCCCTTTTACCGCTGGGCGGAGACGCCGAAGGCGTCACTACCCAGGGACTGAAATATGTACTAAAGAATGACACTCTGGTCTTCGGTAGCAGTCGTGGCGTTAGTAACGTTGTCCTGGTAGAAAACCCTCGTGTCGAAGTAAAGAATGGAATTCTGCTCTGCGTTATTACATCTTCAAATAAATAAGAGGTTGGCATGAAAAATTCGTTGAAGTTTATTCACTTAGGGGCTCTTTTAGCCTTCTTGGCTGCCTGTGCACCGGCAACCCCGGGGGGGCCGCGTAGGCTTACCGTGATGACCCATGATTCCTTCGCCGTTTCTGAAGATGTGGTAACGGCTTTTGAAGCGGAAAACAATGCTCAGGTCGAGTTCCTTAAGCTCGGAGATGCTGGTGAAGCTACCAACAAGGCCGTGCTCGCCGCCGACGCGCCGCTGGCCGATGTTTTCTATGGCGTGGACAACACATTCCTTAGCCGTGCACTGGATGGCGGCATATTCGAAGCCTATGTGTCTCCGCTGTTGGGCGATATCCCAGAAGAGTTTGAGCTCGATCCCGAACACCGTGCCCTTCCTGTGGACTACGGCGATGTCTGCTTGAACTACGATATCATTTATTTCCAAGAGAACAATTTGGCGCCACCTGCAAACTTGGAAGATTTGCTAAAACCCGAATACACCAGCCTGCTGGTCGTGGAGAATCCGGCCACCTCCTCGCCCGGCTTGGCGTTCTTGTTTGCAACAATTGGCCACTTTGGTGAGGACGGTTACTTGGAATTTTGGCAGGGCTTGGTTGCCAATGATGTGAAAGTAGTCAGTGATTGGGAGACTGCCTTCTATACCGAGTTCAGCCGCTGGGGCGGCGAGCGGCCCATTGTGGTCTCCTACGCCTCCAGCCCGCCAGTGGATCTAATCTTTGCCGAGGAACCAATGGACACGCCGGTTACCGCGGCGGTGGTCTCGGATGGCTCCTGCTTCCGCCAGATAGAGTTCGTGGGTGTTTTGAAAGGCACGAAGAATCGCGATCTGGCTGAGGCCTGGGTAGACTTCATGCTCTCCAAGATCTTCCAGGAAGACCTCCCATTGCAAATGTTCGTCTTTCCGGTAAATCCAGATGCACATTTACAGCCAGAATTCGTGAACTTCCTCGTCGAACCTGAACAGACTGCCTTCGTTAGCCCGGAAGACATCGCGACTCATCGCGAGGAATGGATCGAAGCCTGGACTGAAGTCGTGCTAAGGTAATTCATGACCGCTAAACATAGCCGCCCTTATATGCCCGGTTATGGCATCGTCGCCGAGAGCAAAGGGGTCGGTTTGTTGCCTTGGTCCCTTGTTGAAGAACGTATGGTTGCCTCCCGCAATTACTGGATTGCGAGCGCGCAACCCAATGGCCGTCCGCATGCGGCCCCGGTGTGGGGTCTGTGGCACGATGGAAAGTTCTACTTCAGCACTGGTGAAGCCTCGCGCAAAGGCCGTAATCTAGAAGCAAGCCCAGCCGTGTCGGTGCATCTGGAGAGCGGAGATGAGGTGGTAATCCTTGAAGGCGAGGCAACAGCGGTTGGCAACAGCGAATTGCTGGAATCCCTCGACAAGGCCTATATAAAGAAATATGGAATGGCGATGCAGGGCCCAGGAATCATTTTGACTTTGGGACTGCAAAAAGCGCTTGCTTGGCGGGAGAAAGATTTTCCAGAGAGCGCCACTCGCTGGATCTTCAACTGATCTTGCGCAACAAGTTTCTTTTTGCTTTGCTGTCGCTGATTCCCCTCGTTTTCCTGGGCCTATTTTACTTTTATCCGCTGGGCAGCATCCTTGCTCTTAGTTTCGAGAGTGAGGGTTTCCTGAAACCATTTGTTGAGGTTTTCGCCAGCGTTTTCTTACGCAGCATCGTTGGCTTCACATTCTGGCAGGCGTCGCTTTCCACGATTCTCACTCTTGCCGTCGGCCTCCCGGCAGCCTATTTGCTTGCCCGCTATCGCTTCCCTGGAAAAAGTTTCCTGCGAGCGCTTAGTGGTGTTCCATTTGTTCTGCCAACCTTGGTGGTCGCTGCGGCATTTGATGCACTATTAGGACCGCGTGGCTGGTTGAACCTCGGCCTTATGCGACTCCTCAATCTCGATTCAGTTCCGATTCATTTCGTCAACACGTTCACCGCGATCCTGGTCGCTCATATCTTCTACAACACCACGATCGTGCTGCGCTTGGTCGGCGATTTCTGGGGCCGGCTGAGTCCACGCATCGAACAGGCAGCACGCAATTTGGGCGCAAATTCATGGCAAACCTTTCGCCATATCACCCTGCCGCTGATCTCTCCGGCGCTGGCTGCTGCTGCCTTGCTGGTCTACATCTTCGATTTCACATCCTTCGGCGTGATCCTGATCTTGGGCGGCCCGCGCTTTGCCACACTCGAAACTGAAATTTATTACCAGACCGCTGCCTTGTTTGATCTGCCAACTGCAGCTGCCCTGGCGCTGATTCAATTGATATGCACCTTAGCGCTCACCCTAATCTATACTGGCCTCATCGGCCGCCTGTCTCGCCCAGTTGAATTGCGCGCCCCGCGCGCAATCGTCCGTCCTTTTTCCTCCTTCGGCAAGCGTGTGGCAGTAATGGCTTTTCTAGCGGCGCTTGCGCTATTCTTCGCCGCGCCGCTGGCTGGCCTGGCCACCCGCTCGATAACACGACTCGAAGGTGAGCGCGGCCAGACCGGGTCTGGAAAGCCCGGTATTACGTTCGACTACTACGCTGCCCTGGGTCAAGACCAGCGCGGCAATATTTTCTTCGCCACGCCAACAGAAGCTATCCGCACATCCCTCATTTACGCCGGGTCAACGGTTTTCCTGGCGCTCGCTATAGGGTTGCCAGCCTCCTGGGCGCTGGCGCGGCGCAGCTACGCGCTGCTAAGCCGCCTGCTCGACCCATTGCTTATGCTTCCGCTGGGAACTTCCGCGGTCACACTGGGTCTAGGTTTCATTGTAGCGCTCAATAGTCCACCATTGGATTTGCGCGCTTCGCCGATCCTGATTCCGCTCGCCCACACCTTGGTTGCCCTACCCTTCGTCGTGCGCAGTCTGGCGCCGGCCCTGCGCAGCATCCGGCCGCGTTTGCATCAGGCTGCCGCGGTACTTGGCGCGGGGCCAGCTCAGGTTTTGCGTCACATCGACGTTCCGCTGGTTGGCAGGGCGCTTATCGTTTCGGCATTGTTTGCCTTCGCCATTTCTATCGGCGAATTCGGCGCTACGGCAATGATCGCTCGCCCGGAATACCCCACCATTCCGGTGTTGATCTATCGTTTGCTCTCGCAGCCGGGCGCGCTGACCTATGGGCAGGCCCTGGCGCTCAGCACCATCTTGATGCTGGTAACCGGCGGTGGCATGTTGGCCATGGAAAAACTGCGTGTGGCGGAGATCGGGGAATTTTAGATGCTTGAATTACGCCACGTGACTAAGTCATTTGATGGTCAGCGCGCATTAAGCGATGTTTCGTTTCGAGCAAAGACTGGAGAGATCACAGTCTTGCTTGGCCCCAGCGGCAGCGGCAAGTCCACGCTGCTCAATATTGTCGCGGGGCTGGCGGTGCCGGAACGCGGCCAGGTGCTGTGGAATGAAAAGGATATATCCAGTCTGCCAGTGCATCGCCGCGGCTTTGGATTGATGTTTCAGGATTATGCGCTGTTCCCACACCGTGACGTTTTCGGTAATATTGCTTTCGGATTGCAGATGGCGCGTCAAAGCTCTGTCAGGATTACCAAACGTGTTCGCGAAGTCCTTTCACTAGTAGGTTTGTCCAACGAATTCGAGCATCGCGAGGTAAGCAGTCTTTCCGGCGGGGAACAGCAGCGCGTTGCCCTGGCCCGCGCCCTGGCGCCGCAACCGCGCTTGTCGATGCTCGATGAACCGCTTGGCTCCCTTGATCGGGCGCTGCGCACGCGCTTGCTGGATGATCTTTCCACAATCCTGCGCAAGGCCGGGCAAACCACTCTCTATGTCACCCACGACCAGGAAGAGGCTTACGCCATCGCCAACCGTATCGTGCTCCTGAGGGCGGGCCATGTGGAGCAGGTAGCCGCGCCTGAATTTCTTTACCGGCACCCCACTTCGGAGTTCGTCGCTCGTTTTCTGGGATTGGAGAATCTGATGCCCGCCACCGCTGTTCGCTCCGGACGCCAGGTTTGGCTGAAAACACCAATTGGAAACCTCCCGGCGCCGAACAGAATTGCGAACGGCGAGCTTGTGATTTTGTTGCGCCCTGATGCCATCCACTTGGATAAAAGAGGTTCGATCCAGCTCAAGGCAAGGCTGATCAAAAAGCGCTTTCGCGGCAGACAGTTGCAGGCAAGGATAGAAGTAAAAAAGACCCGTCTGGTTTTGGATTTGCCCTCAGACGTTGAGTTGCCCGCAATCGGTAAACAGATAGCGATCAGCTTCGACCCAAAAGAAGCCTTGCAGGTCTTCCCGCGTGGGTGAAGTTACTGTCATCAAATGCAATCATCGGGGCAACGAGGTCTTTCGCTGGAGAGCGAAAGTTCTTAACCGCACCAAGAACTATGTCGTTGCTGAAGCTCACTTTGGCCTGGAGAATCATTTTATGGGCGAGATTCCATTGGAACCCGGCGACCGTTTCATTGAAACGTACTACTCGGATCGTTGGTACAACTGCTACGAAGTCCATGCCCGTGAGGATGACCGCCTTAAATGTTGGTATTGCAATCTGACCTATCCTGCTGAACTCGGCCAAACCGTCATTACCTTTCGAGATCTTGCGCTTGATTTATTGGTTCTACCCGATGGCCAGCAGAAGCTCCTCGACGAGCCCGAATTCGAGGCACTTGACATTTCGCCTGGTGATAGACAAAGCGCGTTAAATGCGCTCGGAGAATTAAAAAACCAGTTTCAAGAGTAACTCGCGAAATGAACTCCGCTCATGCGGAGTTCATTTGAATAAAGTTGGAGCTCTACGGGAAGATAGATCGAATGAATTCGACAAAAAAGTCGCCGGTGAACCAAAAGAAAACAAGAGTGCAAACGCAGCAAAGGATGCTTATTCCAACTATACCGCCAAAGATCCACAAGAAGATGCGCAATACTCTATTGGCATCATTTGAAGTGGAGTAGGTACCGCCAGGCGAATTCTTTAGTGTCATTCTCGTTCCTTAGTTGGGAGGAGTTCGTTCCATCATTGTACGTCGGGAACGCCGCGTAGCAATCCAGAGGATCATTATGATAATGGGTACCAAGAGAAGGCCCGCTAGAATAGGGACGATTACCGAAAGAATCGATAAGCCGGTGGCGATGACATCTTCCAGCGTGCTGACCGCCACGTTTCCCAGGCCGCCGGTGGTTGTGGTCACCGCTGGTCGCAAGGCGCCCGCTTTGGCGGCGTGTACGCCACCGGCGATCAACAATCCAGCCGCCAGCGCCAGCGCCGGATGGATATCTGTGATCACCTGGGCGGTTGCAGCGAACAGGATGGCTCCGGCGGCCGGTCGCACAAAGCTCTGGATCAGGTCGTTGACATGATTGACCAGCGGCACCTTATCGGCAAAAAATTCAATGATGCTTAGCACTACGAGCAAGATGATGATCCATTCATTGGTCAGCGCGTCCCAGGGAGATCCCAACGTGATGAGCTTGGTGAACCGCGCCAGTAGCGCCACGACCAACAATGGGATATAGGCATTCAGTCCCGCGCTGGCTGAGAGGCCGAAGGCTGAAAAAATGCCGGAAATCCAATCCATAGTTGGTGATTCTAACACCGACAAAAAACAGGAGTGGGATGTTGGTAGACGGATGATAGTTGGCGGAAACGTGACTTGTCCGCTACAAAATAATCGCCAATAACAGATAACGTATCGCTGTTCTCCATTCTCCTTTATTCCCACTTCCATTCAGAAATTTCTGCCATTAAGTTGTATGCGGTCATATCGAGTTGGATGGGTGTGATCGACACAAAGCCATCGTTCAGTGCGCCCACATCCGTGCCATCTTCGGGGACTCCGGTGGGCGCTTCGCCGCCGATCCAGTAGTAGGGATCCCCCTGCGGATCGTCACGCTTCACTAATTCATCGCGGTATACGCGTAGGCCCAAACGAGTGACGCGCATCCCCTTGATCTGTTCAAGCGGCAGATAGGGCACGTTAACATTGAGTAGGGTATTACGTGGCAAACCTTCGTCGACGACACGCGCAGCCACGCGGCCGGCAATAAGGGCTGCCGCGGAGAAATCCTTTTCGCCTTCGATGTTTATCGGTGTGTCAAGGGAGACTGCGATGCCAGGCAGCCCGCCAATTGCGGCTTCCATAGCCGCGGTCACCGTGCCTGAATAGGTGACATCATCGCCGATGTTGGCGTAAGGATTGATTCCCGATACGATCAGATCGATCTTTTTCTCGACGTAACCGAGTAGCGCCAGGGCCACACAATCCGAAGGTGCGCCGTCACTCATGAAGGCCGGAGTCCCATCCGGCAGCTTGGTGGGGCGCACACGTAATGGTCGGTGCAAAGTCTTGACATGGCCGGAAGCAGACCAGTTGTGGTCGGGGGCAAGCACAGTGATCTCGCCGACTTTCTTCATGCTGGCAGCCAAGGCTAGCAGGCCGGGATGGTTGATGCCGTCGTCGTTGGTAACCAATATGTGCATATCAAAAGAGTGGGGAGTAAGGTGGGTTTAGTATAATACCCACCCGTTCCTAAGTGAGGTTCCGCCTATGCAAGTATCGAAAGAAGCCCTTGTTTCTACAAATCCCACGCATGCGTGGTTAAAAACGATTGAAGCCTCCTTTGTGCCCGGTCCGATGTCCGCTATGCTGGAAGAACTGGTGGATGGTATCCTGAATCGTTTCCGCGATCTGGGTCACAAGGTTGTCGATACGCCCACGGATAACACCAAGGTGCTTTTTACTACCGCACCTTTTGGCGAGCCTCTTCCCTGGCGCCAGTCGCTTTTTTTCACTGCCCGGCACCGATTCGGTTTAAAGAAATCGCCGGTGTTGTACACTGTCATCCAGATCACGCCCAAAGAATTTGATAAGTGGATCTCTAAATTCAGGAACGCCTTAGCACAAAACCCAGCTGACGAAAAAGAATTTCAGCTCGAAGGTTTATCTTTGACCGCACCTCGCGTTCTGATCGATCAGGGCGCGCGCGGCGGCCCAATTTTATCGATGTCGCGCATGCTCCAGGCGCAAGCCAAGAGCATTCGCGTGCTGCTTGCAGTTGGCGATGATCATCCGGAGCGCGTGTATCACTTCGATTTGGTGGGCGCTTACCCCGTGAGTATCAACACGGATCCAACTGCTTTCTACAGCGACATAGCTTTGCGCATAGTGACCACTGAGAGCACCAAGGAAGTTACCAATCACCAGATCGTGGAACCCATTGTCGAGCGCGACGTGTGGCAGGGCCTCAGTACTCCTGAAGCGATGCACCGCGGCGGCCAGGAACTGGGCGAACGCGGTTTTTTTACTGACATGGTGCGCATCGAAGACCTGGTGCAGGTTCCCGCAGTGAACGAAGGTGTTGCGCGCCAATACAGCGAAGGTTGTTTTGCAACCTGGGACCCGCGCATTGAGGCGTTGGTCGCTACGGTCACTGGTAGTGCCCGCCCTGTACATAAGGGCAAGCTCACTGATGATGACCTTGCACTGATCACCGCAGTAAAAGCGGATGGGTCTGGCGCAGTTGTGCGCCATGTGGAAGGCAAGCGCAACGACCCGCCATCCTCCGAGGCTGTTGAGATGATGGACATGGATACGTTGTTACCCCACATAAAGCATGAAACCGTGGGCGGCGTGAAGAGCGATGTGCCCGTCATCCGTTCCAAGTTACATGGCCACCGCGGCGTAAAGGCTTTCAATCCGGATTTGGTGGAATATGTGCCGCTGGATCCGCCTTACTACCATTACCTGGTGTCCTGCGCTACCGAGGCTCAAGCGCGCGGCATCAAGGCTGCGTTCAGCCGTTCTGAAACCTTCCGCAATCCAGAGGACCCGCGCCAGATCGCCTTTACTGTGCTGCCTGGTCACGGTGTGGTGATGGCGGAAAAGTGGAAAGCCGGCAAAGTTCCCTTCCAGATGATCTGGGAAGCCATGGATTCCGACGACCTGGAGATCGATCCACACGTGCCGCAGGGCGAGATGAGTTATGTTCCCGCGTCGGATGGCAGGCTCAGCTTGAAGGAAAATTCCAAGATCTAAACAAAATGCTCGCCATTCGGCGAGCATTTTGATATTAACCCCATTGCGAGGAGGCCGAATGAAATGAGGCCGACGTGGCAATCTCCTAGATCGGTTTGGGGATTGCTTCGGGCTGACGCCCTCGCAATGGGGTTATCGATTCACCCTCGGCCTCCGCGGCCACATGAACGATGTTTTTGCCCGATAGTCCAAATACGATTTGCCCAAACGGATCTCAAGTTCTCGCTCCTCGTAGACCTTGAGGAAGAAAACGAACGCGGGAGTCAGCCAGAGCAACACCCACAACACAAATAGGGTCGATTGCAGCCACAATCCGAGAGCCACAAAAAATGCCAGGGTGGACAACACCATGGGATTACGCGTCCACGCGTACATCCAGTCTGTGGCCAGCCGTCTGGTGAGCGTGATGGCGAACGGCGCGCCCCAGCCACGCAACGCCAGATTGACAACCGTCGCAAACGCGATCAGACTGGTAACCACCATCAACCAATAACTGATGCTTTTATCCAGCGGAATGGCCCATCCTCGCCAGTCATTAGCCGTGATGATCGCCGCAATGATTGCGGTACCCAAGCACAAGAGCAGCAGAAAATGCACACCGGTTGTCACCCACTGCATTTGTTCTTTTGAGGGCTTGGCATCCAGCAGCCTGCGCCCGATCCAAACCGTCGGATAGCTGGCCGCTACTGCCAGTATTATGCAAGCAAAGGTGGCAACAGGGTTGAGTGGCTCGCGCGCCAGCCAAAGCCAATAGGGAATGGTCGCCCCGAAAAGAAGGACTCGAATAAAGATTAACAAGAGTGATGGCATGTGCACCTCCTCTGATTTTCGAACCTACTTTATGACTGTTCAGTTGTTACAAATAGAGAATGCAGTCCCTAGAATCAGAGGACAATCCCCATGGATTCACCTACCGGACTATCTGACTATTGGACTATCAGACTATCAGTTGGTTGCAAGCTGCCTTAAGACAGCCTGCAGAATCCCGCCCTGTTTGTAGACATCGATATCAATCGGGGTGTCCAGGCGGGTCTTCACCCAGAAGGTTGTTTCTTTGCCGTCTTCGCCCAACGCAATGACTTGAATTTCTTGATTCGGCTTGGCAATGCATTCGTTTAAGCCCGCGATTTCAAATCTTTCACGCCCGGTCAGCCCCAGGCTGGCCGCGGTCTCGCCTGCCCTGTATTGCAGCGGCAAAATGCCCATGCCCACCAGGTTGGTGCGGTGAATACGCTCGAAGGATTCGGCGATGACCGCCTTTACGCCGAGCAGCAGCGGACCCTTGGCCGCCCAATCGCGGCTGGACCCGGATCCATATTCCTTGCCGGCTAACACGATTAGCGGCGTGCCTTCGCTCTTGTACTTCAGCGACGCGTCGTAAATGGTCATTTCCTCGCCATCGGGTAGATGCAAGGTGAAGCCGCCTTCAACGCCGGGAACCAATAAATTCTTCAGTCGAATGTTTCCAAAGGTGCCGCGGGTGAGCACCCGGTCGTTGCCTCTTCGCGAACCATAGGAGTTGAAATTGGGCACCGTCACGCCATGTTCGAGCAAGTATTTCCCCGCTGGGCTATCTGCGGGAATGGCGCCGGCGGGTGAGATGTGATCGGTAGTAACTGAGTCGCCCAGCGAGACCAGAACGCGCGCCCCATGCATATCATTAACGGGTTTTGGCTCAAGTGTCAGGCCTTCGAAAAATGGCGGCTCTTGCACATAGGTAGAATCTGCATCCCATTCATAGATTTCCTCGCCGTGTGCGATGATATTGTTCCAGGTCTCATTGCCCGTGAAAACATTCGAGTAGCGCTCGGAGAACATTTCAGGCTTCACATTGGCTTCGATGGCCGCGCCCACTTCTTCACGACTCGGCCAAATGTCCTTCAGGTAAACCGGGTCGCCTTGTTTCCCGATGCCAAGCGGCTCTTTGGTGAGATCGATATCGACAGTGCCCGCCAGTGCGTAGGCAACCACCAGCGGCGGCGAGGCTAAATAGTTTGCCAGCGCATAGGGATGAATGCGGCCTTCGAAGTTGCGATTGCCGGAGAGTACAGCCGCGGCCACCAGGTCGCCACCGGTTACCGCCTTAACCACTTCACCTGCCAGGGGGCCCGAGTTGCCAATGCAAGTGGTGCAGCCATAGCCAACCAGATTGAATCCGAGTTCAGAGAGAGGTTCCATCAATCCGGCCTTCTCTAAATATTCAGTCACCACGCGCGAACCGGGCGCAAGGCTGGTCTTCACAAATGGCTTCACTTTCAACCCACGCTCGACGGCTTTTTTCGCCAACAATCCAGCGCCAAGCATCACCGCCGGATTGGAGGTATTGGTGCAGGATGTAATTGCTGCAATAACCAGGGAGCCGTGTCCCATTTCCGCCTTGGAACCGTTGGTTCCGAAGGTGACCTTTTTGTCCAGAGCGCTTGCGTCCAAGGCAAAACCACGTTCACTCTTGGGGGTCATCAGCGATTTGCGAAACTCCGTCTTCATCTGCTCGAGTGTTACGCGGTCCTGGGGGCGTTTGGGTCCGGCCAGGCTCGGTTCTACAGTTGCCAGATCGAGTTCCAGCGTGTCAGAGAATTGTGGGTCAGGAGTGTTTTCGTCCCGGAATAATTTCTGTTCTTTGCAATAGGCTTCCACCAAGGCGATCTGCGCCTCATCACGTGCCGTCAGGCGCAAATAACGCAGCGTTTCGACGTCAACAGGGAAGTACGTGATCGTGGCGCCGTTTTCCGGCGACATGTTGCCAATCATGGCGCGGTCGGCCAGACTGATCGAGTCGAGTCCCGGTCCATAGAACTCGACAAATTTGTCCACCACGCCTTTCTTACGCAACATCTGCGTGATGGTTAGGGTCAAATCGGTAGGCGTCACACCTTCTTTGAGCCGACCGTGCAGTTTGAAGCCGATCACGTTGGGGATGAGCATGTCAATGGCGCGGCCCAGCATGGCGGCTTCCGCTTCGATTCCGCCCACGCCCCAGCCAACTACGCCAAGCCCGTTGATCATGGTCGTGTGAGAATCGGTGCCGACGACAGTGTCGGGGAAGGCCACAATCTGCTCCCCTTCCTTCCTGGTAAGCATCACTTTGGCCAAAAATTCCAAATTGACCTGGTGTACGATGCCGGTAGCAGGCGGCACCACTCGGAAATTGTCGAAAGCCTGCTGCCCCCAATGCAGGAATTCGTAGCGCTCCCGGTTGCGCATGAACTCGATCTCGGCATTGCGCTGCAGCGCATCCGGCGTGGCGAAGAAATCAACCTGCACGGAATGGTCGATGACCAGGTCTACCGGGATCTGCGGGTTGATCTTGGCCGGGTCGCCACCAAGGCGGGCAACCGCGGCCCGCATGGCCGCCAGGTCTACGATGGTGGGTACCCCGGTGAAATCCTGCAGCAGCACGCGCCCGGGCTTGAAGGGCATGGGCAGCCGTTCGCCTTTGGGATGCCAACCGGCCAGGTTGCGCACGTCTTGCTCGAAAATATCTACGTTGTTGCAGCCGCGCAGGGCGGCTTCCAGCAGGATGCGAATAGAGAAGGGAAGCTTGTCCAGATGAGTGAGCCCATCGGTTTCAAGTTTTTGCAGACTGTAAACGATGTACTTTGAGTTATCTACTTGTAAAGTTTTGCGCGCATCAAAATAATCTTTTGCCATTAATACTCCGGTCAGCGATTATACCGCCCGTGCCTTGAAGATAAACAGTCGATAAGACACATGCCGAAATTCAGGATAGTACTTTTGGGACTTAGGTGTACAAATCTGCGAATGTTAAAATCTTTCACCGTTCATTCAGGTTGAAGGAAATGGATATTTCCCACACGAAGCTAGTCGGCAGGATGCTCATTGCATTCGTTCTCGGACTCATGATGGTCTTTGCTTTGTTTTTCGCTGGGAAAGGCTATGCAAGTTCCACCACATCTTACATTGTACGGGCACTGACGGCAACGCCAACCGCTGATCCCGAAGATCCTGCACCGACAGAGCAGGTTTGTTACGGCCCGGAAGAATTTCCCGACGGGATTTCGCCGTTGACTGGTTTGCCCATTGAGGACCCATCCTTGCTGGCGCTTCGCCCAGTTTTTCTATCCATTTCCATTTTTCCTCCGAGCGTGCGCCCACCCACCGGATTGTCTGTTTCGCCAATCGTATATGAGGTGTACATCGGCGATGGCGATACCCGTTTGATGGCCGGATTTTATGGCGAATTCCCGCAACCGATCTTTGAGGCTGGAGATGGCGAGCAGTCACCCCCGCCGGCAACGTTCGATTATCTAATTGGCGATCGGGTCTGGTTCGATTCGAATGGCAATCATTTGCAAGACGATAGAGAACCGGGCGTTCCCTCAGTGCCTGTCCGCTTGTTGGATTCCAATTTCATTGAGGTGCAAAAAACCACCACTGATGCATCCGGCCATTATTATTTTGGCCTGAGTGATATCGGCGAGAACTCTTCGTTCCAGATCCGCTTCGGCGCGCCGCCTTCGGTCAGCGATTACTACTGGGTGAATAAGGATATGGGTGGTGACGACATCGATAGCGATGTTACGGAATTGGGGCGCACCGATTTGTTCAATCCTGCTCACAGGGAATCGAATGAACAACTGGATTTCGACGCAGGCCTGCGCCAGGCATACCGCATCGAAGGTCTTCGCTCCGGTCGCGTAGCCTACCAGGATCTGCAAGTCAACTACTGCGGATGTTTGGTGACGGCGGGCGCCGACCCCGGCGTGGCTGCCCAAATCAGCACTTGTGCAACCGCGTTCAGCCGTGATCCCAACAACATCGGTGGCGCTGGCCTGGATGTTATGCGATTGCAGGCGATCGCCGCCAATAACAGCGAAGGTTCTTGTGCTGAACCGAACCTGACTGGAAACCTGTTCTGCTCTCTACCTGTGATTGAAGGGCAACCGGGTGAAGAACTCTTTGTTGAATACAACGTAAACAACATCAACCACTTTGTCTATGATGCTGAGCTTGGCGCTTACAGCTGGGCAAAGAACCTGCCCTCCACTCCGGAGGAGTTCGTGGTGATGACCGACCGGCTTACTGGAGAAACGCTGGCCTTCGAAAACGTGATCGTTCTCCTGGCGCACCACTCTTCACAAAATTCGGCTGGCACCATTATCCATGTCGACCTGGATCATAAGACGGGGACTGCGTATATCTTCCGCAACGGACAAGCTTATAAAGCTCTGTGGACTACGGTTGCCACTGAGTATGAACAGACTACTGGCCATCCCTTGCCAGTGCGCTTCACGGATTTAGACGGCAACCCCTTCCCGCTGGCGATTGGACAAACCTGGGTCAACTTATTGAATGCTTTTGACACAGTTGATCAGGGCGCAGGTGGAACCTGGTACGCTGATTTCGACGCACCAGCGAATCCATAGATTAAAAGAAAAAATCCAAAATGCGAGAGCCGCCGCAACGGCTCTCTTTGTTTTATACTCACGCCATGCCCAAAAAACGATCCTTTCTGTTGGAAAATCTAAAAATCTATCGCATCGAGATCTTTTTCCTGCTTCTTGCCCTGCTCCCAGCGCTCTACATTGCATTTGGAAACCCCAATACGATTTTGGACTGGTACAACTCGGACGACGGCTTCCTCTATTTCCAGGTTGCGAGGAATCTGGCTGCTGGCCACGGCTTTACCTTTGATGGCATCAATCCCACCAATGGCTTCCATCCCTTATGGCTTTTTATCCTGACTCCAATATTTGCCCTGTCCCGAACAGATCCGCTTCTGCCTCTGCGAATACTCATTGTTGTCTCCGCGTTGCTGAGCGCCGGGTCAGCCATTCTGATATATCGCATCCTGAGGCAATATACATCGGAATGGATCGCCACCCTTGTTGGCATGCTTTGGATCGTACTGCCTAGCATTCATAGTACGACTGTGCACACGGGGGTTGAGGCAGGGATTAACGCTTTTGCATTGCTTCTATTTTGGGGCAAGCTGACTTCCTTCACGCCAGATTCAAGCCCATACAAAAATTTGCCGCGACTTGCCATCTTAGGTTTGCTGGCCTCACTTGCCCTTTTTGCTCGTCTCGACAATATCTTCCTGGTTTCGTTTGGCGGCCTCTGGCTCTGGTTGCGCCTCTGGCAGCCGCCCGGAAAATCCGAACAAAATGCGTGGCTCTGGCGCCTGCAGGCGGGGTTCGCTTTTTTTGGCCCGCTCACCCTGCTAATGGCTGTTTATCTAATCTGGAACTACCTGTCTTTTGGCATGGTTATGCCTATCAGCGGCGAGGTCAAGGTTTGGTGGGGCACACTAAAGAATACAGTTTATGGATTTCGCATAAGGAGCTTGGCGGGTTTTGCAGCTCAGTTTCTTACGGATGATACCCAGCTCGGCCCTTGGTCCTTGGCGACAACACCTCTTTGGGCTGCAGCCAAATGGATGCCAGCGGCCGTGGGCCAGGTGGTTTCGCTTTCGTCACGGCGGGTAGCTTTTGTTGCTCTTGGGGGGATGCTGGCTTTGCTGGGTTCGGCGTTGGTTTGGGCGCAGCGCGAATTCGTGGTTAAAGCCGCGCGTGCCCTAGGACTGCTGCCTTTCTTCCTGGGCTGTTTCGCCCAAATCGCCTACTATAAATTTACTGGCTCAATGGCCCAGCAGCCCTGGTATTGGATTGCTGAAATGATCTTTCTGCTGTTCGCTGGTGGGTTACTGCTCCACGCGTTCTTTCAGCAGACTTCGCCCTTGTTGCCAAAGAACCTTGGGCGAATCATCAGGGTCATTGAGTTTGCAATCCCAGGCATCGCGAGCATCCTTTTCCTCGTCTTCATCCAGAGCGCAGTCCGCGTTCCTGGTGATGGCAGCAATCATTTCTACATAAATCGCGCCCGCTGGCTGGAAGCGAATACCGAGGAAGGCGCGCGGATAGCTATCACGGGTGCGGGCAATTTGGCGTACTTTGTAAGAGGTCGTACCATCATTAACATGGACGGGTTGATGAATACCTATGATTATTTATTAGCTATGCAGGCAGGTAATGGTGCAGATTATCTCGCCCAATTGGGCGTGGATTATATTTTTGGCACCAGCTACATCCTCACGGAAACCAATCCCTATGCCCCTATGCTGGACGGCCATTTGGAGCCTTATAAAGATTATGTTTTCGCCGATCGAAAGCGCCCGTTATGGCACTTTGTACCCTGAAGCTTTTCTCGGCCAGTTACACGATTATCAAAAGATGATGAATTGCCAGTTGCGGTTTACGCTGACTAACCCCCCAACTCCGCAAATATCACAATCCTCTGCGTATCAATCCGATAGGGATAGCAGCTGATTAGCGTCAAGGTGGCGTTTGGAGTAGGATTCATTACGTCCACTTTCGTAGGGGCGACGATCTGCGTTTCCGTCACCACATACTTATAACTGTTGTTGGCAGAGTAGATGGTGATCTCATCCCCCGCTTCGAGCTGATCCAAATCCTTGAACACTTCTCCATAAATATCGTTATGCCCTGTCAGAACCAGATTACCAGGCTGCCCGGGATTTGCGGAAGCGAGATGCTGTCCCACGCCGCGCTTCAGTTCTTCCCAGCCGTCACCCTGCACGATCGGCGCGTTGACCTCGATGGCGTCGATGCGAATGCCAAGGGCTTGCTCCGGCCCTGGTGTGGGGACCACCAATCCCGCGATATAGGCCTGTACTTGTGGACGTAGGTGCTCCGGGATTTCAGCTTCGTTCGGCTGCGCTGGCTGACCCGCGGTAGGTGGCGTGTGTCCGGATGGCAAAACAACGGGCCCGATCAAAGGTGTGGCGCTTGCCCCGGAAGTAAGCGCAAAGGCCGCGGCCATCTCGCGGTTCAGCGATTCCAATACGCTTAATCCATTGAAGAAAATGTACATCAACCCGCCTGCGGCCAATAATTCGACGGCTAACAATGCGCGCTCGACCCGGCGGCGCGCCGTGGATTTTGTCGGAGGTTTGAGTTTGAGGTTGGGCGCTTCGTGCACCTTGTGCCCCCGTAGCGGATCGCCTTGGGTGCTCTCGGCTTGGTGGGCGTCGACGCCGATCAGCTTGCCGGATTGCTTGAAGGCTTTCAGGCGCCGGGCGCGATCTGCTTTCCGCCTATCTAACAACAATCGGCGCAGTTCGCTCTCACTGAGTTCGGGGGTTTTGCTTTTCGCCATCGAAAGAATTATAGCTTTGCCGTTTCCAGCAACACTTCTTCCATCTCCTTTGACAACGCTGGCCGGTTGAAATGCTGCTCCATGAAAGCACGCCCTGCCTTACCCATGCGTTTAATCTCAATGGGATTGCTTGCCATTTCGCGTATGGCGGTCGCCAGCGCGTTCGAATCTCCCGGTGGGACAAAGACTCCGGCACCTGCCTCCTCTACGACCTTGCGAATGACTCCATCGATCGCCAATAATATGGGCCGCCCAGCAGCCATGTAATCAAAGACTTTATTGGGATAGACCGTTGCTAACCACTTCGTTGGCTTCAAAATGGCGAGGCATGCATCAGCCGCCGCCAGCGCCTCGGCCACGTGAGTTTTGGGCATTGGCGGGAGAAAACGAATATTATCCAGGTTCAATTTTGCCGCTTGTTCCTGTAGCAGTGGTTTATCTTTTCCATCACCCAGAAGGGCGATGCTGATTTTTCTTTGGTCCCGTAATTGTTCTGCAGCCTGGAGTACAACGCCAAGGTCGTTCGACAAACCATGAGCTCCCGCATATAAGACAACGAATTTATCTTCAAGAGCAAATCGACTGCGGAAGGCGGCGCCGTCAGCTTCCGGGTCGAACATCGAGGCATCCGATCCGTTGGGAACGATCCTAATGTCGCGTCCGCCCCGTGCCTTTACATGCTCCTCGAATCCCGGCGAATTCAACACAAGTTTATCGGCGCGGCGGTAAAGGAATCGCTCCAGCCATTCAGACCCCGCGATCAGCGGTTGGCTGCGCAGCACACCGACCGCCACCGCAAATGCGGGCCACAGATCGCGCACCTCGAATAAAAAAGGCACCCGCTTGAGGCGCGCCAGCGCCCACGCGGTAAAGGCCTGGAACAGCGGCGGCGAGGTTCCCCAGACTAAGTCAATATTTTTAATCCGCAGGCCGACAAAGAAAGAACTGAGAGTGAAACTGAAGAAGCTGAATAATCGCTGGGCGAAGCTGCGATGTAATCCTTGAAAAGTAGCCGCTCTGTGGATGGTCAATTTCTCTACTTGTGTTAGGGATTCTTTGTCTGCCTGGCCTGTCAAATAGCTGACGGGGCTGGCGATGACCGTAACTTGGTGTCCTTTTTCGCAAAGGTATCGAGCGAGTTCATAATGCCGCGTGCCACCCGCCTCGTCCAAGGTAACGAAAGCTTGATGAATCAGCAAGATATGTAATTCACCTTTTCTGCCAGCCATTATTTGGGGAGCATCCAAGTGCTAATGATGGTAATCGGAAGCGGGCCAACCACCCCGGCGATAAACGACAACGCGGGCACCTTGATGCCATAAGTCGGCGATGCCCAGCCTAAAATGGGGTCACTGGTTCCCGAGCCATGCACCAATTCGCCGGCGCGAATC
>Ga0209341_10000431_pt1 | contig 43212 bp, 41 predicted proteins | sample RifCSP13_2_FD_184020 | JGI IMG/M metagenome (GOLD analysis project Ga0209341, IMG submission 184020) | Soil microbial communities from Rifle, Colorado - Rifle CSP2_sed 13_2 (SPAdes) (version 2) | ecosystem: Environmental > Terrestrial > Deep subsurface > Rock core/Sediment | place: Rifle...
CACCGACCAGCAACGCGACGTGAAGATTTGACTTGCCAACCGGGAGCCGTCCACACATGGCACTTAGCGGAAGTTTCGCGGGACGCGGAACTAAAGCGCCTGCGTGTCGAACACTTTGTCGATGTCGCCGCGCCAGGGGCCGGAAAAGTCGGCAAGCAAGCGGTCGGCCGGCGAGCGCCCCTCCTCGATGGTCTCGACCAGAGGTGCCAGAGCCTTGCGCTCGTCCTCTCCTTCGCGATCGAGCCGCGCACGCCGCTTCAATCCGCCAAGCGCCAGGTCGACCATGGCGCGGCCGACATCGCGGAGCTCACGCCCGCGAAACGGCGTCTTGAGCCCAAGACGCGGCACGGTATCGCGCAATGCCTGACGTTCTTCCACGGTCCAGTCCGCAGTCAGCGCCAAGGCTCCGTCGAGGGCCTCCTTGTCGTATAGAAGGCCGGCCCAGAGCGCAGGCAGCGCCCAGATCTGGGCGAAGGAGCCCGCGTCGGCGCCGCGCATCTCCAGAAAGCGCTTCAGCCTCACATCGGGGAAGAGCGTGGTGAGATGATCGGCCCAGTCGTCGAGCGTGGGTCTCACGCCCGGAAGGGCAGCGAGCTTGCCGGCAAGAAAGTCTCTGAAGGAGGCGCCGGCCACGTCAATATAGCGCTCGTCGCGATAGACGAAATACATCGGCACATCGAGCGCATGGTCGACGTAGCGCTCGAAACCCATGCCCTTCTCGAAGACGAAGGGCAGGAGCCCGGTGCGGTCGGGGTCGGTGTCGCGCCACATCTCGGCGCGATAGGATTGAAAGCCGTTGGGCTTGCCGTCGGTGAACGGCGAGTTGGCGAAGAGCGCGGTCGCGACCGGCTGGAGCGCCAGCCCTGCGCGCATTTTGGCGACCATGTCGGCCTCGTCGCCGAAATCCATGTTCACCTGCACGGTCGCGGTGCGAAACATCATGTCGAGCCCGCGGCGCCCGCGCGTCGGCATATAGCGCGACATGATGCGGTAGCGCTCCTTCGGCATTACCGGCGTCTCGGCAAGCGTCCATTTCGGCGAAAAGCCGATGCCAAGGAAGCCGATGCCTAACTCAGCTCCGACTTCGCCCACTTCGAACAGATGCTGACGCAGCTCATCGTAGGTCTCATGCACGGTCTTTAGCGGCGCGCCGGAGAGCTCGAGCTGGCCGCCGGGCTCGAGGCTGATGGCGCCGCCTTTCGGGCAGTCGATGCGCCGTAGGCCGATGACCTTGCCGTTCTCATTGATCGCGTCCCAGCCGAAACGATCCGCGAGGCCGGCGAGCAACGCGCCGATCCCGCGCTCGCCCGCATAAGGAACCGGCGAATGGCCGTGTTGGTAGAAGCCGAACTTCTCGTGCTCGGTGCCGATGCGCCAATCGCTCTTGGGCTTAGAGCCCGCTTCGAGATAGGCGACGAGCTCGTCCCGTGACTCGATGACGGGGCTTTCAGGCCCACTCACCCGTGTCGACATGAGGAGAGCTCCGTTTGAGTTAACGACACCTGCACCGGAAGCGAGGCAGACAGGGCGCGCAAGGGCGGCCTTTATGGCGCTCTCCGCCCGAGCCTGACAAGCGCTCCTTATTGCCAGTCGCCAAGGACGGCGTTCACAAGGGCGAGAGCGGCGACCGCAGCGGTATCGGCCCGCATCACCCGCGGCCCGAGGGAAATAGGGAGAACGAAGGACTTTGCAAGCAGCGCGGCGCGCTCCTCGCGGTCGAAGCCGCCCTCAGGCCCGATTAGGACGGCAATGGGGCCGGGGCCCCGCGCTTTGAGCGCTTCAATGGGCGAGGCGTGCGGGGCGGCCTCGTCGGCGAAGATCAGGAGGCGCTCCGCGTCCCATGCGCCGAGCAGCTTCGACAACTGCTCGGGCGCCATCACCTCGGGCACGCGCAAAACGCCGCACTGCTCTGCCGCCTCGATGGCGTTGGCGAGGAGACGGCTGGTCTTGACGCGCTCAGCCACCGTGTGACGCGTGATCACGGGACGGAGCGCGCTGACCCCCATTTCCGTCGCCTTTTGCGCCACATAGTCGAGGCGGGCGCGCTTCAAGGGCGCGAACAGATAATGCAGATCGGGCCCCTGTTCTTGCGGGCGCGTCTGGTGCTCGATGCGAACTTGCGCCTCTTTCCGACCGATGGCGCTAAGCTCGGCGCACCACTCCCCGTCCTTGCCGTTGAACAGGAGGAGCCTTTCGCCTGGCTTGAGTCGAAGCACGTTTCCGAGGTAATGCGCCTGGTCCTTGTCGAGCGCGACCGCGCCGCCGGCCACTAACGGAGACTTGATGAAGATGCGCTGGAGCTTGGAGGACATGGGCGCTTATAGCGAGTGAAGGGCGAAGGGCTGAACACACATGACACGACCCATCACATGACACGACCCCCGCCCCAAGGCAAAGCCGCCGCGGTGTCCGACGCAGGCGCCGGGAACTGGGTCGATCGCTACGCGCCGGCGGCGCTCCTCCCCTATCTCAGGCTCGCCCGCGCCGACCGGCCGATCGGCTTCTTCCTGCTCGCTCTTCCCTGCTTCTGGTCGGTATCGCTTGCCGCGCGCAGTCTGGGCGAGGCCTATCCCGATCCCTGGCTCCTCTTCCTCTTCGCCGTGGGCGCCATCGTCATGCGCGGGGCGGGCTGCACCTATAACGACCTCATCGACCGCGACATCGACGCCAAGGTCGCGCGGACACGGGGAAGGCCATTGCCGAGCGGACAGGTGAGCCCTCGCGCCGCCATCCTCTTCATGCTCGTGCTTTGCCTGATCGGACTTGCCGTGCTGCTCAGCTTCAATAGTTACACCGTGTGGCTTGGGCTTGGCGTGTTGCCGATCGTGGCGTTCTATCCCTTCGTCAAGCGGTTCAGCTATTGGCCGCAAGCCGTGCTCGGGCTCGCCTTCAACTGGGGCGCGCTTTTGGGTTGGGCCGCCGTGCTGGGGCGCCTCGACTGGCCGGCGGTCGTCCTCTATGCGGGGGCGGTGTGCTGGACCATCGGCTACGACACCATCTATGCCCATCAGGACCGCGAGGACGACGACCTCATCGGGTTGAAATCGACTGCGCTTAGATTCGGCCGCGCCACCAAGCCCTGCCTCGCCCTCCTCTATGGGCTGGCCTGGCTCGCCATCACTGCGGCCGGGCTCATGGCGCATGCCGGCACGGCGTTTCTGCTCGGCATGATGGCGGCGGCGGCGAATCTTGCCTGGCAGGTTTCGAGCCTCGACATCGACGATCCGGAGAATTGCCTCGAGCGCTTCCGCTCCAACCGCAACTTCGGCGCCATCGTACTCGGCGCAATCCTCCTCGATATGGTCCTTGCGGCAATATTCTGAGTTGCGTGGACCAAGGCGAACGCGCGAAAAAGCACCGGGCCCCAGAGCTTCTCGCCCTGGGACCCGGATGACGCCTTGCTGTTAGCTTCCCCCGTTAGCTGGCTGCCTTGAGGCGGCCTTGATTGCCACGATGCTGCCACAGAAGCTTTCCGAAGCGCTTAATGGACGTTGTTAATGTCTGGTATGCGCCGCTTACCTGCTTACATGGTTTAGAGAACTCTTCCGAAAAGTTTAGAGAATCTTCCCGCGCCGAAATGACCGCTTTCAAACCCGCCGAACGACCGCAAACCGCTCCGACCCTCGAAGAGGATTACGCACTTCTTAAGAAGGCCGCGCGCGAGGCAGGCGAGCTTGCGCTCACCTATTTCCGCAAGTCGATCATCGTGAAACGGAAGATCGACGGCAGCGAGGTGAGCGAGGCCGACCTTGCCCTCGATGTAGCGCTCAAACTCGCGCTGCACGCACCGCGGCCGGACTATGGCTGGCTCTCGGAGGAGACCGAGGACGATCCGGAGCGGCTCAAGCACCGCAGGGTATGGGTGGTCGATCCGATCGACGGCACCAACGCCTTCCTGCGTCACTTGCCGGAGTGGACGGTCTCCGCGGCGCTGGTCGAGGACGGGGTGCCGGCGCTCGGCGTCGTGTTCAATCCCGCCACCAAGGAGTTTTTCCACGCCATGCGGGGGAAAGGCGCCTTCCTCAACGACAAGCCGATCGCAGCAAGCACGAAGAAGACGCTCGACGGGGCGCTGCTCATCGCCAGTGGCGGCCTATTCAAGAAAAAGATCTGGAAGGAGCCGTGGCCCGAGGTGAAGACAAGATGGGTGAACTCCGTAGCCTACCGGCTCGCGCTCGTCGCGGCGGGGGAGGCCGACGCCACCATCTCCCTCTCGGCCAAGTGCGAATGGGACCTTGCCGCCGCCGCCCTGATCGTCGAGGAGGCGGGCGGCACGATCACCGACCATCACGGCGAGGCGCACCGCTATAACCGCGCGTCTCCGCGTTTTACGAGCCTGGTGGCGAGTGGAAGGGCTCTCCACCCGCTCTTGATCGAGCGCACGGACCGCGTAGACCTCTAGCGATTACTTCGGCAAAGTTGCGGACAGGGTGAGGGGGAAGGAGCATGGCCGCAAAGGACGGCGCCAAGACAAGCGGGCGGCAATTGCTTCACCTCGTGTTCGGAGGCGAGCTTACGTCGCTCGACAAAATCGAGTTCAGCGACCTCAAGGCGCTCGACATTGTCGGCATCTATCCCAACTATGCGCGGGCCTATGACGCCTGGAAGGACGCCGCTCACCGCACCGTCGACGACGCCCATATGCGCTACTTTATCGTGCATCTGCACCGGCTGCTCGACCCCGGACAGGGACCGGGCGGAGAGGCCGGCTAGCGGCATAAGCGCGCAAGGTTTTTCGCCTTAGAGGCGCAAGCCGCCCCGTGCTAGAACGGCAGCTGACGACCGGCAGCTCTCCTGCCGAGGCGCAGAAAATCGGGGAACCGCTTGAAAGACCAACTGTTCAAGGACGCAAGCGCGATTACGCGGGGCGCCGACGAGCTCCAGGTCGAGTATACGACCGGCGAGATCGTGGTGCGCATCTGGCGGGAGCATTTGCGGCCCCGTATCGGGCTCCTTCTGCTCGCCTCGTTTGCCATGCTCCTTACGGCGGCCACCACCGGCGCCATCCCATTCCTTATCCAGAGGACCGCCGACGACGTGTTCGTCGCCAAGAACGAGCAGATGGTCTACTGGATCACCGCCGCCATCGTGATCGTGACTGTCGTCAAGGCGATCGCCGAATATGTCGCCGACGTCACCGTCGCCTATCTCGGCCACCGCTTCGTCGCCGATCTTCGCATTCAAATGTTCGCCAGGCTCGCGCGCGCCGATTTGAACTGGATCCAGACCGTGCATTCGGGGCGTCTGCTCTCCGGCTTCCTCAACGACGCTACGCTCATCCGGCAGACGGCGAGCCGCTCGCTCGTCACTCTCGGCGAGAACTACCTCAAGGTGGTCATCCTCGTCGCCACCATGTTCTACATGGATCCGCGCTTCTCGATCCTAATCCTGATCTTCATGCCGTTCGCCTGGATCGTGCTCTCGCGCCAGCGCCGCAAAATGCGGAGATCGACCACCAAGTCGCTCCAGGAGACGGGCGATCTCTCGGCGCTTATCACCCAGACGCTCCGCGGCATGCGCATCGTGCGCGCCTACCGCCAGGAGAACAGGGAGGAGGCCCGCGCCGCCTCGGCCATCAACCGCGCGCTCGAGTTCACCATGCGCGGCACGCGCGCTCGCGCGCTATCGAGCCCCTCGATGGAGCTTCTGACCGGGCTCGGCTTCGCGCTCGCAATCTACTTCGCCGGTACCAAGGGCGTGCGCGGCGATTTGACCCTCGGCCACTTCATGGGCTTCATGACGGCGGCTCTGCTCATCTACGCGCCGCTCAAGGGGGCCGCTACCTTGCAGACGCAGTTGCAGGAAGGCATCGCTGCGGCAAGCCGCGTGTTCGGCATCATCGACCGCGAGATTCATCTCAGCGAGGCGCCCGACGCCAAGCCGCTGGAGCTCGAGCGTGGCGAGATCGAATTCAGGAACGTATCCTTCGCCTATGAGCCCGAGAACAAGGTGCTGAAGGGCGTGAGCCTCACCGTGCCGCCCGGCCGCACCGTAGCCCTGGTTGGGCCTTCCGGTTCGGGCAAAAGCACGCTGGTCAACCTGACGCTCCGCTTCTTCGATCCCGACCGCGGCCTGGTCGCGATCGACGGCCAGGACATCAAACATGCCTCCGTCGACAGCCTCCGCGACGCCATCGCCCTCGTCACCCAAGATCCGGTGCTGTTCGACGACACGATCCGGGCCAATATCGCCTATGGCGCAAAGCCGATCGACGAGAGCCAGGTGATCCAAGCCGCCAAGGCCGCCGCCGCGCATGATTTCATCATGGGCCTGCCGAAGGGCTACGACACAAGGGTCGGCGAAGCGGGAGGGCTGTTGTCCGGCGGCGAGCGGCAGCGCATCGCCATTGCGCGGGCCATCTACAAGGATGCGCCCATCCTTTTGCTCGACGAGCCAACCAGCTCGCTCGACTCGGAGGCCGAGGCCAAGGTGCAAGCCGCGCTCGAAGTCCTAATGCGCGGCCGCACCGTGTTGATGATCGCTCACCGCCTCTCCACGGTGAAGAAGGCCGATCTCATCTGCGTGCTCGATCAAGGGCGCATCATCGAGACCGGCCGCCACGATGAGCTGGTCGCCAAAGGCGGCCTTTATACCAGACTGCATCGCACTCAGTTCGGCATTGCCGGAGGGTATGCGGCGCCCTTAACCGAAGAGGCGGGCCAAGAGGCCGTCGTCGTGGCCGGCAAGTAGCAGCACCAGAAGCGTGATGTTGAAAACGGCTGCTAGCATTGAAGCCCGCCATGGCCTTCGGCAGCACCGTCAAGTGCGAAGAGGGCTCTCGCCGAAGTGACCGCACGCGCTTATGCTCTTGCCGGAGCCAGTGATCCTGTGATCAAGCAAGCGGCTATCAAGCCTGGGCTGTCGCTCAAGGCCTATCGAGTGCTCACGCGCCTTGCGGCGCCGTTCGCGCCGCTGATCCTTGCTTGGCGCACGCGGCGCGGCAAAGAGGAGCCCGGCCGGCGCCCCGAGCGCTACGGCCTGGCGAGCGCGCCACGGCCTCCTGGTTTCCTCGCCTGGTTCCATGCGGCCAGCGTCGGCGAGACCAACGCCGCGCTGCCGGTGATCGAGACCATCGCCGCCGAGCGGCCGGCGGTCCGCATGCTGCTTACCACCGCCACCGTCACCTCGGCGCGGCTGGCGCGCGCGCGGCTGCCTAGGGGCGTGCTGCATCAATATGTGCCGCTCGACAACCAGTCCTTCGTGCAGCGCTTCTTGCGCCATTGGCATCCCGACCTCGCCGTACTGGTCGAATCGGAGATCTGGCCGAATCTCGTGCTGGAGACCAAGGCACAAGACATTCCCCTGCTCCTCATCAACGGCCGCATGTCGACATCCTCCTTCAAGCGCTGGCGGAGACGGCCGGGCATGAGCCGGCCGCTGTTCTCGGCCTTCGATCTCGTGCTCGCGCAGAACGGCAACCTCGCCGAGCGCTTCGCCCAGCTAGGCGTCGCCCGCGCGCTCGACGTGGGCAACCTCAAGGCTGACGCGCCGCCGCCGCGTGCCGATCTGCACGGACGGCGCAAGCTCGACGCGGCGCTTTCAGGGCGCGCGGTGTGGCTTGCCGCCAGCACCCATCCGGGAGAGGACGAGACCGTGACGGCGGCGCACCTCAAGATGAGAGCGGCGCGGCCCGACCTCCTGACCATCATCGTGCCGCGCCACCCCGAGCGCGGGCCGCTCATCGCCGAGCAGCTCAAGCTTGCGAACCTCACCGTGGCGCTGCGCTCGGAAGGAAAGCTGCCGGAGGCTTCGACCGACATCTATGTGGCTGACACGATCGGCGAGCTTGGCCTGTTCTATGCGCTCGCTCCGGTCGCCTTTGTCGGCGGCTCGCTCGCCGACCGCGGGGGGCAGAACCCGGTCGAGGCGATCAAGCTTGGCGCCGCCGTGCTCACCGGCCCCAATTGGCAGAACTTCCGCGACTCCTATGGCGAGCTGCTGCGCGTCGACGGCTGCAAAGAGGTCAGCGATGCGGCAAGCCTCGCCGCGGCCGCGCTCAATCTGCTCGAGGACGCAAGCGCGCGGCGGGCGATGACCGAGCGCGCGAGCCGCGCCATTGCCGCCATGAGCGGCGCGCTGCCGCGCACGCTGGCCGAGCTCGAGCGCTATCTGCCGCCAAAGACGACACTGCAACATGCGTCGTGAGGCGCCGTTCTGGTGGTACCGCAGGAAGGGGACGCTCGCCGCCGCGCTCGCCCCCTTGGGCCGGCTCTATGGCCGCATCGCCGAGAAGCGCTTCGCTGAGGCCGAGCCATACCGCTCGCGGCTCCCGGTCATCTGCATCGGTAATTTCACTGCCGGCGGCGGCGGCAAGACGCCGACCGCGATCGCCGTCGCTGCGCTGCTCGCCGAGCTCGGCGCCCGGCCGGCATTCCTCACGCGCGGCTATGGCGGGACGAGCGAGGGACCGGTGCTGGTGGCGAAAGATCAGAGCGCCGAGGAGGTGGGCGATGAGCCGCTGCTTCTGGCGGAGGCCGCGCCCACGATGGTCGCGGCCGACCGGAAGGCGGGCGCCGCGGCACTAGAGGCGACCGAGGCGGACATCGTCGTCATGGATGACGGGTTCCAAAACCCTAGTCTTGCCAAGGATTTATCTCTCGTCGTGGTGGATGCCACCGCTGGCATCGGCAACGGTCTCATCATGCCGGCGGGGCCACTGCGGGCGCCGCTAGATCAGCAGATCGCCCGCTCGAACGCGCTCATCGTGATCGGCGACGGCAGCAAGGCCGCACCTTTGGTCGCAGCCTTCCAGGCGCAAGGCAAGCCGGTGCTCAAAGCCCGCATGGTGCCGCGCCAGGACCGGCGCTGGCTCGGCGTGCTGCCGGTGATCGGCTTCGCCGGGATCGCCCGGCCTGAGAAATTCTTCGCTACGCTCCGCAACAATGGCGCGCGGCTGATCGATACCCGCGCCTTCCCCGATCATCATCGCTATCGTGAGCGCGATGCGCGCCGCCTGCTCAGAGAGGCAAAGGACTACAACGCCATGCTGGTCACCACCGAGAAGGATTGGGTGCGGCTTCCTGACGACCCGGATAGCGCCGCCGGGGAGCTGAAGCACCGCTCCCGCCCCTTCCCCATCGCCGTCGAGTTCGACGATGCGGTGGCGGTGAAGAAACTACTCTCCGAGGCAATCGGGAAACGGAACTAAGTCGTCTCGTGCGACGGTGCGGGGTGGGTTTCGCGAAAGCGCTTGAGAGAGGCGGCGGCGTCGGCATAAGCCTCTTGCAGCTCGACGCTCCAATAGCGGAGCTCGTCGAGCGGGATGGTGCGCCCGGTCACCGCACAGCGCACGAAGTCGCCGGGCGTCAACACCTGCACCTCGCCGTCGAGATATTTGAGCTTGGCCTCGCCCTTGAAGCCGATATTTCGTTCGAAGCGATTCATCAAGACTGAGTGGCCCGTCTTTTTGCGTCGTTGTCCGTCACCATAACCTCAAGCCATCACAGAAGGCCAGCACGCTCTTTGTTTTTACGCATGATCTTGGCGAACGCCGTTCCCCGCTCTGGATCGGGCTTAAAGCAGACTCCCCTGCTTGTCGTCGCGGCGTCTGAGGGGCGCTTTCGCCTCGGGCGCGGCCGTGCGCCCGCTTCCGTCGGCGTGGGCTCCAACATGGCCATCGGCGAACTCGATGTCCAGAGCCGACCCCGGCTTCACCTCGGCGGCACGGCGTAGCATCGCGCCATCGGCGGAGCGCACCAGGGCGAAGCCGCGCGCCAGCACATTGTGATAGCCGAGCGTGCCGAGAAGCTTCGCCTGGCCGTCGAGCCTCGCCTGCGAGCGCTCGAAAAGCATCGCGACCGACCTCGCCCGCGAGCGGTCGAGCCGGATCAGCCGCTCGCGGCCGGACCGCGCGGCGCGTGCCACGATTTGGGGCCTGAGCCGCGAGGCGCTGCGCTCGAATGAGGTGCGGTGTGCCCGCGCATTGGCGATGAGCGCACGCTTCAATCTCGCGCTTGCAGTGTCGAAGCGTTGGCGCGGCAGGTCGAGAATGTTGGCTTTGCGCGGAAGCCCGCGCGAAAGGCCCGCGAATCGATGCCGCTCGCCCTCGATCCTCCGCCTCAGCGAAGTGGTCACGCGCAGGCCGTGCTGCGTCACCGTGATGAGGAGATCGGCGCGCACCGGCACGGCACGCTCGGCGGCGGCGGTCGGCGTCGGCGCGCGGAAATCGGCGACGAGATCGATGATGGTCCAGTCGGTCTCGTGGCCGACCGCGGAGATGAGCGGGATGGTGCTTGCCGCAGCGGCGCGGGCGACGCTCTCGTCGTTGAAGCCCCAGAGATCTTCGAGGCTGCCGCCGCCGCGAGCGACGATGATGAGATCGGGGCGCGGCACCGGCCCCGCCCCATCGAGCCCGTTGAAGCCGACGATCGCCGCGGCAACCTCGATTGCGCAGGTCTCCCCCTGCACCCTCACCGGCCACACCAGCACGTGGCAGGGGAAGCGGTCGGCGAGGCGATGGAGAATGTCGCGGATCACCGCACCGGTGGGCGAGGTGACGACACCGACGATGCGCGGGAGATAGGGGAGCGTCTTCTTGCGCGCCTCATCGAACAGGCCTTCGGCGGCGAGCATCTTCTTGCGCTGCTCGAGCAGCGCCATGAGTGCGCCGATGCCAGCGGGCTCGAGCTCGTCGATGACGATCTGATAGGTGGACTTGCCGGGATAGGTGGTGACGCGGCCGCGCACCACGACTTCGAGCCCCTGCTCCGGCTTGAATTTGAGCCGCTGGAAGGTGCTCTTCCAGATCACCGCTTCGATCGCGGCCTTATCGTCCTTCAAGGTGAAATAGCAATGGCCGGATGAATGCTGTCCCTTGAAGCCGGAGATCTCGCCCCGGAGCCTGACCAGCCCATAAGCCTCCTCCACCGTCCGGCGGAGCGCGAAGGCAAGCTCCGAGACGGTATATTCGACGAGATTGGTTGGCGGCGTTGCGGCCACCGTTTGGTCGGCCATGGTCTCAAATCATCTCGTTTCGCCTGGCGCGCTGTTCTCGTGCTAAGGAGCGCCAGTCTTGGGGGACTGAGCATTACTAGCCTCGGCGCCCCCTCACAAGCGGAGCGTGATCGAAGTGAAGGTGCTTTTGATCGGAGGCGGGGGCCGCGAGCATGCGCTCGCCTGGAAGCTCGCCCAAAGCCCCCTGCTCGATACGCTCTATTGCGCGCCGGGCAATGCCGGGATCGAGGAGATCGCGGAGTGCGTCGCGCTCGATGTGGCGGACCACGCGGCGGTGGCGCGCTTTTCTAAGGTGAACGACATCGGGCTGGTGGTGATCGGGCCCGAGGCGCCGCTCGTGGCAGGGCTTGCCGACGACCTTGCGGCGGCAGGCCTCAAAGTGTTCGGGCCCTCGCGGGAAGCGGCGCGGCTCGAAGGCTCGAAGGGTTTCACCAAGGATCTCTGCGCGGAATACGGCATCCCCACCGCTGCTTACCGCCGCTTCGCCGAGGCGGGCGCCGCCAAGGCGTATGTAGCGACGCAAAGGCCGCCCATCGTCGTCAAGGCCGACGGGCTCGCCGCGGGCAAAGGCGTCGTCATCGCCGCGACACGCGAGGAGGCGAATAGAGCCATCGATGCCTGCTTCTCCGGCGCGTTCGGCACTGCCGGCGCGGAGGTGGTGATCGAGGAGTGCCTCGTGGGCGAAGAAGCGAGCTTTTTCGCCCTGGTCGACGGAGAGACGGCTCTGTCGCTCGCCACGGCGCAGGACCACAAGCGCGCCTTTGACGGCGACCAGGGCCCTAACACTGGCGGCATGGGCGCTTATTCGCCGGCTCCAAGCATGACGCAAGCTCTGTGCGCCCGCGTCATGGAGGAGATCATCCTGCCGACAGTCCTCGCCATGAAGGCGCGCGGCACGCCGTTCAAGGGGGTGCTCTATGCCGGGCTGATGATCCAAGACGAGGCGCCCAAGCTGATCGAATATAATGTGCGCTTCGGCGACCCCGAGACGCAGGTGCTGATGCTCCGGCTCAAGTCTGACCTTCTGCCGGCGCTGCTCGCCGTCGCCGAGGGGAAGCTCAGCGGCTTCACGCTCGACTGGCATGACGATGCGGCGCTGTGCGTGGTGATGGCGGCTAAAGGTTATCCCGGCACGTATGCGAAGGGTTCCGAGATCAGGGGGCTTGACGATGCGGGGGCCGACCCGAAGGTCGAGATCTTCCATGCCGGCACCAAGCGCGACCGCGCAACACGCGACCGCGTGCGCATCCTCGCCGATGGCGGCCGCGTGCTCGGAGTAACCTCGCGAGGTAGCACTATCGCCGAGGCTCGGGCCCGCGCCTATGCGGCGGTGGACAAGATCGATTGGCCGGAAGGCTTCTGCCGGCGCGACATCGGCCGGCGCGCTGCGGCATCACCGGGTGGGGATACGAAGTGGGTCCCCCGGCGCCAATAGCACGCCCTTGCTTATGCGGCTATCCGCGTGCAAATTCCAAGACAGGTTGCGTGGGGGTGAGGCGAGGATGCGCGGCTGGCGGCATTTCGTGTGGGCAGCCATTTGTGGCTTCGCGGGCAGTATTGTCCTTCTGTCGGTTTTCATCCTGTTGATGAACCCTTACGGCAACTTACCCCGCATTCTTTCCAGCGACCACGTCATCAGTGACATCAATCAGCGGTTTCAATATCCGGCGCTGATCCGCTCAAAGCGATACGATTCCATCGTCATCGGAGCCTCCGATTCGCGACTGCTGCACCCCAGGGCCCTTGAACGCGTGTTCGGCGGCCGGTTTGCCAATCTCGCCATGAATGCGGGACTGGCTTATGAGCAATATCGTCTCTCCGCTCTTTTTATTAGGGAGGTGAAGGACCGGCGAACGCTTGTGGTCGGCATCGACCACGTGTGGTGCGATGAACGCGCAGATAAGGAGCGCATCACCTTTCGCGGTCTTCCAGAATGGATGTATGACGACGATTGGCGGAACGACCTCCGCTTTATGCTGAACGCCAAGACGGTGGAGATCAGCGGGCGCAGGTTGGGGCAGGCTCTCGGATTCAAGGAGACCCGCTTCCTCGACGGTTACGAGGTGTTCACGCCGCCCGAAAGCGCCTATGACCCGGTGAAGGTCAGGGCCAAGCTGTGGGGGAAAGGAGCCAACTCGGTCGAACCGGTCGTGCCGGCCTATGCAGCAAGTGCCGAGGAGCGTGCCCGCTGGCAATATCCAGCGCTTGCTTGGCTCGACGAGATTGCGACGAAATTCGCGGGCCGCGTTGTGTTCATCTATGTGCCGGCCCATATCGCCGCCCAGCCGACGCCCGGCTCTGCAACGGCCGCGCGGCGAGAAGAATGCAAGACGCGCATCGGCGCGATCGCACGGCGCCATGAGGCGCCCTTCATCGATTTCAACATCCCCTCAGAGATCACGGCGAACGATGCCAATTGGTGGGACCGCCTGCATTTCCGCCTGCCGATCGCCGAGCGAGTCGTCGACGATATCGAGCGGGCGCTCGCCACTGGCAAGGACGATCCGAAGGGCGACTGGCGTTATTTGGATGACCCCCACACGGGGGCGGTTTCCTCAACCGCCAAATAGGGGTTCACGCCAGGACGAGACCAAGACCGTGTCAAGAGCCTGGGATGGATTGTGCGTAAGCGATGCTGTTTCATAGCCAGGAATTTATCCTCCTTTTCCTGCCAGTAGCCGTCGGCATCTATTACGCGCTCGCCCGCCACCCATCCGCGCGCCAATGGTGGCTGATCGCGGCCTCACTCGTCTTCTATGGATGGTGGGACATTCGCTTTCTGCCGCTCCTCATCGGACAGACCCTGGTGACGTGGTTGATTGTGGAGCTTGCGATCAGAAAGGATTGGCGCTGGCTGCTTTACTTCGCCATCGTCGCCAATCTCTCGGTGCTCGGCCTGTTCAAATATCTCGATTTTGGGGCAAGCATCCTGCAACAGGTAACTGGCCGCGAATTCGCCAAGGCCTCGCTGATCCTGCCGATCGGCATCAGCTTCTACACTTTCGAGCTGATCTCTTATCTGGTCGACCGTTTGCGTGGCACCGCGCCACGCTATGGCATCCGCGTGTTCGGCCTCTTCATCGTGCTCGTTCCGCACCTGATCGCAGGGCCGATCATGCGGCACAACGAGATCATTCCGCAGTTCGCCTACGACCCGCTGCGCCGGGGTCTTTATGAGCGTATCGGCCGAGGCCTCGTTCTCTTCCTCATCGGCTTCGTTGAGAAGTTCTTCATCGCCGATCAGCTCGCCCCCATCGTCGATCCGATCTTTGCGGAGGCGGCGCTCGTGGTCCCGACGTTCTCACTCGCGGGCGCGGGAGCGCTTGCTTTCGCGCTACAGATATTTTTCGACTTCGTCGCCTATTCTAACATGGCGATGGGCATTGGGCTGATGTGCGGGCTCATGCTGCCGGTGAACTTCAACGTGCCGTATCGCGCTCTAAATCTGCGCGACTTCTGGCGCCGCTGGCACATCACCCTGTCGCGGTGGCTGCGCGACTACGTCTACATTCCACTGGGGGGTAGCCGCGAGGGCGTGGCCGTTTATATCTGGGCGACGCTCGTCACCATGGGCCTGTGCGGCCTTTGGCATGGCGCCGGCTGGACCTTCGTCCTGTGGGGACTTGGCCACGGAATCGGGCTGCTCGTTTGCAGGTTTTGGCAGCGCTACGGGCCTCCTTTACCGGCAATTGCGGCTTGGGCGATCACACTGACCTTTGTGGTCCTGCTTTTCGTCGTGTTTCGCGCCGCCGATCTCGCGACCGCTTCGCATATGTTCGCGGGACTGACCGGCCAAGGAGGGCTTGGGGCGCTTTGGCCTGCCGGCACCCTGGTGCCGATCGCAATCGCGGGCACGATCGCGCTATTCAAAGTTCCGACCTTCGAGCTTGCCATGCGGCTCCGGCCGAACTGGCCCGCGGCGATCGGCTTCGTCGTTCTGTCCGTGATCTGCGTGCTTGAAGTGGGCAAAGGCGCCCCCTTGAGCTTCATCTATTTTCAGTTCTAGCCGCGGGCGCTTCCTCCCGAACGGGGAAAGGGGCTACGCATTCCCTTCGCGCACGGCATTAAAGCGATGACAGCGCAGATTGTCGCTGCCGTCGAACACAGTGAGCTCGAGCGTTAAATCCGCCCGGGTCGCAGTCCTCGGGCAGAAATAGCCAGGCAGTTACATGCGCCTCGGAGGCTCGCGAAACGGTCCCCGCGCGCGCTTCGTGCGGTCCAAGCGTGAGGTCGAGGGGAATGCTCGTCTTCGCCTTGTCGGTGGTGGGGTGGGACCAGACCTGAAAATCGCCTTTCCTGGTGCTGACCGACTTGATCGGGGCCATGAGCCGCGCCGATCGTGGCCGCACGCGTCTGAGCTCGTCCACCACCACGCCGTAGGGCGCCTGATTGGCGACCGCGACGTGGACCTGGTACCAGCCCTTCTGCAGCTCCCTGAAGGAGGCTCTGATGATCGGCTCGGCGCCGCTGCGCGCCGACCTCACCACGAATCTGATGGTCGAGGCGGCGACCAAGAGAACCAACGCCACCGCAATTCCGAGCTGGAGGGGGAAAAATGACGCATTCATGGTGGTTCGCGCGATCGGCAGGCTCGTTTCCACGCTTTTACGGTGAGTCGCTTACCACAACCGTTACGGCGGACCGTTGCGGCGCGTGCCTCCCGTCTCTAAGCTCTTCCTGACCAGGCAGGAGATTCCCATGCGGCACCGATTCCCACCCCTCGCGAAGATGGCCTCCGTCCTTGCCGGAACGGCCATCGGACTTGGCCTCTTTTTATACGCAGGAACCGAGGAGGCGCAGGCCGCGCATCCCTTTGCCTCCGGGCTCGGCAGCCCGGCTTCGGACATCACGCAAATCCGCGTCTACCGGCGCGGACGGCCGCCCATCTATCCCTATTATTACAATCCCGGGCGCCCGGGCGGTTACAGCTTCTATTTCGGCTTCGTGCCTTACGCGAAGGGCGATTACGGGACCCAGGCATTGCAGCGAAGCCTCTACCCGCAAGACATCCAGTGGCCTCCGGGCATGTATCCCTATGGCCCGCGTCCCGGCTGGGGGCCAAAGCGCGCGGATTGAGGCGGGATGACGCAGCTCAGCGCCGCTTAGCGAAAAATTCCCTGAGCAGGCTTGCGGATTTGGATTCGCTTAAGCCCCCGATCACTTCCGGCGCGTGATGACAGGTCACTTGCGAGAAAAAACGCGGGCCGTGCTCGACCGCGCCGCCCTTGGGATCGGCCGCGCCGAAATAGAGGCGGCGGATGCGGGCAAAAGAGATGGCCGCCGCGCACATGGCACACGGCTCGAGCGTCACATAGAGATCGCAACCGGTGAGCCGCTCGCTGCCAAGTTTGGCGCACGCAGCGCGGATCGCCAGAAGCTCGGCATGGGCGGTCGGATCGCGCATGAGGAGCGTGCGGTTGCCGGCGCGTGCCAGCACCTCGCCATCGGCGCTCACCACGACCGCGCCGATCGGCACTTCGCCTAGGTCGCGCGCTTCCTCCGCCTCGGCGAGCGCGAGATCCATGGGCGGGCCGGCCTTGCCTCTCACCCCGTCATCTGCAAGCTTCGGCTTCATGGGCGGCAAAGTGGGGGTCAAGCGCGGGCACGGTCAAGCCCCACGGACGGGGAAGGATAAAGCGCCTGCGGCCAAGGCCGAGTCCATGCGCATCGCCAAGGCCATCGCCCATGCCGGCCTCTGCTCACGCCGCGACGCCGAGGCGTGGATCGCGGCCGGCCGCGTCGCCGTTAACGGCAAGGTGCTCGCGACGCCGGCGCATGTGGTCAAGCCCAGCGACAAGATCACGGTGGACGGCAAGCCTCTGCCGGAGGCGCAAAGCGTGCGGCTGTGGCGCTATCACAAGCGGCGCGGCCTGGTCACCAGCCATAAGGACCCGCAGGGGCGGAAGACGGTGTTCGAGTCTCTGCCGCCTGGCCTGCCGCGCGTCGTCTCGGTGGGGCGGCTCGACATCAACACCGAAGGCCTGCTCCTACTGACCACCGATGGGGAACTGGCGCGACATCTCGAGCTTCCGAGCACCGGGTGGCTCAGGCGATACCGCGTGCGGGCGCATGGCCGCGTCGCTCAAGAGGCGCTCGACCGCTTGCGCCGAGGCGTCACCATCGATGGCGTTCATTACGGGCCGGTCGAGGCGCGCATCGACCGCGAGCAGGGGTCGAATCTCTGGCTCACGATCTCCTTGCGCGAAGGCAAGAACCGCGAGGTGAAGCAACTCGCCGAGCATCTCGGACTGACCGTGAACCGGCTCATCCGCGTTTCGTTCGGGCCGTTCGCGCTCGGCGATCTTCCCGAAGGCGCGGTCGATGAGGTGAAGCGGCGTGTGCTCGCCGATCAGCTCGGAGCGAAGCTTGCCGAGGAGTTCGGCTTGTTCGATGCCGCCAAAGAGCGCCGGGGGCGCCGCCGATGAGAGCCGGCTCATGCGCATCGTAGCCGGCAAATTCAGAGGGACCCAGATCGAGGCGCCCAAGGGGCTCGCCACGCGCCCGACCTCTGACCGCGTGCGCCAGGCCCTGTTCAATGTGCTGGAGCACGGCGCCCCCCATGTCGAGTTCGAAGGCGCCCGCGTGCTCGATCTCTTCGCCGGCTCCGGCGCGCTCGGGCTCGAGGCGCTGTCGCGCGGCGCCCGCTTCTGTGTCTTCATCGAGGAGAGCGCCCAGGCGCGCGCGGCCATCCGCCGCAATGTGGAGGCGTTGGGCTTGACCGGCGTCACCAAGATCTGGCGGCGCGATGCGACCAAGCTCGGCGCGGCGGGCGCGCTCCAGCCTTTCGATCTCATCTTCTGCGACCCGCCTTACGGCAAAGAACTGGGAGAACGCGCGCTTGCGGCCGCAGTTGAAGGCGGTTGGGCCGGTGACGGGGCGATCGCAGTCCTCGAGGAGCGCGCGGATGTGAAGATCGCCTGGCCCGCTCCTTTTGCGGAGATCGACCGGCGGCGCTACGGCAATACCGGGATCGCCATCGCAAGGGCAGGACCTTGAAGGGATTTTCGTCCTTAACCCGGCGAAGGTTCGGCTATGCTTAAATAGCCCAAACGTGCCGTCCAGGACCGCCATGACCTTGAGAGCGCCGCTCTTCGTCCCGTTGCTCGTGGCGGCGCTATTGGCATTCCAGGCGGAGAACGCCGCCTTCATCTCCGGGGTGTGGCAGGGCGACGCCAATTACGACGGGGACGGCAAGTTCTCCGATTGCACCATGACCGCGCAAGCGGAGAGCGGGGTCCTGATCGGCTTCGTCATCAGCAAGAATTACGATTGGGGGCTCGTGCTGGCCGACGAGACGCGCAAGTTCAAGGTGGGGACGACGGAAGCGGTGGTGCTCTTGATCGATCAGAGAGACCCGATCCCGGCCATCGCCAAGGTGATCGACCTCCACGGCATCGTCATCCCACTCGAGAACTCAGGTCCCGTGCTCGATGCGCTGCGCGAGGGCAAGGTGCTGACCATCGTCGCCGAGGAGGCCAAGATCAGCTTCAAATTGACCGGCACAAAGGAAGCGATCGCCGCGCTAGCGGCTTGCGTCACCGAGTATCTCGGCAGCGAGAAGGTTGATGCTTCGCCGGGCGGGCGCATTCGCGTGACGGCGCTGGTGGATTAGCGGCGGGAGAACAGCTTCTCGATATCGGCGAGCTTGAGCTCAATATAGGTGGGGCGGCCGTGGTTGCACTGGCCGGTGAACGGCGTCCGCTCCATGTCACGCAGCAGCGCGTTCATCTCCTCAGGGTTAAGCCGCCGCCCTGCCCGCACGCTGCCGTGGCAGGCCATGGTGGACAGGACATGGTCCAGCCGCTCAGCGAGGAGGCGGGTCTCCTCGCCGTCCTCCGCCTCGGCCAGCTCGGCGGCGAGATCGGCGAGCAGTCGCTTGACGTCGCAGGTCCCGAGCAGCGACGGCACCTCGCGCACCAGCACGGACGCGGGGCCGAACGGCTCGACCACGAGACCTAGGCGCTCAAGCTCGCCCGCGGCAGCGCAGAGCCTCGCTGCGGCGTCGGCGTCAAGCTCGACCACCTCGGGAATGAGGAGAAGTTGGCGGGAGATGCCGCCATTGGCAAAAGCGCGCTTCAGGCGCTCATAGACGAGCCGCTCATGTGCCGCGTGCTGATCGACGATGACCAGCGCGTCCTCGGTCTCGGCGATGATGAAGGTGTCGTTGATTTGCGCTCGCGCCGCGCCGAGTGGATAGAGGGTCCCGAGAACATCGTCTTCGGCGCTGCTCCCGCGCGTATCGGCGCTAGGCTCGGCGAGCGGTCCGAGCGGCGCCTGGGCGCGCTCGGCGAAGCCGAAGGACTGCGGGTCGAAGGTCTCTGGCGGCGGTCGCCGGCCGGAAGGCGGTGCCAAGCGCCCGAGCGCCGCCTGCGATAGAGAGGACGTGGCGCGGTGACCCGCGGCGCCGAGCGCCTCTCTGAGCGCGCCGATGATGATGGAGCGCACGGCATTGGGGTCGCGGAATCTGAGCTCTGTCTTGGCGGGATGGACGTTCACGTCCACCTCGTCAGGCGGCACCGTCAAGAACAGCGCGAGCATAGGATAGCGCCCTTGCGGCACGAGATCGCCGTAGGCTGCGCGCACCGTTCCTGCGAGTAGCTTGTCGCGCACGGGGCGCCCATTGACGACGAGATAGAGCTGGAGGCTGTTCGGCCGGTGCAAGGTCGGCAAGCCGGCAAAGCCCTCGAGCCCAATGTTGTCGCGACGGGCGCGCACGGGAAGCGCATCCTTGACGAAGTCCGGCCCGAGGATGCGCCCAAGCCGGGCGAGCCCATGGTCGATCAGCCCCGGTGGGCAGGCGTCGAGGTGGAAGGCGGTACGCTCATCGGTAGTGAGGCTGAAGGCGATCTCGGGCCTGGCCAGCGCGAGGCGCTTTACCATGTCGGCGATGGCGGCGGCCTCGGCGCGTTCCGACTTCATGAATTTCAGCCGCGCAGGGGTCGCGTAGAACAGGTCGCGCACCTCGACCCGCGTGCCCGAGCCCAGGGCAGCGGGTTTGAGCTTCGACTTGCGGCCGCCATCGACCGCAATCTCGTGGGCCTCGCCTGCGCCCTCAGCGCGGCTCTGGATGGAGAGTCTGGCGACGGCGCCGATCGACGGGAGCGCCTCGCCACGGAAGCCGAGCGTCATGATGGCAGACAGATCGTCATTGGCGAGTTTCGAGGTGGCATGGCGCTCCACGGCAAGGGCGAGATCGTCTGCCCCCATGCCGGAGCCGTCGTCGCTGACGCGAATGAGCCGCAAGCCGCCGCCCGCCGTGGCGATATCGATGCGGCGCGCGCCGGCGTCGATCGCGTTCTCGATAAGCTCCTTGGCGACGCTGGCAGGCCGCTCGACGACCTCACCCGCGGCGATGCGGTTGACGAGGTTCGGCGGCAGCTGACGGATGGCCATCTGATGCCTCGGCTTGCTCGCCGGCGAGATACCGGCGGGTCAGCATTTTACCCGATTCTACCGCCGGCTGGTCGAATGGGTCGACGCCCAAAAGATGCGCCGCAAGGATGGTTTCCAACATGAAATGCATCATCAGGGCGCCTAGAGCGCGCTCATCGAGCACGTCGAGGTCGATGGTGCGCACCGGCCGGCCTTGAGCCATGAGCGCCTCTGGGATGGCGCGCTGCTGCGCCGCAACGAGGTCGCCGGCGGCATGGCCGGCAAGATAGTCGGCTCCCGCGAGCTTGGCGAGGTCGGGCGCCACGCGGGGGCCGCGGCCGGCGCAAGCCTCGCGGATCACGGTGATGAAATGCTGCGGCGCGCCGTCAAGATAAAGCTGGAGCTGGCTGTGCTGGTCAACCGGGCCAAGGGCCGCGACGGGCGTCGTCCCCTCGCCGTTCTTGCCGAGGCTCTCGCCCCAAAGCTGCGCGTACCAGGTGGCGAAGCGCGAGAGGCGGTCGGAATAGGGAAGCATCACGCAAGCGCGGACGCCGCGCTCCTTGGCGAGGCCAATGGCGACGGCTGCGCCGATGGCAGGCGCGAAGTCGCCCGCGCTCCCAGCTTTGAGCATGGCATCGATGACGGAGCGAGCGCCCTCGCGCAATGCCGCGACATCGAGGCCGCGGGCGAGCGCAGGCAGGAGCCCAACATTGGTCAGACCTGAGAATCGTCCGCCGATACTGGGATCGTGGTCGAGCGTAGGGATGGAGAAGCTCTCGCACAGCGCGCGGAGACCGTTCTTGGCCCCCGCCGCCTTGGGCTCGGTCACGGCGAGGAACAGCTCCGGGATTCGGTCGGCAAGCCCTGCCTTCCGCACGGCGTCGATGGCGGCGAGAACTTGCACCAGCGTCTCGGGCGTGCCGCCCGACTTCGAGATCACGACGAAGCGCGTGCTCTTGAGGTCGAGGCCGGAAAGGGCAAGGTCGAGCGTACGGGAATCGAGATTGTCGTAGAAGCGCGTGCGCGGACGCGCCTCGCTGCCATGCTTGTCGTCGCCGGGAATGCCCCAACCGCCGAGTTGCGCCAAGGTCTGGCCGCCGAGGCTCGACCCTCCGGTGCCGAAAAAGACAAGCGTGCGGGCGCCATGGGTGAGACGCTTCAACGCCTCTCGGGCAGGAGCGATGTCGTCGCGCCACTCCGGCACACGCAACAAGGGAAGCGTGGATTTGGCATAGGCCTCGCGCAAAGCGGCGAGCTTGGGCTCAAGCTTGGCGAGATTTGCTGCAAGAGAGGCCTGCGGGAGGCCTAAGCTGCCGATGCCGGACTCAAGGCAACCTTCCACGGATTGCGACAGCTTCATGGCTCGGCCCAAAAGGAATCGGCTCCACGTGAATTGTCATTACCGGGCTTGACCGGGCAATCCAGTAACCCCGGTCTTCGTAACGATCCGGATGCGGTGGTTACTGGATTCCCGCCTTCGCGGGAATGACAATGTTCTTTAGCCCGGGGCTGCCTTAGACTTCGCCGCCACCGGCTTGCCGACGATGGTGGTGATGAGGCGGTCGGCCTCGATCAGGCGCTTGGCCACGCGCCTAATGTCATCCAGGGTCACCGCTTCCACCAGCTCATTCCGCCGGTTGACGTAATCAATGCCGAGATCCTCGATCTGAATCCAGAGAAGCTGGTTGGCGATGCTCGACGACGATTCGAATCTCAGCGCATAGGCGCCGGTCAGATAGCTCTTGGCGCTGTCGAGCTCGTCCGCGGTGGGGCCTTGCTCGGCCAGCCGCCTCAGCTCGCTTTCGATCACTTCGAGCGACTGGCCGACCGCCTCGTTCTTGGTCGCCACATTGCCGATGAACACGGCGCCGTGCTGATAGGGAAAGATGTTGGAGTGGACCGAATAGGCGAGCCCGCGCTTCTCGCGCACTTCTTCCATCAGCCGCGAGGAAAAACCGCCACCGCCGATGATGTAATTGAGCACGTAGGCCGCGATGAAATCGTCGTCCTTGCGCGCGATGCCGCGATGGCCGAACTGCGCCACCGATTGCGGCACGTCCATCTCGATGATCTCGCGGGTGGGGCCAAGCGGCGGGTTGGCGTCGGCCACCGGCGACAGCACAGAATGAAGGGGCAGGTCTCCAAACACATGGTCGAGCGCTTTGCCGAGGGTCTCGGCGTCGATGTCACCGACCACGGAGATCACCAGCTTGTCGCGAGCGAAGACGCGGTCGGCATAGCCCTTGAGGTCGTCGCGCGAGATGGCGGCGATGGTGCCCCTAGTGCCCTTGATCGGGCGCCCGTAAGGATGGTCCTGAAAGGCAAGACGGTCCCAGGCGAGCGAGGCCACCGTCCCGGGATCGTTCTCGTCGAACTTTAGTCCCGCCAAAATCTGGGCGCGAACGCGCTCGGTGGCATCCTCGTCGAAGCGGGGCTTGGTGAGCGCCAGCCGAACAAGATCGAACACCTCATCCTTGTTGGCCGAGAGTGTCTGGACATTGCCGAGCATCACGTCGCGGCTGGCGTCGAAATCCATGCGCATGGCGAGCGCTTGTGCGCGCTCCTGGAAGGCGACGGCATCGAGCGGGCCCGCGCCCTCGTCCATCATGGCCGAGATGAAGTAGGCAAGGCCTTCCCTGCCCTGAGGGTCCTGGGTGGCGCCCCCGCGGAAGGCAAAGCGCATGGCGATGAGGGGGTTGTCATGGCTCTCCACGAGCCAAGCCTCGATGCCGCCGGGGCTCGTGACGCGCTCGATCTTCATGTCGCTAACATCGGCCGCCTGCGCGGCCGAAACAATGAGCGCCACGACCGCCAGCCCTGCACCATGCCGCAACAGGAGGGGCGGAACCCGGAAGTGAAGCGCCATGAGGGTTACGACTTGCCTTTGGCTGGCGCATGGACCGGCTTTTCACCAATGCTGCTGGTGTATTCGGGGGTGGGCAGCAGATAGCCGGTGACCGAATTCTTGTCGACAAGATATTTCCGCGCCGCTTCGCGCACGTCATCGACGGTCACGCGCTTCAGCCGGTCGGGCCATTGCTCGACGTCCGCGACGGTCATGCCGGTAGCGAGCCGCCAGCCATAATGGCGCGCCATGCGCGACTGGCTGTCGGAGGTATAGATAAACTCAGCGAGATAGGCGGCGCGTGCGCGGTCGAGTGCCTCCTGAGTGACGCCGTTCGCGCGCAAGTCCTCGATCACGCCGTCGATGGCCTTCTCGAGATCCTCGGCGGAAACATTCTCGGCGGCGATGGCGTAGAAGCCAAGCCGCCCCGAATCGAGGCCCGAATCGGAATACCAGCCGCCGGCGTTCGCCGCCTTCTTGTCCTCGATCACCAGACGCTTATAGATCGTGCTGATGGACCCCGCGGCGGCGACGCGCATCAGGAGGTCAAGCGCCTCGGCCTCGCCCGGCTCGGCTGAGGCGTAGCTCGGGGCGAGATAGAAGCGCTGCACTGTGGTGCGGCCGGCGCGTGCGTCTGCGAGCGTCACCTTCACCGGCGCGAAATGCGCGGGCTCCTGTGGCCTGGCGCGGCCGTTCATCAAGCCGCTTGGCTCAACCTCGCCGAAGGTCTCCTCAGCGAGCTTGCGGACCTCTTCCGGTTCGACGTCGCCGGCGATCACCAGGATGGCGTTGTCCGGCGCGTAGAAGCGCTTGTAGAAGGAAAGCGCATCCTCGCGGCCGAGCGCTCTGACCTCGTGCTCCCAGCCGATGATGGGGATACCGTAAGGATGATTGGAATAGAGCGCGGCCATCATCTGCTCCTGCAAGATGCTGCCCGGATCATTGTCGACCCTGGTGCGGCGCTCTTCCAGGATAACCTTCCGCTCCATGGCCACATCTTCCTCCGAGAGGCGGAGATTGGCCATGCGGTCGGCCTCCATCTGCATCACCTTGGGCAGGCGATCCTTGGCCACGCGCTGGAAGTAGGCGGTCACGTCGTGATTGGTGAAGGCGTTGTCCTCGCCGCCGTTCCTCGCGATCAGCTTTGAGAATTGGCCGGTTGGAATGAGCTCCGTTCCCTTGAACATCAGATGCTCGAGGAAATGGGCGATGCCGGAAGAACCGGGCGGCTCGTCGGCGGCGCCCGCCTTGTACCAGATCATCTGAGTCACCACCGGCGCGCGATGATCGGGGATGACCAGCACCTGCAAGCCGTTTTTGAGCTTGAACTCGCTCACGCGCTGAGAGACGTGGGCGCCTCCCGCCGCGACAGCGACGGCGAGCGACGCCAAGCTGAACGAGGCCAGGAGAAGGCCTGCCCTTGGATCGAGCGCGACGAGAAGCTGATCGAACATCCACATCATCATAGAGCGGGACCGGGAGCGAGACACGGGGTGAGACCTATCAATGTTCATGGCGAACGTCGTGCCGGGCCTCACTCCCTCACATTTCAGGGATCGGGCCGGCATTTTCAAGCCAAATTCTGTGCGAAGCCACCGCCCGCAAACCCGCGGCTTCCGTCAGTACAGGGCGCTGGGATTCTTGTAGCTCTCGGGCGCGGCCGGTTTGAACGGGTCCGGGGCGCCGGGCGTAACGTCTTGCGGCACGTGCGGCGTGAGCGGCTTCGGCTTGGTCGCGGCGACCGCCTGGCCCTCAGGCGGTTTGTCGGCCGGATCAGGCTCGGGCGTATCGTCGGGCTGCACGACCTTCTTTTTCCTGCCAAGCCATTTTTCGAGAAGCGGGTTCGACTTGCCTTGGAGAGGGTTGATGGGATCGGTCGCGTCCGTTACTTCCTTGGCCCTCGCCGCTTCCTGGGCATTGACCTTTTCCTGTTCCACGATCTCCGGATTCTTCGGCCAGTCCTCGCGGGCGGTCGCCACAGCGACGCCGCTTCCCGGCTGAGGAAGGGCCTTGGTGTTGGGCGGAAGCAGAAGCGGGGGCCGCTCGGCCAGGCGCGGGTCGGACTCTTGGCGATCACCGGAAAGCCCCATGTAATCAAAGACCTTGCCTCGGAATTCGATCCCACCACAGCCCCCAAGGGCAAGCGTCGCGGCGAACCCCGCCGCAAGGAGTGCGGCCACGCCGGGGCGGCATATGATCATGGTGTGCCCCAAGACTCCCCTCGAACACCCGGCACTCCGGGTTTTTCTACATCTTAGAAGGGTTTCCGACCTTTTTGTGACCCCTGAATAGTGACTCATATAGAAGTCCCACCACTCCGGCAACAATGCCAGTATCGGCGATATTGAACACGTACCATTGGTGGCCAAAGGCGTGGAGCGAGAAGAAATCGGCGACCGCACCATAGGCGATGCGGTCGATGGCGTTGCCGATTGCGCCGCCGATGATGAGTCCGATTGAGGCGGCAGCCAATCGGGACTCAAGACGTGCGAGCCAGACGGTAAGGGCAACGCTTGCGCCGAAGGCGAACAGGATCAATCCCCATCGGCCAGCCGCACTTTCCTGGGGGAGGAGCCCGTAGCTGATGCCCTGGTTCCACACGAGCACCAGGTCGAAAAACGAGGTGACGGCAACGGTGCCCCTGGCGCCGATGTCATAGACGTAGAGCATCCACGCCTTGTGTGCCTGGTCGGCAAGGACGGTAGCCGAGGCAATGCCGAGCCCGAGTGGCGACAGGGGACCCCACAGCCAATTTCGCAGCATGGCGTTACCCGGCGGCGGCGCGGCTGGCATCGAACTGCCTGACCGCTGCCGCATCGCGAAGTGAGAGCTCGGGAAACTCGGGATCGGTGCCGACCTCCTCCAGGATCTTCCAGGACCGCGCGCATTTTCTGCCTTTGGCGCGCTCAAAGACGACCGCAACACCCTTGACCTCGTCGAGGCGGAAGGCATCTTCGGGCCCCTCGCCGAGCAAGAATCGCGCCCCGCTCGTGATGGCGATCTCGGCGAGATCGACGCCATGCAGGGCGGCGCGAAGGTCTTTGTCGGCGACATAGACCTTGGGTGCGGCCTCCAAGCTCGAGCCGATGCGCCCCTCCTTTCGCTCGATCTCAAGCGCGCCCGTCACCACGCGGCGCACCTGGCGGACCTTCCGCCATTTTTCGGCCAGCGCCTCGTTGCGCCAGTCGCGCGGCAGCTCGGGGAATTGGCGGAGATGCACCGAGCCCCGGTCGCCGGGGAAGCGATTGAGCCAAGCTTCCTCCATGGTGAAGCAGAGCATAGGGGCGAGCCAGGCCGTGAGCGCGGAGAAGATCGCATCCAGCGCGGTGAGCGCGGCGCGGCGTGTCGTGCTGTCGTAAGGATCGCAATAAAGCGCATCTTTCCGGATATCGAAATAGAAGGCGGAGAGATCGTTGACGGCGAAATTGAGGAGCGCATGGAAGATGCGCTTGAAGTCAAATTCGTCGTAGCCGGCGCGCACCATTTCGTCGAGCTCGGCCAGGCGGGACAGCATGTAGCGCTCAAGCTCAGGCATCTCGTCATAGGACACGGCGAGGCCTTCGCGATAATGGGCGAGGTTGCCGAGCAGATAGCGGAGCGTGTTCCTGAGCTTCCGATAAGACTCGACATTGGCCTTGATGATGTCGGGTCCGATGCGAAGGTCCTCGGCATAGTCCGAGCTCATGGCCCAGAGCCGCAGGATCTCGGCGCCCGACTGACGGATGACATCCTGGGGCGCCACCACATTGCCGAGTGACTTCGACATCTTGCGCCCATCCTCGTCCACCACGAAGCCGTGGGTCACCACGGCGTCATAGGGCGCGCGCCCGCGCGTGCCGCAAGACTCCAGAAGCGACGACTGGAACCAGCCGCGATGCTGGTCCGAGCCTTCGAGATAGAGCGAGGCCGGCCATTTGAGGTCGGGCCGCTGCTCAAGCACGAAGGCATGGGTCGAACCTGAATCGAACCAGACGTCGAGAATGTCGCCGACCTGCTCCCAATCGTCGGGGTTCTCGACCAGGCCTTCGAGGAAGCGCTCCTTGGCGCCTGGCCTGAACCAGGCATCGGCGCCCTCGGCGCGGAAGGCATCGACGATCCTTTGGATCAGCTCGGCGGAGCGGGCGAAGTCTCCGCGCGGGATAACTTCGCCGGTCTGCTTGTGGCGAAATACGGTGATCGGCACGCCCCAAGCGCGCTGGCGTGACACCACCCAATCGGGACGCGTCTCGATCATGCCGGTGATGCGGTTCTCGCCTTGCGGCGGGACCCAGCGGGTGTCGCCGATGGCTTTGAGGGCCCGCTTTCGGAGCGTGTCCCGTTTCTGCTCGATGGCCTTGTCCAGGGCGATGAACCATTGCGGCGTGGCGCGGAAGATGACGGGCTTCTTCGAGCGCCAGGAATGGGGATAGTCGTGCTTGTGGCGCGCGCGGGCGATCAAAGCGCCGGCTTCCGTCAGCGCCGCGATTACCGCGAAATTGGCGTCGCCGAACTTGCCCTTATCGTCGACGACGCGCTTGCCTTCGAAGCCCGGCGCGTCCTTCGTGAAGAAGCCCGCCTCGTCGACGGTGAAAGGAATCTTGGTATCGATGCCACGCGCTTCGAGCGCGGCGCGATTCTCCTCCCAGATCTCGAAGTCCTCAGTGCCGTGACCCGGCGCGGTGTGCACGAAGCCCGTGCCGATGTCCTCGGTCACATGCCCGCCGGCGAGAAGCGGCACGTCGAACGCGTAGCCTTGCTCGCGCAAGGGATGCGCCACGGTGACGGCTTCGAGCGCCGACCAGGGCATGTGGCCATACCGCCGCCACGCCGTCACGCGCGCGGCTTTGAAGACCTCTTCGGCGAGTCTATCGGCGAGGATCAGCCGGTCGCCGACCTTCGCCCAATTGTCGTCGGGGGCGTGCGTCACCTCGTAGACGCCGTAGTCGATGTCCTTCGAAAATGAGATGGCGCGGTTGCCGGGGATGGTCCAGGGCGTCGTCGTCCAGATGACAACCGACGCCTTCTTGATCTCATCCGGTATCAAGAACTCGTCGTCGTCAGGACCGATGTCCATTTGCGGCCCGGCATAGCTCAGAACCGGAAACTTCACCCAGATGGCCGGGCTTTCGATCTCGTCATATTCGACCTCGGCCTCGGCGAGAGCGGTACGCTCTACCACGGACCACATCACGGGCTTCGACCCGCGATAGAGCAGCCCGTTCATGGCGAACTTCATCAGCTCGGCAGCGATGGTGGCTTCGGCGTCGAAGCTCATGGTGGTGTAAGGGTGCGCCCAGTCGCCGACCCCGCCGAGCCGCTTGAACTCCTCGCGCTGCACGTTGAGCCAATGTTCGGCGTAGGCGCGGCATTCGGCGCGGAAGGCGATCATCGCCGCGGCATCGGACAAATCGGGCTTCGACTTGCCTTTCGCGCGATAGTTCTCCTCCTCGACCTTCCATTCGATGGGGAGGCCGTGACAGTCCCAGCCGGGAACGTAATTGGCATCCTTGCCCATCATCTGTTGCGAGCGGACGATCACGTCTTTCAGGATCTTATTCAGGCCGGTGCCGATATGGATGTGGCCGTTGGCATAAGGCGGCCCGTCATGCAGGACGAATGTCTCGCGCCCGCGTCCCTCCGCGCGCAGCCTCCCATAGAGGCCGAGCTTCTCCCAACGCTTGAGAAGTTCAGGCTCGCGCTCGGGCAGGCCGGCCTTCATGGGGAAGTCGGTCTTGGGCAGGAACAGCGTCGCGCTCCAGTCGCGCCCGGTCTGGATTTTGAGATTTTCGGCTGCAAGCCGAGCGACGAGAGACTTCGGCTTCGGCGCCTCTTTTCTTACCGGCCCGCGCGAGGCTTTCGGCTTCGACTTTTGAGTCAGCGCTTTGCTGCTGCTCTTCGGGGCCGCTTTCGCTTTCGGCTTGGCGGCAGATTTGAGCTTGGCCTTGCTCCGCGCCATTTTGGGCTTGGCAGCTTTAGGCTTTGCGGAAGACTTGGCGGTTTTCCGCTTGGGCGCCGCCTTGGGGTTTAAGGCTGCCTTAGGCTTGCGCGCCGTGCTCTTGGCCCGCGCGGTCTTGGCGGAGGCCCTCCCGCTCGTTTTGCTTTTCGCCATGATCCTTGCTTCTGACTCTTGTTCCGCCGCGCTCAATCCCCGCGGCGTTCTAGCAACCGCGCTCCCCACATTCCAGCGCCTTCCTGCCCTGCGTTCGCCGCTGCCATGAGGCTCACACCCTGCTAAGCTCGGCTGGGGACGGAAATGAGGGTGGGAGGCGCGCCATGGTTCGGCTGGCAGCTGGCGTCTTAGGACTTTGGCTCGGCGCCGCCGGTGCCGCTTTCGCCGCACCGGCCGACACGGTCACGAACCCATCCATCGAGACCATCAACACCGCCCGCGCCGCCGTGGTCGAGGCCCTGAACAAGGCGCCTTTGGGCTTCCGCCGCATTCTGTTCGTCAGCGCCATCCCTGAGGGTTTCGCGGCCTACCAACCGCGCGCCAACAACATCTTCGCGGCTGACGAGCCGCTCATCGTCTACACCGAGCCGATCGGGGTGGCATGGACAAAGAACGGCGACGAGTTCTCCAGCAAGCTCGTGGTCGATTTCGACATCCGGTCGCCGGACGGACAAGTGCTCGCCGGCCAGAAGGGCTTCGGGGAATTCGCGTTGTCGGCGCGCGAGGAGCCGCTCGATTTCATGACTCACATCAAGCTCGATGTGACCGGAGCTCCCGCAGGCTCCTATATTCTCGGCCTGACCATCCACGACACCAATAGCGGCAAGTCGACAACCACCGACTTGCCTTTCGAGATCAAGTAGACGGCTTGGGCTTGCCGAGCGCGCGAGCGAGAGGAAAGCGGCGCATCGGATCGTCGGCATCGATCTTGGCCAGCACCGTACGCGCTCTGTCGCAGTCTTCCCGCATCTGAGCCGCAAGCGCCTCCGGCGTGGCGAAGGTCTCATCGGGGCGGAGGAAGGCGATGAACTCGGCCTCGACCTCCTGCCTGTAGAGGTCGCCGGCAAAGTCGAGGAGGTAGGCCTCAAGCACCGGCTCGCCCTCGCCGAAGGTGGGACGCGCGCCGACATAGCCGGCAGCGTGGTAGCGGCGGCCGTCATGGTCGACACGCATGGCATAGATGCCGTGACGCACGTCCTGCCCCGGTTCCAGGGGAAGATTGACAGTGGGGAAGCCGAGCCCCTTGCCGCGTCCGGCGCCCTCCCCCACGCGCCCGCGCACCCGCCACCAATAGCCGAGCTGGTCCGCCGCCTCCCTCACTTCCCCGTCGCGGAGATGCTCGCGGATGCGGCTCGACGAGAAGGTCGCACCGCCTGCGCCCACCGGCGCAACCACGTCGACGCCAAAGCCGAGCACGCGGCCGAGTGCGGCGAGCTCGTCCGTCGTGCCGGTGCGGCCCTTGCCGTAGGAGAAGTCATGGCCCACCACCACGTGGCTTGCCCCTAACCCCTTCGCCACCACCTCGGTGGCGAAGGCCTCAGCGCTCAACGAGGCAAGCTCACGGTCGAACTCAATGACGAAGGTCTGATCGAGGCCAAGCGCCTCGAGCAGCTGAAGCTTCAAGGGGAGCGGCGTCAGCCGGAAGAAGGGTATCTCGGGCGCGAAGAATTCGCGGGGGTGCGGCTCGAACACCACGGCACCCGAGCGGCGCCCTTCCCTTTTGGCGATACCGGTCGCCTCGCTCAGCACCTCCTGATGGCCGCGATGGACGCCGTCGAAATTGCCGATGGCGAGCACGGCGCCCTTGATCTCGGGCGGTACGCCCCGCCACAAGCGGACAATGTCCATCGTGAGCCTTCGATCTCGCCCTATTGGCGCGGCGTCCGGCGGTCGACCATCATCACGGCTTCGCCCTCGAGCACGGTCTTGCCGTTGACGGCGCAATCGCAAGCGAGCGTGGCGCGGGCCTTGTCGGTGTCGAGGCCCGTGACGCGGAGCGTCGCGACCACCTCGTCGCCGATATAGACGGGAGCCCGGAACTTCATGCTCTGAGAGAGGTAGATGCAGCCGGGACCCGGCAGCTTGGTGCCGAGCACGGTGGAGAAGAGGCTTCCGGTGAGGAAGCCATGGGCGATTCGCTTCTTGAAGATGGTCTTGGCGGCGAAATCGTCGCTCAGATGCACCGGATTAACGTCTCCGGACAAGTCGGCAAAGGCGAGGACATCCTCATTGGTGATTTTCTTGGCGTAGTTCGCCTCCATGCCGACGGAAAGGTCCTCGAAATAATAGCCGTGGCCTAGACCGCCGCCTGTTCCATTACCCGTCATGTGATTTTCCCTGCTCCTTGCGGTTGCTGAGGCAAAATAGCGAAGCCGTTGCTGCACTGCAATATCGGTGGGTAGGCGCTGCCCGGAGGCGAAAAGCCCTTGGGCACAATGGGCTTAACCATCCGTTCACGGCCAATCCTTAATACTGGGGCCGAGGACAGGCCGTAAGCGCCTTATGCTGGTTGGAAGCCTCACGTCACGCCAAACAGAAAACCTGGGGGCCCGTGAGGATCGGAGGAGACAATGGCTGTCGATCATAGCATGCCCGTGCTCATCGTCGACGACTACAAGACGATGATCAGGATCATCCGCAATCTCTTGAAGCAGCTCGGTTTCGCCAATGTCGATGAGGCCGGCGATGGGAGTGCGGCCCTCAACATGATGCGGGAGAAGGACTACGGGCTCGTCATCTCCGATTGGAACATGGAGCCGATGACGGGTTACGAGCTGTTGCGCGAGGTACGCGCCGACGATCGCCTGTCGCGCACGCCCTTCATCATGGTCACCGCCGAATCGAAGACCGACAACGTGGTCGCGGCAAAGAAGGCCGGGGTGAACAACTATATCGTCAAGCCGTTCAATGCGGCGACGCTCAAGGCCAAGATCGACGCCATCTTCGGCGAATAGCAACACGACAAGTAGGACTGGAGTGTCATGCCAGGGCGCGGGAGACTGACCGCAAGACGCCGCCCGGGGGGACGCACGCCGGCAAGGCGGCGGGAGAGCGGCCGGTCGGTCTCTGAAGAGATCACGGCGCTCGTGAATACTTTGCGCGAGCTCGCCGCCATCCGCTCGACCGCCGAGGACGCCGCCGGACGCATCCTCGATTCGGCCGAGGGCCTTCTCGCCTTCGCCGACAAAGAGGAGGCGAAGAAGGCGGAAGAGGCGATTCTGGCGATCATGACGGCATGCGGCTTCCACGACCTGGTCGGCCAGCGCGTCACCAAGATCACCGAGACGCTGGATCGCGTCATCGCCACGCGCATGAAGCGGGCCGAGAGGGGGCGGAAGCGCGCCAAGGCGCCGTCGAACAGGAAGAAGCTCGCTCTCGAAGGCCCGGGCGTTCCCGGCACGAGCGAGGATCAGGCCGGCGTCGACGCGCTGTTCCGCCGCGACAACTAGGCCCCTACCACACAAGCGCGCGCATGGCGCCAAGCGGGCGCCCTTTCGCATTGGCGAAGAGTTCGGCAAGATGCCGTCCGTCGAGCTCTACCGCACCCGCCTCGCCGCCGCTGTTTGACGGCACATGCAGCCCACTCGCCACGAACACGGAGCCGATGCCGAGGCTCGCCGCGCCGGCAATATCGGTATTGATCCCGTCGCCGATGGCCAGGACCTCGCTCCGCTTCATGGCGCGCCCTGCCAATCCGCTGATGGTCTCAAGCGCGAGCAAATAGATCGGCGGGTACGGCTTACCGGCATAAATGACGCGGCCTCCTTCCTGCTCGTAGAGGGCAGCGAGCGCGCCGGCACAGTAAACGAGCCGGTCCCCGCGCTCGACCAGATGATCGGGATTGGCGCAGATCATCGGGAGTTTCCGCGCGGCAAGCGTGCGCAGGAGCCCGATATAGTCGTCCGGCGTCTCGGTCTCGTCGTCGAGGAGACCCGAGCAGACCACGAGCTCGGCTTGCTCGGGGCGCCCGAGCTTGACCGCGAGACCCTGGAAGATGGGGAGGTCGCGCTCGGGGCCGAGATGGAACACGATCGCGCCTTTGTGCTTGTCAAGCTCGTGGCGGGTCAGGTCCCCCGAGGTGACCGTGGCATCGTAGGCATCGTCGGGAACGCCGAGGCGGCGGAGCTGCTCCTGGACGGAAGGGCTCGGCCGCGGCGAGTTGGATAGCAGTACGACGATGCCGCCTCGCGCACGAAACGCTCGCGTGGCGGCGATGGCGCGCGGGAAGGCCCGATGCCCGTTATGCATGACGCCCCAAATGTCGACGAGCCAGGCTGAGTAGCGCGAGCCCGGGTCCTCGATGGAGCCGATCACGGGAATTTCGGCGGCAATGGTCATGGCCGTTCGGTTAGAGGCTCCTACCGGGTGGGTCAAGGATTGGGGTGTTGCACCTATTGCAACATGGCTTCAAGCTCGACCTCACCAAGAAAAAAGACCACCTGCACCTTTCGTTTCACACTGTTCAGGCATCCTTCCTTCGTCATGGCCGGGCTTGTCCCGGCCATCCAATGCTCCGGGCATGACGAGTGGAGGCGAATCGCCCAGCACAAAATTTCTCGCCGCCTGCTCGACGCGAGATAGAGGGGATGGCGCGCCGAAAAGCGCAAACCTATGGTGTCCGCGATCCGTTTTGCAGATCGCGGCGGGCGCCTCTCGGCGCGCCAGTTGCGGACGTTTCCAGCATCGGGCCCCGCTTTCGTCCAAGAGGCCGGATCGAACTCCGCCTCCGGTCGCGTCAGCCAGCTCCTGGCAGGGACTCCTAGTGGTCCCGGGGGGAGCTCCGATGCCGCCCGGGTGCCGATCTTGCGAAGATCAACCCGCGGGGCACCGCACCTCGTCCCGCTTCACGACGCCTCATGATGCGCCCCTCAACGGACGAGGTGGATGTAGTGTAATGGAGCTTTGGCGGGCGGGGATAACGTCGATCAAAATTCAATCGTCACCCCCGGGCTTGTCCCGGGGGCCCAATAGGGCCTCGCTGCACGCACGGAATCTCGCCGAGAGGCCCTATTAAATGGCCGGGACAAGCCCGGCCATGACGATAAAAGAGCCGGCGTCTTCCTAACTTTGTCGATAATTCGAAGCGTTTTGCGGGGTATGCTCTGGATGGTTGTTACAGAGACATATGGCATGGAGTGCTCTTGAGCCGCCCAGGGCAGCAATGCAAGGCGGGCGGCATTTCGCCGGTTAGAGGAGCCGTCACGACAATGTTTCACACTTTGATCAAAACGGGCGCCGTGCTCGCGCTCGGCAGTTTCGCCTTCGCCGGCCAAGCGCTGGCCGCCTCCCCGCTTCCCTTCAACGGCGTTACACCGCTCGTCATTCCCGTCCAAGATGAAGAGAACGAAGAAGTCTGGAAAGACTTGCGGCCCGACGTAACGCCGCCGGAGGCGGCCGTCGGCAAGAAGGAAGGCGCAGAGGAAGAGGGCGCGATGGAAGGGCCCAAAGGCGAAGGTTCAGGCGACGTGGAGCAAAAGGAACTGCAAGAGGAGGGCGTGGAGCCCAAATAGGTTTTGCCGGCTTTAAGCGCTCAGAGCCTCGAGGCAACCCCTCGGGACTCCCATCCCTAAGCGCAGAGACCTCAAGCGGCGTCGGCGTCCTCGATCGCGCGGAACAGCGCCGGGCTCATGGGCTTCGGCCTCCCGAACAGATAGCCTTGCGCCAGCTCGACGCCATAGTCGAGAAGCTGCGCCACCTGGCCCTCGTCCTCGACCTTCTCCACGATCAGCTTCATATCGAAATCGTCGAGCGCGCGCTTCATCTCGGAAGCGGAGAAGACGGAGCCCTTTGCCCCCATGTCGTGCAGGAAGGTCTTGGCATCGATCTTGACGAAGCGGAAGGAGCGGTCGCGAAGGCTGGCGAAGTCCACGTCGAGATCGGCGATATGGTCGAGGGAGAAGCCATAGCCGAGCGCCCCCAGCGTATCGAGAGCACCAAGCTCGTCGGCGCTCAGACCCAGGATCGCGGACTGGCTGACCTCGAAAATCAGGCTCTCGCTGAGCCCGCTGTTCTCCTCCATGAACTCGACAAGCTCGGGGAAGAACTCGGGATCGAGCAAGGTCGTGACCGAGATGTTGCAGAACACGCCTTTGATCCTCGAGTCGGCGCCAAGCCGTCTCAGCGTCTGCACGCTCTTGACCAACAGCACATTGTCGATGAGCGGCATCATGCCGGAAGTCTCGGCCACTGGTAGATAAGAACCCGGAAGAATGAGGGTGTCGGCCTTGGTCCTGATGCGGGTGAGCGCCTCGAAATAGCGGGGCTTCCGCTCGGGCAAGGTCACGGTCGGCTGCAAATAAAGGTCGACGCGGCCGGCCTCGATCGCTTGACTGACGATCTCGAGCATCTCGCGATCGTCGATATGCGCGGCTTCCGCGGCCTCGACGAAATCCTCCTGAGGGGGCACATCCTCCACGAGCGCGACGACCTCCTCCTCGACCGCGACCTCCTCCTTCTCTTCTTCCACCTCCTCGAGCGCGACCTCCTCCTCGACCTCGAGGATGGTCAGGGTCTCGATCTCGGTCGGCTCATCGGGCTCCTCATCGGGCTCCATCTTCTCGATGTCGGCCAAGATGTCCTGCGCTCGCGCCGCGGCTGGAGCGGCTCCCGCATACGCCGCGACCGCCGGCTCGGCAGCAGCGGCCGCCATCAACTCGTGGGACAGCTGCTTGATCAGGCCTTCCAAAATCCTGAGGTCGCCCGTGATCTTCTCGCGCTGGTTCTTTGCCTCGCCTTCGAGATCGGCGCGCACGTTATCGATCTTGGCATGCACCTCCTCGAACTCTTGGGAAAACTGGTCGAAGCGGCCCGATCCACCGGGCCGCTCGCTCGCGCCGTAGTCGCTCATGGCCTGATCGAGGCGCTCGACGCGATCGGCAAGAAGATCGAGGCGCGACACGTCGTCCTCGACCCGGTCGATGCGTTGCAGGTCCTTGTCGATGATCTCGAGCGCCTCTTCGAGCTCATTGAGACGGTCGGAGGCGGCGGTGGGCCGGGAGGCGCGCGCGATCAGGAGATAGGAGGCGGCCATGACCATGTAGAGCGCGGCGGCGGCGATCAGGGCCGGAATTTGCGCAATGCCGGAATGAAGCACGAGCCCCACCGCGAACGCGGCCGCCGTGACCGCCATGGCGATCAGGACGATGACGTCGAGCATGGCCAGCCCTCCCGAGGGCTCGCTCCGCCTAGAGGCCATGGCAATTGTGTCCGCCACGTTCCCACCCTCGCGCAAAAATCATGCGGCGACAGACCCCTGTAAGGCAACAGCAATTTGCCAGCCCGTCGGTCCTACTTGATAGCAGCCTAGAGCAGGGAAACCAAGTCGGGCGGTGTTAGCGGTGGCGCGGCAAGAAGGCACCCGCTATAGGGGGCACGCGCCTCGCACACCCCGTCTACGCGCCGCTTGCGGTAATCACACTCTTAATCCTCTTGGTGCATCGTCGCACGCCATGTCCGAAAGAGAACCAGCCGATCTCTCCGACAAGGCTACTCTGTTCCAGGCCTATGTCGATCTGATCAATTCAGAGCGAGAGACGATCTGGGCGCGCCACAACGCCCTACTCGTCGCCAATTCTCTCATCGTTGGCGCTATCGCCATCAGCCCGACGGCGCTCTGGACAGACGAATGGGCCGCCGTTGGGTTGCTGGGCGCCGGCCTCCTTATCAGCACCGTTTGGTTGCTGATCACGATTCACGGATGGTTGTTGCTGCAGCGACATGTCGAGTTGGCCAGCTCCTTTACCACGACCTATTTTCCGCATCTGCCTAACCCGTTCAACCAGACCGGCTACCACCGGTCAGAGATTTGGATCCACCTGCTCGCCTTGATGCTGATTAGCGTTTTTGTCCTCGTCTATCTCGGCCTGGGATATGTCCGCCTCACTTCGGGTTAATGGCGGGACAAGAATTGCGCGCTGCCGGCGCCAGGGGCGGAGTTACCTGCATCGGCACCGTGTCCTGATCAGCCACTGCCAATAATGGTCGGTGGAAGCCGGGGCGCCTTGACAGGGCGCGGTCGCGACAGTATCTCCTGCCCAGCGCTAGCACTCGCTATTGGTGAGTGCCAGAGCGGCACAATCCTTCATTTCCAGGCAAACTCTCGGAGAAAATCCCCATGAAATTCCGACCCTTGCATGACCGCGTGGTCGTGCGCCGGCTCGAGGAGGAGCAGAAGACCAAAGGCGGCATCATAATTCCTGATACCGCCGCGGAGAAACCGCAGACCGGCGAGGTGATCGCGGCAGGGCCGGGCGCCCGCGGCGAGGACGGGAAGCTCCAGCCCATGGGAGTCAAGGCCGGCGACAAGGTGCTGTTCGGCAAGTGGTCGGGCACCGAGGTCAAGATCGACGGCGAAGAGCTCCTCATCATGAAGGAGTCCGACATCATGGGGATCCTCGGCTGATCCCCCTACCCTGCAACTACACCTAAGAGACTGGAGCAAATTCAAATGGCAGCTAAAGATGTGAAATTCGCAGCCGAGGCGCGCGAGCGGATGATGCGCGGCGTCGATGTGCTGGCCAACGCGGTGAAGATCACGCTCGGGCCCAAGGGCCGCAACGTGATCCTCGAGAAGTCGTTCGGCGCGCCGCGCTCGACCAAAGACGGCGTGACCGTGGCGAAGGAGATCGAGCTCGAGGACAAGTTCGAGAACATGGGCGCGCAGATGCTGCGCGAGGTCGCCTCGAAGACCAACGACACCGCCGGCGACGGCACCACGACCGCGACCGTGCTGGCGCAAGCCATCGTGCGGGAGGGCCTTAAGGCGGTGGCCGCCGGCATGAACCCGATGGACCTGAAGCGCGGCATCGACAAGGCCGTGATCGACGTGGTCGAGGACATCAAGAAGCGGTCGAAGAAGGTGAGCGGCTCGGCGGAGATCGCGCAAGTCGGCACCATCTCGGCCAATGGCGAGAAGGCGATCGGCGACATGATCGCCAAGGCCATGCAGAAGGTCGGCAACGAGGGCGTGATCACGGTCGAGGAGGCCAAAAGCCTCGACAGCGAGCTCGAAGTGGTCGAGGGCATGCAATTCGACCGCGGCTACATCTCCCCTTATTTCATCACCAATGCCGAGAAGATGGTGGCCGATCTCGAGAACCCCTACATTCTCATTTACGAGAAGAAGCTGTCGGGCCTCCAGGCACTCCTGCCGCTGCTCGAGGCGGTGGTTCAGTCAGGGCGGCCGCTGCTCGTGATCGCCGAGGATGTCGAGGGCGAGGCGCTCGCCACGCTCGTGGTCAACAAGCTGCGCGGCGGCCTGAAGGTCGCCGCCGTCAAGGCGCCCGGCTTCGGCGACCGCCGCAAAGCCATGCTGCAGGACATCGCCGTGCTCACCGGCGGCGAGCTGATCTCCGAGGATCTCGGCATCAAGCTCGAGAACGTCACCGTGCAGATGTTGGGTAAGGCCAAGAAGGTGGCGATCACCAAGGACGACACGACGATCGTCAGCGGCGCCGGCAAGAAGGCCGACATCGAGGCCCGCATCGGGCAGATCAAGCAGCAGATCGAGGACACCACCTCCGACTACGACAAGGAGAAGCTGCAAGAGCGGCTTGCCAAGCTCGCCGGCGGCGTGGCCGTGATCAAGGTCGGCGGCGCAACGGAAGTCGAGGTGAAAGAGAAGAAGGATCGCGTCGACGATGCGTTGAACGCGACCCGCGCGGCGGTCGAGGAAGGCATCGTGCCGGGTGGCGGAGTAGCGCTGCTGTGGGCTTCGAAGACCCTCAAGACCAAGGGCGACAACGAGGACCAGGAGGCCGGTATCAACATCGTCCGCAAGGCACTCCAGGCGCCGATCCGCCAGATCGCCGAGAATGCCGGCGTCGAAGGGTCGATCGTGGTGGGCAAGGTGACCGACCAGAAGTCCCCGTCCTTCGGCTATGACGCGCAGAACAACGAGTATGTCGACCTGATCGAGAAGGGCATCATCGATCCCGCCAAGGTCGTGCGCACGGCGCTGCAGGACGCGGCCTCCGTGGCCGGCCTCCTCGTCACCACCGAGGCCGGCGTGGCCGAGGCGCCCAAGAAGGGCGGCGAGGGCCATGCTCACATGCCAGGCGGCGGCATGGGCGGCATGGACATGATGTAGCCGTCGATTCGCAAGCTCATTGCACAAGGCCGCTCCTTCGGGGGCGGCCTTTTTGTTCCAGGGGATCGAGGCGTGTCTGTTAACACTATGTTTACTAAGCCCCTGCCGGCGACCTCGTTCACCTTTAACTTGATCGTTTACATCGGGCGAGGGAGGTGTAGGTGACTTCCGCCGTAAGGATCATCCGAGTCTTGCAGATGCGTCTGCACCGCCATCTGTTAGATCGGTGGCAGGATTGGCTGCTCGGGATTGATGCCTCGGGACGGGTATGGCCGAGCGAATTATCGCTGAAAGGGCCTAATGCAGAACAGGCGAGCGAATATATCGGGACGCCCACTTGGGTCTTACGCCGCGCTCTAGACCGCCTGAATTTGGATACGCGGAACTTCGTGTTCGTCGACCTCGGCTCAGGAAAAGGCCGGGTCATCTTGCGGGCCGCAGCCCGTCCATTCCGCCGCGTCGAGGGCGTTGAATTTTCCGAATTGCTTCACCGCATCGCCTTGAAAAACATTGCCAATGCGCAGGCCGCCGGCGTGCTGCGCTCGCCGGTGATCGCTCATAACCAGGACGTGGCCGAGTTCGATGTGCCGAAGGATCCCCTTGTCATTTATTCTTTCAATCCCTTCGGCAAGAAAATCATGAAGACGTTTGTGAAGAAGCTTGGTGCCTCTTTGAGGGCCCACCCCCGCGACTGTTATTTCATTTATCTCAATCCACAGCATCGGGACTGCTTCAACGAGGGCCGCACCTTTACCTCAATGCCACCCTCGTGGTGTGAGGCAGTTCTCGACAGGCTGATCTCTCCTTGGCCGCTGATCATCTATCGCTATCAGCAGAAGGGGGGGACAGACGTCCCCCACCCACGCGGTCCGGAGCTTTCTGGATGGATCGGCAATAGCGGCTTTTGGCCGCCCCTTTTTGCTTCGCTCCCGGCGTTCACTTAAGGGCTTACACAAACGTAATTTCCCAGCCGCCTGTTTTTGGCCCTATCGTCTGGCCAGATTGCCGCTCCCGCCCCGGAGCCCCCTGGAGCCGCCCCGCCACCATGGCGAATTTCAAAAAGACGGTCAGAGAATTCACCCGGATCGCCGTCCCCTATTATCGCTCGGAGGACCGGTGGGCAGGCCGCGTGCTGCTGTTTTCTGTGATCTCGCTCCAGCTGTTCCAGGTGTGGCTGAACGTGCGCTTCAACGCCTGGTACAACACCTTCTACACGGCGCTGCAAGACAAGGACTGGAACACCTTCATCTGGCAGCTCGGCGTGTTCAGCCTGCTCGCCGCTTTCTTCATCGTCAGCGCCGTCTATCAGCTCTATCTCCAGCAATGGCTCCAGATCAGGTGGCGGAACTGGCTCACCCAGCGCTATCTCGGCCGCTGGCTCGGCCAGGGCACCCATTACCGCATGCGGCTCAAGGGCGATCAGGCCGACAATCCCGATCAGCGCATCGCCGACGACGTTCGCGAGTTCGTCGACAGCACGCTCAATATCGGCATCGCGCTATTGGGCTCGATCGTCACGCTGGTGTCGTTCGTGGTGATCCTGTGGACCTTGTCGTCCGCCACGCCGCTGATGATCGGCTCCAGTTCCTTCCAGATCCCGGGCTATCTCGTATGGGCGGCGCTGATCTACGCCATCCTCGGCACCTGGGTGACCCATCTCGTCGGGCGCCCCCTGATCAAGCTCAATTTCGATCAGCAGCGCTATGAGGCCGATTTCCGCTTCTCGCTGGTGCGGCTCCGCGAGAATGCCGAGGAGGTGACGCTGCTCGCCGGCGAGCGCGCCGAGGAGGCGCATTTGCGCGACCGGTTCGGCTGGGTGATCCGCAACTGGTACGGCATCATGCATCGGCGGAAGCGGCTCACTTTTCTCACCGCCGGCTACTCGCAGGTGGCGTTGATCTTCCCATTCATCGTCGTGAGCCCGATCTATTTCTTCGGCCAGCTCACGCTTGGCGGGCTGATGCAGATCGTCTCGGCCTTCGGCCAGGTGCAGAGCGCGCTGTCCTTCTTCGTCACGGCCTATACCTCGATCGCCGATTGGAAGGCGGTGCTGAACCGGCTGTCCGGCTTCGAGGCTTCGATCGATTGGGCGGAAGGCTTGGATCGGACAGCGCCGCGCGTCGGGTTCCTGACCGACGGCGGCAAAGCGCTGTTGGTCGAGGAGCTTGCGGTCGGACTGCCCAACGGCCAGGAGATCGTGCGGCTAAAGGAATTTTCCATCGAGCCGGGCGAGCGGGTGCTGGTGAGCGGGCCGTCAGGGGCCGGCAAGACTTCCCTGTTCAGGGCGCTCGGCGGCGTATGGCCGTTCGGCTCCGGCTCGATCCGCGTGCCTAAGGGCGCGAGCGTTCTGGTCCTGCCGCAGCGGCCTTATCTGCCGCTCGGCAGCTTGCGAGGCGCGCTCGCTTATCCCGGGCCTCAAGATGCGTTCTCGCCGGAAGATATCGACGACGTGCTGAAGGCGGTCGGGCTCGGCGCGTTCCACGATCAACTGGACGAGACCGCCTATTGGGCCGACAAGCTGTCGGGCGGCGAGCAGCAGCGGCTATCGATCGCCCGCGCGCTGTTGCAGAAGCCGCAATGGCTGTTCCTCGACGAGGCGACCGCGGCACTCGACGAGGCGTCCGAGGCCCAGCTTTATCGCTTGCTGATCGAGCGGCTGCCCGGCTCGGCCATCGTCTCCATCGGCCACCGTTCGAGCCTCGTCCAGTTCCATTCCCGGTTCTTCGAGCTGCAGCCCGACGCCACCGGCCGCCACCATCTTATGGAGATCGGCGCCATAGTCGACACAGCGGAAACGGCCGCCCCATCACAGCCTGTTTTCACCTGAGTGGCCGCCGACCAACTCTGTCTCGGTTTTTTGCACGTGCCTAGATGCGCGCCCTTCTGCGTCGCGAGATTTTAGACTATCCTCGTGGCCAGAGTTTGTGATGAGGTGGCTGACTATGCGAATGCTGATCGCGTTGCTGGCAGTAGCCCTGACGCTGACATTCGTGGAGCTTGGCCTCGGCGCCAGCGAAGTGCAGGCGGCGTCGAAATATTGCAAACACCGCTACAATCTCTGCCTCGCCCGTTGCCCGGGAACGACTCGGAGATGCCTCACGCGCTGCCAGTCGCAATATCGGCATTGCACCTATCAATGGCCGTACATGGGCGACCTGCTCTGAGCAGCCGACTCGGCGACCCGGCACTGCCATCACTCGTCGTTGGTCTTGCAGCCGCTTGCGGCATCGAGGCCGTCGGGCGCGCCCCAATCGTTGGCGGGCACGCGCGGAAAAGACGTGCCGAACTCCTGCTTCACCATGGAGAACTTGGAGGGCACGTTGGAGTTCTCGGGGAAGTCCACGATCCAGAAATAGTCGTAGGTGTCCTCGGGCCAGGTCTTGGGCACGCCCGGCAAAATGTCGAGCTTGAGAAGCTGACGCAAGGTCACGCCCTCGCGCTCGTTCTCGAACTTGGCGTCAAGCTCCTCGTTGGCGATGTGCTTGTGCTCCCATACCAGCACCACGGTCTTGCCCTGAAGCGCGGGGTTGGCGAGGAGGCTGCGTGCCGCTTCCTGCGTGCGGCGGTTGAGCGCCTTGGTGAAATCGTCCTTGCTCAGGCCCTCCTGGGGCACCACCGAATAAAGGATGACCGGCTTGTTCCAGCTCGCGACCGCGGGCGAGGCGAGCTCCAGCGTGTGCAAGGTGATGGCGAAGAAGAAAGCGGGCTCATCGCCCGCGGCAAACAGGGATTTGACGGCGTCGCGGCCGAGATAGTTCAAGGCCAGAGCCTTCGCCCGTTGCTGGCCGATCTCGCAAAGCTTCCAGGCGTCGGCCTTCTCGCCGTGACGCAGGATGATGATGCGCGAAGGCGCGGCGAGCGCGGACTGGAAGAAGGTTAAGCTGATGAGCGCGGCGAGCGCGAGACGAATCGGCATGGCGCGGGAGACTAGCTGCTTCATTGCACCACCGCCATTCACCTCCGAGTGAACCCTCGGACCTTCCCTCCCCCCAGCAGGGGGGAGGTCGGCTCGCAACGCGAGCCGGG
>Ga0209341_10000432_pt1 | contig 43158 bp, 43 predicted proteins | sample RifCSP13_2_FD_184020 | JGI IMG/M metagenome (GOLD analysis project Ga0209341, IMG submission 184020) | Soil microbial communities from Rifle, Colorado - Rifle CSP2_sed 13_2 (SPAdes) (version 2) | ecosystem: Environmental > Terrestrial > Deep subsurface > Rock core/Sediment | place: Rifle...
GGCTTGGGGGAGGCTTGGGAATATTGAGTAGTGGCGGCCTGGGGTGGTGGGGCTGTTGCCTGGCGGGCGACTTCGGCAACTAAGGGGGGATTAAAAAGAGTGGAGATGCGGGAGACCAGTTGAGACTCTTTTTGATCGAGTTGGTCTTTGACCTCAGGGACGGGGGAAGCTGGGGGAGGCATGACTTTTGTGGGAACAATTGTTTGCGAAGTTGACGACTGTTGCCAGTAGTATTCGGTGGGAGAATAGACGGCTCTGAAAAATGCTAAGACCCATTGGCCGAAAGTGCGGCCATTGATGGGAACGAAGGCCATAAGAACCCCGAAAAGGACCGAGAAGAAGACTAAAACTGCACGGACGATGACGGGAAGCGGGAGAGACCAGAAAATAAGGCCGACGACGACACCGCCAGCCAGCTCCAAAAACTGTTTTAAAGTCATGTCCCCGACGAGCTTGAATTCGTAGGAAGAAATATTTTGGGGAACTGCGTGCTGTTCCATATGCACTTTAACTCTATATCATGAAGCTAAAATTACAACCTATATGAGATTTTCACGGAAGCTGGGGTATATAATGAAGGGATGATTAAAGTTGACAGAGAGAAACTGGCTGATGTTTGTCGCAGGCACGATGTGATTGTGGTGTATGTGCACGGGTCGCGGGTAAAGGGGTATGCGAGGAGTGATAGCGATACCGATGTGGCAGTTGTGGTGGGGGACAAGAGACCCCTGCGTTTGAATGAGGAAATAAAGTTGATACAGGAAGTCGAAGGCACATTGGAGGCTAGGGAGCCAGACGTAAAAGTGGTGGATATCCAAAGCGATAAGGTCTTTTTGTTCAATGTGATTAGGGACGGAGTGGTGATTTACGAGAGGTCTTTAGCGGGGAGGCTGGAGTTTGAGTTTAGGGTGGTAAGAAGATATTATGATCAGAAAAGAGTGAGGGAAATTTACAGTTATTTTCTTATTAAACAAGCGAAAGATGGCAGTTTTGGACATCGACCGACAAACATTACTCAAGCGCTTGGATAAAATCAAGCATGAGTTGATAAAAATCGAGCGGATGGAGTTTGATCCAAGCGAGATTTTGAGTGACGAAGACATTCAGGACATGATTGACAGAAGGATGCAGTTGGCAATTGAGGCGGCTATTGACGTGGCGGTGATGCTGGCTGCTGCCATGCAGTTGCCACGAAAAGATGAGGCGGCGGATGTGTTTAGGCTTTTGGAGAAGGAGGCGGTGATATCAAAAGGAATGGGAGAAAAGATGGCCAAAGCCACAGGGTTTCGTAATGTGCTGGTGCATGAATATATGGACATAGATTATAAAAAAGCATATGGAGGTGAAGAGAAAGGAAATAAAATAACGGATTTGAAACGATTCTGCGCGGAAGTGGTGGGGATTTTGGAGAAAGAAGGAAAGAATTGAAAAACTAACTATCCTGTAGTATAATGGGTGGTATACTTATTTTATGCCTGCCGACCCAAATATGACTGAACAGGATCGTGGAGTGAGCAGATCGGAACTGGCCGTAAGGTTGATGGAAGGGTTTCGAAAAGGTGGTAACGTGGTGGAATTGGAATTTGATGAGGTCCAAACGGCAGAGTTAATGAGGATGGTGGTCCAGAAAGGGTTGGAGAGGGAAAAAATGATAGAGGCTGGAGTTGTAGGTTTGTCGGTGGTTATGGATCCGAGTGAGGAAACGCACGATAAAGGTATTGTCAAAGGAATGGTGAATGTGCAAAAGCCGGTTGAGGCAAAAGAAGTTCCAGTTATGTTGTTTTTGGGGAACGATGAACAGAGCCCGGGGAAATTGAAGCTCATAGATTTAAGAGTAAATGGAAGGTGGGGACCTGCGTTGAAAATGACGGGGGGAGAAAAGAAGGTTAGGGAAAGTCTAGAGGACATCAACGGTCTGATGGATGAAGTCTTGCGTGATCAACTGGAAGGAGAGGGGATTGTCTATACAGGATCGGAGAAAAAGTTTGAGAAGGGAAAATTTCATTTGAAGGTAGGGAAGCTTGAGGCTGGGGTGGGGGATGCAACACCTCAACCAAAAGTAGTGCTAGAGGCCAGACCGCAAGCGGTGGAAGACGGAGGGGAAGAGAAGTTGTATGAGGTGAGGCAAACCATAAGAGCTGAGGCCGTAGCGGTGCCGCCAACACCACCGGGAGCGCCACGAAGCGGTTCACCGGCGGGTGAGCAAGAGGTAGATTTTGTTGACAAACTGAGGAGCCAATTTGCGGGTGGGGCTGGTGGGGCGGGAGGAGAGAGAGGAGGGGGTGCGCCGCCAGTAACTCCTGAGGAACCGTTTGACACAGAGGCGCTTTTGAATGCTGCAAGGCGATCTAGGGGGAGTGGAGAGTCGGGAAGTGAGGAAGAGAAAAAGGCAGAGGGAGTGAGGGGGGAATGGGAAAAGCTGAAGAAGCAATGGAGAAGCGCTAGCCTAGGCGAGAAAGCTGCTTTAGCGGCGTCTCTAGGCTTGGCAGTGTTGCATGTTGCGGACGAGGCGGCAGAGTTTATTCAAGCTTTTAGGCGCACGAGGCCGGTGACTGGCGGGTTGATTGAAAGGATGGGGAAAATGTTCAGGAGGGGTCGGGGGGGAGAAACTTCTTCCGGGGGACCGAGCCAAGAGGAAGTATTGGTGGCGGAGGAGGAGAAGGATAAGCCACAAAGTTGGTTGGTACCTGGACTTTTAAGGCCGAATTGGAGGAAGATCGAAGACGAGTTGGAGGGATTTTTGGGGGAGGATCCGGAAAAATTGACTGAAGAGGGGCGTAATAAAAGAAAAAAACAGGAGAAAGATTGGATGAAGTGGAAAAGAAGGATATGGGCGGCAGCAGAGCGGGATGGGTATTTGCATCCAGCGGCGGTGCTAGATAAACAGATAGGAGAGGTTCCTAGGGGACAGCGGGCAGCTTCAGAGGTTGTGCGAGCTTGGAGAGATGTTAAGGATTTAGTGGGTCAAGTTAGTTCGATCGGGTGGGAGGCCACGGCGATAGGAGCATATCCGGAGAAATACCATGCTGGGTACAGGAAGGCCTACGGAAGTGACGTGCGGGGGTCTGGGTTACTGGCGGAAAGAAAAAACACGCTGGAGAGGTATATATCTTTGAGGCAGATGGAGGCAGATGGTGAGGAGGGAAGTGAGAGATACAAGGTGCTAAAAAGAGAGCAGGGACTGTTGGGAGTTGGGATTATTCCCCCGGATATGAAGTCTATTGGTGATGAACTAGTGGAGGGAGTGAGAAAGGGGAGAATCAAGAGATCTCAGTATTTGGGAGAGAACGGTGGGGAAAGGGGTGTGCCGGCTGGGGCGAGAGAGGCTGCACCAGCGGGAGCTGTGGCCTCTGGGGCGGCTGTGGAGGGGGGAAGGCATGGGGTTGGGGAAGGGGGCGCGGGGAGTACAGGATTAACTGCTGAGGGACAGTTTTACTATTTTGCCGTGCAAAACAAAACTACTCCTGAAGAACTGGCCGCTTTGAAGTTAATGACACCGGACCAGCTCAAGGCTTGGTTGAGCGGAAGAATAAACGAACGGGATACGGCAGTGAAACCTGAGGATGTGGAGACGGCGTTGAAGTATGGGTTGGATTTTATTGCGGCAGTAAGGAAGGGTGAGAGGATTAGCGCTGAAGGGGGAAGGTTGCTGAGTGATGAACTTAATGAGACGTGGGGGGATAGGGAGAGGTTTGATGCAACTTTTAGAACCTTCGAGTTGGCTAGTAAAGGAGATTTGGCTGCGGCTTGTGAGGAAGGGCAAAAGGGGAATTTGACATGGTTGATGCGGGAGTTCTATAGCGGTGAGTCTGGGGTGAAGAGGTTAACTAGGCTATGGAGAAAAACTTTTCCAGTAATGTTGGCTATGGAAAAAAGTAGAGATAGGGTACAGGAATACTTGGACAGCTCGTCTACAGGGAGCGACAATTCAGTTTTGAGAGAAATTGCTACAGAGCTGAATATACCAGTGACGGAGGTGGAGTTTGGAGTTAAAGTATGGAGACTTTTTGGATTTCAGGCAAAATGGGATGCATTTTTGGGCACAAAGAAAGAGGGAATGCGTTCGTGGTCGGGGATAAGGCGTTATAACAAAGAGGATGAGACGTTGGCTATAATAATGAATTTCCAAAGACAAGCCAAGAAATATCACATTGGGGGGAGAGATGTGTTGTGGAATGCGGTGAATACCGAGTTTGGAGATGTTTTTGATTATATGGCTAGTGATGGAAAGTTGACAGAATTGGGATTAGGGAGAAACGGTTCGTTTAAGACGGGCCTACTGAGCGAGGGGAATGTGAGCAAATTGGGAAGCTTAGATTTTCAGGAATGGGATAAAGACGGTATGATAATGCCGGGCTGGTTGTCTGCTGCGAAACACGCCCACAATACTACTAAGATATTGACGAAGTGGTTGGATAAGCCGAGCGAAGAGACAGTTTTGGAGCTAAGAAGATCCGGGTTTCTTTACTTGTTCACTAATCCTTGGGGGAAGATGCATGAGGGCGATCCAGCCCAAGTTTTGAAAGATATAGGGGTAGATAAACGGGGGGTAGTGCCGAAGGAATTCGACGACGATAATAGAAAATGGCTAGCGTATTATGCTGTGGCGAAAATGACATATGATTTAATGACGGGGAGGTTTACACCCCGGAAGTATTGGAAAAGCACGGGTGTAATAATAGATCCAGAAAAGCAGCTTGCTTTGGCTAGGAAGCTGTTTTTGGGAGATAGGCCGACCGGAGAGGATTTGGTGTTGGGAGAGAAAATGGTGAAGCTGTCGGGTGCTAGTGAGCTGGCGGCGGGGGGTGGTGAAGCGCTGGGAATACTGGGAAACTTAATATCTTCTGCGTTGAAAGCGGGAGGAATGTTGAAGTAATTATTTAGACGTTGGGAGCGTCGCCCCCGGTGACAGGTTTGACTTGGGATCCAGATCTGGCCTGGCGGAATTGTTGGGCACGTGTTCTGATCTCTTCGAGTGCACCTAGGTCCATAAATTGACGCTCGTTAAGAACTTTGCCTCTGGCTTGTTGGCCGGCAACGAAGCCTTGGTAAGCAGAGTATGGTTGTTGGAGTACCTCGCCGAAGGCGGTGCCGTAAGCAAATTTCTGAACCTTGAGAGAGTCCCGGATCATCTCGGCGGTTTTGGGTATGAGGGCAAGAATGGCAAAACCCAGGGCTAGGCCGGTGAGCCAACCTTTGCTGCCAAAAAGAGGAAAGTCGGGGTAGGTGCCGTTGAGGGTGATGTCAAGTTGGCCGAAGGGATGGGAAGGGGTGATTCCGAGCCGGTCCTGCCACATGGAACTCCAGACGATGATATTAAGGGCGAACATGAGGGGGACGACGAGAAAGACGGAGGCGTGGGCGACCAGCTGGCGCAGCCAACTGCCAAAACCCAGGAGATTCCCGGTGGGAAGGAGGCCAAAAAGAATGTAGATGGGGCCAACGATGATAAGAAACATGACATTAAGATAGGATTTGAGCATCATCCACCAGACTTTGAGGAGAATGAACATAATGAAGATGGAGGCGATGAAGAGAAAGAGAGCGATAACGGCTCCAGTGAGAGCAACTACAATTCCGCCAAGGACACTGGTGGTAGCTGTGATGGCGTTGACGTACAGAACGGCCCACCAGCCGACGAGGTAATAGTAAACCATTTGGGCAAAATCGGGAGTGGTAAACCATCTGATAACATTGATGGTGTTACTACTGGTAAAAACTCCTACGGAACCCATGAGAGCTAGGACAAACGCGAGCAGGACATAGACGAGGTCTATAACCAGGCCGGCGATGGCATAGGAGAAAGTGATACCCAGTAAAGTAAAGACGATTTTGGGAACCATGAGCTGCAAAGTGACGGCGGTTTGGGGATTGACCTTGACCCGGAACATAATCATAAATCCAGCGATGATAAGCAGGATGATCATAAACAAGTAGGAGATGTTGCGGGCGGCGCGCCAGAGGGATTGGAGGCCGGTGGAAGCGGAGTAACCGTAACCCTGGGCGTGGACGGGAGAAGCTAAGTCAAACTTGGCCAGGGTATTGTTGATATCTTGGATGCCGGAGGCGGGAGCAGATATTTCTGGCAAGGACCCTACCAAGAGACCGGGAATGCCGAGCTTGGCAAAAATGGGGAACGGATGTGAGTAGGCGAGGGGTGAAGTGGGCGGAGTTTTTTGGGTAGTCAGGAATTGTCCAAGTTGATCGAGGACGTTTTGGAGTTGGACACCAGTGAGACCGGCAGTAGGATTTAGGAGGTAGACTAGAGAATTGAGGATCCAATTGATCTGAGCGACGGTATAGCGCTCGCCGAAAATTTCTTGTTCGGGAGCTTCGCCGACCTTTCTGGTAAACTGGCATTGGGTTTGGTTGTACCAGGGGCCATTTTGGCAGGGGAGGGGGGTGGGGAGAGCGGGAAAAGCGGAGACGGAGTTGGGAGACGCGAAGAACGTATAAAGTATGACGTATAAGGGGAGGAGGACGAAGACTTTGCGGGCGGGCATAAAGTTATATTAGCATAATCGGGGTATTAGGGGGCGGGGTTGGGGGAAGCGATGCCGATGGATAAACCAATTTGGCACATGTTGGTGGGAAAATTCGGATTGTTGGTGAAGATTTGACACTGGCGATATGGCCGAGTGGGATCAATATCGGCCTCGCCACTATATTGGCACATGAAAGTGCGGAAGTCGTCGCCGATGGCGGCTACATATGATTTGACGCAAGCAATTTGGTTTTGGAGGATTGGCTCATAATGGTTGCGGAAGTCCGTGTAATTGGTAAATACAGGGCCGGTAGGTCCGCCCTGGTGGTCACTGCCCATGGCTCGGGTGCCGTCTATGAAGTAAATGCAACCCATATCGTAGCTGCCTACGGCGGAACCCCCCGATTCTTCCAACCAAAGGGTGGCCAAAAATTGGGGACAGATGCCGCTAGAGTCGATATCTGCCCTGGCCCAGGACTCGTTGACCAGGGACCAGGAGAGATTATTGTCGGAATTGTAGGCGGTGGCATATGCCCCGAAGAGGGAGTTGCTCCAGTTGACCGGGCCACAGGAAGTGAGGGGCATGTTGCAAGTCAGGGAACCGCCGCCGGCTGTGGGGGGGGCGAAAGTGGCGGAGAGGAAACCCTGGGGGCGGAGTAATTTTTGCAGATTAAGATCCGAGTCGGAGGCGCCACCCAGGAGAAAATCGTAGAGACTGCCTAGTCTAGCAAAATAGAGAGTGCCTTGGGAAGAAGGGGGATTGACGTTGGGTGAGCCGGTTGAGTTGGTGAGGCCGCTATTGTAGGTAACGTTTGTGCCGGCGGGGATGGTATCGGGGCCGTGGGGAAGCCAGTTGTCTATAATCTGGGCGTAGCAAGTAGCGTCGCAGCCTTCGGGAACATTGGGGGCGGAGATGAAGCGGCGAAGGACGGAGTCGGCGCCGCCGACTAGGGTTTCGTAAAGCCGGTCGGCAAAGGGGGTTTTGGTAAACACGGCTACCCGGGCTTCAGAGGGGAGGGTCTTGTCGGGGTTGGTGCCTTGGCAGGTATAAGCGTCTTCCATGCCGAACGTGCCGTCGACGTCGAGAGTGCAAACACAAGAGGCGAATTCCTGGCAGGCTCCGCCGGGTGTGGGCCAGGGACCATTTGGTGACAGGGAAGAATCAACATATGGACCGTTGCAGTCGGCGACTTGCTCTGGGGCAGGGGTGACGACTTGTAGGCAGCGGGTTCGAGTGGTGGGACAATTGAGGTTATCACACGGACCTGGTTCCCAGTAGAGATCCCCGCAGTTGTCACCTTCGATTGGGGGATAGTTGGGAAGATAACAATTGCCAGTAAGGATGTCTCTGGCGCAGAAATAGTTGCCCGGGGGGGTGAGGGTGGGGGTGACGAGGATATATCTATCTAAATTGCCGCAGATGGCGTCATTGGGATCGGGGGCGGGGGCGATTTTGGAGGGAGTATATGGTCGGGCCTGGTAGGTGAGAAAAGTGGTGAAGGAGATGCTGGCGGCAGCGTTTGCGGCTGGGGTTTGGCCATAGAGAGTATCGCCGGGGCCGACCCGGGCGTCGGTTGGCTGGCAGCGTTGGTCGTAGTTGGTGAAAAGCGGCGGGGCGGGGAGGACGGAGGAATTGTCGAAGTAAGCTTTAGGATCGACTTTACCTGTTAAGAGATCGGACTTGGTGAGGGTGCCGTCGGTAGCCAGGCCCTGGTGCTCGGTGACTTCCTGTTCGGGGAGAGTAAGCTCGGTTTTATTAGTGTTCATGACCCCGCCGGGGAAGTCGTCCGTTCGGGGGCGGCCGAGCTTTTGCAAAATATAGGAGAGGAAGTTGGTGTTTTTGATATGAGGGAAGTAGAGGCGGGTATCCGGCTGTCTGGCCACAGTCAGGTTGATGGCATTTGCCGGGGCGGGGGTACCGGAGATGACGGGGGTGGGATAGACAAAGCCGCCTTCGAGATAGCTGACTAGACTGGGGTCGAAAGGGCTATTTAATCCCGGCTGCTGGCCGGGGATGAGACTGAAGGTGACTTCGCCGGTGGTGTCTTCTAAACTGGAGAAGGGAATTTGAGCAAAGATTTCGGACCAGGCATTAGACAGCCAGGGAACATCCAGAACTCCGAGTTTGACGCCAGCGATATCTATTTGGACTCGGCCGGTCCAGGTGAGATAGTCTTTCCAGTAGGCGTCGAAGTCGTTATTGTAGTTGGCGGGGTCGGGGGGGAGATGGCTTTGGGACCAGAAGAGGAAATTTGTCTCGTTGACGTCGGAGAGGCGGCGCATGGTATCTATCCATTCGGTCCAATCCTTGTTACAGGTGTCGGCGTGGTTTATGAGGAGCTTGTTTATAAAATTGCCCATGGCGACAAAGAGATTGGGGTTGGCGTTGTAGATAGCGACGGAATCGTGGACGAGATTGGTGTAGGCTGACAAAAGCCACTCGACCTCACCGACGTTGCCTGTGATGTAGGCCTGGGTGATTAGGTTTAAGACGTCTGCGGGGCTGGTGGTGACGACTAAAAGGAGCTGGTCGAAACTGGTGTCCAGAGTCATTTGAGAGGTGTCGATGCCGGCCTGAACGAGCTGGAGCTTGAGTTGAGTCCAGGCCTTGAGGACCTCGTCGTAGTAGCGTGGGTTGAGGGGGCCGCGGATGCAGCCGACCATGTAGTCGTGGTATTGCTGCTCGAGTTTGGGACTGGTGACCAGATATCGGCGGATGTCTTGTTGGGTAGAGAAAGGCAGAAGTTTTTTTAAGGGACCAGAGAAGTTGACCAGGCGGTCAATATCTGACGACTCGAAGGGATCGAGGAGGATTTGCTCGGCTTGTTGGACGGTGCCGCCTAAATACCAATCCAGATATTGATTGACTTTGGTGGCGTTGTCTAAAGGATCCTGAGTATTACCGACAATGGGAAGCTGGGCGTTTTTGAGGTCGATGGAGACGGAGTAGGAAGATCGTTCGATGGCGCAGACTTTGGGGATGGGGGTGGGAGAAAGCGGATCCGGGGCGGGGCAGTAACATTCCGGGGCGGAGTTGGGGGAACAACGATAAAGAGTGTTGGGAACGGCGGTAGCGGAGTCCGTGGGGAAGGGGGGGAGGCCACCTATGTCTTGGTAGAGCGGGAAATCGTAGGTGCTGGAGACGTCGATGCTTTTGCCACAGGCGAAAGACATGTAGTACTTATCCAGGGTGACTAGGGCCTCGGGATTTGAGCGGGGAATGCGGGGGTCGCAGGGCGAGCCGGGATAGGGGCGCAGGGGGTGGAACTCGAAAGTGAGGGGATGGAGGATGTCGGGGACGACGGCATCGCAGGGGGCATTGAGGTTGGCAGGGGAAAACATGAGGGGATCGGGAAAGCCGTTTTGGCGGGGATCGCGGTAGAGGGCACTAGTTGGGGGAGTGGAAGTGGTGCAAGAATTGGGGTCGACGTAATTTCCATCGGGGTCGTAGAGTTGGCCTCTGATATAGATGAGCCAGTCCCATTGATTTCCGTTTGGGTCCCTAATATTGGAGCAGGTGTTTTTGACCAAGGGGGTGACTGCTAGTCCGGATGGAGCCTGGGTAGCTAAGAAATCGAGGACCTGGGTGAGGGTGGGGTTGAGCCCGGGGGAAATATTGAATTCGGTAAGAATGGGTGGGTTGGCCTTGTCCCCCAACTGTTGGCCGTACCACTGCCAGGAGTCTTTGGTGCAACGAATGGGATCGTAGCCTCCCGGACACCCGCCTTCCTGGTAAGAATTGGAGGCGTAGAAGTTGGCTTGATTGTAAGCGGAGGCGGCGGCACTCAAGAAAGCCGCGGCGTCATAGGTGGGGTGGGATAAGTTTAGGGGGGCGGCCCCTACTGGAAAGTGGCCGCCGATAAAGTCATAAAAGTGTAGGAATTGAGTGGCGTAGCTGCGGGCGCAATCGGCCAGGCTGGAAACGCACTGATATTCGACCGAATCGATGACATTAACCTCGTTGCCAAAGACGATATAAGTTTTGGAAGCGATGGGATCAAAGACATCTCTGAGGTTGAGGGCCGCGGGTAGGAGGACGTCGTCTTTAATGTAGGGGGTGAGACCCATGACCCGGATGATGAGGTGGGAGGCGCCTTTGTAACAGTCGCGTTTGTCGATCATGGAGGGCTTATCGTCAGTAAGGGAGATAAGAATGGTGACGGGCAAACCGGAGGTGGCTTGACAGAAAAAATAGGGCAGATTGTGACCGTAGGAGGTGTGAGTGCCAACCGCCGCATGAGCGGCAGTTGAGAGCAGGAGAGTAGAAGAGTAGAAGAGTAGAAGCGAGAAACTAAAAAGCAGGGGGCGGGGCATGGGACTATTATATATGAGGGATTAGCAGGTTTGGCCTGGGAGGCAAATAGAAAACGTGGAGAAGGGGTTGGAGGTGAAGAAAAAGAGGGCGAAGAGATCGAGAATTAACCAGGCGGAGATGGCTAAGATGAGGCCTATGAGGGCGTAGGTGATGGTGAGACGGGCCCGGGTGGTGCCTTCTTTATCGGCTCCGGCCATGAAGTATTGGAAGCCGCCGATGACGAGCATGACGAGAGAAGCAATACCCACGAAAGAGAGGGCAACAGAGAGGATACTACCGATAACAGACTCGAGGTCAGAAAACTTTGCAGGCATATATCATCTTTTTTTTCACAAGCTAACCTGCGTAGTGCAGGGTAGCTTGTGTTCACTTTTTCCACCTAAACGTGATTAAACATTGAGGTTGGTCGTGACGGTGAAGTTTAAGAGATCAACACCGAAGAACTGACCAAGCAACAGAGTGAAAGCGAAGACCGAGAAAACGATAACCAAGCCAATTAAGGCAGCGGTGATTCTTTTTCTGGCTTTTTCGGTCGCTTCCTTGTCACCTCCGGCGAGAATCCATTGGACACCACCATACAGGAGCCAGAAGAAGGCGATCAATCCAGCGCCAACCAAAAGGAGGTTGATCATGGATTGAATAAATCCCGTGGGGGTGTAGCCGGTGATATTGGTGAACGAACTTCCAGCTGGCAGGCCGAGGTTGATATTTGTGTTTACTTGGGCAAGTGCAGACAGAGGTGAAACCGCAGCCAATCCGCCTAAGGCCGCTGTCGCGGCGGCAATTTTTTTGAGATGCTTCATGCAGTTTTCACCCCCTTTCAAAGTTTATGATATATGTAATCTTATGGGTATTTGATGCGGCAGTCAAGGGAGTCATTTTTTTGGGGGGTTAGAAACGACGAAGGCTTCTTAAAGTGGCAGCGACATTGACCAACTCCACGCCGAAGATATAACCGACCATGATAACCAAGACATAAGAGCCGGCGACGATGGCCAGGCCGACGATGGCGTGGGTAATTTGGCCGCGGGCGTTGCTGACGGCTTGTTTGTCGCCCCCGGCAGAAATCCAGTGGATGGCGCCTAATAGTAATTGGACGACGAACCACAGACCGGCGCCGATGGTTAACAGGCCGACTACCGTGGACATGATGGCTTCGAATTTGGCGAAGGAGTCGGTAGTGGTACTGCCAAATGAGCCGACGTCGCCGATGGCGCCGTTGATTGCAGGGTTGGTGATGGCCATTTAGGGATTAAGAGTGTTGATAATATTGCCTGGACTTAAAATATTGTTTAGGCCGAAGAGGGCGCCGATCATGCTTATGACGATATAGGAAGAAATGACGATAATCAAGCCGATGGTGGCATGGGTGAGACGATTTCTGGCTCCGGCGACGGCGGCCTTGTCGCCACCTGATCCGACCCAGTTGATACCGGCAATAAACATTTGGATCATAAACCACAGACCGGCGACGATGGTCAAAATAGCGATAAAAGAAGAAAAGATTAATTCAAATCTAGTGGTGTAGGAACCGATATCGGTGGGGGTTGTCCCCAGATTGCCGATGCCGTTTAAAGTGCCAATGTCGACTGCGAGTAAACGAGAGGAGGTCATGGGGTGAAATAGCGTAGAGTAAATAAGGCGCGGACGTCGCCGAAAATGATCCAACCGAAGATGCCGGCTAACACGAACGAGCCGGCGACAACCAGTAGGCCGACTAGAGATTGCCAAATGCGTTCCCAGGCTTTGGCGACGTTTTTGGGTTCGCTGCCGGCGGAGATGAAAGTGTAGCCGGCGGTAATCAGATTGACGAAAGCATATAGGCCGGCGATGACGATGACAAATTTGACCAGGCTGTTGAGAATGAGGTAAAGCCCCGCGCCGGTGCCGGTAGTGCACAGACCAGAGGAGAGGCCAGAACAGTAAGGGTTGTCGATGGGGCCGAGTATTTGAAACATATATTTATATGCTAAAAGAGACCTGGATTGGTGAAGTTGATGCCAAAGACTCCACCCATGATTTGAAGTATAAAGAAAGCGGTGACGACAAGCAAGAAACCGATTATTGACCACATGATGGCGGATCTCGCGTTGGTGAGCTGTTGGGGACCGACGTTGACGCCACCGGCGTGCTGGATAAGCTTGAAGCCGTAAAAGATAATTAAGAAAAAGAAAAAGAGGGCGGCGACGACGATGATATTGGGTAACAGGCGGGTGACTAATGCTCCGAGGGTGGTGGGGAGTGGAGCCCCCCCTGAGAAGGTTTGGAAGACATCAAAGGCTTGGGCGGATTGGATCACAAGATGGTTATTCTAAAGATACTTTGGATAATTTGGATAATAAAGAAAGCCATGGTGACAACAATGAGGCCGATTAATGCATTGGTAATTTGCTTGGTGCCAGACTGGATACTTCCCGGTTCGCCTTTGGCGTTCATGTAGGCAAAGCCGGCGGTAATGAGGCGGTAGAGGAAGAAGGTTCCGGATAAGGCAATGGCGAAGAGTAAAAAGCGGCGGGCGAGATTTGCGACAAGTCGACTATAATCTGTGAATTCAGACCTAAGCCCTGGCGGACCACTAACACCGGAGATTCCACCGGGGCCGACTCCACTGGGGATGCAGCAAAAATAGGAGCCGGGGTTGCAACAGTTACTGTAGCAGATAGTGGAGGTAGTGCCAGTACAGCCGGATGACCAAGGCAAACAACTGCCAGGGCAGGTTTGGGCGGAGGCGGGCCCGGCCGTCGCTAAAGCTATGGCGGGTGAAAGAAGGAGTAGGAGAAGAAGGCGGGGCATGAATTTATTGTAGCACGTTAGATATTGAAGCCGAGGGAGCCTAAATTTAAGACCTTTAACCCCAGAAAATTGAGAGCGGTGACTGCTAGGGCGATTAGGGCCAGGCCGCCTAAGGCGGCAACCAGTAGTTCCTGACCGGCTTTGACTCTCTTTGGATCGCCGGAGGCCGTGGTTATTTGGAAGGCAGAGTAGATGATGAGCAAAATGGCGATGGCGCCGGCTACGCCGACCGCCCAGGCGACTAGAGTAGTAATGGTAATGCGGCCGGCTGAGGTGCCGGTACCGATGGGCAGGCAGCCCAATGGAGTTTTGATGCCGTCGCCGTTACAAATTATGTCTGTGGGGGGGAGGGTGGGGAGGGGGGCAATAGTAGTTGTGGAGCTGGAGCAACAGTAGCCTGGTTGCCCAGTGGTGCCGCAGAAAGTGAAAGGGCCGGTGCAGGTTTCGCCGGATTGGGGGATGGCTTTACAAACGGACGGGGCGAGGCAATTATTGGTGGAGGGGGTGGGGGAGGCAGAGGTGTAGTGACAAACCGTGCCGCTACCAAAATCACAGAAAAGTGGAGGAGATGAGCTGCAGCAAGGGAGATTAAAACAGCTTTGGTTGAATACGGCACAGGGAGAAGTGGTGGGGGAGGGAGCGGGGGCCGCGCATCTGGATATCCAGCAGAAATTGGAGCAACACTGGCCACTGTTTGAGCAAGCGCTGTCGTTGGGAAGGCAGGCGGGGGTGGGGGAGGAGACGACGCAGGTGCCACCAACGTAACAAATATAATCTAGAGGGCAGTTGGTACCGGGGATTATCGACCCGCCGGAGCAGTACCAGTTGTTTTTGTAGCAGGTACCGCTTTCGGCAGAGCAATCCAGGAGGGCGGAGGCGGGGGAGAGGAAGAACGTATAAAGTATAACGTATAAGGGGAAGAGGAGGAGAAAATGACGCATAAGGATATTATAGAGCACTAAGTGGTCATTGACATATGTTACAGTATCATTATATGATTCTGTAATAATTCAACAGTTGATCAACGACCAAAAGTTTGCCAATATTCAGAAAGCTCAGGCGGGGTTGACTAAATTGTTCGCCGATGCGGAAAAAACGGACTCGTTTTATACAGTGATGAAAAATGACGAACCTCTGGGAGTTTTGTTGCCGCAGAGGAGATGGGAAAGCTTGACCGAAGACTTTGAGGCCATGTCCAGCCCTAATTACAAAAAGAGGATTGCCGCGGCCAGAAAATCCCCCAGGGTTTCGGCCCAACAAATAAGAAAGTTGATTAAATAAACTATGTCCTGGAGTTGGGAGTTTACGAAGAAGTCCGAGGCTCAATTTAAGAAATTGGATAACCAAATCAAGGAGCGAGTTGAGGAGAAGCTGGATTTTTGGGTGGCGAGCGGCAAACCCATGGAGTTTGCCGAGCCGTTGAGCGATTATGAACTGGGAGCTTATAGGTTCCGGGTGGGGAACTATCGGATAATTTTTGACGTGGACGGGGAGACTATTGTGGTGTTGGCTGTGGGACACAGAAGAGATATTTATCGCTAGACGTTGAAGCCGAGGGAGCCTAAGTTTAGGACCTTGATCCCGAGGAAATTCAAAAAGACCACGGCCAGGCTAATCAGGATTAGGCCGGCTAGGGCGGCCGAAATGACCTCACGGCCAGCGGAGACGCGCTTGAGATCGCCTCTGGCTGTGGCTACCAGAAAAGCGCCGTAAATCAGTGACAAAATGGCCAGGCCGCCGGTAAGATTGACAGACCAGCCAACGAGAGTGGTGACAATGATTTTACCGGCGTCAGCCCCGGCTAGATCGCCGGCGTAGGGCAGGCAACCGATTGGGGTTTTTATTCCGGGGCGATTACCAATAGCAGTGAAACAAAAGATGGGGAGGGTGCAGTGATAGTCGGTTTTTTGTTGGGTGTCACAGCAGAGGGTACTGCCGGTGCAATCTTTGAAACCGGAGGGGGGGAGGGCAATCTGGCAACCCGGGACGCATTGGGAGGGGAAGACACAAGTACCGTAGGAAAGAGTGCAAGAATCGGAGTAGCAGATATTGGTGGAGGTTTGGCAGCGAAAGGGATATTGGCAATAGTTGGGTCCGCCGGCGATGCCGGGGCAGCATTGGGCGCCGGTCTGACGGCAACCGGTGGTGGTGACGGAGGTGGGAACGCAACAGCTATGAGTTGTCGAAGTTAAGTAACAACTGGTATCTCCCCAGTTGACTTCGGAGGTTGGGGTGCAGCTGGTTTTACAAGTCCCGCCCTGGTTACCACAATCGGGGAGGGGAGCGCTGTCGCAACAGACGAGGTTTTGGATGCCACCACCCTGGGCTTCACACTCGGGGGAATACCTGGGAGAGCCAAAAGAACAGGAGGTGACGGCCGGATCGACGCAAGTGCCATTATTGCCGGAACAATCGGTATATTGGGCGGAGATGGAGGTAGGGAGGAGGAAGAACGTATAAAGTATAACGTATAAGGGGATAAAGGATAGGAATTTTTTCATGGGTTGAAGCCGAGGCCGCCGAGATTTAAAACCTTAAGGCCTAAAAAGTTGGTGAGAATGAGAGCTAGGATAATTAATAATAGGCCGGTGGCGACTGAAATTACCAATTCACGGCTGGCGGCGAGACGTTTGGGGTCTGACCGGGAAGTGGCGATTTGGTAGCCGGAATAGATGAGAAGAATGAGGCCAATGGTTCCAGAAAGGCCGGTGGACCAGAGAATGAGAGCGGAGATGGTGACCCGGCCGGCTCCGGGGCCGGTGCCGATGGCCAGGCAGCCAATTGGAGTTTTGATGCCGATTTCGCCGCCGGGGGCAGAGCATCCCACCGGGGCGGGGGGGAGAGTGGGGAGGGAGACTGGGGGGGCAGGGGTGGCTGGAAAGCGGGTGGGGGTGGGGACGTAGAAGGACGAACAGCAGGATTGGGGGAGGCCGAGTCCGGCGGAGGGAGGGCAGGAGAAACCGCTATTTACGACTTCAGTGGAGTAGCAAACAGGACGGCAGGCAGTGGCTGGGGGAATGGGACAAGGAGGGAGAGGGGAGGGAGAGGGTAAGGAACAGCAAATTTGGGTGGCGGATAAGCAGGAGTAATTGGTGTTTGGGGTACCGCCGGTGAAGCCGCAAAAAGCAACATCTCGGCAGGAAAGGTAGGCGGTGTTGGGGCAAGGGGGGAGAGGGGTAGGAGAAGGGCAGCAATATGGTTGGGCAGAGCCGCAGCTGGTTATATCGTAGTAGCAAGCCGGACCGGCGACACTGGAACAGCTGGTGCATTGGGCAGAGACATTTGAGAGTAGAAGAGTGTAAGAGTAGAAGAGTGTAAGTAATATGAGTAATAATTTCATAAATTGAAACCTAGGAGGGTGAGGCCCAGGATGCGGACGCCGATAGCGTTGAGAGTGACTAATGCCAGAGAGATTAAGGCTAGTCCGGCCAGGGCCGATCCGAGAAGCTCTTGGGCGGACTGGATGGCTTTGGGGTCGCCCCGGGCTGATGTGAATTTAAAGGCGGCGTAGAGGATGAGAAGCAGGGCGATGGGGCCGCCGAGGCGGACTGACCAGGCCAGTAGAGCGGAGACGGTGGTTTTGCCAGCTAGTGACCCGGAACTATCATCCGCGTAGGGCAGGCAGCCGATGGGGGTTTTGATTCCTGGCTTGGATCCTATTGTACAAAGAGGGGAGATGGAGGCGGGAACTATGGGGGAAGTGGGGGTGGGAAGGGGGGCGGTGAGGATGGAGCAGGAAAAGCGGGGACTGGTACTACAGTTTGAAAGAGTAGAACAGTATGTATCTGCTGGTCCGCAGAGGCTGGAGTTGGTGCAAGCACAATCTGAAGGACTGACGATGCGACATCCGCCGAGGGTGGGGCTGCAGATGAAATAGTCGGATGTTTGGGCGGAGACGAAGTTAGTGAATAGTGAATAGTGGATAGTGAATAGAAGGAAAAGTACGAGAAGAAAATGGGACATGAGGACATTATATAGGGATTGGGAGCAAGTGCTTAGTGATTAGGGGCGATAGATGGAACTGCGCCAGTCAATTTTCCAGATGATGACGGTTTTGGATGGGGTGTCTATTTCATAAACTACACGGGTATTTCCAATCCTGAGTCTATACCCGCGACTCATACCGGAGAGTTTATCCAGGTTGGTGGGGGCAAAGGGGTCGCGGGCCAAGGTGTCTATCTTGGCTGAAATTTTGATTTGGGTTTTTCTGTCTAACTTTTTGATGAGAAAATTTTCAACCTGAGATTTGAGGGTAATTTGGTACATGTTTTACAGGCCGAGTTTTTTTTGACTTTTTCCCAGGGGATGAAGTCTTCGGGTTTGGCGTTTTTTTTCATCTCCCTGATTTCCAGGACGTCTATGGCGTCTTGAAGTTTGTCAACAAGTTCCTCGTATTGGGTAACGTCGAGCATGACACTAACTAGCTTGTTACGGTTGAGGATGTAGACGGGGCCTTCGTCTCTGGCCAGTTGGGCGATCAGAAGAGGATTGGAACGTAGATCAGTAAGGCTTTTTAATTGAGTACTTAACATGGTATTTAAATACTAACTTAAATTGAGTATTTTGTCAATGGTACAATGGTGAGGTGAGAAAGAAACTGGCCATTTTGGTAATAGTGGGATTGGTGGTGGTTGGTGGTGTGAAGGCTGAAGAATGTGATAATCCGGGGGGGTTGTCTGACTCGGGGGTGATTTCGGGGTGCATATCTAAATATGAAGGGATACTCACGGCGATATCGAGTGCGAATACGACTAACCGGGGTGAGTTGAAGCGTCTTAATGACCAAATCACAAATCTCAAAGCACAAATAAATTTGTTGGAGAAGCAATTGGAAAAGCTGGCTAAGAATATTTTTGATCGGGAGGTGAAACTGGGGGTGAAACAGGAACTATTGGCTGCCAAAGTGAAACAGGACTATATCCGGAAAAGGGACCAGCCGCTACTTTTGGTATTGTTTTCCAGCCAATCGGCGAACCAGTTTTATAGGGATGTGGCATACAGAGAGATGTTGGCGGCTAATGACCGGGGGATAATTGCAGGAGTAGCGGGGGAGATACATGAATTGAATGTTCAAAGTTCAAGGCTCAATGTTCAAAAACAAAATTTGGCGGGATTGAAAAAAAGGGTAGATAGCCAGGCTGGTTTTTTGGCTAAGGAAGTAGAAAAGGCGGATAAGTATGTGGCGGATTTGTCCGGTAAAATATCGGCGTTGTCTGCCCGCCAGCAGCAGCTGTTGGCGGCTAAGACCGGGACTTATGCTACTACGGTTGGGGACGTGCCGCTGGCTGACGATCCGGCGGCCAGACCGGATTACAATCCAGGGTTTTCTCCGGCTTTTGCCGGATTTTCGTTCGGGGCACCACATTTTCGGGGTATGAGCCAGTATGGGGCGTTCGGACGGGCCAAATCTGGACAAAACTACGAGGCTATTTTGCGAGCTTATTATGGGGACGTGCGGATTGCGGATGTGAATACATCCTTGACGATTAAAACCAGCGTGGGAGCGATGGATTTTGAGAACAGATACCTGCGAGGGATTGCGGAAATGCCGTCCCAATGGGCCAGCGAGGGAGGAATGGAAGCTTTGGCTGCGCAGGCGATAGCGGCCAGGAGTTACGCTCTGGCTTATACTGGGTGGCGAATGGGGAACCAGAACACCAAGACTACTATTTGTGTGACGGAGGCGTGCCAGGTATGGAAGTCGTCTAAGGCGGATAATCCGGGGGCGTGGGCGACGGCTGTATCCGAGACACGGGGGAAAATATTGGTGGGTAACGGTTCGGGAGAAGTGGTAAACGCGTGGTACGCTTCAACATCGGGGGGATATCAAGATGGCTACTCCAGTTTGGGACACACGACTCCCGGATTTTGGGATACGACTTCGGATTGGACGACTTGGGCATCTGGGGCTTGGGAAGTAAAAGGTGGTTCGCCGTGGTTTTATAAGGGGTGGTACAAGAGCCGAAGCGGAAAAACGTGTGGTCGGAGTCACCCATGGCTTAAAGATGACGAATTTTCGGATTTGGTAAATGCTGCGATTGTGGTGGCTAATGGTGGTGATGTGAGTGGGATATTTCCGGAGGATGTGAGGAGTTGTTTGGGAGAAAATGATAATCCGTGGTCTAAAGATAGAATGGCTTCTGAGGCTGATAAATATGGGGGAAGGGTGACAAATATCACCAACATATCGGTTAAACACAGCAGCGGAGGGTATACTGACAAGATCGTATTGCAGACGAACAGGGGAGAGGTGGTAATAGCGGGCGCAAATTTTAAAAAAGCGTTTAATTTACGAGCCCCTGGGATGCTGGCTTTAATGTCAGGGTTATTTAATGTTGAGAAAAAATAGTAGAATGGGGGGAATATGGCGGAAGTGTATGAAAGTAAAAAAGCTACGGCGGGTAAACATGAGTTTGTGCCTAGGGAGACGGTGGATGAGGTGCTGGAGCGGATAGGGGAAATCAGGGGAAGGAAAAGCTTAGGGGGGGCGTATTGCGTGGCGCCGGGGACGGGGTTTGTGAACGCCCAGGGGGATGAAGAAGCGGTGCTACTGTTGCGGGCGCACCCGATCACCAACTTGAAGTGGATAGTAACTGCGGTAGTGATGCTGTTTTTGCCGGGGATATTGGTTGACGTGGGGGCATTTTCGCTAGTGCAACCCAAGTTTCTTTTAGTGGGACAGATGTTTTGGTACTTGATCGTGATGGCGTATATACTGGAGAGTTTTCTGAGCTGGTATTACTCGGTATTTATCGTAACTAATGAGAGGATTGTGGACATTGATTTTTATAATTTGTTATTTCGTGAAGTATCTTATGCGACTCTTAATCATATAGAGCAGCCGACGATGACGATGGGAGGGGTATTTGGGACCCTGTTTAGATTCGGAGAAGTAAAAGTGTCCACGGCCGCTGAGGAGTCCACCATAGAGGGGCACAATTTGCCGTATCCGGACGTGGTAGTGAGACTGATTTCGGAGTTATCAGAGGAGTTGGAAAAAAGGAGGGAGAGGGGAGAATGATCTACAACGCTGAGGTCTTAAGAGGCCTAGTTAATATTTCTTTTGGTGGAGTGGTGAAGTGGTTGGTGGTGGGAGGACTTCTCATGTATGTGGCGTTTGCGCTAGTGGTCGTTAAGCAGGTGGGAGTGATGACGGAGTCGGTAGAATCGGACGTGAATCCGGTGGTGAAGGCGCTCTCCTGGATACACCTGGTGGCGGCATTGGTGCTTTTGGCGGCGGGGATATATATACTGTAGGTACCATGGAAGTGAGTGTGGGAAAGGCGATGGGACAATTGGGCGGTGGGCGGTGGGCGCAGGTGCATGATTTTGTGCCCGAAGATGAGGTTAAGCTTATTCAAAGAGGGAGGCTGGTAGCTGTTCTTGGAGTGGAGGGAGGGGATGGGGGCGAAGAAGCGACTCCGGTGGAGACGGGACGGGAGGTATTGGCCCGGCTGCATGAGCTGTATTACGGGGAGGTAGAGGGCGGGGCGGGGGAACACCTTGTGAGGGCTATAGAAAGGGTGGGGAGTGAGATGGAGGAGGGGGGAGTGAGGGTCGAGGTGGTGGCGGTTGTCTTGATGGATGAGGTGATATTTGTTGCAGCATGGGGTGGGGGAGTGTGGACGAGAACACCTGAGGGAAAAGAGGGATGGATAAGTAGAGCTGGAGAGCAGGAGAGTGTAAGAGCTGGAGTGAAAAGTTTTAGTGGGAGGGGGAGGGAGGGGCAGGTGATTGTGATCGGGAATAGCCGGTTTTGGGAGGGGGTAGCTGTAGGAACCTTGCGGACTGCTGTGGCTCGGGGGGAAGGGGAGTGGGCGGAGGCGGTGGGAACGGTTCTACACGGCAATGATAGGGGGAGAGGAGGGGCGGGAGCTATAATTAAAATACAAGGTTTAAGATTCAAGATACAAGAAGAAAAACCTAGGCCGGAGGAGGTGGTTAGGCCGCAGGAAGTGAAAGAGAGGAAGGAGAGATGGTGGGAGAAGTGGGGGCGAAAGACTGGGCCTGTATATGTGGAGTATCGGGACAGGACGAAAGAAAGGAAGAAGCTTTTGATCGGGGGGTTAATGTTTTTGGTGATATTGGCAGCTGGAGCGGGAGTGGGTTGGGCGCGAAAAGTGCGGTTGGATAGGCGCAATAGCGTATTGGGGGTGGGGATCGAGGAACTGAGTGCCAAATTGGACGAAGTGAGCGGATTGTTGCCAATAAATCCCGTTAGAGCCAGGCAACTAGTCATGGAGGCGGGAGAACGTCTAGAAGAGTTGCGAGTGGGGGGAGCTGGAGATGAACGATGGGTGACACTTGAAAGTAAATATAAGCGATTAAAGGAGGAGGCTGGAGGGATAGTCAGGCCTAGCCCTAAAGAAATTATTGATTTGGGGCTAGTGAGGGAGGGAATGGTGGGGAAAAAAATGGTGAAAACTGATGAAAAACTGATGGTACTGGATGTGAAGGAAGGCAGGTTGGTGGAGGTAAACCCCAGTCGTGGAAGCGGGGAAGTAGTAGCTGGAGGAGAGATGTTTGCTGGGGCGAAGTTGATTGCGAGTTACCCGGGAAAATTGATGGTTTTATCTAATAAAGGGATTGCGGAATGTCCAATGGTCAATATCCAATGTTCAATAAGAGTAAATAGGGATGAGAGTTGGGGGGAGATTTCCGATATGGAAATTTGGGCGGGAAATATATACTTGCTGGGTCGGGATCAGGTGTGGGTGTATAGGGCGACCGAGAGCGGCTATGGCACTAAGAGTGCTTGGTTGGTGGAGCAGGCGGAGCTAGGGGGCAATATGGCGATTGACGGAAATATATGGATATTATCGAGAGCGGGAGAGCAGGAGAGTGTAAGAGTAGAAGTGAGAAAATACACAAGGGGGGTGAGGGAGGATTTTGGGGTGGTGGGAGTGGAGGACTTCGGAGGTGATGTGATATATACGGATGGGGAGGCGGAGAAACTTTATGTTCTAGATTCAGGTAATAGCCGAGTTGTGGTTTTTGGTAAAGATGGGCAATATGACAGGCAATATGTGTTGGACCAGGCTGGGGGTGCGAGCGATGTGGTGGTAGACGAAATAGGTAAAAAGATGTATTTGTTGGAGGGGAGTAAGATATGGGAGGTACAGCTTTAAATGAGAGTTGAGAATAGGAAAGCGAAGTTTGACTATGAGATCAGGGATAGGGTTGAGGCGGGGATACAGCTGTCTGGGCCGGAAGTAAAAGCGGCAAAGTTGGGACAGGTGGATTTTGGAGGAGCGCACGCCAAAATTCAAAGCTCCAAATTTAAGGGGCAACATGAAGTTTGGCTGGTGGGGATGCAGATTTTCCCGTATAAACATGCGGACAACACTAATTATGATCCGATGCGGACGAGAAAATTACTATTGCACCAAAAAGAAATATTGGGCTTACAAGTAAAAATGCGGTCGGCGGGGCTGACCTTGATTCCGACTGCCTTGTATACGAAAAGCGGATTGGTGAAAATTGAACTGGGACTAGCCCGCGGGAAGAGGAAGTATGAGAAGAGAGAGAAAATTAAGAGGAGGGATTTGGCGCGTGAGACAAGCGGATAAATTCGGCGCGCATTAATGCGTCGTGGCCATGAAGACCGTGCTGTTTCTTTAGTTTATTGTCGTATATTTCTACCATGCGAGCAGGTGTTTTATGCAAACGCCCAAGTACTTTTTGGGCATCGTTGCGGACGGTTTCCTGGTCGGTGATGTATGTGCGTCTTTCCATAGTGGAGATGGGGGGAGTTGAACCCCCGTATGAATTAGGATTGAAACACGTTTGTACAAGCTTGTTGTTTTTGGTTAGTTTGGCTTATTTCTGATGAGGTCTAACCGGACCTAACAGATGGCACCTCGATTGGTTGTCGCCTCTATCTTGCAGTCGAGGAAGCAAAAAGAGACGTCTCATCCGAGCTTAAGCGATTGCGTACGCGGGACGAGAGATAAAGGGATTGATTTTAGCAATCAGTCCCTCTACGCGTGCTTTTAAATTAGCACTTGTGTTTGAGCCTGTTTTACGAGCTTGACTCAAGCTCGGCTTGACGTGTTTTCAAAGGGCTAACTCAGCGAATCCCGTCATCCCCTGACAGGCCTTATTATACCGCAAAATAGCAAGTTTTGCTATACCTCATTATAGTGAGGATGTGGACATTTTAGATTTGGTATTTCCTAAAAGATGTGTGAATTGCGGGAGGTGGGGGGAGTATGTGTGTGAAGAGTGCCAGGTGGGGATGTGGGAAGAGGAACAGATTTGTCCGACTTGTTGCCGAAATTCTCGATATGGGGAGAGGCATAAATATTGCCGGGGGGAACTAGAAGGGCTAACGTGTCTGTGGGCGTATGAGGGAATTGCTCGCAAGCTAATTACGAAAGCTAAGTATAGTGGACAATTTGACGTCCTAGAATTTCTAATTTCTAATTTTCCTTTCGACTCCGCTCAGGGTGAGCAATTTTTTTATTTCAAGAAATTTTTAGAAACAAATCCAATTATTGTGCCGGTGCCGTTACACCCAAAAAGGGAGAAGGAGAGGGGATTTAATCAAGCCACAATAGTGGCTTCGTTGATCGCAAATCGTTATTCGCTGGTCGTAAAAAATCTGTTGACTAGGGTGAAGGATACAGGGAGACAGGTGGGGAAGAAACGAGAGGAGAGGTTAAAAGCTATGAGTGGCGCATTTGAGCTAAGTCGTGATACGCCATACGTGATACCTAATACGATTTTATTGGTGGATGATGTGTGGACGACGGGGGCGACATTGCGGGAGTGTGCGAAAGTGTTGCGAAGGGGAGGGGCAAAACAGGTTTGGGGATTGGTTCTGGCGAGATAATAGCGGAGGATGTGGGAGTCGAACCCACCGAACGCTTGCGCGTTCATGGTTTAGCAAACCATTGCCTTAGCCGATCGGCATATCCTCCAGTAGCTTTGATTTTAACAGAGATTCTGGCCACGTTCAGCGACTGGCTTAAATCGTTTGATATAGTTAAATATTAGACATTGTGCCCACCCACCCACTTGACTTCCCACTTTCCTAAAGACTACACTGGACTCAGATGGCCAAAAAGTCTGTTTCCAGCCCCCTACCCTTGTTTTTATCGATTGCTCTCATGGTCGCTGGACTTTTTGCCTCAGTTCTCCTTGTCAAACAATCTCAAAGAATTACCACTTCCGCGGCGGAACCTCTTGTTTTAATCTCTCCCAACGGCGGTGAGTCTTGGCAACGCGGCCAGACCTATCAGATCAGATGGAGACAAACTCAAAAACAGGCTTCAACTTCGTTATTTATTTACACCAGAAACGGTTCCACAGATACCTACATCGGCGCCATCGCCTACAACGTTAGTAACGTCTTGGGCACCAACGCTTATTCCTGGACAATACCCTTGCCTGGTAGTGCTGCTTCAATGCCGCCTGACGGTAGCAATATTATCGTTTCAGTTGCCCAATACAACCCCAGCGGTAAAAAAATGTATGAAGATAAAAGTAATAATCCATTTACCATCTCCACCCCCAAGCCCACTCTTACCTCTCCCAACGGCGGCGAAATATGGCAGCGTGGTCAAACTTATCAAATCACCTGGAATCAAACCATTAAATTGGCTTCTACAGCATTGCTTATTTATACTCGGAACACTTCAGGAGATACCTACATCGGCGCCATCGCTTACAATGTGAGTAACAATGTAGGTTCAAACAGTTACTCCTGGACTATCCCCCAGTTAGGCGGCGCCCAAACCACTCCCCCAGACGGAAATAACATCATTGTTTCTGTAGGTCAATATAATTCTAGTGGTCAATTAGTAGCCGAGGACAAAAGCAATTCCACCTTTACAATAACGACACCAAAACCTGTTGTAACTTCCCCCAATGGTGGTGAAACTTGGGAACGTGGTAAAACCTACAAAATTACCTGGAATCAAACAGTCAAGCTCGCCTCTACTGGTCTATTTATCTACACCCGAGGTACAAGTGGCGACGCTTATATCGGTGCTATAGCCTACAATGTCAGTAATCTGGTCGGCACCAATAGTTATTCCTGGACCATTCCTTTCACGGGTGGATCAGCTTCGACTCCACCTGACGGTAGCAACATTATCATATCGGTTGGTCAATACAACTCAAACAGCCAGTTGGTAGTCGAAGACAAAAGTGATTCTCCCTTTACTATCACCACTCCCAAACCCACTCTAACTACTCCCAACGGTGGAGAAGTGTGGACCCGTGGTAACACTTATAAAATTACCTGGAATCAAACTGCAGCCTTCAATAGTACCGGGTTATTTCTTTACACCCGCAGCTCAACTGGAGTAGACACATATTTAGGGGCCATCGCATATTACGTCAGTAATCTCATTGGCGCCAATTACTACAATTGGACTATTCCCGCGCTTGGGGGTCCAGTTACCACCCCTCCTGACGGAAATAACATTATCGTCTCTGTCGCCCAATACAATTCAGCTGGTAGTCGTGTCAATGAAGATAAAAGTGATAACACCTTCACTGTTGTCTCGCCGTAACCTCCCCTCTCTCAGATCTGCATATATTCTAGGAGTGGAGTTTGTGTCCAGGTAAGCCAGCTAGGCTCAGGCCCACGATGAGATAGATATATGAAAACATCGTGGGTCGTTTTTTTTGAGCCCCCGATGGGGGCTTTTTTAATGCAAGCCGAAAAGCATGATCAATGGTAAATATCCGCTTTATTACTGCCACAACAAGCACTGTCCCACTCCAAAAAAGTCTACATCTCGCGTCAACTCCCGGGTTTTCGAACACCAAATTATCGCCTATTTTCGAGTTAATTGGTGAGGATACCCTCGAAAATCAGGATCAAGTGCTCCCTGGGCGAATCGAACGCCCATCAATGGATCCGGAATCCATTACTCTGTCCGTTGAGCTAAGGGAGCGCGGCGGTGGGGGCGAGATGGTGTGCGGCGCTTCGCGTCCTCCGTTATCCCGCCCCTATTTTGAAACTGCGTTATTGCGGTGGGGGCGAGATTCGAACTCGCGTGCCCGCAAAGCGGACCCAAGGTTTTCGAGACCTGGCAGATGAACCACTACTGGACCCCACCCCTCGACAAGCTCAGGGCAAGCCTTGTGCACCCAGACCGAATCGAACGGTCATCAGAGCTTCCGCAAAGCCCTATTCTATCCGTTGAACTATGGGTGCCCTTCGACAAGCTCAGGGCAAGCTTGCGAGCTAATTTTACCATCGGGAGCCTATTCCAGGGGGAATTTGGAGGCGAGCCAGACGCCGGCTCGGTCGAGGGGGGTGGCCTTTGGTTTTTCCATAAGGACGTATTGGGAGAGAATGTCCTCGATGGATTTGGGCTTGAGAGTATGGAGAAGGAGGTGGAGGCGGGGGGGAAAACGATATGGAGTGTCGATGACGAGCAGGGTTTGGCCCCATTTGTCTTCTAGCCACCAACGGGTAATTTCTTCGAAGCGGTAGAGCTGGTCGTGGGCTCTTATTCCTAAAGAGGTTATGGAATAGCTGGTATTTTGAGGGGGCGTGGTTGACCAGAGATAATAGGCAAAGGCTAGGGCGGCGATAACACCTATAAGCATCCATTCGCCGGCAAAAACCAGGATAAGGCCGACTAGGCCGGCAATTGCCCCGGCTGTGGTTAGGAGCTGGCGGGAATGGGGGCGGAAGGGGCGGACGGGGGCTTCCCAGGTAAGAAGGACTTTTTCGGGAGTGAGAGGTGGCATAATATTAATATACCAGAAAGGATAAAGAAGGGAAGCGACCAGAGGAAGGCTGGGACGTAGATGAGGGAGTTGATGAGGGTGATGAGGATGATTAAGAAAATTGATCGGGAGGGGGGGGAGGTGGCGGAGGGGGCAAGGCTGGAACTTAGAAGATAGAAGAAGGTGATGAAGGTAAGAGCCAGATCGCTCGCGGAAATATGGGGAGTTAGGGTTACGGCCAGGGGGATGGCGATTGGCCAAAGAGAGGTCCAGGGCAATGTCCGGGATATAAATTTCAAGTAAATGAGAAGGAGAAGATAAAGACAGATGATGATAAAGGAGGCGAGACGGGGTGGAGTGGGGAGGAGAAGCAGGAAGGAGTAGAGTGAGGAGAGATAGATGTGGTTGGTGCCGGTGGCGGGGTTCTCGGTGGATTTTATAAAGGAAGGATAGTTGAGTAGATCGGCGGGGGTGGTAGCGGTAAAACCTATGAGGGTTAAGAAGACGAGCGAAGTGAGAAGACCCAGGGAGAATTTAAGTTTGTGGGGGATGAGGACGAGGGTGACGGGCAGGAGAGAGAGGAGAAGATGGGGCTTGATGGCAAATAGGCCAAAAAATAAACCTGACAATAGCGGACGATTTTGGCGCAGGGAGATATATATAACAAGTAGAATAAGGGCCAGGAAAATGGATACTTGACCAACCCAAAGGGAATGAAAGAAGGGGTAGAAGGAAAGTGGTAGAAGCGGCCACAAGGGGTAGCGGACGAGGTGGGGGAAGGCATATCGGCCTAGGAGAGTGAGAGTGGCCAAGAAAAGTAAATTGAGAAGGAAAAACGTCCAATAGGCGGGGATAATCGGCAGAAGGGAAAAAGGCAGAAACATGAGGGCGGCGAATGGGGGATAGCGGAACGGTAGCAGGGGTTGGGAACTGATTTCCCGTTGGGCCTGGAGTTGGTTTTTGAGGTTGTAGAGGGACAGGTGAGATTTGACTAGGCGGCCACCGACGAGATAGGCGGGAAAGTCGGATCGGGCTATATGGCTGGGGTGGGTGAGATATAGAATGGTGACGGCTAAAAAAAGGACGGCAAAAAGGCAGATGTATAGATTGAGGGTGTGGGAAAGGAAGCGGCGAATCATAGTGGGACGATGTCGTGTTTTTTTATAAAAGCACGACCAGAACCAGACTTAAGATATTTTTCGAAATTAAAAGCGGTGTACTTGTTGGAAAAGGCAAAGTAAGAAACTAATTTGATTGGTCTGCGGTTTTTAGTGGCAGGAATATATCCATTGTTGTGACGAATAATTCGATCTTTGAGATCGTCGGTGCAGCCAGTATACGTAGTTTGGTCTTTACAAAGGAGGATGTAGACGTAGTGCATGATTAAGTTGACTTCGCATCTTGCTTCGTCGGACTGAAAGCGGACCTTGTCTCGCCGTAGCCTTAGCTGAAATGCGGGCGAAGCCCGCCTTCGTCCCGACGAAATCGGGACTTCGGCGAGGCGAAGGCGGAAGGGGTGGGATTCGAACCCACGGTCCCGCAAAGCGGGACATTGGTTTTCAGGACCAACGCACTAGGCCTCTATGCGACCCTTCCAAACTTTAGGAAATTATATCAGTGAACAGCTATAATTTGGTGATGGTGGGGAAAAAAAATGTTTGGTTGTGGATAGTTGTGTGGGTGGCCTTTTGGCTCAGGGGATATTGGATGTTGGACCCGGATTTTGGGTGGCATGTGCGAATGGGAGAGGTGATTTTGGAGTCGGGAATACCTCTGACTGACCCGTTTTCGTATACCATGGCCGCATTTCCGTTCGTGGATCACGAGTGGTTGACGAATGTACTGATGTATTTGGGATATAGAAGTATCGGGATGGTAGGCCTGGCGGCGGTGTTTGCGACGTTGGCTGTCGCGGCTCTAGCGGTGGCGGTGAGGGGGGGAAGGGGAAAATGGTGGGAGATGGCCGTGATTTTGGTGGGGGTGGTGTGGCTGGGACGGGGTGGAGTAAGACCACAGGTTCTGGACTGGCTGTTTTTGGGTGGAGAATGGGCATGGTTACTAAGTCACCGGTGGTGGAAAAAATGGCGATGGTTGATGCCGGTATACCTAGCTGTTTGGGCCAATTTGCATGGGGGGTTTGCCCTAGGAGTAATGGTACTCGTGGCCGTGTTGGGGGCGAAGATGGTAAGCGAGAGAAAGATTGATTTGCCTGATCTGGGAGTAATGGTGCTGGGGGCGGTGGCGACATTTATTAATCCTTATGGAGGGCAGCTATGGTGGGAAGTGTGGTCCCAGGCGAGCGAGTCTAGTTTTTTCCGGCGGACAGTGGCCGAGTGGCAGCCGTGGTATGCGGCGACGGAACTGGGATTTTGGCTGTTGGGGGCGATGAGTCTGGTCTTGATGTGGCGGTATAGGCGGAAGTTTGATTTGAGGCACTGGGGAATGTGGGGAGGGTTTTTGGTCCTGGGGACATCGACTTTGAGACATGCGGCGTTGTTTGCTGCTGTGGCTGGTCCAATGCTGGTCCGGGGGTGGGAATTGATGGAAGAGGAGTTTAGTGGGGAGAAGGAGAAAAAGGCAAGAGTGGAGAGATTTTATAAATTGGTGTTGGCGGTCGTTGGGATAGTTGCGGTAGTTGAGGGGGGGGTGGGACTGGCGGGGGCTAGGCAATTAACTCCAGAAAAGTTTTATCCAGAGAAGGCCTTGGAGTGGATAAAAGTTAATCCGACAAAGGGAGAGATTTTTTCCAGCTATGGATGGGGGGGGTATCTGATTTGGAAATTGCCCGAGAGGCGGGTATTTGTGGATGGGCGAATGGCGGGGTGGCAGTGGAAGTCGCCGTACCCTGATCAGGCGGATTGGATATTTAAGGATTACATTAAGATGATCTGGGGAGAAGCGGATATAGGGCCTTATTTGGAAAAATACGGGGTGGGAGTGGTGCTGTGGCCGGTGAAGAAGGAGAAAAAAGCCTTGATTAATTTATCTTGGTTGGGAAAGAAAGATAAGGGAAAGGGATTTGACATGGCAGTCGAGATGGAAAAGTTGGGCTGGGCCTTGGTATATACCGATGACACGGCGGAGATTTACTTGAAACCGTAGTCTTGAGGCACCCTGCTTTGTGGAAGTGGGGGGAGTAGTTTAAAATTGGGCGGATTGGAAGGGTGCGAGAGTGGTTTAATCGGCACGCTTGGAGAGCGTGTGTGGGCGCAAGCTCACCGAGGGTTCGAATCCCTCCCCTTCCGCTATGACTGGTGAAGAAAGACTTTTGCAGATATTTAACGAGATTGAGCTTTTCCACTGGTGGTGGGAGGGGAGGAGGTTTCTGATACGGCAAATTTTTGGGAGGTATTTTACGGATGGAGGGTTGAAAATACTGGATGTGGGATGTGGGACGGGGGGGGAAATCAGTTTTTTGGAGAAATTTGGGAAAGTGTGGGGAGTAGATAAATCCAAGATGGCGGTGAATTATTGCCGGAAAAAGGGGCTTAACAATGTGAAACTTGGCGAGGCGACAAAATTACCTTACCCGGGCAGAAAGTTTGACAGTGTGGGTTTATTTGATGTGCTGGAACACATAAAAAACGATAGGTTGGCACTTCTAGAGGCAAAAAGAGTGACGAGAAGGGGAGGATTGGTGATTATTACCGTGCCGGCCACACCCTTTATTTGGTCTAAGCATGATGTCCTTCAAGGGCATTACCGGCGATATACGGGGACTAGTTTAGCTGGAGTGGCGAAGGCGGCTGGGATGAAAGTTGAGGAAGTAAGGTATTTTAATATTTTACTTATGCCGCCGATTGCGGTAATTAGGATTCTTTCCAGGTGGAAGATGTTGGCTGGGTTGGGGGAGTATGATTCGAAGATTAATTTCGATATTTCCAAGGTGGGGTGGATAAATTGGTTGTTGAAGGTGATATTTAAACTAGAAATTGGGATGGGTCGGGTTTTGGATTATCCCGTTGGAGTGTCATTGGTTGGCGTTTTTCGGGTAGTATGAGAAAGAGAATCTCAAGGCTGTCTATAATTGTGCCGGTATTTAACGAGCGGGCGACCATAGGGAACGTGATTGGCAGATTAAGAGATTTAGAGATTAAAGGTGTGGAGAAGGAGGTAATTGCAGTGGATGACGGGAGTACGGATGGAAGCGCCCAGCTTTTGAAAAAGCTGGCAAGCGACAAGTCTATTTTTCACAAACAAAATAAGGGGAAGGGGGCGGCGATACAGACAGGACTGGCGGCGGCGACTGGAGACTTTGTGATAATTCAGGACGCGGACTTGGAGTATAACCCGGAGGAGATAGAAAGCTTGGTAAAGAAAGCCCAGGAGGAAGACTTGTTGGTTGTATACGGTTCGAGGGATCGGGAGATCAAAAATTATTATCGGTATCCGCATTATTATTGGGGATCTAAAGCGTTATCCAGGATGATTAATTTGTTGTTTCACCAAAATTTGACTGACCCTGAAACTTGCTACAAATTGGTTCAGGCTGACTTGATGCGGTTTTTGCATCTGGAGGAGCGGGGATTTGGGATTGAAATTGAAATTTCGGCTAAATTGTCCCGGTTGGGGATTCCGATTGGCGAGACGTCGATTTCTTACACTCCCCGGAGTTTTGAAGAGGGGAAGAAGATCCGAGTGAAGGATGGATTGCGGGCGGTGTGGTTGGTAATGAAGTATTTTTTGAACGACTTGCATTATGGGGTGGTGGATAGGATTTTGCGGTTGTGGCGGGAAGGCGAGGCGATGAGGATGTTGGGGGTGGATAAAAGACAAACTTGGGTAGACGTGGGGTGCGGGCGGCAAGCGCACCTGGGGTGGAGGATCAGGAGGGCCGTGGGGAAATATGTGGGAGTGGATATGGAGGTGGGGGATGGGAAGATGGGAAATGTGGAGCTAGTTCGCGCCGATGTGCATAAGTTTGCCCACAGAATTGGGCAACCAGCGGATGTGGTGGTGGGGCTGGCAATAATCGAACACCTGGATTACCCCGAGAAGTTTTTGGGGGAGGTAAGTAAAGTGTTGAAGAGTGGAGGAAGGATCGTGCTGACGACACCAGCGCCGTGGTCTGATGGGATACTAAAACTGATGGTGCTTTTGGGGCTGATTGACGGAAAGGAGATTACTGACCACAAAACCTATTTTACTCTTAGGGGGTTGAAGGACTTGTTGGAGCGGAGTGGCTTTGAGGTGGAGCGACAGAAGATGTTTGGGTTTAGAATGAATGGGCTAACAGTAGCAAAAAAAGCAAAATGAGGTTGATTTTTAGGGTAGTGTTGTTAGTGACTTGTGTGGGAGTAATTTATTTTGGGTATTTGGGGGGGGTGGGTAAACCTTGGGAGGGGGATAGTCTGGCGTATCACCTACCGATTGCCAAGATTATTGCAGATGGGAGAATTGGAGATCGGGCAGCGTTGTCTAATAATTTATATTTTTATCCAGGCATAGGGGAAGCGTTGGTGGCTGTGATGATGAGGCTAGGGGTACCTCTAAATCTATATAATTTACTGGGATGGATAGCACTGGGGGGAGTGGTGTTGAAATTGGGGAAGATTGCAGGGTTAAAGTCTGAGGAGGCGGTTGTGTTGGCGGGGGCTGTTGTTTGGTGGCCGTCGGTGGTGAGGCTCGTTTTGACGCAGACGGTGGATATTTGGCTGGCGGTATTTTGGGTGCTGGCCGTCATCTGGCTGGAGAAAGGTGGGCAAGGATGGAAGTATTGGGGGGTTTTGGGAATATGGCTGGGGGCAATTTTGGGTATAAAGTATTCGGGAGTGTTTTATTTGCCGATCTTGGGGGCTTTTTATTGGCGCAGATTTTGGGAGTGCCGGAAAGACTGGGGGTGGTTGGTGGTGACGGTGCCGATATTGGTAATTGGCGGAAGCTGGTATGGCAGGAACTTGCTTTTGACTGGTAGTCCAATGTGGCCGGCAGGATGGGGACCATGGAAGGGAGCGACGGGATTTAAAATGCTGGAGTGGAATCCAGCTAAAACTGCCATTAATTTTCCAGGAAAATTTGGAGAAGCGATGATATCGGAATATTTGATATGGCCGATTTTGGGGTTTTGGGCAGTGTGGCGGGGAAGCAAATGGGGGTGGTTGGGACTTTTCAATTGGGGGGTGTATATGATTTTGCCGTCGTGGCCGGAGAATGTAGTATCTGATTTACGATACGGTTATGTGGCGATGATCCCCATAGTGATAGCCATTTGGAAGTGGGCAAGGGCAGCTGGACGGATTGGGGATGTGGCGGTTTTGGCAATGGCGGCAGTGGCGGTGGAGTGGGCGCAACTGGATTTCCGGCCCAAGATATTTGTGGGAGTAATGTTGTTCGGGTGGATATTTTGGGGGCGAAAAAAATGGCATTTTTGATGGTCGTTGTCGTTTCTTTGTGGAGCGTTTGGCCGGCAATGATAAAACCAAATCGGATTTCTGATTATGGGAGCGATGGGTGGTTTATTAATTGGGCGATTGGCCGGCAGGGAAAAATTGTTTCGGATATAGTTCGGGACCCGAAAACTGGAGTGGGGGCGGTATTTGGCGGAAACATATTTTATCCATATAAAAATACTTTAGCTTATTCTGAGATGTTTACTTTGTCTGGAATTTTGTCAACTCCGGTATCACTATTGAGTAATAGTCCGGGACCTGCGTCAGGGGTTGTGATGGTGGTTGGGCAAGTGGCGACGATGGCTTTATTGTATTTGTGGTTTGGAAAAGGATGGGGTGGAGTTATTGGGACGATCGCTTTTGGGTTGTCGCAAATCAGGTGGGAGTATCAGGTGCATTTACAGATGTGGAGCCATCAATATTGGTTAGTTGGTACATGGTTACTTAGTTCATCGCTTAGAGAAAGAAAATTTTGGAAATTGATGGCGGGGGCGATATTAGTGGGACTCCAAGCGTGGGAAAGCGTCCTTCCTGTCTACTTTGCGGCAATAGTACTTAGTGCGCAGTGCTTAGTGCTTAGAGAAAAGATTAGTATCAAACATTTAGTCTTGGCGGGAATAATAGTGGGAGTTGTGGCTTGGCCGGTGGTGAAGGTATATAGCGGGGTGGCGCGGGAATTTAATTACCAAAGATCGATTCGGGATGCGGCGGCGGGATCTATAGGCATTGATGATTTGTGGGGGAAGTTTTGGAGTCCGGGGTTGTATGTGCTGCTAGTGGTAGCAGTACTAAGCACTAAGGGCAGAGTATTAAGGATGAAGGAAACACGGTGGTGGGTGGTGGTAATGATTATCGGGTTGGTGATGGCTTTGGGGCCAGCGTTGAAGTGGCAGGGGAAGACGGTCAAGATCGGCGGGAAGTATCCAATACCGCTGCCATACGCGGCGGCGTATTACTCGGTGCCGGGGTTTGGAGCATTGAGGACGCCATCGCGGTGGATGTGGTTGGCGGGATGGGGAGCATCTGGGCTGATAGCCATAGGGCTAACTAATACCTCAAGGAGAGGTATTTTCTCAGTTGGGGTGATTGGGGTGCTGTTGGTAGCGGTGGTGGGGGGAACACATTTGACGAAATATATCGAATTGCCAAAGCCGGAAGACTTTCCAGCAGTATATAAGTGGCTTGTTTCCCAGCCGGGTGACGTGATAGTGGAATTACCTGTGGGGGGAGACGAGCGAGAGTCTAAGCGAATGTATTACAGCCTGGTGCACGGTAAAAACCTGGTAAATGGGTTTTCGGGGTTTGCACCTCCGGTCAGTGATTGGAGGAATGTGGGGGTGAACTATGTGATAGTACATAAAGATGAATGTCCAAAGCTTAATGACCAATGTTCAATGAAGGGTAAAATAGCGTATGAAGATGAAGCAACTGTGGTGGTACGTCCTTAGTGTGACTGTGGTTTTGGTGGGGGTGGCGGGGGGTTGCGGGTGGAGCGGATATGGATTGGCGAGGGAAATATTGAGAGGCGAGGTGAATTTTTCTGGCGGAAATTACCAATTTTTTAATTGGTGTACGAATGGGTTGCCAATTGTGGGCCGGTTGGGGCAAATTCTGGACGGCAAATATATAGTGCTTCTACAAAATAACCGGGAATTGCGGGCGACGGGGGGATTTGTGGGGAGCTATGTGCGGGTAATATGGGACATGGGCAAGTTAGTAGATTTGGGAGTGCAGGATATTTACGTGCCGGATGGAAAGCTGGTGGGGCATGTGGAACCACCATATCCAGTTCAGGAATCTTTCCGGCAGGGATGGTGGAAACTACGAGACGCTAATTGGGATCCTGATTTCGCGTCTGCGGCCGCGACTGTGAAGTGGTTTTTGGAACAGGGGGGAGAGACGGGGATTAAGGGAATAGCCGCTGTTAATTTGGATCTAATACAGAGGTGGTTGGGTGTAATCGGGTGGGTAAATGTGCCGGAGTTTGGGGAGGTGGTAAATGCAGATAATATGTATTCACTAGCACAAAAATATGCCGAAACTTCGTGGTACGAAGGATCAAAACAAAAGCAGGAGTTTCTGGGAGCTGTGGGGGAAGAGGTAGTGAAGCTGACCAGAAATGTGAGTATTCGTAAATACATCCCTTTGATGAAGCTGTTTTATGAAGAGTTGAGTAAAAAACAGATGCAGATGTGGTTCGAGGACGAGGAGATGCGAAGAATCGTAGATAGCCTGGGATGGGGAGGGAGAATAGAAAAACCAGGGCGAGAGATCGACTTGCTGTATGTGGTGGAAAGCAATTTGGGAGCTAATAAGTCTAATTGTTGCGTGGAAAGGAGATTGACGCATGATGTAAAGCGTGATGAGCATGTGACTCGAGAAAAATTGCGAATAGAGTGGATGAATACTAGTGAATACGATAGTCCGGTTAAGCCTGTATTCTGGGGGGGAAATTACTTGACATATGTGAGAGTGGTACTGCCGGAGGAAGCCAAGATTCAAGACATTAAGGTACGGGGTTTAATATTGAGAATGTCAACTCCAAATGACTTTTTAATGCCAAATTCACTGCGGCAGGAGATCAGCTGGGATATGTATAACATAGAAAAAAGGAGCGGGCATCAGATAGTGGGATTTTGGGTGAGGGTGGAGCATAAAGACTCCGCCACGGCGGAGTTAGAGTATGAGAGTGTAAGAGCGGGAGAGTATAAGATTCTTGTAAAAAGGCAGCCGGGAATAGAGAAATTTGGTTATAAGTTGACGGTTGATGGCAAAACTAAATTTGACGGGTTTATAAACAGAGACATACTGATATGAAAAAATGGGCTGCATTAATTCTAGTTTTGGGTCTGGCGGGATGGAACATATGGCCGATTATTAAAAATCCGGCGACGGCCTTTGCCTGGGGCGGGGATGACGGGCTGATTACTTGGTACTTAAACGATACGATCCAGAAGATTCCCGGAGACTTAAAAAACTTGTGGCAGGGGAATATTTTTTACCCGTACAAATATACCCGGGCATTTGGGGTCATGCTTATTCCTTCGGCGCTGTTGGTGGCGTTGCCGACAAAAATAATAGGGACGCATGTGGCGGCATATAACCTGACTATTATTCTGGCCCAGTTTTTGACGGCGATTTTTTTGTGGAAGTGGTTTTGTGAGTTGAGTGATGATCCCTTGGCGGCTGCGGTGGGGACAGTAGTGTTTTTGTTTTCCCAGATCAAAATGTCGTTTGTAGTGCATATCCATTTTTGGGTAATGCAGTGGTTGGTGCTTGGGGCTTGGATGGTGTGGAAGTATGCCAAGGACGGGCGAGTATGGCAACTATACGTGGCGGGAGCGGCACTGGCAATCCAATTTTGGGAGAGCATTTACCAGGCATATTGGATAGCCTTGTGGATTGGGATATGGCTGTGGGTGAAAAGAAAAAAATTAATTGGTGATTGGAAACACTGGTTGGTGATTTTGGTGGGAGTGGGAGTATTGGTATCTCCGGTCGTTTATGTGTATGCTCAGGTATATAGAGAGTGGGGGTACGCGGGGTCGATTCGGGAGGCGGCGCACTTTTCGGCCAGCCTGAATGATTTGTGGGGAATGAATGCGAACCCTGGAATGTATGTGCTGCTAGCAGCATTAGTGCTAAGTACTAAGGGCGAAGTACTAAGGGTGAGAGGGACGAGGTGGCTGGTGGCTCTTTTGATTTTTGGGGTGGTGATGGCACTGGGACCAGTACTTAAATGGCAGGGGGAGACGGTAAAAATTTGGGATAGGTTTTTTGTGCCATTGCCCTATGGGTTATTCCATTACTTAATTCCTGGGTTTTCAAGTTTACGAAGCGTGCATCGGTGGTTGTGGGTGGCGGGACTAGCGGCCTCGGGCCTGGTCGCTGTGGGGCTTTCTTGGAGGAGAGGTGTTTATTGGTTGGGATTATTGGGTGTATTAATAGTGGGAATCGTGGGGGGTGATCGGGTGAGGGCGCGGGGAAATTTCCCGCGGCCGGAGGACTATCCGACGGTGTACACGTGGTTGCGGGACGCGCCGGGAAAAGTGATCTTGGAATATCCGGTATATAATTGGGCGGATAAACATTTTGACCAGGAAATGTTTCGGATGACGTATAGCCTAAAACACCGAAAAAAACTGGTGGGCGGGGCTTTTGGGTTTTTGCCCAAAGAGCGGGGAGAGCTACTGGGCAAGATTCAGGTGGAATATCCAAGTGTTGAGTTAAATAGGATTTTGAAAGATATGGGGGTGAACTATGTGGTAGTTCATAAAAGTGAATGTTTAATGATCAATGTTCAATGTTCAATGGGGGGTAAAATACTTTGGGAGGATGAGAATGATGTGGTGTATGAGTTGGTTTTGTGATATATTTTGGCGTGTTTATGGGTGCGAGAAGTACTGAAGGAGGGATGGAGTTTCCGGAATACGAGGTTGAGGAAGTAAGTGTAAAGGGGGGGTGGCTGGCGGCAAAAGTAGGAAGAGATTTTCGGTTGTGGCTTAAAGGGGACCGTGAAGTGGGAACGGTAATGGAAATTAACACAAATATTTGTCAGGAGTGCCAGTTTAACAAGTGGAACATTACTCCGAGACAAGCGGTGACTACTGGGAGCTGCAAGGCGGTCGATTTATTCGGAGGAGCGGATGTGCAGATTCCGGTGAATAGTTTTGATCCATCACTATTGGCGCAGGCGGCTTGTGGGCTGGAAGAGAGGCTGAAAAAGATGGGTATGATAACATCGGGTTGATGGACCAAGTGGAGGAGATTAAGCAGAAAATTGATATTGTGGAGTTGATTTCGGAATATGTGCCGCTCAAACGGGCGGGAAGGAATTTTAAGGGTTTGTGCCCGTTCCATGGAGAAAAAACGCCGTCGTTTATGGTCAATCCGGAACTACAAATCTATAAGTGTTTTGGGTGCGGGGAGGGGGGCGACGCTTACTCGTTTGTGCAAAAAATGGAGGGGATGGATTTTTCCGAGGCATTGAAATCTTTGGCGGATCGGGTGGGAGTGAAACTAGAGTCGTACCGGCCTAGCCAGGGGGAAGAAATAAAAGAAAAACTAATTAAAGTTAATACACTGGCTGCGGACGCGTATCACTTTCTGCTCACCAAACATAAAGCAGGTAAAAAGGCGCTGGAGTATGTTAAAGAAAGAGGATTAAGTGATGAAGCGATTAAGAGATTTAAGATAGGATACGCGCCGGACGAGTGGGAGTTTTTGAGTAAGTTCCTGGTTAAAAAAAAGGGCTATGTGATTGATGATTTGAGGAGAGGAGGATTGATTGTGGAAGGGAGAGGATATGACCGGTTTAGGGATAGGATTATGTTTCCGCTCGCTAATGCCAGAGGGCAAATTGTCGGATTTGCCGGGAGAGTGTTACCTCCCTCCTCCGCTGAAGCTTCGGAAGGGCAAGGGGGTGCTAAGTATGTTAATACACCGGAGACGGAGATATATCATAAAAGTGAGCTTTTATATGGGTTTGATGTAACTCGGGGCGAGATTAAAAAAGCAGGGTGGGTAGTTGTCGTTGAGGGGGAGTTGGATATGATCGCGTCTTTCCAGGCGGGAGTAAAAAATGTTGTCGCCATTAAGGGTTCGGCGCTGACTTTGGGACAAGTGGAGCTGCTTAGAAGAGTTTGCGGAGAGATTGTTTTAGCACTGGATGCTGACGTAGCGGGAGATGCTGCCGCCAGAAGAGGTATAGAGATAGCGGATAAGAACGGATTGATGGTGAAGATGGTAAAGCTTTTGGGGGCGAAAGACCCAGGAGAATTGGCAATCCAGAACCCTGGTGAGTGGAAGAAGGTTGTTGAGGAGGCAATTCCTGTTTATGATTTCTATATCGAGTCAGCAGTTTCGAGACATGGATTGAGTGTTGTGGGGAAGAAAAAAATTGGTCTTGAACTGGTGCCGATTTGGGGAAAGATTTCAGATGAAATTGTGAAGGGACATTATGTGAAGAAATTGGCTGAGACGTTGGGGGTGGATGAACAGGCGGTGTGGGGAGAAGTAAGTAAGATTCCCGACTTCGCTAAGGCTTTGTCGGACAAGCAAGATGAGCAAACAAAAAAAACTCGGAGGGATGTGGTTGAGGAATATGTCGTCGGGTTGGCTTTGAGAGTTAATAGAGTTAATCAGTTAATTGGTGAACCGGTTAATCAGTTTTTTAAATTGCCATTTTGGAGAAAAGTGTTAGATCAATTCTCAAGCTTCAAGCCTCAAATCCCAGTCAATGAATTAATTAACAAATTGCCCAGTGAGTTAAAAGAGAAAGTGCAAATGTTGATGCTGGTTGAGGACGGGCTAGATGAAGAAAAGATCGATCGAGAGTGGGAGAAGGCGTTGGGGGAGCTGGAACAGCTAGATGTCCGGGAGCGGATTGGGGCAGGTGAGGGGGAGGATTTGGCGAGGCTTACAAAAAGGCTGGCTGAGTTGACGCGCGGTAAGTGAAGGTGTATATTGGCCGAAAAGCCCTGACGGCTTGCTGGCTTTTTGAGCTGGCAAGATTGACACAGGTGGTTTTTTTGTGGAAGTATGGCGATGTCAAAAAAAATTAAACTTTCTCCGGGGGCGGAAACGCTTTTGAAGAAGGGCCGTCATCAGGGATTTTTGACACTGGATGAGATATTGGGAGTATTTGGAGACGCGGAAGAGAGAGTGGGGGAATTGGACGAGATGTTTTACCGGCTGCTGGGGTTAAAAGTGGATGTGTTTGAGACGATGACGGAGGAGGACATTGCCGAGGATCAAAAATCGGTGGCTGAGCTAGATAAAGAGATTGAAGCGCTGACAAAAATGGAGGGAGTGATAACCACCGACCCGGTGAGAATGTACTTGCGGGAGATTGGGAAGATCCCATTATTGAAGCCGCCGGAAGAAATTTCTCTGGCCCAGAAAATCGAGAAGGGTGATAGGAAGGCCAAAAAGAAGCTAACGGAGAGTAACTTGCGGTTGGTGGTGTCTATTGCCAAAAAATACGTGATGAGGGGGTTGTCCCTTTTGGATCTTATTCAAGAAGGGAACCAGGGGTTGATCCGGGCTGTCGAAAAATACGATTGGAGGAAGGGGTATAAGTTTTCCACATATGCCACCTGGTGGATCAGGCAGGCGATCACCCGGGCGATTGCCGACCAGGCCAGGACGATTCGGATTCCGGTACATATGGTGGAGACGATTAATAAGCTCATCCGGATCCAAAGACAATTGATGCAAAGTTTAGGGCGGGAGCCAACCGCGGAGGAGATCGCAGAAACGATGGGGGAGATGACGGCTACCCGGGTGCGGGAGATATTAAAAATTGCCCAAGATACGACCAGTTTGGAAACGCCGGTGGGGGATGAAGAAGACTCGATGCTGGGAGATTTTATTGCGGATACGTCGCAACCGTCACCGATTGAAGCGGCTTCCCGGGAACTGCTGCGGGAGAATATTGAGGAGGTGCTGAGCACCTTGACTGACCGGGAAGCTAGGGTCCTTAGAATGCGGTTTGGATTGGAGCCGAATAAAAATCCGATGACACTTGAAGAAGTGGGGCGGGAGTTTGGGGTGACGCGGGAGCGGATCCGGCAGATAGAGGCCAAGGCTCTGAGGAAATTGAAGCATCCTAGCAGGAGAAAAAAGCTACAAGATTATTTGGAGTGATATTGTTGGCGTTTCGGTGTGTGCAAAGCAGTGCTCGGACTGCCTGGTCGCTGCCGGCGTCCGGCCTGCGCGCTGTTTGCTGGCACACCTGTACGCCATTTTGTCTATCTGATACTATTTGGATTATGAAGGTGGTGGTGACGGGGGGGGCGGGGTATATAGGTAGCCATGTGGTGAGGAGGTTAGTAGGACGGGGAGATAAAGTAGTGGTCATAGATTTATTGGAGAGTTCGAGCGAGAAATCTTTGCCTGAGGGAGTGGAGTTGGTAAAGGGAGATGTGGGGGATAGAGGTGTTTGGGAGAGAGTGTTGGGGGGAAGCGATGTCAATGCGATACTGCATTTTGCCGGGTACATCCAGGCGGGTGAATCGGTTTTGGAACCGGGTAAATATTTGACCAACAATTTGGTTAAGCCGGTTGTGATGCTGGAGGCGATGGTGAAGAGTGGAGTGAATAAATTGATTTTCTCGTCCAGTGCCGGGATATACGGGAATCCGGAGAAGCTGCCCATTTGGGAGGATCACTCCAAGCGGCCGACTAATCCGTACGGGGTGACGAAATGGCTGTTTGAGGAAGTGCTGGGGTATTATGACCGGAAGTATGGAATCAAGTCGGTTAGCCTGAGGTATTTTAATGCGGCGGGAGCGGAGGTGGGAGGAAAATATGGGGAGGCGCATATTCCGGAGTCGCATATTATCCCCTTAGCTATTGAAGCGGCGAAATCAGGAGGGGAATTTAAGTTATTCGGGACAGATTATCCTACGGCCGATGGGACGTGCGTGCGGGATTATATTCACATCGAGGATTTGGGAGAGGTGCATCTATTGGCTTTGGAGAAACTTCTGGGCGGGGCACAGACTGATGCGATTAATGTGGGATCGGGGAAGGGATGGACAAACCGGCAGGTACTAGAGATGGTGGAAAGGGTGGTGGGGAAGAAAATTAATATCCGGGAGGGGCCGCAAAGAGCGGGGGACGCGCATACTTTGGTCGCTGGGGTAGAGAAAATGAAAAAGGAGTGGGGGTGGGAGCCTAAACATAGTGATCTGGCTGAGATAGTGAGGTCGGCCTGGGAGTGGCACTCCGGACACCCTGAGGGTTACTGAACCGTGACGGAGCCGAATTGGGAGGGGATTAAATGGTTGTGGTATTTGTAAGTGCCAGGAGTGTCAAATATTAAAGAGACTGATTGGCTGGGGGCGACTTCGCCCAAGTTGAGGGGGGGATAGACCTCGTGGGTAGGGTGGACGGCGGAGTTGACGGTGGCGACAATGGGGCTATTGTTGGTCCAGACGACTCTGGCGCCGGCTTTGATAGTAATGTTTTGGGGTTCGTAGCCGGTGGGAGTGATAGCCACATCAGTGGTGCCAGAGACGGGAGCCGTGGCTTTATCACCGTCCATGGTGCCTCCTGGCGAGGCGGGGGTGGTTTGGGAAGTAGATTCTGTGGCGGCGGGGGGAGGGGGAGCGTAAGGGGAAGTGCCTTTTTTGGCGATATAGAAATAGTAAAGACTGGCGTAGACGGCACCACCTATGACTAGATAAACGATTACCCAAGCCCAGAGGGGGAGTTTTTTGTAACCGGAAGCGGAGATTTGCGGTTCAGGATCCATGTGTGAGGGTTATTTAAACATTAAGAAAAGCGGCTTGTCAACCCGGAAGTTCATAAGCTATCTCATAAGCTTATTCTACACCAGTCTTTAGTATAATACAGCTGTTCCCTCATATTCCCCTGTGGCGCAACGGTAGCGCAAGCGACTGTTAATCGCAAGGTTGGAGGTTCGAATCCTCCCGGGGGAGCCAAATTGTATGTTGCGAGTTTGTTGCCTCGGCGCTTCG